>ENA-OPBF01000079-OPBF01000079.1-human-gut-metagenome-genome-assembly--contig:-NODE-79-length-78118-cov-2.092733_pt1 | contig 78118 bp, 73 predicted proteins | sample MGYA00241067_ERZ501450 | MGnify/ENA primary metagenome ERZ501450 (study PRJEB25962, sample SAMEA2042516) | human gut metagenome | biome: human gut; feature: human-associated habitat; material: faeces... | reverse complement strand
CCATGGTATCACCTACGATACGGGCACATTTTCTGTGAGGCTTGTCCGGCCCGTTGTTCAGCTCAATCATGGAGTACAGAATTCTTCTTTGAACAGGCTTTAACCCGTCTCTTACATCAGGAAGGGCTCGTGAAGCAATTACGCTCATGGCATACTCAATGTAAGACTCCTCCATCTTTTTCTGTAAGTCCACTTCCTGAATTTTATCAAATACATTTTCTTCCATTTAGCTTCTCCTTATCATGCAGGGTTATTAAATATCCAGATTTTTTGCATACTTGGCATTTTCTTCAATAAATTCCCTTCTCGGCTCTACCTTGTCACCCATAAGGGTAGTAAATGTCAAATCCAGCTCGGATGTAGAGTCTTCGTCCATTACCACACGCATAAGAATACGGCTTTCCGGATCCATGGTTGTCTCCCAAAGCTGCTCTGCATCCATCTCTCCAAGACCTTTATAACGCTGAATATTACAGCCGTCCATACCGATTTCGGCAAGGATATCAGCCTGTTCCTGTTCTGTATACGCATAATGAATTTTCTTGTTTTTCTCAATTTTGAATAATGGCGGCTTTGCAAGATAAACATATCCCTGCTTAATCAATTCCGGCATAAAGCGATAAAGGAATGTCAAAAGCAGTGTTGCAATATGAGCGCCGTCTACATCGGCATCTGTCATAATAATAATTTTATGATAACGAAGCTTTGAAATATCAAAATCTTCGTGAATTCCCGTTCCGAATGCAGTAATCATGGCTTTAATCTCTGCATTTGCATAAATTTTATCAAGACGTGCCTTTTCTACATTTAAAATTTTACCTCTAAGCGGCAAAATAGCCTGTGTTGCTCTGCTTCTGGCAGTCTTTGCAGAACCGCCCGCAGAGTCACCCTCTACGATATAAATTTCGCATTTACTTGGATCTTTGTCCACGCAGTCTGCCAGTTTACCCGGCAGAGACGTTCCGTCTAAGGCAGATTTTCTTCTGGTAAGCTCTCTTGCTTTTCTTGCTGCATCTCTTGCTCTCTGGGAAAGCAGAGATTTCTCAATGATAATTTTTGCCACAGCCGGATTTTGCTCCAGATAAATCTCAAGCTGATTGCTTACAATACCGTCAACAGCGCCTCTTGCCTCACTGTTGCCCAATTTCTGCTTTGTCTGTCCTTCAAACTGCGGATCTTCAATCTTAACGCTGATGATTGCGGTGAGACCTTCACGGATATCCTCTCCCGTAAGGTTCTGCTCGCTTTCCTTCAAAAGCTTATTCTTTCTTGCATACTCATTGAAAGTCTTGGTAAGCGCATTACGAAATCCCACAATATGCGTTCCGCCCTCCGGTGTTGTAATATTATTTACAAAACCATAGGTATTCTCTGTATAGGCATCGTTGTGCTGCATGGCAACCTCTACCATAACGCCATCCTTACTTCCTTCAAAGTAAAGAATATCCTCATAAAGCGCAGTATTGCTCTTATTCAGGTACTGAACAAATTCCTTAATACCGCCCTCGTAGTGGAAGGTCACCTCTTTTTCTTCTTCCTCACGTTTATCTCTTGCAATAATTTTCAGACCTTTTGTCAAAAAGGCGATTTCTCTGAAACGATGTTTTAACGTTCCGAAATCAAAAACTGTCTCTTCAAAAATTTCAGGATCCGGCAAAAAGGTAACCATGGTTCCTGTTTTCTCCGGTTCACATTCCCCTACCACCTTCAGACTGTAAACGGTTTTTCCTCTTTCGTATCTCTGTCTGTAAATTTTTCCTTCGTTAAAAATCGTTACCTCAAGCCATGTGGAAAGGGCATTTACTACGGATGCACCTACACCGTGAAGACCGCCGGAGACCTTATATCCCCCACCGCCGAATTTACCGCCTGCATGAAGAATTGTAAATACAACCTCAACAGCCGGAATACCTGCTTTCTGGTTAATTCCAACAGGAATTCCACGTCCGTTATCAATAACTGTAATTGAATTATCTTCATTGATTGCCACATCAATGGTATCGCAATAGCCTGCCAAGGCTTCGTCTACTGCATTATCTACGATTTCATAAACCAGATGATGAAGACCTCTTGAAGAAGTGCTGCCGATATACATACCCGGTCTTTTTCTGACTGCTTCAAGTCCCTCCAAAATTTGTATCTGGTCTGCTCCGTACTCTGTTTTAATTTCTGTACTCATGCAATTCCTCCTGTTTTCCGGTAATTCCGGTAGTTGCTCAGTTTTCTGTGTTATATGTATTATGTAAACCTTTCACTCAGGAAGGACAAAATACATCTCCGTCTATTACTTTAAAAATTTTGTTGATATGAAACCTTTTATCTATAAAATCATCTAATCCGGTACAGGTAATCATGGTCTGTACATGGCTGATGCTGTTTAAAAGATAATTCTGCCGATTGGAGTCAAGCTCTGATAAAACATCATCCAGCAGCAGAACCGGCATATCCTTTATTACTTTCTTCACCATGTAGATTTCCGAAAGCTTTAAAGACAGTGCAGCAGTTCGCTGCTGCCCCTGAGAGCCGTATCTGCGAATATCAATTCCGTTGACCTTCACACAGAAATCATCTCTGTGCGGTCCTACGGAGGTCTGCTTGAACCGACAGTCCTTTTCCCTGTTTTTGGAAAGCTCCTGATAAAAATTCTCACCGGTTACACTAGGTTCATAAACCAGCTCTATTTTTTCACGATTTCCGGTGATACTGCTATGTATCTCCTCCATAATACCGTTTATCTCATCAATAAACCTGCGGCGTGTCTCAATAATTTCCCTGCCATACTGTACAAACTGCTCATCCCAGATTTCCAGCGTATCTTTTAAAGACTCCTGAAAAGCAATATCCTTTAACAGCTTATTTCTCTGGTTCAGAACATGATTATAACTGGAAAGATTGGATAAATAAAGCTTGTCTAGTCGACATAACTCTAAATCCATAAAACGCCTTCTCTCTCCCGGACCGTTTTTAATAATATTTAAGTCCTCCGGAGAGAAAAACACAATATTTAAAAGTCCAAACAATTCACTGGCTTTGCGGATAGGAATTCCGTCAATAGCAATACCTTTTGGCTTACTTTTCTTTAAGTGCATATCAATTTTACGGGATATACCGTCTTTATTGACAAACATACGGATATGTGCCTCATCCGCATCAAACTTTATCAGCTCTCTGTCCTTACTCCCTCTGTGGGATTTTGTTGTACTGCATAAATATGCAGCTTCCAGTATATTTGTCTTCCCTTGGGCATTATCTCCGTAAAAAATATTCGTTCCCTTGTCAAATTCTAAAGCCAATGAGTCATAATTTCTGTAATTTTTAAGTTCTATTGATTCGATATACATGTATACACCTATTTTACAATTTTAATTTCTTCTCCGTGAAAAGAAATTATATCACCATCATATAATTTGCGGCCACGTCTGATATCAACCTCTCCGTTTACCAGAACTTCACCGTCCTGAATAACATATTTGGCTTCAACACCGTCTTCCACTAAGTTTGCGGCTTTTAATGCCTGACCTAATTTTATAAATTCATCTCTAAGCTTAATAACTTCCATTTTTTCTCCTTTTATCTGCTGACAGCATTAAAGTTTACAGGCAAAATCAGATAAATATACTGCTGATTATCATCACGGATAAAGCAAGGAGCTTTGGCATTCATAAGATAAATGCTGACTTCTTCATCATCAATTACCTTGAGGGCATCAATTAAAAATTTCGGATTAAAGCCGATCATAATGTCTTTTCCCTCTTTTTCAATATCAATATCTTCTTTCATAGAACCAATCTGTGAGTCAATGCGAAGCTCCATCTGCCCATTTTGGATATTGATAATAATCGGTTTCTTGTCCCCTTCTTTTACAAGAAGTGTAGCTCTGTCAATACAATCTAAAAATTCTTTCTTGTTAATTTTGACTTTTGTTTCATAATCACTGGAAAGCATCTGGTCAATCTTAAAATATTCCCCTTCAATTAAGCGGGAAACCACTTTTGTATCATCAAATTCAAATAAAATATGATTTGCGGAAAGATAAATTTCAACCATATCCTCCAGTTCACCGGATAAAATTTTGCTGATTTCATTTAACGTTTTTCCCGGAACAACTACTTTACGGTCTTCGCAGTTTTCTTTTAAACCGATTTTACGAATAGAAATACGGTGTCCGTCAAGAGAAATTACTCTTAACATGTTGTTTTCTATCTGGAAAAGCTCTCCTGTCATCAGTTTATTGTTCTCATTTACAGCAATAGAAAAAATCGTCTGACGAATAATTTCTTTTAAAGTAAACTGTGAAACCCGTATACAATCATTTTTTTCAATTAAAGGTAAATAGGAAAAATCTTCGCCTGATTTACCGGGAATATTAAATTTTGCTTTTTCACAGGTAATGGTAGCGTTTAATTTTTCATCTGTTTCAATAGTAACATCATTATCCGGAAGCTTACGAACAATTTCGGAAAAGATTTTTGCATCCAAAGCAATGATACCTTTTTCAAGAACCAGTCCCTGAACACGGGTTTCAATACCCAATTCCATATCATTGGATGTAAATTTTATATCATTTGTTGAAGCATCAATTAAAATACATTCTAAAATAGGCATTGTTGTTTTGCCGGGAACGGCTTTCATGACAATACTGACACTTTTTTGAAGTTCAGATTTTGGACAAACTAATTTCATAGTGTGAATAACTTCCTTTCTGTGTGAAGTGGTTAAATAAAAAGATAAAATAATAAAAAATTCGTAGTAACCGCCGTAGGGGCTGTGAATATGTGAATAACTCATGTAACCCTAGAAAATACGGGCTTTAAGTGTATGGATAACTTTGTGGGTTCAGGTTGAAATTCAAGTGTAAGACCTGTTGATAAAAATGTGGGTTAAAAACCGCAAAAATATCAAAAAAGGTTTTCCACATGTAATTCACATACTATACACCTGTTAGTGTGGATAAAAATTATTCTATTTTGACGGATTGATTTTCTTCTTTAAAATATCAATAATTTCCTGAGTAGGAGCGGCATTTGGACCATTTAATTCAGCTTCAATCTTATCAATTCCGTTCATAATGGTAGTATGGTCTCTGCCACCTAAGACCTTGCCGATATTTTTCAAGGTTACTTCTGTCATACTGCGGCATAAATACATGACAATCTGTCTCGGAAATACAATTTTTGCATTTCTTTTATTACCGGTTAAGTCTGATGGCTGCAAATCAAAGTGCTCTGCAACCACTTCTATAATAAGCTCCGGTGTAATGATGCGCTTCTGATTAGGAGAAATAATATCTTTTAATACTTTTTCGGCTAAAGCTAAGTTAATTTCACTTTTCTCAAGATTGGCGTAAGCCATAATTTTATTGAGAGAACCTTCCAGCTCACGAATATTTGATTTTACGTTTTTGGCGATGTATTCAATAACTTCGTCATCAATTTTGTAACCGTCCAGTTCTTCCTTTTTACGAAGAATTGCCATTCTGGTTTCATAATCAGGAGAAGAAATATCAACAATTAAGCCCCATTCAAAACGAGAACGAAGGCGGTCTTCCAGAATTTCCATATCCTTTGGCGGTTTATCAGATGAAATAACAATCTGTTTTTTCGCTCCGTGGAGGGCATTAAAGGTATGGAAAAATTCTTCCTGTGTAGACTCTTTTCCTATAATAAACTGAATATCATCAATTAAAAGAACGTCAATGTTGCGATATTTTTCACGGAACTTGGACATAGTGGTATTATTACCGTTACGAATAGAGTCAATCAATTCGTTTGTAAAATATTCACTTGTTACATATAAAACTTTTGCACTTGGATTTTTCTGTAATACAAAATGTGCGATAGAGTGCATTAAGTGGGTTTTTCCAAGACCTACACCACCGTAGATAAACAGCGGATTGTAGGCTTCTCCCGGAGACTCCGCAACTGCCAGAGATGCGGCATGCGCCATTTTGTTGTTATTTCCCACGACAAAAGTGTCGAAAGTATAGCGTGGATTTAAGTTGGCTTTTTCAATATTTTCATTTAAGCTTACGGGCGCTGCCGCCGGAGGTTCTTTAAATTCTTCCTTAATATCCTCGGGAAGAACCAGAGAAATCAAAATCCTGTCCAATGGTCTCTGCAATAGAGACTTTTAAAGGGAGAAGATATTTCTTATTAATGTAATCTAATGCCATGCTCCCGTTTGTAACAATAATTGTCACAACATTTCCCTCTACTTTGTAAACCTCTAAAGGTTCAAGCCACGCATTGAAGGAAACATCAGACACATCATGTTCAATTTTAATCATATTTAAGATATCTGACCATTTTTCCTGTATTATGTGCATTTTCATTTCTCCTAAATCAGTATTCTATGCCGGTTTTAAAACACAAAAATATATGATTGACTGATTACCTCATTCAACCATAGGCAAAAAAAAGTATTATTATCTATATAATATAATAAAAAAGAAGTTTTATCAATGAAAAATTAAAAATCCGGTGTTTAAGGTAATGTTGGTATGTGGAAAACTTTTCTGTTTACATTATATATAGAAAGAACAGTGTAAAAAAAGAGAAAAAAACAGGAAAAAATGGATATGTGTGCATGTGGATAGAAGTATGTGGAAAATGAGGACAGGATTTATGGAAAACCATGTGGAAAAATAGGAATGTGAAAAATGTGTATAACGTAAAATACATAATCCACATGTCGAAAAACCCTGAAAAATAAGGATTTTTAAAAATATAAGGGGAAACAATGTGAATATTTGGTAGGAGTTATCCACATGTTATCCACATTTTGTGGATAAAGGTATAAGGAGGAAAAAAATGTGAATAACTGTGTGTATAGAAAAATAGATAAGTTTAGTTAACGGGAAATAGAGATATTTTTGTGTGGATAGATTGTAGAAGTAGTGTGGATGGTCAAAACTGCTGAAAAAACCGTTAAAAACGCAAATAAGTGCTTGACGAAACAAGGTTTTCTGAATATAATTGAAATGATGTTTTCTATCACGCATAACTAGAAGTGACATCTAAATTAAATTGTATCGGAAAGATGTCCATTAATATAAGGGAGGTGCCTTGAATATGAAAATGACATTTCAGCCTAAAAAAAGACAGCGTTCCAAAGTTCATGGATTTAGAGCTAGAATGAGCAGTGCTGGCGGAAGAAAAGTTTTAGCTGCTAGAAGAGCAAAAGGAAGAAAAAAATTATCAGCTTAAGACCGCAGACATGTGGTCTTTTCTTCTCTTTGCGGTAAAGGATAGAGTATGAAGTATTCAGAATCATTAAAGAAAAACAACGATTTTCAACTGGTTTACAAAACGGGAACATCGTATGCAAATCGTTATCTGGTTATGTATTTAAAGGAAAACCAGTTGAGTCGTAACAGAATTGGTATATCCGTAAGTAAAAAAGTCGGCAACAGTGTAGTAAGGCATCATTTGACACGTTTAATAAGAGAAAGCTACCGTTTGAACGAAGAAAAGTTTTGTTGTGGATATGATATTGTTGTAGTGGTAAGAGTGAATGGAAAAAATCAGAATTACCATTCTTTAGAGAGCGCCCTTCTTCATTTAGGAAGGCTGCACAAGGTTGTGAGAAGTAAAGAGAATGAAAAAAATACTAATAATATTGATTAAAGGTTATCAGAAGTATTTATCTCCTTTGAAAAGAACATGTTGTCCGTATATACCCACATGTTCTCAGTACGGATTAGAAGCGATTGAAAAATACGGTGCGGTAAAAGGAAGCCTTTTGGCTGCATGGAGAATATTAAGATGCAACCCTTTTTCCAAGGGGGGCTATGATCCTGTGCCGTGACGTATTAGGAGATAAAGGTCAAGAAGGAGGATTATTGTTTTGGGTGTGTTACTAACGAAGAGTACCATGCCGATTGTTAACTGGGTAGCAGAAGTGCTTGGCTGGCTGATGAACGGCATTTACAGCATTGGAGTGCATAACTTAGGTTTATGTATTATTATCTTTACTCTTGTCATTTATGCGTTTATGACTCCATTGCAGATTAAACAGCAGAAATTTGCGAAAATGAATGCGGTTATGGCTCCTGAATTACAGAATATTCAGAAGAAATACAGAGGGAAAAAGGATCAGAATTCACAGTTAAAAATGCAGGAAGAAACCATGGGCGTATATGAAAAATACGGCGTTTCTCCAACAGGAAGCTGTTTGCAGATGTTAATTCAGATGCCGATTTTCTTTGCATTATATCAGGTTATTATTAAAATTCCGGGATATATCGGAGGAATTAAGGATGTATTTGCATCAGCAGTTTCTCATATTACAGATGTAAGCGGTTATTCCGATATTATTTTCAAATTTGTTCAGGATAATGCAATTAAAAACAGCTATATTCCAATGTCAGGAAAATTAAGCAGCGACCATGTGGTTGACTTTTTATACAGTCTTTCTCCTGCACAGTGGGACAAGCTGGCAGATGTTGATAAATTTCAGGGATTTGCCGATGTGTTAAATCAGACAGCAGACAAGCTGCATCCAATGCAGAATTTCCTTGGACTTAACATTGCAGATAATCCATGGTCTTTAATTCAGTCCGGTTGGTCTACACAGCATTATTTGTTAATTCTTGCAGCAGTTTTAATTCCTGTACTGGCATGGGGTACACAGGTGCTGAACATGAAGCTTGTTCAGACAGCATCCAATACAAGTAACGGTACACCGTCTCAGATGGAAGCAACAATGAAAACCATGAATATGTTCATGCCGCTGATGACAGCGTTTATCTGTTTTACATTCCCGGTAGGTATTGGTATTTACTGGATTATCGGTGCGGTTATCCGAAGCGTACAGCAGATTATTATTAACAGACATCTGAACAATATGGATATAGATGACTTTATTAAAAAGAATAAAGCCAAAATGGATAAGAAAAAGGCGAAATTAGGTGTTACTTCTCAGAACATCAGCCAGCAGGCAAAGATGAACGTGCGTAACATTGAAGAACCAAAGAGAGCAACCATTGCGGATAAGAGTAAATCTGTAAAGAATACAGCTTCTTATACAGCAGAAGTGCCAAAGACAAAGCCGGGCAGTCTGGCGTCAAAGGCAAATATGGTAGCGCAGTTTGATGCAAATAACAAAGGAAAAAAGAAATAGAAGGTAAGGGGGAAAAAAGATGGAATTCAGAGAGTTTTCTGCCAAGACAGTAGATGAAGCCATTACAAAGGCGAGTCTTGAATTTGAAGTATCCAGTGAAAACCTTGAAATTCAGATTGTTTCTGAAGGAAAAACAGGATTTTTAGGTTTCGGTGCAAAGCCTGCAATTATTAAAGCGGCAAAAAAAGAAGTTGAAAAATCCTTACCAAAGGAACAGAAGAAGAAACCGGTTGAAAAAGTTAAGGAAGAGGTAAAGCCAGTAAAAGAGGCTGCACCTGAAATTGTAAAAGAGATTGAAAAAGAAGCGCCACGTGAAGAAAAGAAAGTTATTGTAAGAAGCGAAGAAGAAATTGCAAATATGAAGGCTGAGGCAGAGAAGTTTTTAAGCGGAGTTTTCAAAGCCATGAATATGGAAGTGGAAATTAAGATGGAATATAAAGCTGCCGAAGGAAATCTTGATATTGAATTTATCGGACATGATATGGGTATTCTCATTGGTAAGAGAGGACAGACTTTGGACTCCTTACAGTACCTTACCAGTCTGGTAGTAAATAAGGGAACACAGGGTTATGTACGTGTAAAACTCGATACAGAGGATTACCGTAACAGAAGAAAAGAAACTCTGGAAAATCTGGCAAGAAGTATTGCTTATAAAGTAAGAAAAACAAGAAAAACAGTTTCTCTTGAGCCAATGAACCCTTATGAAAGAAGAATTATTCACTCTGCATTACAGGGAAATCGCTATGTGGAAACATACAGCGAAGGAAACGAACCATATCGTCATGTGGTAGTAAAATTGAAAAATAGACAGTAAACAGATTATTCTAGGTGAAAGCGTGAATAATAGGGGAAGTCCCTGCGCTTTCTCCTGGAATTTTTTTATTAAAAATGATTATTTATCTTATATCAAAAGTAAAAGAAGGGAGAAAATTATGGCAGATACAATTGCGGCTGTTGCAACTGCAATGACTGCATCGGGAATTGGAATTATTCGTATCAGCGGTCCTGAAAGTCGGGAAATTGCAGGTAAAATATATCGCTCCAAAGGCGGAAAAAAGCGACTTGAGAATGTTCCCTCACACACCATTCAGTATGGTTTTATCTGTGATGAGGATGAAATAATAGATGAAGTTCTGGTAATGGTTATGGATGCACCCAGAAGTTATACAGGAGAAAATACAGTAGAAATTGATTGTCATGGCGGTGTTCTTGCAATGAAAAGAGTGCTGGAAACAGTGATAAAATATGGGGCAAGACCGGCAGAACCGGGAGAATTTACAAAGCGTGCATTTTTAAATGGCAGGATTGATTTGTCTCAGGCAGAGGCAGTCATTGATGTAATAAACGCGAAAAACGAGTACGCATTAAAGAGCTCGGTAAGCCAGTTAAGAGGAAATATACAGAGAGTTATCAAGGAAATCAGACAGGGAATTATTTATCAGATTGCCTATATTGAGTCAGCCTTAGACGATCCGGAACATATCAGTATTGATGGATACGGAGATACTTTAAAAGGAGAAATCAGCCTTTTAAAAGAGAAATTAAATGGTCTTTTGAATACAGTAAGAGAAGGTAAGCTTATGAAGGAAGGCATTAAAACAGTTATCGTAGGAAAGCCCAATGCAGGGAAATCTTCTCTTTTAAATCTGCTGGTAGGAGAGGAAAGAGCCATTGTAACGGATATTGCCGGAACCACCAGAGATATACTGGAAGAAACCATTGTTTTACATGGAATTTCTCTTAGAATGATTGATACGGCAGGTATTCGTGACACAGATGATGTAGTAGAAAAAATCGGTGTAAAAAAGGCTGTGGAAAATGCAAAGGATGCGGATTTAATCCTCTATGTAGTAGATTCCTCTGTGCCTTTAGATGAGAATGATAAAGAGATTATTGAGCTTTTAAAAGACAAAAAAGCCATTGTTATTTTAAATAAAATGGACTTGCAGCAGCAGGTTACGGAAGAAGATTTAAAGGCGAAAACTGACCATCCCGTAGTCGCTGTTTCTGCGAAGGAAGAAGAAGGTATTGAGAATTTAGAAGCACAGATTAAAGAACTGTTTTTTGAAGGGGATTTATCATTTAATGATGAAATTTACATTACAAATATGCGTCATAAAGCAGCTTTAGAAGATGCAAAAAGAAGTCTGGAATTGGTGGAAAACAGCATTGAAATGCAGATGCCGGAAGACTTCTTCTCCATTGATTTGATGAACGCTTATGAAGCTTTGGGAAGCATTATCGGTGAGTCTGTGGGGGAAGACTTGGTGAATGAGATTTTCTCCAAGTTTTGCACAGGAAAATAAAAAAATCAGAAAAAATGTGGATAACTTCTTGAAAAACAGAAAGAAATGTAGAAAGGAAATCCAAAATGAGTGTACTAACAGAAAATTATGATGTTGCCATTGTGGGTGCAGGACATGCCGGTTGTGAAGCTGCTCTTGCCTGTGCCAGACTTGGTTTGGAAACCATTATGTTTACCGTAAGCGTAGACAGCATTGCTTTGATGCCCTGTAATCCCAATATTGGAGGCAGCTCCAAAGGTCATCTGGTAAAAGAAATTGATGCGTTGGGCGGAGAAATGGGTAAAAATATTGATAAGACTTTTATACAGTCGAAAATGCTCAATGTGTCCAAAGGACCGGCAGTACATTCCCTTCGTGCGCAGGCGGATAAACAGGAATATACAAGAGAAATGCGGAAAACATTGGAAAATACAGAGCATCTCACTGTTCGTCAGGCTGAGGTTACGGAAATTATGGCAGAAGACGGTGTAGTAAAAGGTGTAAAAACTTATTCAGGAGCGGAATATCATACAAAGGCAGTTGTTTTATGTACGGGAACGTATTTAAAGGCCAGATGTATTTACGGTGATATCAGCAATGAAACAGGTCCAAACGGTTTGCAGGCAGCCAATTACCTGACCAATTCTTTGAAAAAACTGGGAATTGAAATGTATCGTTTTAAAACGGGAACACCGGCTCGTATTGATAAGAGAAGCATTGATTTTTCAAAGATGGAAGAACAGTTCGGAGACGAAAGAGTTGTACCGTTTTCTTTCTCTACCAATCCGGAAGACGTACAGATTGACCAGATTTCCTGTTGGCTCACTTATACAAATGAAAAGACACATGAAATCATTAGAAATAACTTAGACCGTTCTCCGTTATATTCCGGAATGATAGAAGGAACAGGTCCTCGTTACTGTCCATCCATTGAAGATAAGGTAGTAAAATTTGCAGATAAAAATCGTCATCAGGTGTTTATTGAACCGGAAGGATTATCTACAAATGAGATGTATATAGGAGGGATGTCAAGCTCCTTACCGGAGGATGTGCAGTATGAAATGTACCATTCTGTACCGGGGCTGGAGAATGCAAAAATCGTACGAAATGCCTATGCAATCGAGTATGATTGTATCGATGCAAGACAGTTATATCCGACTTTGGAATTTAAAAACATTAAGGGATTATTCTCCGGTGGACAGTTTAACGGAAGCTCCGGATATGAGGAAGCAGCAGCCCAAGGACTGGTAGCAGGTATCAATGCAGCCATGGAAGTTTTAGGTCGTGAGCAGTTGGTTTTAGACCGTTCAGAGTCCTATATCGGTGTGTTAATCGATGATTTAGTAACGAAAGAAAACCGTGAACCTTACCGTATGATGACAAGCCGTGCAGAGTATCGTCTGTTATTAAGACAGGATAATGCAGACCTTAGACTGCGGGAAAAAGGATATCAGGTGGGGCTTGTAACACAGGAGCAGTATGATTATATTCAGTGGAAAAAAGAGAAAATCGAAGAAGAAACACAGCGTATGGAGCATGTACATGTAGGGGCTGTAAAAGAGGTTCAGGAGCTTTTAGAGCAGTATGGAAGCACTCCTTTGAAGAATGGAATTTCTCTCGGAGATTTAATCAGAAGACCGGAATTATCTTATGATATTGTAGCTCCTTTAGATAAAAAAAGACCGGAATTACCTTATGATGTAAGGGAACAAATCAACATTAACATTAAGTATGACGGGTATATCAGACGTCAGTTAAAGCAGGTGGAAGGCTTTAAAAAGCTGGAAAATAAAAAGCTTCCAAAGGATATTGATTATGACGCAATCAGTGGACTTCGCATTGAAGCAAAGCAGAAATTAAACGCATATCGCCCGATTTCCATAGGACAGGCATCCAGAATTGCAGGGGTTTCTCCGGCGGATATATCTGTTTTGTTGGTGTATATGGAGTCTTATCGAAGAGGAAAATAAGAGGAGAAGAATGGCATGAATTACGATTTAACTATTCTGGAAGAAGGCTGTAAGGAGTATGGAATACAGTTAAATGAGGAACAAAAAAAGCAGTTTGTGCAGTATTATGAGCTTTTGGTTGAGTGGAATAAAGTCATGAATTTGACCGGAATTACGGACTTTGAGGAGGTCCTTTTAAAACATTTTGTAGACAGCCTTTCTATTGTAAAAGGGCTGGATATGACTAAAATTTTTACCTGTATTGATGTGGGAACAGGCGCTGGATTTCCGGGAATTCCTCTGAAAATTGCATTTCCTCATCTTCAGATTACGCTTTTGGACTCTCTGAATAAAAGGCTGAATTTCTTAAATGAAGTTATAGAAAAATTGGGACTTAACGGTATTCAAACCGTTCACGGAAGGGCAGAAGATGCAGCCAGAAAGGCTGAATACAGAGAAAAATATGATTTAAGCGTATCAAGGGCAGTGTCCCGTCTGGCGTCTTTAAGCGAGTATTGTATGCCTTATGTAAAGGAAGGAGGATACTTTGTATCCTACAAGTCAGGAAAGGCGGCAGAGGAGGTATCAGAGGCTAAGAAAGCTATTTCTGTTCTGGGCGGAAAGCTGGAAAAGGAAGTGGATTTTAAACTGTATCAGACGGATATGGACAGAACATTGGTGATGATTAAGAAGGTAAAAGGCACACCGAAGAAATATCCGAGAAAAGCAGGAACTCCAACAAAAGAACCGATTTTATAGAAAATAAAAGGTCGTTGATTTTATCGTAGGATAAGGTCAGCGGTCTTTTTTTATTTCACAAAAAAAACACAGTCTTACCTAATTTTTATCACATTTTTTCCATAGAATGGAAAGGACAAAGAAGTTTTAGAAGAAGAATGTGTTGTCAAAATAAAGGAGGGAACGTTTTGATTGAAGTAAAAAATCTAGTAAAAAAATATGGTGACCATACAGCGGTAGACCACTTGAATTTTACAGTGGAAAAAGGAAAAATTTACGGCTTTCTCGGACCAAACGGAGCAGGAAAATCGACTACAATGAACATGATTACCGGCTATATTGCTTCTACGGAAGGGGAAATTCTCATTGACGGTCACAATATTTTGGATGAGCCGGAAGTAGCAAAGAAAAAAGTCGGATATCTGCCGGAGATACCGCCTTTATATCAGGATATGACGGTACTGGAATATTTAAAATTTGCTGCTGAACTAAAAGCTATTCCAAAAGAGGAAAGAGAAAAGAATATCAAAGAAGTTATGTCAACCACTAAGCTGGAGGATATGAAGCGAAGATTGATTAAAAATCTTTCTAAAGGATACAAACAGCGTGTTGGTCTGGCGCAGGCTCTTTTAGGATATCCGGAGGTTATTATTTTAGATGAGCCAACCGTCGGATTAGACCCAAAGCAGATTATTGAAATTCGAGATTTGATAAAAAGCCTTGGAAAGAAGCACACGGTGATTTTAAGCTCTCATATTCTGTCAGAGGTCAGTGCAGTCTGTGACCATGTGTTGATTATTGATAAGGGAAGATTAGTTGCCAGCGATACACCGGAAAATCTGAGTAAGGTCATGACAGGTATGAATTCTCTGGAGCTTACTGTAAAAGGAGAGGAAGCTGTTATAAGGGAAGCGCTTGGCATGGTAGAAAATATTGAAAATATTGTATACCACAGCTCTATGACAGAGGGTGCTCATGATTTTACCATAAAAATTTCAGGTGATATGGATATGAGGGAGAATATCTTTTTTGCACTTTGTGAGGTGAAATGTCCAATTCTTCGTATGCAGCCTACCAATATGTCTTTGGAGGAAGTATTCCTGAAGCTGACAAATGACGAGGGAAAATTACAAGATAAGGGAATGGAAGGAGAAAAATAAACATGCTGGCAGTCTATAAAAAAGAGTTGAGAAGTTATTTAACTTCAATGGTAGGATATGTATTTATTGCATTTGTCCTGCTGATATTGGGAATTTATTTTACCGCTTATAATCTTCAGTTTGCAAGTTCTGATTTTGGGGCAACGTTAAGCTCTGTTACTTTTTTATTTTTAATTATTACTCCTATATTAACCATGAGAATACTGGCAGAGGAAAAGAAAAACCGTACAGACCAACTCCTTTTAACAGCGCCTGTTCCTGTATGGAAGGTTGTTTTAGGCAAATATTTAAGCATGGTGACAATTTATGCTATACCGGTTGTAATCAGTGCGTTTTACCCTCTGATTATGGGAAAATACGGTACGGTATCTTATCCTATGGCGTATGCGGCAGTGCTTGGATTTTTCTTTTTGGGATGTGCTCAGATTGCCGTGGGATTGTTCCTTTCTTCCGTTACAGAAAGTCAGGTAATTGCAGCAGTATTAACTTTTGGAATTTTATTTTGCAGTTATATGATGGACGGAATTGAAAGCTTCTTCTCCGATACTGCCGTAAGCTCTATGGTGGCATTTTTAATTCTTGCAGTGGTACTTGGAATTGTCGTTTACCAGCTCACAAAAAATATTATTTTTTCTTCCTGTGTAGGAGGTGTTTTGGTAATTGGCGTAGCTGCTGTATACTTTATAAAACCTACAATTTTTACAGGACTTATTCAGAAATTCTTAAATTTATTTGCGATTGCAAACCATTTTGATAATTTTGTAGGCGGAATTTTTGATGTGACAGGAATTATTTATATGCTTTCTGTTGTTTGTATCTTTGTATTTCTCACTGTTCAGTGTATACAGAAACGCCGTTGGAGCTAGGAGGATGACATGAAAAAAATAAAGAAAATGGTGAATATTCACAGAAATAAAGGGAATAAAAAAATGTTAAAGCATGGCTCTTACAGTATCGCTATGACAGCGTTGGTAATTGCCATTGTTGTAATTCTGAATTTGGTAATACAGGAGCTTCCGTCAAAGTATAGAGAGTTTGACTTGAGTACACAGAAGCTGTATACCATCGGAGAGCAGACAGAAAAAATCCTGAAAAATTTAAAGAAGGATGTTAATCTGTACTACATTTCTCAAGATGGAACAGAAAGCAATGATATTGAAAAATTGTTGGAAAAGTATGAAGAAGGAAGCAAGCATATTAAAGTAGAACAGAAAGATCCTGCTGTTTATCCTAAATTTGCTTCTCAGTATACCTCAGAGAAATTAAGTAATAACAGTATTATTGTAGAATGTGGAGAAAAAAGTAAGGTTGTAGATTATCAGGATATGTATGAGACAACTATAAACTATCAGACTTATTCTCAGCAGGTAACAGGATTTGACGGCGAAGGACAGTTGACAAGTGCAATTAACTATGTTGTTTCTGAAGATATGCCTGTACTGTATGCACTTACAGGGCATGATGAGCTTTCTATGAGTGAGGCTATGAAGGAGACAATTCAGAAATCAAATATTGAAATTCGTGACTTAAATCTGCTTACAGAAGAAACAGTACCGGAGGATACCGCATGTCTGCTTATTTTCTCCCCGAAAACCGATATTGCAGCAGAGGAAGCAGATAAAATTATTAAATATCTGGAAAACGGTGGAAAGGCGATTATTTTATCCGATTATACTGATATAGAAATGACAAATTTCAACTCTGTATTGGAAAATTACGGTGTTCAGCCTGAAAATGGAATTGTTTTAGAAGGTGATCAGGAACATTATATTGCACAAAATCAGTATTATTTGTTGCCGAATATTGAGAGTCATGAGATTACTTCAAACTTATCTTCAAAGAGTAAATATGTGCTGACAGCGTTGTCACCAAGCATTAAGACTCTGGAAAATGTAAGAGATACTATAAAGATAGACAGTATTTTGACAACTTCTGACAGCGCTTATGAAAAAACAGATTTGGAAAATATGGAGACCACAGAAAAAGAGGACGGAGACTTAGAAGGACCATTCCCACTGGGCGTATCTATTACAGAGGAATTGAGCGATGATAAAAAGACACAGATTGTTTATTTTTCATCCAGTGCGATTTTCAGTGACCAGATGAATGCAACTGTTTCCGGAGCAAACTATGAGCTGCTTTCTTCATCACTTTCATGGTTGTGCGGAACAGAGGAAGATAACAGTATCTCTATTCCAAGCAAATCTTTTGATATGACAACTTTAATGATACCTGCCAGTGATGCAAGCTTTTGGAGTATTCTTGTAACTGCTGTTATCCCTGTAACTATTCTGCTTATTGGTTTTGGAATTTGGCTGAAAAGGAGAAAATAGTAATATGAAAAACAAAAAAGGATTGATTGCAGGAATTGTAATACTGTTGATTTTAATTGGTGTATATGTGGGATTAAAGGTGGCAGGACCAGAGGAGGATAAAAAACAGACAGAAGAAAAAGAAATTACGGCTTTCGAGGTGAAAGCGGAAGATATTTCAAAAGTTTCTATTGAAAACGACGGTGTTCTGTACACTTTTGTAAAAGAAGAAGATACATGGAAATATGCAGAGGATGAAAATCTTCCATTAAATCAGGCAGTTGTTTCTAATATTATTTCAGGATTAACTTCTGTAAAAGCGCAGAGAGAATTAAAGGATATAGAAAATCCCGCAGATTATGGATTATCAGAACCAAAATTAAAGGCTACTATTACAGACAAAAACAATGCAGAAACCGTTTTAAACTTTGGTGATGATAACGAGGCAGTTTCCGGCGCTTATATGAGTGTAGGGAATAATGAAAAAATATATCTGGTAAATTCTACTGTGAAAACCGATTTACAGTTTGAAAAAAATGATTTGGCAGAAATGGAAGAATTACCGCAAATTGCCGTAGGTAATATTAAAAAGGTAGAAATCAGCAGAGATAACGGAGTAAAAACCTTACAGGAGGAAGAAGCGGGCGGTTTATGGACTTTATATAAAGAAGATGGAAGCCAAATATCCGTAGATACTGCAAAGGTAAATGATTATATGAACCATTTCTCCAGTTTAAGCTTAATGGATTTTGTAAGCTATGATACAAATAATTTATCTTCCTATGGTTTAGACAATCCTAAGAAAGTAACGGTTTTCTATGAAGAAGAACAGGAGAGTGAAGATACTTCTGAGGAAGCAGAAGATGAGAATGCCGAGGAAGAAGAACCTGTTATGGTTGCAAAAGAATTTGTTCTGCTGGTAGGAAATACAGATGAAAACGGAAATTATTATGTGAAAACCGCAGACAGTAGTTATATTTACACTATGGCAGCATCTACCGTAGATGAAATGATGAATTTAGCTTCTGATGAATTAGTAAGTTCTTTAGTAACGGATTATTCCTTAGCTGACTTGGATAAAGTAACCATAGAAAGAACCGGCGAAACTTATGTTCTTACAAGAGAAGAAACAGAAGTGAAAAAAGGAGACTCAGAAGAAACTACAACAGAAACAAAATACTATTTGAATGATGAAGAAATTCAATATGAAGAAATATCAGACTTTTATTCAAAGGTAAGTGGATTAGAATGGCAGAGTATGACAGAAGGACAGAACGGAGAAAATGCAGAGATTACCATTACTTTTGAAAAAGAAGGCGGTATACAGGATAAAGTTGCTTACTATTCTTATGATGAAAATTTCTATTTAGTAACAAAAACAGATGGGAGTCAAATGCTTGTTAATAAGATGAAAGTGAGAGAGATGATAGAAGCATTTGACAGAATGATAGAAAATTGGAAAAAATAAAATGTTTCACGTGAAACATTGAGGTTATGTGAAACAAAAGAAGAGACTGTCGCATTAAATATTTTGGATAATGTTTAAAGCGACAGCCTCTTTTTATTTCATAGGAAATTGTATTCTATGAAATAAAAACTGCTCCGCAAGGATGCGCAGCTCGCGGAAATGAAATCATCACTTTGTGAACCGCTCACGCGCGAAGATTGCGCAACAGCGCAATCTTTTTTAGTTTTGCTATATAAAAGATTTAGATACAAATATGAAGGATTTCCAAAAGATTTTCCGGATTTTCTAATTGCGGAAGGTGTTTTGTTTTGGAAATATTGAAATATTCAATGGCAGGATTGCATATTAAGTAGCTTTCTTTTGTCTCACTTTTTTGTGGCTCTGCATCTCCGTTGATGACAACGATACTGTTATCAATATCCTTTAAGGCGTGTGTAACGCTGTTGTTTGTATAGTTTCCTACAATACTGGATAATAAGAAGCGAGCATTTCCAAATCCTTTGTGAGATGCTTCGTAATAAGTGTCTATCATTTCGGCAGAAGCTAAAAAAGGATTGAATAAGTATTGTTCTGTAAGTAATAATTGAATGTTACTCTGGCAGGTTTTCATATTATATATTAAAGTTCCGAAAATAGGAAGTTCTAATATAAACTTATATAATTTATTTTTTTTGCTTGGCGCTTTAGAAAGAGTAGATAAGGAAGGTGGATTAATCAATACTAATTTTCCAAAAAGCTCATTCTCATTGTGGCATGCAAGTAAAGTAAAAGAACTTGAAAATCCGCTGGCAACAATATCTGTTTTTTCATGAATGACATTTTTGATAAAGTCTGATATAAGCTGTACATATAAATAGTTTGTATATGTGATTTTGGGCTTTTCAGAACGTCCACATCCTAAAAGGTCTAAAGCATATACCGTATGATTTTCTGCCAGCTTATCAATGACTTTGTTCCATTCATAAGCAGAACTGTAAACGGTTAAATCATGGACCAGTAAAAGAGGTGAGCCATGACCTTTCTTTTTATAATATATCTTTCCAAATCTCCAGTCGTAGTAATTATTAGCAGAAGATTTTAATAAATCTTTTAATGTAGCTGTGGTGAATATAGTGTGGTTTACTATGTGAATAACTCCGGCAGCAGCGGTAAAGAGAATACCTGCTGTGAGAATTTTATGCTTGCTTTTTTTCATAAAATCAGCCTCCTAAAAAAGTGTGTAAATATAGAAGTTTTGTTTTTAACATTTATATACATTATAAAACATTGGGTAAGATTATACAAGAAAAAGTCTTGGACTGGAAAATGTTTCACGTGAAACATTCGTGTATCTAAAAAAAACATAAAAAAATGTTTCACGTGAAACATTAGTATAGCATTAAAAATAGAAAGGTGTTATAATGAGTCTTGAACTATTAAGATATAAGACATTTCAACACAATAAGGGGAAATTCAAGTGGGAAGAATTATTGCAATCGCAAATCAAAAGGGCGGAGTAGGAAAGTCTACGACTGCTATCAATCTTTCTGCATGTCTTGCAGAATTAAATCAAAAAGTATTATTGATTGATATTGATCCACAGGGAAATACAACAAGCGGTGTAGGTGTGGATAAAGATAATGCAGAAGCTACTTTATATGAGCTTCTTGTAGGAGAATGCGAATTAAAGGATTGTATTATTGAGAATGTGATTGAGAATTTATCTTTAATTCCATCAAACATGAATTTGGCAGGAGCCGAAATTGAGTTGGTAGGTGTAGAAGGAAGAGAGTATTTACTAAAAAATCATATTGATACGGTAAAAGACAATTATGATTTCATTATTATGGATTGTCCGCCTTCCTTAAATATACTTACGATTAATGCAATGACAACTGCAAATTCTGTATTAGTTCCAATTCAGTGTGAATATTATGCGCTGGAAGGATTAACACAGTTAATTCACACAATCGAGCTGGTACAGGAAAGATTAAATCCGGAATTGGTTATGGAAGGCGTTGTGTTTACTATGTATGACGCAAGAACAAATCTTTCCTTACAAGTGGTGGAAAACGTAAAAGAGAATTTACATCAGTCAATTTACAAAACAATTATTCCAAGAAATGTGCGTTTGGCAGAAGCGCCTAGTTATGGCATTCCAATCAATCTATATGATACAAAATCTGTGGGTGCAGAAAGCTATCGTCTTTTAGCAGAGGAAGTATTATCTAGGGAGGAAGAAGAATGACGGTAAGAAAAGGCGGATTAGGGAGAGGGCTTGATGCAATGATTAGTGAGACGGCATCAAAGCCAAGAACAACAACAACCGCAACAAAGAAAACAGTTGCTCCCAAGGAAAAAAAAGAGAATTCTGTGCTTAAAGTAAAACTCACACAAGTAGAGCCGAACAGAAAACAGCCCAGAAAACAATTTGATGAAGATGCTTTACTGGAACTGGCAGAGTCTATTAAACAGTTTGGTGTTTTACAGCCGTTACTGGTAAAACAAAAAGGTGACTATTATGAGATTATTGCCGGTGAGAGACGATGGAGAGCATCAAAGTTAGCCGGGATTAAGGAAGTTCCTGTGATTGTGAAAGAGCTTACAGAACAGGAAACCGTAGAAATCTCTTTGATTGAAAATATTCAAAGAGAAAACTTAAATCCCATAGAAGAAGCAGCCGCTTACAGAAGGTTAATTGATGAATTCCATTTAAAGCAGGATGTAATTGCGGAAAGAGTTGCAAAAAGCAGAACAGCAGTTACAAACTCTATGAGACTTTTGAAGCTGGACGAAAGAGTACAGCAAATGCTCATTGAGGAAATGATTTCTACCGGTCATGCCAGAGCTCTTTTAGCGATTGAAGACAAGGAAAGTCAGTATGCAGCGGCAGTAAAAGTCTTTGATGAAAAGCTGAATGTAAGAGAAACTGAGAAACTGGTAAAGGAATTTTTAAATCCAACACCAAAGAAGGAAGAAAAAACAAGAGATACGGCTCAGAATTTAGTTTATGAGCAGTTAGAGGAAAAAATTAAAGGAATTATTGGCTCAAAAGTTGCAATTCGTCGTAAAAACAATAATAAGGGAAAAATAGAAATTGAATATTATTCTCAGGACGAGTTGGAACGGATTGTGGAACTTTTAGAAAGTGTCAGATAAGGAGCTGTGCAGAACACTATGGAGAAATTTGTAAGTAGTATTCAGTCTTATTCCGGAATTATATTACTAATGCTTTTGGTAGTTGTGGTTATACTATTAATATGCGTATTTAATTTATCTTTAGGACTTAATCGGCTTAGTAAAAAATATGCGATTTTCATGAAAGGAAAAGATGGACAGTCGTTAGAGAAGCTTTTTAAAAGAAAGTTTGATTTAATCGAAAAACTGGCTGTGGAATTGCAGTTAAATGCTGAAAACGTTGAAAAACTGGAAAAAATGCAAAACATGTCCTTAAATAAGTATGGAATAGTAAAATATGATGCTTTTGAGGATATGGGCGGTAAATTAAGCTTTGTTTTAGCAATGTTAGATACAAATAACACAGGATTTTTATTAAATGCCATTCACAGCAGAGAAAATTGTTTCCTTTATATTAAAGAAATCGTAAATGGGGAATCCTATATAAGACTTAGTGAAGAAGAAATGGAAGCTCTGAAAACCGCAATTAATTTCGGAGCAGAAGAAAATGAATTTGATATATAGTTATGTAAACTAAAAGGAGAGAAGATATGTTAGACATTAGATTTTTAAGAGAAAACCCAGAGGTAGTAAAGCAGAATATCAGAAATAAATTTCAGGACAATAAGCTTCCTATGGTAGACGAAGTAATTGAGCTGGACAAGAGAAACCGTGAAATCAAACAGGAAGTAGAAGCTCTGAGAGCAGAAAGAAATAAAATTTCTAAAATGATTGGCGGTTTAATGAAAGAAGGTAAAAGAGAAGAAGCGGAAGAAGCAAAGAAACAGGTTACAGCAAATGCAGAAACCGTAGAAAGACTGTCAGCAGAAGAAAAAGAAGTAGAAGAAAAAATTAAGACAATTATGATGACAATTCCAAACATCATTGATCCGTCTGTTCCAATCGGAAAAGATGACAGTGAAAATGTGGAAGTACAGAAATATGGTGAGCCGGTAGTGCCTGATTATGAAATTCCATATCATGCAGATATTATGGAAAGCTTCAATGGAATTGACTTAGATAGCGCAAGAAAGGTAGCCGGAAACGGATTTTATTATCTGATGGGAGATATTGCAAGACTTCATTCCGCAGTAATTTCTTATGCAAGAGATTTCATGATTAACCGTGGATTTACTTATTGTATTCCGCCTTTCATGATTAGAAGCGACGTTGTTACTGGTGTTATGAGCTTTGCAGAAATGGATGCTATGATGTATAAGATTGAGGGTGAAGACTTATATCTTATCGGAACAAGTGAACATTCTATGATTGGTAAATTTATTGATACAATTATTCCGGAAGAAGAACTTCCAAAGACACTTACCAGCTATTCTCCATGCTTCCGTAAAGAAAAGGGCGCTCACGGACTGGAAGAAAGAGGAGTTTACAGAATTCATCAGTTTGAAAAACAGGAAATGATTGTTGTTTGTAAACCGGAGGAAAGCCCAATGTGGTTTGACAAATTATGGCAGAATACCGTAGATTTGTTCCGTTCTTTAGATATTCCGGTAAGAACTTTAGAGTGCTGCTCCGGAGATTTGGCTGATTTGAAGGTGAAATCCGTAGACGTAGAGGCATGGTCTCCAAGACAGAAAAAATATTTCGAGGTAGGAAGCTGCTCTAACTTAGGAGATGCACAGGCAAGAAGATTAAAAATCCGTGTAAACGGTAAAGGTGAAAAATATCTGGCGCACACATTGAATAATACGGTTGTTGCACCGCCAAGAATGTTAATCGCATTTCTGGAAAATAATTTACAGGCAGATGGTTCTGTAAGTATTCCGGAAGCATTAAGACCATACATGGGTGGTATGAGTGCAATTACACCGAATAAATAAGAAGGAGGTACTCCTTGCACAGTTATTTAAAAGCAGTTGGTTTTTCAGAGATATCCGGCAAGAAAGAGCTGGATGGTATTTTGAATAATGTTATAAATGAATACGATGAGAAAATTGTAGCAGCGGGCAGAGCCGGACATTTCTTTACGGAGCTGGTAAAGAAATACGGTGATGATTTTGGTATTGTTGTGTGCGGGGAATATGATGAAAATAATGAGTTCCAAATGGAGTATTATTTTCCATATTTCTTCGGCACAGGAATTACTTTGCAGGAAGAGGTAATTATTGAAAAACATGCAGGTCATGAGTCCTTTGCAGGGGCGTGTGATGATATGCGAATTGGTGTTACCATTATCTTTTATCTGCAAAATGCCGGAGAATATCTGACACAGAGGAATAGAGGAAATTATGTTACAGATGTCAGAGGCGTGATTTTATCCGGACTGGCAAAAAACGGAAAAATTCTGTTTCCTACTTTGAAGCAGGAAGGGCAGGAGGAAAAGCGCCGTAATAATACAATAAACAGAGGGCGCTTGATTGCTGCCGCAAAGAATGGTGATGAAGAAGCCATGGAGAGCCTGACGATAGAGGATATGGATATGTACGCAATGATTTCCAAACGAGTGATGGATGAAGATATTTACAGTATTGTGGATACATATTTTATGCCTTATGGAATGGAATGTGATTTGTACAGTGTGATGGGTGAGATTTTGGAGACAGAAAAGACCTTCAATACCATGACCAAGGAAGCTATCTATAAGATGCGTATCGGATGTAACGATATTGAATTTGATATCTGCATTAACGAACAGGATTTAATGGGAGAACCGCAGGTGGGCAGACGATTTAAAGGTGTTGTGTGGCTGCAGGGATATGTGGATTTTCAATATTGATAACTGATTTTTAAAGGCTTATCTGGGTTGACGGATAAGCCTTTTTATAGTATGATTAGGTTCGGATTAAAAGAATATGTACTTTGTTTCCTTAGTTAAATGGATATAACAAGCGCCTCCTAAGAAGGAGTCGCGGCTGGACCCTGAGGGAAAACAGAAAAAAGAACTTGGAGTTCGAATCGATTCTGGAAGAGACAAAATTAACAATGAAGCTTTCCCCATTATGGCGGATGCTCTACTGTTAATAAAGTGAATAATCTGATGATATCCAGCTACTCAAAATTAGCTGAAAATCATAAAACGGTTACCGAACCAAAGTGCTGAAAACCCAGTGTTTAAGCCAAATATCGGTAATGTCCTCTTAGTTTAACGGATAAAACAAGCGCCTCCTAAGCGCTAGCTGTGGGTTCGATTCCCGCAGGGGACGGTTGCAAACAAAGCGGTAATGATTAGCAGAAAATGCTATGTCATGAACCGCTTTTTTGTTTTCAATGAGATGAAAAAAAGCAGGTCGGGAATGAATTTCCAGCTAATTTGAATTGATTTTCGTTAGATGGCAGCTAATCAAAAATACTGTTTTGCAAACAGGAAAAAACACGATTCCTGCTAACATCGGGGTTCGGTCTTGTTACAATCTCAGATTGAGGATGTAAAACAGTGTAAAAAAGGGTAAAATCCTTTATGGAAAAAACACTCTGCTAATTTTGGTTAGCTGAAACAATAGAATATTTCATTAGCTACAGCTAAGCCAAAGAAACCTCCGCTGGAGCTTTCTTTGACATGCTAAGGCATGGCAAGCGAGATGCTCGTTTGGATCAGACTCAATAAAAAAGAATCTAATCTGAACGGGCTTTTTTGTTTGGATTACAGGAAAAGGAGGAGTTCAATGGCAGAAAAAGAAGCAGCCACTCGGTTTGATGATGAACAGATAATTGAAATTGAGATTGAAAGGCTCAGATCTTTTAAAGATCATCCATTCAAGGTTGAAGATGATAAGGATATGCATCTTCTGAAAGACAGCATAAAGAAATATGGTGTTTTAAATCCACTGATCGTCAGACCTGTACCAGATGGTGTATATGAAATCATTTCAGGTCACAGAAGAAAATATGCGGCACAGCAGCTTGGATATCGGAAAGTGCCTGTGATTATCCGTGTTATGAATGATGAGGAAGCCATTATAAAAATGGTGGATTCTAATCTTCAAAGGGAACGGATCAGTTACAGTGAGAAAGCTTTTGCTTACAAAATGAAGAATGATGCTATGAAAAGGACTGCAGGAAGACCCCGTAGCCAAATCGACCACAATTTAAAAGGAAAGAGAACAGTGGAAATCATCGCAGAAGAAACAGGTGAAAGTCCAAAGCAGGTACAAAGATATATTGCTCTCACGAACCTGATCCCGGAGCTTTTACAACAACTAGATGATGAGCTTATTTCCTTCAATCCGGCAGTTGAACTGGCAGCATTAAAGGAGAATGAACAAAAACAACTGATTGAAGCTATGGATTATGCTCAGTCAGTGCCCTCTCTTTCTCAAGCACAGAGAATAAAGAAATTGAGTAAAGATGGAAAGCTGAGTATAGAAAAGATGCAGGAAATTCTGAGTGAAATAAAAAAAGGGGAAATAACCAGAGTCACATTTACAAATGAACAGCTTCACAGATATTTTCCCAACAATTATACACCGGAAATGATGAAGCGTGAAATCGTAGCAATTTTAAAAATATGGATGGAACAATACTGGGATAAATAAGAAACGGAGGAATAAAGAATGTGTAAAGTAATCGCTGTTACAAATCAGAAAGGCGGAGTCGGAAAGACCACGACAACCGTAAATTTAGGGATTGGTCTCGCAAAAGAAGGGAAAAAAGTGCTATTGATTGATGCAGATCCGCAGGGAAGTTTGACTGCCAGTCTTGGATATGTGGAACCGGATGATATTGCTATTACTCTGGCAACCATCATGCTGGCGGTGATCAATGAGGAAGAGATACAACAGGATGACGGAATTCTTCATCATGAGGAAAATGTGGATCTATTACCGGCAAACATTGAACTATCAGCTTTGGAAGTGACACTGGGAAATGTAATGAGCAGAGAAATGATCATGAAGGACTATATCGAAATGATGAGAGAACGATACGATTATATTCTGATTGATTGTATGCCCAGCCTGGGAATGATGACGATCAATGCCTTGGTTGCTTCGGACGCGGTTCTGATTCCAGTACAGGCAGCATATCTGCCGGTGAAAGGTCTCCAACAGCTTATTAAAACAATTTCCATGGTAAAGAAGAGACTGAACCGGAAATTGAAGATCATGGGAATTCTTCTGACTATGGTAGATTTCAGAACAAATTATGCAAAAGATATTTCAACCATGCTCCACGTTACCTACGGTTCAAAGATCACGATTTTTGAAAATGTAATACCGTTATCGGTAAAGGCGGCAGAAACAAGTGCAGAGGGAATCAGCATTTATGCCCACTGCCCTAAAAGTAAAGTATCCAACGCTTATAAGAATCTGACACAGGAGGTTTTAGAAAATGAAAAATAGAAGCGGCGAGAAAATCAAATTAACAAGCATTGACGAATTATTGGGTGTTGTAAATGAAGAATCAGCTATGGAGATTGAGATTGATAAAATAAAGCCCTTTGCAGGTCATCCGTTTAAAGTAATTGATGATGAGAAAATGCAGGATCTTATAGAAAGTATCAGTGAGTCAGGAGTTTTGACCCCAGTTCTGATCCGTCCCGATCAAAATGATGGATATGAAATGATCTCCGGCCATCGTCGGATGCATGCGGCACAGAAGGCAGGGTTAATAACAATACCGGCAATTGTCAGAGAAATGACGGATGATGAAGCTGTGATTGCCATGGTAGATGCCAATATTCAAAGGGAAGAGTTGCTTCCGAGTGAGAAGGCATTCGCTTATAAAATGAAAATGGAAGCAATGAAAAGGCAGGGACAAAGAACAGATTTAACTTCTACACCACTGGTGGAGAAGTTATCTGTAGCGGAATTAGGAAAAGAATATAATGAAAGCAGAGAAACTGTTAGACGTTATATCCGATTAACTGAACTAATACCTCAAATATTAGATATGGTAGATAACGATTTAATTGCATTAAGACCAGCAGTCGAAATCTCTTTCTTAAATGTGTCATATCAGCAGTATCTTTTAGATGTTATGCAACAAAATGACTGTACTCCCTCACATGCCCAGACATTAAAAATGCATAAACTAGACAAAGAGGGAGCATTAACTACTGATGTTATTGATAACATCATGGCAGAAGAAAAACCTAATCAGGTAGAAAAAATCAAAATACCAAAAAATCGTATTAAAAACTTCTTTAACAATAAGACGTCTGAAAAAGAAATTGAAGATACGATTATAAAAGCATTAGAACTCTATCAGCGTATTCAGCAAAAAAAGCGTTCTAATCGAGAATCAAGATAACCACTACTAACAAGGGATAAGTGTCAATGTATTGAATATGGATAGCCAATTTTTTACTACTCCCCCTCTCACACTCTCCCCCTGTTACCAGCTCAAAACATATTACCAACTCAAAAAGAAATGTTAGTGTAGTTATTTATATATTTGTTTAAGTATATATAACATGATAAACTTAATTTAGAAAGAGAGTTGATAGATATGAAAAGCAAGAAACTGATAATGTTGTTATTACTTTCACTAATGATTGCAGGTTGTGGTAATGCTGATAAAAAGACTGAGGCAAAAACAACCGAACCTAAACAGGAACAAAAAGATGATGATAAGGTAATGCAAGAAGAAAAACAAACCAATGATACTGTTGAAGATAAAAAAAATGAATCAAAAGTAAACGAAGATAGTGAAAGCCCTACTTCAAATACAAGTAATGATAAAGCTAAAACGTCTACAGAAAAAACATCAAAAACAGAAGATACTTCTACAAAGAACAATCAAACAACGAACCAGTCATCAACTCAGTCAAACTCTACTACTAGCTCTGCATCAGGATCTACAAATTCTCAGCCAAGTGAAACTACATCTACACCACCTGTTGAGAATGTCGTTCCAGACAAACAGCCTGAACAACAACCAGAACCAGAGAAACCTTCATATTCATATAAAGTTGGTAATTGTGGAAAACTATTTAATACTGAAAAAGAAGCTGATGATGAAGCTCAAAAAATGTGGGATACGTTTGATGATGGAACAAAATATATCAGTGGGTACTTTGTTTATTCTACAGGTGATAAGTGGAGTATAGACTATAGTTACAGTTATTGGTAAAAGAATTAAATATATATTAACTTATGATGAAACCTTAAAAGTTTCATCTTTTTTTGTATAAAAATAAGGAGGATTCAAATTAAAATGGAAATAAAAATAAAACAGATATTTGTATCAGTTATGTCATTATTGTTGATGATAACATTAATATCACCAAGTTCTGTTTATGCAGAAACATATATAACCGGAACTAAAAAACATCCGACATGGTGGCTAGCTGATCCAAGCAGTGGGCGTCGTGATGATCATGAGGCTGAATTGCTCATTAATGGTGAAAGAGTATTCTGTATTGATGCCTTTACTCAATTCAAATCAAATCAAACAATGAATCTTGTTGATTGGAGTACTGTAGGTATTTCTCAAGACATGGCAAAAGAACTATCATTGATTGCTTACTTTGGAACACAAATTGATGGACGCAAAGGAGATGACTGGTATGCGATCACACAGGGGCTAATTTGGAAAGTTTTACATGAAAGTCAGGGACATACTGATATGTGTTATGTAGAAACAAACACTAACCCCGACTATCCTACAACTGTAAGACTGTGGAATGAAATTTTATCAGATGTTGAGCAGTATAAAAAAACACCATCGTTTTCAAATACTACTGTTGAAGTAGATGCTGATAAAAGCGTTACGCTAACTGATACCAATAATTCCTTAAATGGAATGTTCGTCAAAAATGATGGTGGTTTGAATGTAAGTATCAGTGGTAGTAATCAATTAATTATTAGTGGAAATGCAAACGCTGATGAAAACACAACAATTACATTACAACGAAACATTGATCCTTCTGCAATTGGAACAAGTCTTGCTTTTTATAATGGCAAGACACAGTCAGTTGGAATGTTTAAAGTTAAAGACCCTTTGCAAGTGAAACTAAAAGTGAAAGTTAATAAGTTTGGTACTTTAGAATTAACAAAATATAACGAAGATAAATCAGCTACTGTCCCTAACACTTATTACCACATTATAGGTCCTAATGGATATGATGAAACTTTAGCAACTGATGAAAATGGTATTTTAAAAATCGAAAGATTACCATTAGGTGACTATAAAGCAGTAGAAACACAGGCTGGTGATGGTTATCTAATCAATGTTCAGGAGTTTGGATTTACAATCAAGGCAAATCAAACAACTTCCATTGATCCAAGCAATATCGAACCAACTGGAAAGATTGAATTAACTAAATCTATTGATACTGATAAAACAAATGGATTATCAGGTGATGCAGTAATTAAAGATAACACTTATGGTTTATATGCAAAAGAAACTATCACAAATAAAGCCGGTACAAAAACGTTCTATAAAAAAGATGAATGTATCTCTACAAATAAAACGGATACTGAGGGAAAAATCACATGGGATGATTTACCACTAGGAAAATACTATATCAAAGAAACAGCTTCTAACGACTCTTTAGTATTAAACAAAGATGTCATTGATGTTGAGTTAAAATATAAGAATCAAACTGTATCTAAAGTGCTTGAGAAAAGAGATACAAGCAATCGTGTCAATATGCAAAAGATTCAAGTATTCAAGAGTGGTGAAAAAGATGGAATTAGTGGCTTAGTCAAAGGATTACAGGGATGTGAGTTTACCTTTAAATTAAAAAGCGAAGTTTATCATGTCGGCTGGAACAATGCAACAACATACGCACAAATCACAACAGATGAAAACGGTATTGCTAATACACCATATTTGCCATATGGCCAATATCTTGTTAAAGAAACCGTTACTCCAAAGGACTACATCACTGCCCCAGATTTTCTTATTTCTGTAACTAATGATTACACTGAATATGAAGATATTGAACAAATCAAGCGAGTTAATGTTAACAACAGACCATTTACTTCACAAGTGAAACTGGTCAAAGTTGATAAAGATAGTGGCAAAACTGTAACGCTTAACAGTGCTTCATTCAAGATCAAAGATTGTAATGGAAATTATGTAATACAAAAAATTGGTGGCAAAAAATATGATACCTTCACTACTAATTCCAAGAATCAAATTACAGTGTTGTTTGGTAACAAAGGAGAAGTTACTTTACCACTAGCATTAGATGCAGGTAATTATACGATTGAAGAAATAAAAACACCGGATGGCTTTTTAGCTTTAGAAGCACCTGTTCAATTCACTATCACTAATCAATATGATTATGATGTTGACGAAGATAAAGATCCAATCATTACAATTAAAGTAAAAAACGAACAGCCTAAAGGAAAAATTATTTTAAAGAAAACAGATAAAGTAACCGCTGATCCTTTAGAAAATGTGGAGTATGAATTAACTGCTAAAGAGGATATCATTTCAGTAATTGACGGTTCCATTCTTTTTAAAAAAGGAAGTATTGTTGCAAAAGGTATTACCAATGCCAATGGACAAATTGTAATCGATGATTTGTTTATGGGACATTATGAACTGAAAGAAACTTTAACAAATGAAGGCTATGTACTAAGTGAGGAAGTACATGATATCGTATTTAAACAAAAAGATTTAACAACAAAAGAATATAGTATCAACATAGATGTTACTAACATTGCCCCAAGTGGTGAAATCCATTTAGTTAAAACAGATAAAGACAGCGAAGAATTATTAAGCGGTGTTATTTACCAATTGACTGCCAAAGAAGATATTTATTCACTGGATGGCAGAAATACTCTTATCTATAAAGCTGGTGATACAGTTTCTAAAGATATCAGTGAAGATGGCTATTATATGACCAATGAATTGGGTGAAATCAATATTGGTGATCTTCCATTAGGTAAATATCAGTTAAAAGAAATCACTCCATTAGAGGGATACTATACTGATAAAACGGAGTATGACATTGATTTATCATATGATCATAGTGATAAAGTGATCTATACAAAAACATTAAATGTTACCAACACAAAAAGTACAGTAGAAATCAGCAAAGTAGATGCAACCAGCTCAAAAGAATTAGCAGGTGCACATTTATCGCTATATGATAAAAACAATAACTTAATTGAAGAATGGATATCAACTGATGAGCCTCATATTATCAGAGGTCTAAAAATCAATGAAGACTACCGACTTCACGAAGATTTAGCCCCATTAGGTTATGCCACTACCAGTGATATAACATTTACTGTAACTGATGATACCGTTACAAAAGTAACAATGAAGGATGAGATTACAAAGACAGATATTTCTAAGGTAGACGCTACAACTGGTGAAGAAATTGAAGGAGCTAAATTAACACTTACTGATAAAGAAACAGGAGCAGTTATTGATAGCTGGATATCTGCTAAAGAGCCTCACCGTATTACAGGACTTGCAGTTGGAAAAACTTATATCCTTCACGAAGAATCAGCACCTCAAGGATATCTAATCGCAAATGATGTTGAATTTACAGTTTTAGATAGCGCTGAAGTACAAAAAGTTGTTATGAAAGATGAGTTAGCACCAGTTGTAGTTCAAACAGGCGATTCCAGTCATGTTGAACTATATGCTATATTAACTGTGCTATCTTTAGGAGTAGCTGTATTATATATTCATTCAAAAAAGAAAAATGGTGATGATCCAGATGAGTAGTTTAGCTATTCTTTTATTATTAATATTACTGTTTTCATTACTGCTAGGAATAAAAATCTATCTGGCAATAAAGGCGAACCAAAAACATCAACAACAAAGAATCGCTTATCATAAATCTGACAAGGACGAGTAATCGTCCTTTTTACATACCTAGTTATGAAAGGAGGACCGTTTAAACATATAAAAGGTATTAAAACGAAAGGAAAGAAAAAGATGAAAAAGAAAACAAAAGAAATATTAGAAATATTAAAAGGCTTTATGATGAATAGTGATTTGAAAAATCATACAGCAGAAATTGTGCTATATAAAAAAAGTGATAGCCACTTTATGATTGCTTCCTATATTTCAAACATCTTGGATAACAATGAGGAAAGTTCATTATATATTGGTACAGAAATTGATGTCCAAAAGATTAATGAATCCAATCCATGTTTATGGCTAGCATCGTTACTTGATCTTGATTATGAAATTATTTATGTATCATTACCGTTTCACTGTACGATTTGGGCTAATTATTTTGATGTATATGATGAACTGGATGATTATGAAAATCGTTTAAACGTGTATCTGCGTTACTGCAAACAGCACGATATCACTGCTGACTTACTGGAATCATTCTGTGGTGAAGAATTTGAGGATGTTGTTAATCAGGAGTTTTTTGAAATAGTCAATGAACATGTGATTGTTGAACGCTTTGCTATAGAAGATCATGCATTTTTATTTGGACATGATGAATTGAAAGAAACGTTTGCAGTTTATGATTCAGATAAAACTTATTCAACTTACACAAATGAAAAGATCTATCATTCCTATTTAGAAGCATTTGACGATTTTCAAAACCGTATCAAAAAATGCTGGTATGATAAAATGAAACAGTTCAATGAGCAGTACTATTTTGCCTTTGGCAGTGATAAAGAAGTTGATAAAATTTTAAAAAGTAAAAATTAAATTTTTCATAAGAGAAACGGATAATAAACAATCTGTTTCTCTTATTGTTTTAAGGAGGAACTATGAAAAAGCAAGGTATGGATTTATATGGCAAAATGCTTCATGCTCTTTATATAAGCAAAGACTATAAAAATTATGAGCCTACAACTATCTTACTAAAAAAAGAAGCTAATCAATATAAAGTCATTATTGAAGCAATGAACAAGGACTGTCCGGATGAAGTCATATGTTATAAAACTGATGAAAATGTTGCCAGTAATTTAGATGAAAATGAGCTGGTACAGGAACTTAGTGAATGGAGCTGGAATATAGATGATGATTTTTTTGCAAGACTAGAAAAAGGCTATGAAATTGATTTTATGGATATGCGTATCCATTACGGTATGTGGTGCATTATTAATGAAAAAGGAATCGATGGTATTGAATGTAAAGACGGTTTAAACAAATATATTCTTTTTTGTAAAAACAGTGGTATTTCTGCCCAGACAATCAGGTCTACAATAGGTCATGATGTTAAAGATATCTACCCCCTTTATCAGGAACACAATAACAATTACCGAATCATCTGCGAAAGTGAATGCGGTGATCAGGCAATTGTTTTAGCATACAATAAAAAAGCCTCTCAGCCTTATGCGACCTGGGAAACAACGAAATCAAGAAAACGCGGCTATGATATGGGGCATTACTTTAGTGATTATCCATCAGCCTATAAAGATTACACAAGTCGATCTCATCAAATGCTGGATAGACATTTAGCTGTAAACAAAATGAGATCTAAGGGAAATAAAGAACATGAAAGATAGATATCATCATGCTTATAACATCTATGATATTTTATTTGAACCTATTCTATATAAAAATCATTTATGCTTGATTACTGAATTACCTATCCATATCAAACAAATCAAAAAACCTTTTTATGTTTACAGTATTCATTATGTTGATCACTATGGCAGTTTTGAAATGATTACTAATAACTGTGCAACCAATCGAGTTGCTACCCTTATTATACGTAAAAAAATCAACCTAGTTGAGAATCTGTATTTAGAAATAAAGGATACCGATTTTAAACGACTTTATAAACCAAAATTATCATTATCTGAATACAGTTATTTATTAAAATCAAAGGAGGTGTAATGAATGGCGATACGCTATGAAGATGCAACCAAATTATATCAGCAGACATTAAAGGAAATATCGCATGATGAGACAAGCTGGACAGATTTCTTAAAATCAGCCTGTCGTAATTATCGCTTGCCTTTTGCTGATATGGTAATGATCTATGCTCAGCGACCAGATGCAACAGCAGTACTGGAAATTGAGGACTGGAACAAGCGTTATGGATTGTGGATCAAACCTAAATCAAAAGGAATTGCGGTATTTGATTCCAGTTATAACAACTATGCCAGATTAAAATATTATTTTGATATATCTGATACACGACAGACAAGATTTTATCGTCCTGTACCAATCTGGGAATTAAAAGAAGATTATGAGGAAGAAGTTATCAATACACTTAAGGACAACTTTGGTCCTCTTGATAATGAAAATGATTTAGCACAGGCAGTATTATCTGCTTCAGGTAATGTTGTTGAAGATAATATCAGTGATTATTTAAAAGAACTTCAATACTGTAAAACTGATTCTTTTTTAGAAGATTTAGATGAACAGAATACTGAAATCATTTATAAAAGTCTACTAACAGCCAGTGTTGCCTATATGACTTTATCACGCTGTAATATTAATGCCGATGATTATATTAGTAATGATATTTTACGTCAAATTGCTCAATTCAATACACGAGAAACATTGAATGCTTTAGGTGTACCCACTAAAGATATATCACAAATGGTTATCGGTGAAATAAGAAAAACTGTTCTTAGTCTTATCAGAGATGAAAATCGCACAATTGCAGATAATAAAAAGAACAGCTACAATAAAACTGAAAAAGATATCAATGATGAAAGGAGTCATGAAGATAATGAAACTAGATTATATTCCAATGGGCGAGTATCAGATCCCCAATTTAACATTGAAAAACGAGAACGAAGTTCAGTTAGGCAAATATGGGCTGATGAGGAGGAATTATCTTCAGCAGCACCGTCCGATACTGTTCACCAATCTGTTGACATCACAGACTCTCAATCAGCACCTGTTGGAGATCGAGGAGACGGCAAATCAGAGGAAAGAACTGCTGATGAAACAGTTGATGGAGCAGGTGGAAGTAACGGAAGAATTGAAAGAATCAAATCAGATGGAGTGGATTCAAAGGATGAACAACATCGAGGAAACGATTCACGAAATGATTACAAAGGAACTGATTTACAGTTAGACAAAAACGAAGGTAATAAAGAAGCAGGAAATTATAAAATACCTGCTTTTTTTACGCTTATTGAATACGAACATTTGATCAAATATGATCGCTTTCGCAGTCATAAAAATAAAGATATTCAAGCAGTATTTGAATTTTATGATGATAAGGATAAACGTATTGACTATGTTAAAGAAAGTTTTAAAGTCATGATTGTTGAAGAAATCTATCACAATCAGCGTTTAGGCTATTATCATGATCAGGATAAAGATATGTTAAGAGTCTGGAAAGGAGGTTACGCTAATCCTGATTATGAAGATTATGTATCATGGCAGGATGTAACTTCCTTTATTGAGGACATGATTGATAGAAATGTTTATCTTTCAATTCCTTTAAAGCCACTTCCAACAGCTCAAAAACAGCAGTTGAATTTATTTGATATGGAACCTGTTGAACCATCTCAAAACAATAAGGAAAAACAGTCTTTCACAATGCCTCAAAACATTATTGATGCAGTTTTAAACGAAGGAACTGTAGAAAAAGAATCTAAGATGAAAATAGCCATCTATTTTTCATTAGATCAGCCTATTGAAAAAAACGCTGAGTTTCTTAAAAAGTTATATTATGAAGGCAGTAATGGTTTTATTATCAATAATCGCAGTATCTGCTATAAGTGGAACAGTGACGGTATGCAAATCACCTGGGGTGATGGAATTGTTAATGCTTATGATAAACAGACGTTGACCTGGCAGGACGTGGCAAAAGGGATTCGCAGTCTTTTAGATCAGGGACGATATATTTCACAAAATGAACTTGATCAATGCACTGATTATGAATATCAGCAAGCCTCAGAATATTTGTGGTATATGTGTCAGGATATGGACTTTGATAAAACAGATCATATGATGGAACTTCGCCAATATTATCATAAGGGGTTCCCTGATGGAACAGCACAGATGGAACAATTATTAAAGGACAAAGAATTTTATGACAGAACGATAAGTGCTTTAACGGCATTCAATGATGACTATCAAAATAATCCAGATTTCATGCGTCATCACTGGAGAATGTATGCACCCGATAGAGTCCTTCCAGTTATTAAGCAACTTACAATGCTTCATATCAAGTTCATAGCAATTGATTATAAAGAACCACATTACACTTATTTTATAACTCAGGATACAATCGATTCAGTTATCGCCAGTGAACATTGTGTGCATCAAAAATACGATACACTTTCTTTTTTTCTAAACAATAAAGATAAAAAAGACAGAATTAAATTTCTTAAAGAGATGTGGGGAATCAGTGGTTCAAGTGATTATGACTCGAGTTCCAAAGGGTTAAAAATTAAAACAGGCAGTTACAATAAACCTTATGCTGAAGTGCTGTTAAAGTGGAAAGATGTTGAACAGCGATTATCCTATCTCATTGAACGAGATAAATATTTAAATAATGAACAAAAAGCTGGTATAAAGGATTATGAAATAGAGGTGCTTGCTAGAAATATATACTCATTTTTTTGTCGATTACCACTCAACAATCCTAGACCATACAACACGCAATTGGAAGATAAGGATAAAAACAATGAAATCAAAACTCTATTAAAAGACCCATCCAATACTGCTAATATCCTTGATATGATGCAAATTGCTTTATTAAACACTGCTGAATTTGATAAAAATTATGAAAATATGATGAAATACTTCAATCGTGTACAGGATTTTTATCAGGGTACCTACACCCTCTTTAACGAGAAAAAAACACCTATCATTGATACACCTTACGAGCCTGCTAATAATTTATTTGATTCGTTAGCAAGATCACTAGCAGAGTTTGCACAAATGTATGATCCTTATGATTTTGCTGATCAGTATGAAGATTTTCAAGATGCAGTTCAAAATCAAAAGGATACACTTAATGATATTGAAGGATTACAAGGTTTTATCAAATTCATGAATGCTGTTATTATGGAAGAAGATGATACAGAAATTGTTGCAGCTGCAAAAATGTTTAGAGAAGAATTAAGTATCTACTTTGCCTTAGAAAAAGGATCAAATCTCAGCAGTGATAACGAAATCCGTTATTCCTATCGTCCTTATATTTCTCAGGAAGAGCCACGCTACAATACTGGCGATTTTGTTTTTATTATTCATAATCAGATACCTGTTTATGGAACAATAGAACTGATTGATGAAGATGAGATAGTTATTAATCTGTATGATGATAATGATTTGGAAATAAGTAAAGAAGATTTTGAAAGTGATCTTAGACATGATTATCGAAATGGATATCTTTATGATCAAAACAGACCATTGATGAGAGTCAATGATAATCAGGAACAAGATCTAATTGTTGCAGATGATAAGGAAAGAAATACACTGGGTTACCAAAACTATGTCATTTTAAAAAGAATTGCACCGCTTATTATTAACAATCAGGTAACAGAGATGATATTTCGTTCAACCAAAGAACTGAGTACAGTTTCAATAACTCTTAATAATGATACTGTTACAATTGATCACAATGGTAATGAACAATATCTATTTAAGTTGGATACATCTTTAGAAATATTGAATATCCGAGAAATCACAATAGATGGTGAAACAACCAAAGTCACTCTATTTAATGATGAAGTTAGTGACTACAATGAAGAACTGCAGATGAATGAATCTGCTCATAAGTTTATTAAAAACATTGCCAGTGATAAATATATTCTTGCTTCTATTTTATTTAATGGTGACGGTAGAGAAACAGTGATTACCTACAGTTATGACGGCAATATAACTTCATTTGATGGTGATGATACTGCTCTTTCATCATATTTAGAAAATTATCATGATAATCCTATTGAAAAGATTTCGTGTTTAATACCTATATTGGAAGATGGCAAGGAAAATATCCAACTTATCAATGACAGCAGTACTGCTCATGAGAATTACAAAATGTTTAAGCAGATTGCTCCACTGATTATGACTGGAGAAAGTGAATTTATGCGTTTTACTGCAGGTCAATATGACCTTCCTTTGGATATCGAAATCATTGATGATCGCATTTCTATGACTCATTATTTAGAAACTGATGATAGTCTGTTAACTGATACAAATATGGAATTTGTTATTGATAACGATAAGCAGTTATTCAGTGCAAGAACATTTGAAAAAGATAATCCTGCTTATTATCAGTCAGTATCAATGAATGGTAATGAAGTAATTGACACCGATACTGAGAAAGAACTAAATGAGTATGCCAATAAATGGCTTAACAGAATTATTGATAAAGAATATCATCTTGAACAAATGAGAATATTTTTAAATAATTACCCTACTGAGATTGAATATGGAATTGATGGAAATATATCCAGTTTTGATGGCAGTGATGATGATTTAAAATATTTTCGAGAACAGTATAACAGTGATCCCCAAGGAAAAATATCTATCCTTGTTGGTGAGCATGATAATGAAATTGAAGATTTACCACCTCAAAAAGAATTAGTTGAAGATGTTGGAATCGTTGAGGTTACAAATATTCCTAATAAGGTCTATCAGCCAACTTCCGACCTTGCATCACATAAACTTTATCCAGAAGTATCCAATAATGAACGTCATAACTTTGTTATTACTGATATGGATCTAGGTGCAGGCGGTCCTAAGGAAAAATACAAAGCTAATGTAAAGGCAATCCAATTGTTAAAAGAATTGGAAATAGAACATCGGCTTGCAACTCCTGAAGAACAGGAAATATTATCTCGTTTTGTTGGCTGGGGTTCATTAGCTGATGCTTTTGATCAAACAAAGCCAAACTGGAAAAATGAATACTTGGAATTGAAGGAACTCCTCAATGACAAACAGTACAGGGCAGCTAGAGAATCAACTCTAACTGCTTTTTATACACCACCAGTCGTCATTCAATCGATTTATCATAAATTATCTGATATGGGATTGAAAACAGGAAATATCCTTGAACCGTCATGTGGTATTGGTCATTTCTTTGGAATGAAGCCTAATGATATGGACTGTCATTTTTATGGTGTTGAACTTGATGAAATATCAGGCAGAATTGCACAACAGCTTTATCAGAATGCAACGATAGCAATACAAGGTTTTGAAGAAACGGATATTCCTGATAATTTATTTGATGCAGTTGTGGGTAATGTCCCTTTTGGTCAGATTCCTATTCATGATCCCCGTTACAATAAAAACAAATTCATGATTCATGACTACTTCTTTGCGAAAATACTGGATAAGGTCAAAACAGGCGGTATTGTTATTCTATTGACTTCTAAATTTACAATGGATAAACAAAACAGCGATGTTAGAAAATATATTGCCCAAAGAGCTGAACTGCTTGGTGCTGTTCGTTTACCTGATAATACCTTCATGAACAATGCAGGAACAAGAATTACCAGTGATATCCTTATCCTACAGAAAAGAGAAAGACCCCTTGTTTATGAGCCAGACTGGATCTATCTAGATACAAATGAAGATGGATTAACAATGAATTCTTATTTTGTATCACATCCTGAAATGGTTCTAGGAACAATGGTTGAAGAAACATCACAATACGGTAAAACAACAAGCTGTAAAGCAATTGAGGGCGTTGATCTGTCACAATCACTTGCAATTGCAATGGATTCTATAGAAGCCAAAATAAATACTGAACCAATACTGTTCACTGATGAAGAAGAGCAGTCAATTCCAGCTGATCCAACTGTTCGCAACTTCAGCTACTGTATTGTAGACGGTACGATTTATTATCGTGAAAACAGCAGAATGTATCCTTCAAATATGTCCCTTACTGCTGAAAACAGGGTTAGAGGAATGATAGGAATACGTGACTGCATGAGAGAATTAATTGATCTACAAACTAACGAAGCACCTATTCATCTAGTTAATGAAGAACAGCAAAAACTTAATTCACTCTATGACGATTTCAGTAAAAATTATGGAATCATTAACAGTCGTGGAAATAAACTAGCATTTCAGGAAGATAGTTCTTACAGCCTTCTTTGTTCATTAGAAATTTTAAATGATGACAGAACATTTAAAAAGAAGGCTGATATCTTTTATAAGCAGACAATCAAGGCAAAAAAAGTTATCCAATCCGTAGATACTGCAAGCGAAGCCTTAACGGTATGTATTGCTGAAAAAGCCCATATTGATTTTGACTTCATGAGCAAAATATCAAATTTCAGCAAAGATGAGCTGATTGAAAAATTGGAGGGTGTTGTATTTCCTAATCCAGAGAAACTAAATGAAAATGGTACGCCAATTTATGAAACTGCTGATGAATATCTATCAGGTAACGTAAGAACAAAGCTGGTTATTGCAAAACAAGCAGCTGAGCAAAATCCAGAGCTTTATCAATCAAATGTTGAAGCCTTAGAAAAAGTTCAACCTGAACCGATCAAGGCAAGTGATATCTCTTTACGGTTAGGAACAACATGGATTCCAACTGATATTTATAGACAGTTTATCTTTCATCTACTGGAAACGCCCACATGGAAACAGAAAGATATTCATGTTATCTATTTAGCAGCTACTGAAGAATGGAATGTAACTCGTAAAAGTTTAGACAGTGGTGTTAGAGCAACCAAAACTTTTGGAACACATCGTATCAATGCTTACAAAATTATCGAAAACACCTTGAATTTAAGAGATGTCAAAATTTTTGATACGAAGTTGGATGATGAGGGTAAAGAAATTCGAGTTTTGAATAAAAAAGAAACAGCAATTGCACAAGATAAACAGGATATTATCAAATCCAGATTTATTGAGTGGGTATGGTCTGATCCTGACCGTCGTGAAAGACTGACTAAGATTTACAATGAAAAATTTAATTCCATTCGTAATCGAACGTATGATGGCAGTCATTTGTCTTTTGCAGGAATGAATACAGATATTAAATTAAGAAAACATCAGGTAGATGCAATTGCCAGGATCCTTTATGGCGGTAATACACTACTCGCTCATTCAGTTGGGGCTGGCAAGACTTTTGAAATGATTGGTGCCGGAATGGAAGCAAAGCGTCTAGGACTTTGCAGTAAACCTATTTATGTTGTCCCTAATAATATCATTAATGATTTTGCTAGTGATTTTTATCGACTGTACCCTAGTGCCAATATTTTAGTTGCAACAACAGATACACTATCAAAAAATAATCGTCATCAGTTCTTTTCACGAATATCAACTGGTGAATGGGATGGCGTTATTGTTACTCATTCTCAGTTTATCAAAATGCCTATTTCAGTAGAACGACAACTCAAGATGATGGAAGATCAGATTGAAGAAATCACAAACAGTATTGAAGCAGTTAAAAATAACAATGGCGAACGATATACTGTTAAACAGCTTGAAGGAATGAAAAAGCGTCTCAAAGAAAAAATGCAGAAACTCAATGATAATTCCAAAAAAGATGACATCTTATGTTTTGAACAGTTAGGCATTGATATGATGTTTGTTGATGAAGCCGATCTATTTAAGAACTTATTTCTATTTTCAAAAATGAGGAATGTATCAGGAATATCTCAAACCAACTCACAAAGAGCGTCTGATCTCTTTATGAAAACACGATATCTTGATGAATTAACCAATTATCGTGGTGTTGTATTTGCAACTGGAACACCAGTAGCTAACAGTATGGCAGAACTTTATACAATGCAAAGATATCTGCAGTACAACATGTTACAGGAACATGGCTTAGAATCGTTTGATGCATGGGCTTCAACTTTTGGAGAAACAACAACTGCTATGGAACTGACTCCTGAGGGCAATGGCTTTAGATTAAAGACAAGATTTTCAAGGTTTTACAATCTGCCAGAACTGATGACGCTGTTTAAAGAAGTTGCAGATATCCAAACAGCAGATATGTTACAGCTCCCTGTTCCCAAAATGCACCTGGAAATCATTTCTGCCCCTGCTTCCAATGAACAAAAAGAAATGATAAAAGCACTTGGTGATCGTGCTGAAGCTATTAGAAATCGTGAAGTAGATCCACATATTGATAATATGCTTAAAATAACTAACGATGGGCGTAAATTGGCATTAGACCAAAGAATTATCAATCCACTTTTACCTGATGAGCCTAACAGTAAAGTCAATGCCTGCGTTGACAATATCTATCACATTTGGAAGGAGCATAAAGATAAAAACCTAACACAGATCATGTTCTGTGATTTATCTACTCCTAACGGTAAAAATGAGTTTAATGTCTATGATGATATTAAAATGAAACTGATTGCTAAAGGAATTCCTGAAGCAGAAGTTGAGCATGTTCATATTGCGAAAACCGAAAAACAAAAACAGGATTTATTCAGCAAGGTTAGACAAGGAAAAGTACGTGTAATTAACGGTTCAACAAGTAAAATGGGGGCCGGTACAAATATACAGGATCGTTTAGTTGCATTGCATGATTTGGACTGTCCATGGAGACCTCGAGATTTAGAACAGCGTCATGGTAGAATTGCAAGACAAGGAAATCTTAATAGTGAAGCCTTTATTTACACATATGTAACTGAGGGAACCTTCGATTCCTATCTCTATCAGACAATTGAGAAAAAGCAGACTTTTATATCACAGGTATTCACTTCTAAAACACCTCAGCGTGTGATGGAGGAAATTGATGAAGCTGTATTAAATTATGCAGAAATCAAAGCGATTGCTTCTGGTGATCCTAAGATTATGGAACGATGTAATCTTGAACAGGAGATCAATAAGCTGAATGTATTAAAAGCCAGTTTCCTCAATCAAAAATATGAGTATCAGGATGCTATTATTAAAAAGTATCCTCAACAAATCAGCCAGTTAGAAGAAACAATAGAAAATCTCAAACTGGATATTGAACAGCGAAATCAAAACCCATTATCACCTAATGATGATTTTGTTGGTATGACATTAAATAATGTTTTTATTCAGGACAAAGCGGAAGCTGGTCATAAGCTGATCGAACAGTGTCAAGCAATTACTTCTCCTGACCCTATTCTTATTGGTGAATATCGCTCTTTTGAATTATATGTATTCTTTGATTCATTTCATGCAGAATATAAACTTCAGTTAAAAGGTCATGGTCGCTATCAGATTGACTTAGGTACTGATAAATATGGTAATATCATTAGAATTAATAATGCTCTTGATGGACTGGAAAAACAGTTACTCGAAAATGAAAATGCTCTTGTTGATGTAAAGAATCAATTAGCCTCAGCAAAAATAGAAGCTGAAAAGCCTTTTGATCGTGAAGATGAACTGCAAAGAAAAACAAAGGAGTTTGCAAAACTGACAATGGAATTAAAGTTAGAAGAAAACGAACCTAATATTATTGATGCAGACGAAATAGACTCCTCTACAGAAAAAGAAATATCAGCAAAATCTAAAGATTATGAACGTTAAATGTTTTAATCGCACATTTGTTGTTTAACTATCCATTTTTTATAATGAAATTAGGAGGTGGATAGCCATGAAATTTATTGATTTATTAGATGAAGAGTATACAACTCTAATGAGTCGGTTTTTAGACCGTTTAGATGAAAAAAGCTGTAGAGAACTGGAACACAGATGTGAGAAGTATCGTATGTTAAATGAACAAGCAAATCAGCTTGCTCATAAAAATGATTATATTGATGCGTTCTTTGAACTAAAAGATTTAACGCAGGAAGTGTATTCAAAAGAAGAAATGCAAAAATTAAAAGAGTATATTGAATACCAACGACAGATTGATGATTATGAGCGATTAGAACTTTACAAAGCTGGAATTAGAGACTGTATTCTTTTATTAGAAATGGTGAATATTTTATGAGTCAATATATAGATCCATTTACTGAAGAAAATGTTGCTTTATTTTGTGATTTTTTTGAAAGGCTGGATAAGAAGATGTTAGATAATCTTTCTATCTGCGAGGAATACAGACGATTAAATATAGAGAATGAAAAAATAATAAAGCAATACTCTAGTTTAGCTGAAATCATTGAAACTTCTAAAGTAGAAAATGATGTCTATTCTAAAGAAGAAATGCAGGCATTAGCAAACTTTATTCAAAATCAGCATATGATTAACAACTATGAAAAGTATGAATTTTATAAAGTAGGATCAAATGAATGTTTAATATGGTTGAAAATGATTAATATTATTTAATTAATCGCACATTTGAAATCTTCCTACCTTTTCAGTAGTGTATTAGGTGGAGGTGGGAGAATGTTAGAAGATAGAAATTATAAGAGTATTCTTACAATACTGAATGATAATTTTGATGAACTGTGTTATGAAATAATTCAGGATGCAGAGCTACAAAGTGATTATCGGGAACTGATGTATATCAAAAAACTGCTATTAACAGATTTTCCAGTAATCAATAAAATTGAATTATCACAAGCAGTTAACATCAAAGATGAAGATTTAAAAAACATAAAAGAGTATCATGAAATCAACGACTCTATAAAGAAAGTTCTGATGAAAGAAGCATATTTTAGAGGAATTAAAGATATGATACTCATACTTGCAAGAGCAAATCTCTTTAAGGAGAACCAATAAATAACTGGTTCTCCTTTATGCATTAAATAATAATTACAAGGAGTTATGTAAAAATGGCATATATAAAACCAGAGATAATAAAGAAAGTAAAACAGGTTGATCTATTAACATATCTGTTAAATTATCAGCCAGATAGATTAAAAAAGATTTCGCATAATACCTATTGTATACGTGATCATGACAGTTTGCATATTTCCAATGGATTATGGAACTGGCAGTCAATGGGTATTGGCGGTAAATCAGCATTGGATTTTTTAATTAAAGTAGACAATTATTCGTTTCTAGAGGCAGCAAATATTATTGCTGAAAATATAAATGTAAAAGCACCTGAATATATCCCCTACTCAGAAAAAGAAAGAGATAAAAAATTACAGATTCCTCAAAGAGCAAAAACAGATAAAAATGCTATTGATTATTTATTAAGTCGAGGTATATCATTTAATGTTATCAAACATTGTATTGATCATTATTTATTATATGAAAATGAATATATCAGCCCTTCAACAAATAAGGTATACCAAAATGTTGCTTTTATTGGTTGGGATAGAAAAACTAATAAACCTCGACATATAGCATTGCGTGGGATTAATCAGGACTTCATTGGCGATGCGACTGGCAGTGATAAACGTTACTCATTTTGTATTGAATCAAGCAATCCTGACTGTAATACAGTTCATGTTAATGAAGCACCTATAGATGTATTATCTCAAGCTACTTTATTTGAGTTGGACAACAAAGAATTTAATCACGAGCATATTCTCTCGCTAACAGGCATTTATGCCCCTAGAAATGATAGCAAGGAAATCAAAATTCCACTGGCTTTACAACAATTCCTTATAGATCATCCTAAAGTTAAAAATATAGTTTTTCATTTAGATCTTGACAAAGTTGGTCGACGAGCAACAGCATTGATTATTGAAAATATGAAATTAAATATGCCTGAATACACTTGTAATGATGAACCACCTAAATATTATAAAGATACTAATGATAATCTATGTATGAGGCTGGGTATTGCTAAAGCAAAATCAAGATCAAAAACGGATATTAAAGAATATTCAAGATAAATATTAACAATTAAAAAATATTTCTCAATTTCTAAATTTCTTGTGTATGATATTATTTAATGAGATAATATAGTCATAGATAAATTAGAATTTATTGATTAAGAGAGAAGGTTCTGTTATATGAATTTATTAAAATATGTGAAGATTTTAAATACTGAGTTCTGTCCTTGTGGTAGTGAAATTAAATATAAGAACTGTTGCAAAAACAGGATAGTGAAAATATCAAAAGCATCTCCAAAACCACCAGAAGTCCAAGTCATGGAAATGATGCGTAAATCAACAAAAAGATGTTGTATGCATCCAGACCAAACTCAATGCAAAGGTAAAATAAAAAAAGCTCATGCTTTACAAAATAATAAAATTATTTCTATACTTGCGGGAAATTGTAGGCATGTTTATATTATGGACGCAAAGAAAAAGCCGCTTCTTATTCCAATGAAAAATGGAGAGCAGGCTGGTATTGTTCAAATGAGCAAAACTAGTGCAAATAATGCAACTACCGAAACTTGTTTCTGCGATTTGCATGACAATATTGTTTTTGCTAGCATTGAAAAAGGTGCACCAGATTTTGATTCTTCTAACGAAGAAATGAAATTTATATACGCATATAAGGCATTTATTTTTGAATACTATAAGCAACGTACTGCGATGGATGTTTACAAGGAATGCTTTAAGAAAAACCCGACAGCATTTAAGTCTTTCACAATGATAGGAATGTATAGAATGTTGCAACTGCGGATGCAAGAGTTTGAACCAGTTAAATCTCATTTTGATAAAGAAATAATGGCAGGCACCCACACTGGCATTGCAACATGTGTAGTCAAAATTCCAGAACAGATTAAATTCGCAGATTATGCATATATTGCTCCAAATTACGATTTGGACGGAAATAAAATTAAGCATACAGTAAAAGGTGTAATGCATCGTATTGCTGTGACTGCATTTCCAGAATCAACTCAGTCTTACATTCTATTAAGTTGCATGGAAACAGAAAGAGCTATTTATCAAAAATTATTTGATCAGTTAAGAACTGCATCAGTAGATAAGGTAAAATACTATATGTCTATGATATTGCCACTTTACTCAGAAAATATGGTTTTGAGTGCAGAACTCTGGGATAGTTGGAGTAAAGAAGTTCAGGTAGCTTATACAATCTATGCTAATTCTAATGGAAAAGATGCTGTTGTATTAGAAAAAATTGTTGGTATGGGACTACGAAATGCCACAAAAAACAAATTGGAATTTGACTATAGTAAACGTGGTAAAATTGACTTATTTACTTAGATAAATTCCGGTTTGAAGGGACAACATGAGAATTATTGATCCTAAAGTAACTTATTCGAGAAAGTTACGGATAAAATAGAGTAAAGGAGAAAAGAGAAATGGAACCATTATTTAATAGAAGGAATTATCCTTCATTACAAGAAATTTTTGACAGATTATATTTCTATTATCAAGAAGGTGATCGATTACTTGGACTTGCTAATAGTAAAGATAAAGGAATTGCTTTGAAAGAGGCGAAGTTGCTTAGAAAGCAAATAAATGAAGAGTATCATGAATTAAATCTTACGGCAAATTTTAAATTTTACAATGATAATAAGTTATCACTGGAATTATATTATGAATATAAAAAGGCAATATCTGATATGAATAAATTTGCTGGTAACTTAAGTTATAAGAATTTGAATAGTTATTTATATGATGTTTCTGATTATGCTAGTTCTGGACTGTTTAACTGCAGAAGTAGATTTGAGAGTAACAACATCATTACAAATGATTTTTTTAAGAATTATTAGATATTAAAGGAAAGAAATTGGTATTTAGTCTTCAGTTTTAAATTGTTTTTTCAAATATGTTTAGCAAAATAAATATATAGGACTATGCAGTAGACAAAAAATGCACTTAGATATATTTCTATTTCAAAACAGTTAATCAGTTTATTTAGTGGTAGGATAAGGATAAATGGAGTGTATAACAATTGAGTTGGTGATGAATAGCATAATAAAATGAATTTGAAAAACATTAATCGTATTAGAAACCCCAATTTGTAAACTCATTATATAAAATGAAGTACTCGTGATCAAATAAAGTTATCACTTAATACACATTTTATATACACAACAAGTCTATGGGAATGCACTATACCAGCAAGCACTGGATATGGATAACCATTAGGTCTATCATATCCTTTTTCTAGGGAAAAATCCCTAGTACCCTATCTAATGAAATATTTAAGTAGTTATAATTTCATAAAATAATAGAACTTTGTATTACTACAAAAAAGGAGAACTATGGCAGAAATTACTTTATCCTTAGAAACAATAAATTTTATTGAAAAAGAGTTTATGAAAGAATTAAATGGTTATACATTAGAAATAACTAAAATCAATCATTTAGATAGAATAGTGATTATAAATGATTCACTAGTTTTATATATTGGTCATCCCAAACATAAAGTATGTGCTTTAAATGAATATAAAAGTAATAAAAATCCTTTTTTATCTATATATCAGTATGGTGATGAATACCACTCTCTTTATATTGAAGAAATGACATATAATGAAATTGGATTCAAACATAACCATACAAAATTTATTAAAAATATTTCTAATGTGATTAATTATGAATATACGTCAGTATATGTAGAATACAAAAAATTCAAAGGCTACACTCGACCTTATTGGAACACAGATGAACCAACATTGATTGAAGAGGTTAATGCAAATCATCCTGAACTTAAATTAAGAGAACGTTATGAAACATGGAGTGGAATTCATTATTATTTTGTAGTTATAACAGTTTTAGATAATAAAAATAAAAAGCACTATGCAGTAGGCTATACAACAAGAAAACCAAATGAATATGTTAGAGATTTTGCTGAAAAATATATTAGAACTGGTATGAATAAACTAGAAAGTTTAAGAAGTGATTTTCATCCAGATTTAATAAATGCATTAAATTCATGGAAAGGAATTAGAAAACAATATAGATTGGAAAAATATTTAAGCTATTGTGTAATTGAAAAATATTTTAGAGAAAAGGATGATGTGTGGCGTTATGCTGATCAATTAGTAAAAGATGCAAGAAACAGCACGTTTGACAATTATGAATATTACTCTTATTTAAGACCTTCATATAAATGGATTAACGAGGAAAGAGTGTATAAGATAGTAAAAAAGATGTTTAAAAACTATGTTGTCATTCATCAATATAGACCATTTTTCTTAAAAAGTTCAAAAGGTGGACAGATGTCATATGATGTATTTATAAATGAATTAAATATTGCAATTGAGTATCAAGGAAAACAACATTACGAAGCTATTGATTTTTTTGGTGGTAAACAAGCTTTAAAAGCAAACAAAAAAAGAGATGAAGAAAAGAAATTGCTTAGTAAAAGTCATGGAATTAAATTAGTATATATAAATTATTTTGAAGAAATTACTCCAGAGTTAATTAAGCGCAAGATAGAACAATGTTTTAAAGAACAGATTAATTAGTATATTTTAGCCACACTTATAGTGGCTTTTATTATGCAAAAAATACTATGTTTATAAATGATATGATGGGAGGTCATTATGAGAAAACGAAATATATCAATTATCACAAGATTAAATGAAAAAGAGAAAAAACATCTCACTACATTAGTAAAAAGAAGTGGCTTATCACAGGAAGCGTATATTCGTCACTTAATAAATGGTGTTGTCCCTAGAGATAGTCCCCCTGCTGATTACTACGCCATGATGAAAGAATTACACGCTATTGGAAATAACTTAAATCAGTTAGCAAGAAAAGCACATCAGTTAAATGTCATAGATGTTGAACAATTTGATCTTGCAGTCAAAGAATTTGAAAATGCGGTAACAAAGATAACTAAAGCAGTTATCTTACCAAAGCGTATGGATAAATAATGGCAACTACAGCGATATGGGATGTTAAAGGCTGGCTAGGTAAATTAGTTATCTATGCTGAAAATCCTGAAAAAACTACTAATCCAAAATATTATGAAAAGCAGGATATGAATGATCAGGATACTGAAGCATTAGGTGATGTGATTGGTTATGCTATGCGTGAAGATGCAACTGTATCTGAAGAACTTAAAGAGCATTTTGTTAGTGGTATCAACTGTTCTATCAATACTGCAAGAACAGAAATGATGGCAGTTAAAAAACGCTATGGCAAAGAAGATGGTATTGTTGCTTTTCATGGTTACCAGTCTTTTGCTCCTAATGAAACAACACCAGATATAGCACATGAGATTGGTGTAAGGCTTGCTAATGAATTATGGGGTGAAAGATTTCAAGTAATCGTTGCTACCCATTTGGATAAGGAAAATCATATCCACAATCATTTTGTCTTAAATTCAGTCTCTTTTAAAGATGGATATCGTTACAATGACTGTACAAAAACATATATGCTCATGCGTAAAACCTCAGATCGAATCTGTAAAGAATTTGGACTATCCGTTATTGAAAACCCAAAGCGTGGAAAAGCAAAACATTATGGTGAATGGAAAGCCAAAAAAGACGGCAGACCAACATGGCGTGGTATTATCAAGGCAGATGTAGATGAGGCTGTTTCAAAAGCAGTAACTGATAAGCAGTTCTTTTACCTGCTCAGACAAAAAGGATATACAATCAAACAAGGCAAAGATATTACTGTCCGTCCGCAAGGAAAAGAACGTGGTATGAAGTTAGCAAGAAATCTAGGTGATGAGTATACCTATGATGCTATTTGTAAAAAGATAATTGCCAATACTAGAAGTATACCGCCTGAAAAGAAAGAACCAGACAAAGTCATTGTCATGAAATTACATGGTCCTCTTAATAAACATCGTAAATATAAAGGTATTCGTGCCCTATATTTTCAATACTGCTTTAAGTTGGGAATACTGCCAAAAGACAAATCAATATCCCCTGCCAGACTTCACTTTTTGTTAAAGGAAGACTTGGCAAAATTAGATAACATAAATAAAGAAACTAAGCTGTTGTGTATTAATAAGATTGATACTTCTAAGCAGCTTTTTTCATACCAGAATCAACAGCAGGAACAAATGAACTCACTTGTCAGCAAACGTAAACACTTGCGCTATAAACTTAGAAGTGTCCACTCTGAAGATGAAAAATCATTATTGAAAAGTGAGATATCAAAACTGACTGCTGAAATTGGTAAATTACGAAAGGAGGTGGTACTCTGCAGCAATATTGCAAAGCGTTCACAGGTAATCAAAGAAAAGTTAAAAGTTATTAAAGAAGATGAAAGAAAGGAGGAATCGAAAATTGAACACAGGAGGAGAAGCCGCCGATCAAGTCATTAAGATGGGCTTGAATGGTGCAGAAGTTGCATTACGTATTACAGGCGTGGCTGCCAAGGAAGTAGCAACCATGCTGTATGCGATTTTAAAAGACAATAAGAAAAGCAAAGGTCGTACCCGATTAGAGAATCTAATTAAAACAGGACGACCTTTAACTATTTTTACTGTCAAAGCAAGTGATTATGATCAGTTTAAAATCGAAGCAAAAAAATACGGTATTTTGTACAGCGGTATTCGTGATTCAAAAATGAGTAACGACGGCATGGTTGACATTATCGTTAAACAGGAAGATGCAAGCAGAATCAATCGCATTGTTGAACGTTTCAAATTTGCTGATGTCAGTCAGTCTGAAGCTCAAATCAAATCTGATATTGAAAGAACACGTGAAGCGAAAAAGAATAAAGAAATACCTGATCGTAACCAACCAATGAAATCAGAAAATGAAAAAGTAATGGAAGAAGTATTTGCAAAACCACTGCAAAAGGAAACAAATGCTTCAAACCCCAATCTGGCGAAGACGATAAAATCCCGTCAGTCCGAGCCTTCATCGAAGAAAGTCGCGGGGGAACCTGTTAAACTGCCAAAGCCAAGTGTTAAATCACAGCTAAAAGAAATAAAGACAGAACAGGATAAAAAAGCGACTCATCCAGTCAAAGAAGAAAAGTCAAAGGCACATTCTTCTAAAGCTGTTAATCACAAACAGCCTAAAACTAAAAAATCCAAAAGAAAAGAGAGGTAACAGCTTATGAGTAATTTTAATGATATGTTTACAGGTATTCCAAGTCCTGAAGAAACCAGACAAAAATCTATTGAAGCTTTTGTTGCTGAAAGTAAGGCAAATAGAGAACTATGCTATACTATGGCAGATGAAACGGCACTAAGTGTTAGTGATGATCCTAAAGTATTTCAGTCCTATTTAGATGTACAGAGCAGGTTCCCTAATTATTCAGTGAATAATGCTTTGCTGATATTAAAACAAATGCCACAGGCAACACAGTTAGGTGATCTTAATTACTGGAAAAATCAAAAAAACTATATCCGTAAAAATGAATTAGACAATAATGTATTGATTTTGGAACCAGGTGATGAGTATCGTCGTGAAGACGGATCAGTTGGGACATATATCAACGCTAAAAAAGTCTATGATATCTCACAGTCGAAAAACTCGCGTCATCGTGAAACACCATTAAACGATATCAACAGTTTGATTATGGCACTCGCCAATAGTTCTCCTGTTGGCTTTAAATCAATCACTCCAGAACAAATGCCACAAGGATATGCTGTTTTATATGATAAAAATTCAGATAGGATCTATTTAAGAAATGGTCTTGACGATGGTGTCAAAGTCTTTCAGCTAACAACGATGGAGATTGCACATGCAATGATGGCAAAAGATAATCCTGATTATGACCGTAACGAAAGTCATTTAACAGCCTATGCAGCATCCTATATGTTATGTAAGCAGTATGGTATCAATACTGAAGATTTTACTTTTGAAGTCAGCCCTGAAAGTGAATCCCATGAGCCACAGGACATCAAAAAAAAATTAACAAAGATCAAGAGTATTGCAAATGACATCTCTAATCGTATGGAACCAGCATTAGTAAAAAATCGTGCCACAAAAGAAAAATCATATGAAAGATAAAGGGACAAGTCATGAAAGAAATATACACACTTAGGCTTGATAGGTATGATTATGGTATTATTTTAAACACGCTCAATGACAGAAGAACTGAAATGATCAAAAATGATCAGGATACTGAAGTCATTGATAACACCTTACTAAAAGTCATTGAAGCCAAAGAAAGATATAAAGGATGTGATCGCAGTGAGCGATGAACATAATCAGACGTATTTAGCACTTTTTCTTGCTGGTACGATCCCAGTTATCTGGATAGCTTTGTTATTAGCACCCTATTTATTTACGGGCGGTATATTTGCACATCTAGCCGATATGACAAATGCCTTAAACAATCCATTATCTATTACCTGGATGGAAGATAGCTTAAAAACTATCTTCCTTTTTCTATGTATTTATGGTGCAGGTATTGGAATCTATTATTCTACCAGAAAGAACTATCGTCGTGGCGAAGAACATGGTTCAGCAAAATGGGGTTCCATTGCAAAAGTGAATAAAAAATATTCAAGTAAGAAACCCATTGAAGATAAGATATTGACACAAAATGTCCGTATCAGCTATAACAGCCGAAAACATCGACGTAATCTACTGACTTTGATCTGTGGAGGGAGTGGTGCTGGTAAGACAAGATTTTATGCAAAACCTAATCTTTTACAAGGCAATACCAGTTTTGTCGTGTTAGATCCCAAAGGCGAGCTCACTAGAGATACTGGTCATATGCTTAAGAAAATGGGTTATGAGGTACGTGTATTAGATCTTATCAATATGGATAAATCATTTTGTTATAACCCGTTTGCTTATTTAAAAAATGATAATGATGTACAAAAACTAGTGACTAATTTATTTAAGGCAACAACACCTAAAGGATCACAAAGTCAGGATCCATTTTGGGACACTGCTGCATCTATGTTATTGCTGGCATTAATTTTTTATCTCAAATATGAAGCACCAGAAGATGAACAGAATTTCCCTATGGTTATGGAAATGTTGCGTGCTGGTGAAGTACACGAAGATGATGATTATTATCAGTCCCCATTAGATGTACTTTTCTTTCGTCTGGAACAAAGAGATCCTAATCATATCGCAGTGAAGTACTATCGAGATTATCATTCAGGTTCAGCGAAAACATTAAAATCCATTCAGATTACTTTAGCTGCTAGATTGGAAAAGTTCAATCTTGAATCTTTATCGAAATTAACACAGACTGATGAATTAGATATGACAAGTATTGGTGAAAAGAAAGTGGCATTATTTGCCATTATTCCTGATAATGATACATCGTTCAACTTTCTAATCTCAATTTTATATACACAATTGTTTCAGCAGTTGTTCTGGGTTGCCGACCATAAATATCATGGACGTCTCCCTGTTCATGTTCACTTTTTAATGGACGAGTTTGCGAATGTCAGTTTGCCAGATGATTTTGACAAGATACTTTCTGTCATGCGTAGTCGAGAGGTATCTGTATCAATTATTCTTCAAAATCTTGCTCAGCTAAAAGCTCTGTTTGAAAAACAGTGGGAAAGCATTGTTGGTAACTGTGATGAATTTTTATATCTTGGAGGAAATGAGCAAAGCACTCATAAATACGTATCAGAACTATTAGGTAAAGCAACGATAGATACTAACACTTATGGAAAAAGCACTGGTCATAGCGGTAACTATTCTACCAACTATCAAAACAACGGACGTGAGCTCTTAACACCTGATGAAGTCAGATTACTGGATAATGAACTTGCTATTTTATTCATTCGTGGAGAACGTCCCATCATGGATAAAAAATACGAGATCACTCATCACCCAAATGTATCTATGACACCAGATAGTGGAAATAAAGATTTAGAATATCATCATGGAGAAATTACAGAAGCGATTGCTTCAGTATCATTATCTTATGATATTGAAGATGCTTTGGATTTTGATTTAAGTGATACTGAATTTGTTTTTGCTGATGATATTGAATAAAGAAATAACAAAATATGGAGGAATTATTAAATGAAAAATGAAAAACAAACACTAACCCGAAAAGGGAAAGTATTATTTATTATATATGTAGTATTAGTTGCATTCTTTACACTAGGATTGACACCAGTTCATGCTGAAGGAGATCCACTGACGGTTATTAATAACCTTAGTGATTTTATTTTTGGTCTTATTAGAGCTATTGGTATGATCCTGCTTGGCTTTGGTATCGTTCAAATCGGTCTGAGTTTAAAATCACATGATCCAAGTCAAAGAGCGAATGGTTTCTTGACACTTGCAGGTGGTGTTATTATTACATTCGCTAAAGAAATTTTAAATACTATCGCAGGCTAATGGAAAGCGATAACTGGATCGTTCAAAACCTGCAAAATGCATTAAACACGTGGAACGAAAAGTTAGCAGAAATATGGAGCATCATTACCCAATCGCCCAAAGACTTTAAAGGTGGTGGCATATGGGATGTTATTGAACAGATCAATGGTGCATTAATGGCCATTGGTCTTGCTCTATTGGTTTTGTTCTTTGTTGTTGGTGTAATGAAAACGTGTGGATCATTCGCTGAAGTCAAAAAGCCTGAACATGCACTTAAGATATTTATTCGCTTTGCCTTAGCCAAAGGAGTTGTCACATATGGACTGGAACTTATGATTGCATTATTTGAAATCGTACAGGGAATTGTATCAACAATTATGAACAGTGCTGGTTTTGGTGCTGCTACAGATACAGTTCTTCCTGATTCACTTATTACAGCCATAGAAGATGTTGGTTTTTTTGATTCAATACCTCTATGGGCAGTTACGTTGATTGGTGGATTATTTATTACTATATTAAGCTTTGTCATGATTATGAGTGTTTATGGTCGATTCTTTAGACTATACCTTTATACAGCAATTGCTCCTGTCCCACTATCCACTTTTGGTGGTGAACCAACACAGAATGTAGGAAAGTCTTTTCTTAAATCATACTGTGCAGTCTGCCTTGAGGGAGCAATCATTGTACTGGCATGTATCATATTTTCACTGTTTGCATCATCTCCACCTGCAGTAGATGAAACTGCTCAGGCAGTTACACAGGTATGGAGTTATGTAGGCGAATTGATTTTTAATATGCTTGTCTTAGTTGGTGCAGTGAAGATGTCTGATCGAGTCGTTAGAGAAATGATGGGCTTATAAACAAAAAAAGATGTTACTGTAACATCTTAAATAACTGGTTTATTAGTTTCATTATGACGTAGTGTTCCCTGAGAGTCAACATAGACATCATCAAGTGAAATACCGCGTTCTCTTGCCTGTTGAATCTGCCATGAAACATCATCTTCAACAGCTTTAGCATATCGTCTATCACTGATGAAATCTTTTAGTGATTTCAGCCAGCTTAAGATACTGATAGCAATCGTTGCATATAGACCATATAAAACTAACTGTTCGTTTTCAGTTGTCCACCTTGTAAAGAATGTGCTGATAACGGCAATCAGCAGATAAACAAACGGTAATGTTAATCGTAACTTACCTGCAATTTTCATGGCTAATGAAATAAAGAATAACAGCACACTAATACCTAATAATATTACAAATAATGGCATAACGATCCCCTCCTATTTGCTTATAAGTATAGCAGAAAATTTATCAGGTGCAAATGTGCAATTTTGAAAAGGAGATTAAAAATGGAAGTAAAAGTAAACAAGGAGATCCGTAATTATACGGAATCTATCTATTTTGGACTGTCACTTAGACAGTTCATTTTTTCTATTCTAGCCTGCCTTATGGCAGTTGGATTGTATTTTATAATGAAACCCTATTTTGGATTAGAAACTTTATCATGGCTTTGTATTCTAGGAGCTTCACCATTTGCTGCATTAGGTTTTATTACCTATAACGGACTTACAGCAGAACAGTTTGTATGGGCTTGGATAAAATCCGAGCTGCTGATTCCTAGAGAAATTAAATTTGAAAGTAACAATATTTATTGGGAAGCATTAGTCCCTTATATGAATAATAAAGAAAGAGAGGAGTTAAAGCGTGATAAAAACATTAAGTCAATTATCAAAACAGGAAAAAGAAAAGTTTAAGGTTCCCAAAAAAGTACAACAAATTATTCCTATTGATACCATCTATAACGATGGTATCTTTCAGGTAGGAAAAAATAAGTATTCTTTAACTTATAAATTTACTGATATCAACTATGCAGTTGCATCTCGTGAAGATAAAGAAGCAATATTCCTAGAATATTCAGAACTACTAAACTCATTTGACAGTGGTGCAACCACAAAAATAACGATTTCATTAAGACGTTTGAATAAAGAAAATTTTGAAAAAGAAATCTTACTACCGTTAATGAATGATGGACTTGATCAGTATCGTGAAGAATACAATCAGATGCTGCTGGATAAGGCAATGGGAACAAACGGGATGATTAGAGAAATGTATTTAACTGTATCTATATTTAGAAAAACCTATGAAAATGCTAAAGTATATTTTCGCCGTGTTACTACTGATATGACCGCCCATCTTGCAAGACTTGATTCAAAATGTAAAGTATTGAATGCTGTTGAGCGATTACAGATACTCCATGACTTTTATCGCACTGGTGAAGAAACATTTTTCAATATTGATCTTAAGCAACTAATGAAAAAAGGACATGATTTTAAAGACTATATCTGTCCAGACAGTTTTGAGTTTAAAAAAGATTATTTTACTATGGGAACACGATATGGTCGTGTTTTCTTTTTAAAGGAATATGCCAGCTATATTAAAGACAGTATGATTGCAGAACTTACTGATATGAATCATAATCTGATGATGAGCATTGATGTGATTCCAGTTCCAACTGATGAAGCAGTAAGAGAAGTAGAAAACAGATTATTAGGTGTAGAAACAAATATAGCTAACTGGCAACGCCGACAAAATGCCAGCAACAACTTTTCAGCTGTTATCCCTTACGATATGGAACAGCAGAGAAAAGAAGCAAAAGAGTTTTTAGATGATCTAACCACAAGAGATCAGCGAATGATGTTTGCAGTTTTGACCTTTGTACTCACAGCCGACAGCATAGAACAGTTAGAAACAGACAGTGAAACGTTATTAACGACTGCTCGAAAACATCTATGTCAAATGGCACCTCTCAATTTTCAGCAGATGGATGGATTAAATACTGCTTTGCCAATTGGTGTTCGTAAGATAAATGCACTTCGTACCCTTACAACTGAGAGCCTTGCAGTATTAAATCCTTTTAGAGTTCAGGAGATCATGGATAAAGATGGTATCTATTATGGCGAAAATGCAATATCGCACAATCTGATTATGGTCAACAAAGAAAATCTGTTAAATCAATCTGCCTTTTTACTAGGGGTACCAGGATCAGGGAAATCATTCAGTGCTAAAGAACTGATTGTATTTTTAGCCCTAAGCACCAACGATGATATATTAGTATGCGATCCCGAAAATGAGTATTCAGCACTTATCAAAGCACTTGGTGGTGAGGTTATCCACATAGCAGCAGGCAGTGATGACCACATTAACGCTATGGATATGACTCAAGGTTATGGCGAAGGAAAAAATCCTGTTATTGATAAGTCTGAGTTCATCTTATCATTGTTTGAGCAGTTGGATAAAAATGGACTAGGTCCAAAAGAAAAATCAATCATTGACCGTTGTGTTGCTCTAGTCTATGAGGATTATCAAAATGGTGGTAAGCTGCCAACACTTTGTGTATTAAGAGAGAAGTTATTAGAACAGCCAGAAAAAGAAGCGGATAATCTTGCACTTGAAATGGAATTGTTCACAGACGGTTCATTAAATGCCTTCGCCCATAAAACAAATGTAGATACAAATAATCGCATGATTGTTTACGACATCATGGATTTAGGTAAGCAACTTAAAACTATGGGGTTACTGGTTATTACTGATGCAATGATAAATCGAGTTACGGATAACTGGAAAAAAGGAATCCGAACTCATGTCTTTATTGATGAATTTCATGTTGTATTTGAAAATGAGTATTCAGCATCCTTTTTCAACAGTGCATGGCGTCAGTTCAGAAAAAGAGATGGGTATCCAACGGGAATTACCCAAAACGTAGAATATTTATTAGCATCTGTAACAGCAAGTACAATGTTATCTAACTCTGAGTTTATTGTGATGTTGAATCAGGCTTCACAGGACAGACAGAAACTTGCCAAACTGTTAAGTATCAGTGATGAACAAATGTCCTATATCACAAATGCTGATGCAGGTTGTGGACTGATCAAATATGGAAGTTCATTAGTTCCATTTATTAATCAATTCCCAGAAGATACCAAACTGTATCAGTTAATGACAACCAAGCCAACAGATCGTCAAAATGCTATGAAAGGAAAACAATATGAATAAATATAACATTGAGATCAAAGAAACGTTAAGTCAGATCTGCCAGATTGAAGCCAATTCATTAAGAGAAGCAGTCCTTAAGGTCAGACATAAATATCATAATGGTGATATTGTTCTGAATGAAGATAATCTAGTAACCACTGAATATAATGAAATAAAAGAGCGTTCAAGTCAAAGGAAAAAAACAAATGAAAATAGAGAAAGATAATTTCTATCTTTCCACATTATAGAAAGGATCATTAATTATGGAAAAACAAATATTAACACAGCAGGAAAATATCAAGAAGTTTAGCCAGCTTCTAGATGTAAATGGTATGAGTGATCAAAAAAAGGAATTTGATTATCTTATACAATATATTGATCAAATGGAAAACCAATTTGATACAGTTTTAGAAGAACTGAGGAGTGTAAAACAGGAATTAAATACTATTCAGGACAAAACATTTCGTGCAACCGCAAATAAAGCCGTTGACAAAGTAACAGCAAAAGTCAACGATGCAAAAAACTCCTTAATAAAACTAAAACAGCATGTTTTAAAAACAGTTGATAAAGCAGTTAATGATTTTAAAAGACAAGGTAAATCAGCTTTAACTGCAGCTGTTAAAAAACTTAATGTTAAAGGTATGATTGAAACCATAAAAAAAGGCTTAGACAGTGCTACAAAATCAATGGATCAAAACATTGATTATTTATCAAAACTTGGTAATGAGATCCATGAAGCCAATTCACATTTAAAAAACGTTGGCAGAATGTTTATCGGTAAAGATACAAAGGAAATAACTCCACGTAATACTAATAAAGGTTTGATTTCAAAAACACAGGAAAATATATTCTTCTGTATGTCTGTATTTACAAAAATGTCAGTTAAGACAGATGCTGTTTTAAACACCCTATCTGAATTAGAAAAAAAAGAAGAACCAAAAAAATCAGTTAAATCTGAACTGAGGGATATAAAGAAAATAAACAGCAAACCAGCAGATACAAAAATAAATAGTAAAAATGAAAAACATTTGGGGCAGAGATAATCTGTCCCTATTTTAATGAGTAGGAGAAACCAATTATGAAATTTAATTCAAAAGAACATGAACAATTTTTTTATACACTTGTTAACAGTTGTAAAAACAATGATACGTATCACCTTTCACTTTTCTATACACTTGGGATAGACAAAGACTGTCGATATCATATTGATGAGTTATATAATAAAAAAGATGATTCCATTATCATTAGTGGACTAAATCAACCATGGCAAACCAGCGGTTCTGATCTAACAACAAGATTAGCCTTTAATTTATGGAATGGCTATACACAAGATGGCTATGAAAATGAAAGTACACCTTCAGAATTGTTCGCTTGTGAATATGCTCCATATTTTTTTGAAGCAGTTAAAATGAGATATCCTGAATACTGTAAAGAACAGCTTTATCGAAAAAATACAGGTAAAGAAAGATGAGCAAATCAATTAAAACGCGAGATATCATCAAAAATGTTAAATCAATTGATAAGGCTCTAATTGCTGGGGAACATATTCGTGATATATCTGCAAAAACAAAAGATAAAATTGAAGAAACTACACAATCTCAACACACTAGTCCTCATGATTATGCTATTAATAAAGTCAATAACAATGCTGAACATTTTATTAATAAGGCTGGTATAGAAGCAAAGATCCAAACTCAAAAAGGATACAAGCTTATTAAAGAAAGAAGAAAACGTAAAAAAGTCTATAAAGATAATGATATAACTGAGTCTTCTTCTAATAAAATAAAGGCAAAAGAACCAGTTCAAAAAAACATCAAGACTGCAGAAAGTAAAACAAAAAAAGATATTAAAGTATCCAAATCAAATATCAAAAATACAAAAAACAGTGGTAAAGCAATTAAAAATACTTCTAAAACAACCATCAAGACTTCTCAAGAATTAGCAAAGCAGTCAACCATTAAATCTAAACAAATATCAAAAGAATCCTATCATACAGTAAAAACAATAGGTCGTAAATCATGGGCAGTATCAAAAAAGGGAGTTGGTGCTGTTAAAAGAATAATTGATACAACAAGGACATCACTTGCTTTTCTTTGTTCAGTTGGCTGGATTGCAATTCTTATTATATTACTGATTGCCCTAATTGGTGGAATCTTTATGACTGGAAGTTCCAGCAGTGGAAGTGGTAATCAGTTATCACAAGAAGTTATTGAATATACTCCAATCATTCAAAAGTATGCAGATGAGTATGAAATACCTCATTTTGTTAATGCTTTGCAGGCAATTATGATGCAGGAAAGCGGTGGTAAGGGAACTGATCCAATGCAATCCTCAGAATGTTCCTTTAATACAAAATTTCCTAATACACCAAATGCTATTACCGAGCCAGAGTATTCAATTCAAGTAGGTGTTCAAAATTTTGCAGACTGTCTTAAAAGAGCAAACTGTACTGATCCACTAGATATTCCTCTATTAAGTCTAGCAATGCAAGGATATAACTTTGGCAATGGTTATATTGAATGGGCAGTAAAAAACTTTGGAGCTTATTCACAAGGTAATGCTAAAGTGTTTGCAGATGAACAAGCACGTGAGCATGGCTGGAACAGTTATGGAGATCCTGAGTATGTTCCACATGTTATGAGGTATTATCAATTTGCAAGTTTAGGAACAAGTAATAGTAAATTAGTCAATATTGCATTATCGCAAGTAGGAAATCAAGGTGGTACACCTTACTGGTCTTGGTATGGATATAAAGAACGAGTTGAGTGGTGTGCCTGTTTCATTAGTTGGTGTGCATATCAGTCAGGAGATCTTAATATTACAATACCAAAATTTTCAGCAGTTAAAGATGGTATAAAATACTATCAAAATAAAGGATTATGGGGAGATAAAAACTATATTCCAAAAACTGGAGATTTAATTTTCTTTGACTGGCAGCAGGATGGTATTAGTGATCATGTGGGAGTAGTAGAAAAAGTAGAAAATAATATCATTTATACAATAGAAGGTAATTCCAATGATCAATGTAAACAAAACACATATAGAATTAGTTCAAACATAATTTATGGTTTTAGCATATCTTAACTAAACAAATGTGTCTATAAATTACAGTGTAAAAACACATCAATTTAATTGGATAATTATTAGTTGATGTGTTTTTTATAATTAAACTTATTATTAATTATATGATTACATAAATTAAATAAAACTTTCACTTTTATATATCCGATTACATTTACATCAATTGAATAATAGATATTTTTCTATTATTCATCTTATAGTACTATAAAACTTATCAGGATTGTTGAAAAGTGTCAAAAGAGAGTGATATTAGAGGGTGACATAGAAGCATATATATGATATTATGCTAATATGTATTATTTATGCATAAAATGAAGGGAGAGATAAATTATGTATATATACGATTTTTTTAAATCGCTAGATTTACTTAGAAAGGATATGATGCCAGATATAAATGAAATACCTAATAAAAATGTTTTTTTCTTTGGTAACTACAGAAAAAAAGATTTAGATAAGTACGACATAGAGTTATCTTCTACAGATGAAAATTATCTTGTTTATAGTGAACTTGATAATTTCATTGAACTAAAATCTTTTGGTATTGATACTTATCTTGAATATATAAAACAATTAAACAATGAGCAGATTTATTTAAATGATTATGAGCCAAATGCCTTTAACAGTAGTTTTACAGAGGCAATATGGCTTTTGGCCATTATATCATCCTTAGAACATAATCCATTCTTTGATGCACAATTAGATATTCCTTTTCCGTATCTAGATGACTTTCTTGAAAAAAATCTAATAGATTATTGTAATTTAAATGAAAAATTTATGGGAATCACATTGATAAAAGATATATATTTTTCTCAGATATTATATTTCGTAAAGAAATATATAAAAACAAAGTTAAATATAAATAAAGAAAAAAAATCAAATTCCATTACTTATGAAGAATTTTCTAAAATGGTCAGATCCAAAATCAAAGAATTTAGTGATATTGATCTTTATAATGATACTGTTTATTCATATACAGGTGAAAAAAATGATGAGTTTGATAATCTAGTTTACCAAATAGAACTAATAGGAGAACACCAATTAGAAACAAGAAGAAATCGTGATTAAGTATATCCTATTATGTTGAAAATAAAAAATTCATATACTACAATATGAATCATTTCTGAATTACTTTTCTTTTATTAATTCAAATATATCCCAAGGTTCACAATTTAATTTATCACATAAATTTTCAACAGTATAGAGTGTTATATTTTTGTTCTGTCGCAAACTGTCTAGTGTCCCTTTCGAAATATTATATTCATTCTCTAAAGAATATTGGGATATGCCTTTTCTTTTGATAGTTTCAAAAAATGGTCTATAAGAAATCATGATGAAAGCACACCCCTCTCTACTACATTTATTATAGTTTTTTATTTTTTACATTTCCTCACCGACATAGCGGTGATATATATAAGGAGCTACAATTATGAATATTAATAATTTTTTTAAAACATTAGAATATCTACAAGAAGAATTTATACCCAAAAATAATTATCCTAAGAATGTTATCTTCTCCAACACATATAAAGACTTAGATTATGTATTATCAAATAATTTATTAAAAAGTTGTAATGATAAATATTTACTTTTTTATAAAGAAAATAATGTTTTGGACTGTATTGGAATAGATCAAGAGTTAAACTACATTAACAAACTGAATAGTATAAAAATTGAAATCCCTTGTTCTTTAAAAAGAGATTTAAATACTCCTATAATTGAGGCTTTAAAACTTTTTGATAAAATATCAAGTATAAAAGAGCAACACTATATGGATATTGATTTAGTCGTTGGTGTTCTTCCAATGTATTTTTTCTATAGTGATCTTGGTAACAGAGATAAACTTCGTTCAAATCTTCTATTAACGCCATTTGAAAATAATCCATTAAAGAAAGATATATACTTAGCACAATTTGAGTATTTTATAAAAAAATATGTTATATTTAGATTAACAAATAATTTTGAATTGAAAAACTTAAAATTTTGCTCTATATCCAATACAATATTTAAAGAAGCTCTTTCTAATGCAATTATAAATTACTGCTTTCAATTAGTAACATCAGATAATAACGAATTATTTAAAGAAAGTATGATTATGGATCGGATTTTCAATGAACTAATTCTAGATTCATTAAATGACTAATCTTATAAAATGTACTGTTAATTTGCTATCTTGATGAATACTTATAACAATTTAATGCTTTTATTCAAATAACCAATTTACATATTCTATAATTATAATATAGATCTTTTTTCAGGAGGCTGATAGAACATAACCTCATCGAGTGTACAACCTATTGCATAACAAATCCTAGCAAGTATTTCTAAATCTGGTTTTGTAATTGTCCCCTCATAATATCTCTTCAAAACTCTATTATCCAGGACACACGCATGTTTAATATATGTTCTAGTCTTGTTATACTTCTTCATAGCTGGTTTTATATCAAAAATTATTTTACCATAATCTATCATATCCATTATTCACGCACTCCTTCATCTTTTTATTTAATATTACCAAAAACACAAGTGTCTTAAGAGAGTGATATTGAGGGGTGACTTAATGGTATTTAGACTAATATAAGAATAAGAAAGGGAGGAAATTAAATGTCTGTTATATATAAAAAAGCAACAACAAGAGAACAAGTCATTAAGTATATAAGAGAATTAGATATTTATCATATAAAAAAACATGGGACTGTTTTAGTATTACCATTTACTGATAAAGAAACCAAAAAATTAATTGTAAAGGAACTAAAAAGACTTGGGATTTATAATAAAGTAAAAATAGTTGAAACGAATGACGTAAAAAAAATGTATCACAAAACGATAAAAGACAGAGCTAATTAACCTCTCAAGTCAGAATCACATAATTAAAAAGACACATTACAACAATTGAAGTTCTTTCTTGCTTTAGGGTAATGATATTTAAAAGAGATTTCTTTTTCTATTGTACTCTCAATAGAAAAAGAAATCTCTTATTTTTTATTTGCCCAAAATCGAGTATGAACCAGATTATACTAATTCTTTTTTCTTTTGTATACTGGCTTATTCACACATTACCACATAGATTACCGTTTCATAAATAACTGCATATCATACTTTATGCATCTTTAAGCCATTTATGGGATGTACAGTCTACAACGACAAATTATCTAACTATAGCAACTTAAAGTCATCAAAATGATCTTAGGCACACTCTTCAGCTCACTGTTTAAATTTATCAGATGCTGATTTACTCATTATCATACTCCTTCTTTCTACGAATTTTTTATTTATGACATTGCACTCTATAAGTACTTTTTCTTTTATTTAACTGTCACAGTTATTATTTATTCTAATATCACTTAATTCAAAAGAGAAAATGATTAAAAAACACCTGTATAATCTATAAATCATAGCTATACGGGCGTTTTAAAATTTTGAGCACAACCTATAAAATATATTTATTTACTTTTTTTAAAATATATTAATGCAATTATGAAAATAACCAATAATATCGCACTTATTAAAACTCTAAAATCCATCAAAATTTCACCTCACTTTAATTAAGTATTTTATTTATTGTCATTACACGAGTGGAAATCTCTTTAAATTCACTCACATGTGTAACCATTATAACGCATTTTTCTTTTTCTTTCGAATTTGATTTAATTTTATTAATCATAATGCTCTGCGTGTTCTTATCCAATGCAGTAAAAGGTTCATCTAATATCAAAATATTATGTTTTTTTGATAACATAATAGATAAATAAAGTTTATTTCTAGTACCTTGTGATAAATTTTTAATTAAATAATCTTCATATTTGTCAATTGCTAATTCATTACATAAAGATTTTACATTATCAACATATTCATCATCCTCATCAAATAATGTCTTAAAAAATATAATATTTTCTTTTAATGTTAAATAATCATATAAAGTATCCTCACTCATAATAAATGATATATTTTTGAGAACGCTTTTATCAGAAAAAACTTCAACACCATTAATAAAAATATTTTTCCCGTTATTTATAATATTTGTAATACATTTAAGCAATGTTGTTTTGCCTGCACCATTTTCTCCATCAATAAGCAATATTTCATTTTTACTAATTGACATATTAAAATTTTCCAATACTGGCTCATCTTCATATCCAAATGTTAAATTCTTCACTTCTAAAATATTAGTATTTTTCATATCAAATTACCTCCCTTTACATTATCTTTATTAGTGAGACAAGAACCTCGATTACTGCTGCTATAGAAAATATCATTAATTCTAATATTATACATGAGATAATAAACTTACTGATCTCAAGAATTACATTCTTGATATTTTCTTTTCTTTTTATTATTTTAGGTAAAGATTGCAACAGTTTATATTGGCAATATAATACTGCTGTTAAACTCAAAACAATTCCAAATATTTCTAAAATACCGTGAGGAATCATTTTATAAAATAAATTAATATAATCGTTTACTATTAGTGCATTTGAAATAATTCCAAGAGATACAATATTTTGTATTAATGAAAATATTGGATAAATACTAAAAGTTATAAGACCCAATCCAAAATTTTTGAATACAAGTAATAAATTAGAATATAAAACATGAAAATAGTCTACATTTTTCTCATTAATTTCATTCATGTTTAAATTAAAGTAGTTATTAGGATTATAAGCCATGTATATAATAACAAGAATAGCTAATAAATATACCAAGATGGTAAATATCCAAAAATTTTTATTCTTTAAAGATTTTAGCAAAGTCTGCAGAGTAATTCCCCCTCTCTATAAAATGAATAATATTTTTATTAATCTTATTCATTATTAAATACACTATTAATATTGAAATTAATATTACCAAAAGACTAATGAGCAATAGAATATTTATGTTTACAATAGGTATTATAGTGGTAAATATCAAAACAAAAAAAACAATAATAATCCAAATTTTGAAAATTAAATTTAATGGATAAAACTCTGATACCCCAAAATCAAGTATTTTTGACTCATCTAAATACTTTTGATAGTTTTTGTAATTCATACGACTGTAAATAAGATTATTTGTAAAATATAATTTCGGAAAGAAGTTTAGTACTACTAAATTTAATAAATTACCTATAATAATCATATATAATGGCATATTTAATGAAATATACATAAAATTATATACAAGTATAAAAATAATATAAGCACCTGATTTAACACTAAAATAAAAACTTAGTTTGCTCTTAATTAATTTGTTCAAATCAAATCCAGAAGTATTTGAGCATAATAAGGTATTGTAATCAGTTATAAAAGACATATTTGTAATCAACTTTACACCAACATTTGAATTTATGTCTACTAATAAAATGATAGGGACTATCAGTAATATAATTAAAGATGATGCACTATATTCATACTTAGAAATAATTAAAAAAATAGAGATTAGAAAAGACATAGATCGATCTGCAATAAATATGAAGAAATAGTCTTTAAAATTATATTTATATATGTGTGTAAATAGTGCAAACTCTTTATTTATTAAGACTAATCTAGTAGGTTTATTTCTATATAGAATACTCAATATCTTCTTAATGAGTTTAACAATGATAAAATTATCAACAATATAAACACTATCTTCTTTATCTAAATAACTACTTTTTTCTAGATATTTAATCGTGAAGATATTCAAAAGTAAAACAACTATTACATAAACGACTATAAGGACTAATGCTATAATATTATTATTGATAATAAACATAGCAAGATTTTTAACCACACTTATTCCTTGATTAATAAAAGTAGGTAATATATTTCTATTATCTAAATTATTACTAAAAGTTATGAATATAGTAATAACAAAGTCAAGTAATAAATATATGAAAGTAACAGTAAATAAAAAAGAAATTATATAATTGATTAGTGAAAAAATCTTTTTAATTCTAAATGGACTACTTTGTATTATAAAGAATAATGAAAGTGATGAAGCATATACAATAATATATATTATCAAAAATAAGGGAAGATAAAATAGAGATATATGAGTATATATTAATAAAAGTAGACTTAACAAAATCAAACTGTTTTCAACAAAAAGTTTTAAGACAACATTACCTAGTAATACAGTCAGAAACCTTTGCTTTATATCGGGTATTTCAGAAACAAAATCAAATCTATAAAATAAACGCCACTCTTTTGCATCCATTCCTAACATCATAGAAAATAGCAATAATATAATCACAATAGTATTTAACATATCTGATTTAAATAAAAATTGGAGTATCAAAACTGAACCAATAATAAAAACCTGACTTTTGAAAATATACCAAAATGTAAAAAGGATTTTCTTGTTCTTGTCTTTTAATTGTAGAAATTTATATCTTTCAAAAAAATAATTTTTGTTTATATTAAAAAACAATGATATAAACATACTAATTCGTTTATTTAATTTCATATAACCACCTCTTCTTAGGATATAAAGTGCATCTACAATACATTTAGACGCACTTTATATTAATGATGTACTATAAAGCGATTGCTGCTTTTTTTGTAAGACCCTTAATCGCTTGTTTTAAACCAAGTTTAACAGCAGTTTTCATTAAAGCAGCAACACCACCAGAAACAATTCCTGCTACAAGGAAACCTGCATCAATCATCCAAGCCCACCATACAGAACCAGTTAAGTAGTCATAAATTAGACCACCAATTCCCCATGATGTACCTAGTACCTCTACAATTTTCAACATAATTATTACCTCCTTTTTATTTTGGGTTTATTCTCCGGATTTCTTTACCCACGAAAATAATACAATAAAAGTTAGTGATTTTTTTGATAAGTGTTTATATAACTAGATTTAGTGTCTATGTGGCTAAATATGTAAATATTTTGAATTTATTATATTCATATTAAGAATATATTTTACCAAATAGACACTAGATTTTACTTAATAGACATATTTATATAAAATTCCCAAAATTTTATATATCATTTAAATATCTTAAATGAAAGGAGAAATACGAAAATGAAAAAAATTTTATTAACTGGATTAACAGCTTTTCTAATCGCTGCATTTATAGTACCAGTAAATGCGTCAGAGAACATTCACATCAATTATACAGAAGAGATATCATTAAATGAGGAACAAGTCAATATATTGAAGAAATTCAATTCACTCTTTATTGATAAGGGGTTAGCAGAAAAAATGAAATTAAATGAAAGTGGTAGTATTTATTTCGAGGAAAATGATTTGGCTGATCTCAATAACGATGAATTAAGTTTAGTATCATCTATGATAAATATTTCTTCCATTTACCCTTATACAGAAACACTCAATCAAAATGTTCCACAGACTAGAGTTACTGTCAAAAATTGGAGAATATATTTTACATACTCTGAGGTTCGCAAATATTTCTCAGGAGCAGCAGCAATAGGACCTCATGCTGTATATGCTGCAATGGTTGCTTTGGGTTCTGTTATAGGAGGACCACTTGGTACTGGAATAACTGCATTATTAGGAGCAGTAGGTGGCTCAGTTCTTTATTCAAATGTAATTAAAGCATTAAATAATCACCGAGGAATGTATATTGGTTTTACTGGTTGTGGTTTAGCATAAAAATGTATTTATGAATAACTCATTAGTTTACTATTTGAGTTTATTCATTAAATACATTTTTTTCTTTACTTAACTTTTGACTTTTTTTGATAATTCTATATAAGATGCCGCCTTAAAAAAAATATAAAATAATGAAAGAAAAATTTGTATTTTTGTTTGAATACAAGTTTTACAATAAAAACATACATCTTCATTGCCATTGAATTCTTGAACTATACTAGAGCACCAATCAATCTTTAATTGTAATGTATGATTGTTTTGATCATTAAATTGTAAACAAAATGTTTCCCCCTCTTTTATTTTACCAACCTTCTTTCCATCAATTATAATATTAAAACCTCTTGTTTTATCGCTTAATCCTGTTTCTCTATATATGGTTAACATAAATTATCCTCCATCACTCTAATATATAATTATTTTAATAGTAAATATATAATTGTCTGTATTTATATCAACTGTGCCTCCATAATTAGACACAATTCTATTAACACTTTTTAAACCTATTCCATGATTATATGTATCTTTTTTTAGGGTCAAAATTCTATCACCTTCAGTTTTAATTGTCTTATACGGATTAGATATTTTCAATAAAAACATTTCTTCAGTTATAATAAGATTCACTTTCAAATCACAACTATCATAGTCTCTGTTAATACTCTCACATGCATTATCTATTAAGTTTCCCAATAGTGTAATTATATCATTAGCTTGTATTTTGAAGTTCTCTTTTATTTTAAGATTAAGGATGAAATTTATATTTTTATTTGCTGTTATTTTCGTATTAAATATTGCATCTATGATTGTATTACCAGTATCCACTATTCTTGTTTTTGTCATAATTTCTTCACAATATGACTGAATCAATTCATCAGCTTTATCATAATTTTTTTCATTTAGTAAATATTTTAATACAATTATTTTATTTTTTAAATCATGTCTAATTTTCCTGACTTCATATTGATTCGCTTCAATCTCTTTATAATTAAGCAATCTCATTTCATTAGTCGCAAGTATCAATTGTGACTCATTATATTTTAATATATATGTTTTTGCTAAATTGAATAAAATAATCCCAATATAATTTAGGGTAAATATAAGAAACGAAAATAATATTATAATGTTTTTTGTAAAAATATCAGAAATTGCAAATGAATTGATATACATAAAATACATTATCATTAGTGCAATTACATCAAGTATATAAAAATATAGATAGTATACTTTCGGAATATTAAAATTTCTTTCATGAGTAAACGTAATAATTAATAAAGAAATAAATATCTTTATAATAGAATCTGATATGAAAACACTCGGAGTTAAGCTCGTAGCTTGACTAGCATCATATATATAAGAAGATGTGATAGAAAGAAATAAAAAATGCACATAATGAACAAAAACATAATACATTAATAGTGTTCCTATAAAATTTTTAAAAAACTGTTTTGATCTAAAATAAAATAAACATATAATCAATATCTGATATAACGAGATGAATAAATCATTATATACACAAATATAAATCAAAAAAGATGTAACTAATAGAACTATAAAAAAATTCAATGTTAAAGTATTATCTATATGGAAAATGTGTCTTACCATATTATCAATAAATAATATGGTAATAATCAAGTATAATATTATCTCCATATTAGCGTTCCTCATAATCTAAAAGTATCAAATCAAAATTTGTTTTCATCTTGCGACTAATGAATTGCGTGACATCTAGGTTTTTGAAAAAAATCTCATTATTCTTTATTTTTTCTATCCAAAACAAATTAACAATACAACTTTGATTTGAATATATAATATAAGGATTTTTAATCAAAGCATATATATCTTTAAGATTTTTATAATATATTTGTATATATTTATTTTTAGTTTGTAAATAAATCTTTCTATTAACCTTCTCAAAGAAAACTATTTCATTCTCCGCAAGAAATATATCACCTTCAGGTGTTGGTAATACTAAATGAGAAATATCTATATACTCATCAATAAAAGAATATAGAGTATTTGATAATCTCTCTTTTATTTCAGATTTATCTATAAATGCAAAAACATTAAGGTTAAAAGCTTCTTTCATATATTCAGAATGAGAAGTCATAAATATAATACTGCAATTTGGCATTGTTTTGTATATATTCTTACTGAAAGTAATTCCATTACATCCAGGCATATCAATATCCAGAAACAATAAATTAATTGAATTTAATTTAGCGTAATCTAAAAAATCATCAGATTTAAAAAATGTTTTGATTTTATATTCAATTTTTCTTGAAAAAAGTATAAAATTAATTTCCTTAGACAACATGTCCAAACAATCATGCTCATCATCTAATATAGCGATATTGAACATTCTTATCCCCCCTATAAACCCCATTTTTATATATATTACTTCACTCTCATACTAAGTCAACTATTTTTTATTACAATAATTATTAATATTTGAAAAATCATCAATCATTTTATCTATCATGTCTAGTGTTAATTCTTATATAATTGAGTGCAAATCGGCAATTTTACTCTTATTCTAGTTTAATGAAAACCTGGATATTTATATAATACTAGATATAGAGATTATCATAAAATATATTTTATTAGAAACCGTATAGTTTAGTAATTACATCTAGTAAATGAATTAACCTAACAAATAATCAAACGTGCATAACCACTTAAATAAACATTTGATTTCATTGTCTATCTTAATTTTTACGTTAACAATATAATCATAAAAGAATTATGCATATTAACATTGTCTTTTTGGATATTCATATTCTATAACATCATTCGACATAAAATGTCAATTTTAAATAAATTAGTTGCTTTTTTATTATTTTAATGTAATTTTGTGTATATTTATTTATTTTTCTAGATAAGTAGATAAACTTAAACAATTATCGACACTTTTCTTTCACTCTCCATGTAAACATTATTTATGGAGAGGGTGATATTGAATGTTTACAATAAGAGCACCACCTTCTAATATTCTGATTTTTTAAAAATATTAGGAGGAAAAAATGAAGAATTATAAGTATGATTATGATAGAACTTGTTTTCAAGTGTTAAAGAATATAGATGATGAATTAAAATATTATATAAAAGTTGGTTTTGAGTATGTTGAAGTATCACAAGAAATATTCAAAACATGCAGACGCAGTTACGATAAAATTAGAAAAAATGAAAAGAATAAAGTGGCTAGATCTATCTTGAATTTTCAAGATATGGATCAGGCTACTTTTTTTGTTGTCAACAAAGAGATACAGTTTGATATTGTTGAACACATTTATTTAAAAGATATAGCAAAAGCAATTAAGCATGAAATTCTTTTATTGCCTGAAAGAGATAAGAAAATTGCTACTTGTATATTCATTAAAGAACTATCTGATAGAGAAACTGCAAGAATACTTAATATACCACAAACAACTATTACATATCGAAAAAAGGTTATTAGAAAAATAATTCAAGAAAAAATTAAAAATCTTTGCTCACCATCTCAATAACTTTCCCCTATATGGGTGAAGAACAAATGTTCTTCCAAGGAGGAAAATAAAATGAAGAAGCAAAGAGCATGGATTCACTGTAGAGTATTGGCTGAATCATCAAGAAATTTATTGAATTATCAGGAAGAAGTACTAAGTAATCTTGCTGATGATAACAACCTAAAAATTATAGGAATGACCAAGAGTATATCTAGTGGTAAAAACTTCAATTCATTTGATATGAAAACATTAATTACACATATCAGAAGAAATGATATTGATATTATTCTTGTTACCAGCAGGAAAAGAATATCTATTTATGATGATCTATATGAAGAATTTGAAATGCTTTGTAAAATGCATGATGTATTAATTATTAGTCTCAAAGATATTGAGGATACAATATCTAATATTTTTTTCTAACTGCTGATAAGTATTATCCATATCCAATAAGAGCCCCTCCTTCTTCTTTCTTAAAAGAAATAAGAAAGGAGAAGCATATGGGCTTTAATTATCAAAAAGAATTAATCAAATGGAATCAATGGAAAAAACAGGAAGAAGAACTGTTAAAAGCATTAAACGTTGATGATAACATAATCAAACAACTGTATGACTATGATTGGGAAATGTTTAAAACAGAACGTAGAATCAGAGGAAGGCAAGATACAACCATTAATACAGTTTTAAATAATATTCCCTATTATGATAAAAAAGAAATCAACACAATTGATGATCTACTAAGTGAAATAGAGAATGAAGCGTTATTTAACTATCTATCTACAATAGATAAAGAAACACTAACAATCATTCTATTAAAAATATTTGGGTATTCAACTCATGAGATATCTGAAATATTAAGCTTAAGTCATTCATCGATTTATAAAAAAATTCATCGTTTAAGAAAAAAATTAAAAAAATTTTAAAAAAGTGTCCAAAATCAGCTGTTCAAACTGCCTATATAGTGAAGGGGTTAAAAAAACCTCTTATATATAGCTCTTTGACAACTGAATACTAACCATTGAACACGTTCCTGTTAAATGAGCCTTTCAGTCAATACGCCATGACAATAAACACTTTATTCGAGCGAATTTATATTGAACTGTAATAGTAGCTGGCAACTATTTGGCGATGATATTTAACAGGTATAATGATACTTCTGTCAATTCTTAGTCCGAGCGTGATAATAACCGTCGCAGACATTAATGACAGTTGCGTGAGATCCACGCAAAGGTGAAATTCCTATGTGAGCAGTGCCAATGCTCGTTTAATGGTATCCCATTGTTTTCGGGTGTCAGAGAAAAATAGAAAACAAAAATATTAATTATTATTTTAGCTGGATATTTTTTATCCAGCTTTTACATACCTATTTAGGATGTGGAAGGAGGTAAACAATATGTATAACCAAATTTATCGAGGACAGATATATTATGCTGATCTAGAGCCTAGTTTTGGTTCTGAGCAAGGTGGAATACGACCTGTGTTGATTATTCAAAACGATATGGGTAATAAATATAGCCCTACTACGATTATAGTTGCGATTACAGCAAGAATTCATAGCAAACAGAATCTACCTACTCATCATCGAATAACTGCCTCAGTGGGCTTAAAAAGCGATTCTATTGTACTTCTTGAACAAATCAGAACAATAGATAAAGCTCGTTTAAGAGACTATGTTGGCAGTATCAGTCATCATGATATGAAGCAAATTGAAAGTAAGCTGATTATTAGCCTTGGTATCAATAAATACAATTTGTAGGAGGTTCATTAATAGTGCAAAATGACTTATTAACTTATTATGAAAAAATGTTTAGTGAATACCCTGATGTTGTAGATGTCAAAACCATGTGTAAAATGCTTGGTGGAATAAGTACCAAAACAGGTTATAAACTTCTAAGGGATAACAAGATCAAATCCTTTAAGATAGGCAGAGCATTCTATATTACTAAATTTCATATTCTTTCTTATTTACAAATTAAAGACAGTAATTAAATGAAATCGCACCTTTGTAAATTTATATTGTTCTTGTTAAACTAATGTTGACCAGTGGAACACAAGAACAAGGAGGATGTATAAAATGAAAGAGAAAAAAGTTACTGGTCATCTTAAAAACGTAAAGGGTATTTATCATTTAGTATTGAATTATTATGATGAAAACGGAAAAAGAAAAACTCCCTCTATCACAACAAAATTACCAGTTAGGGGAAATAAAAAACAAGCAAATGCTATGCTTAAATATCTTATTGATTCTTTTGAAATTCCCACAGGAAATAATAAAGCAAATCTAAAGTCTTACTTCACTAAAGACATGCTTCAAAAAAAGGCACAAGATAAAGATATTACAACAAAGAAAAAAGAAATACCTGATAAAAAATCAACAAATAAAAGAATTAAAGTTCATAAAGATATGCTTTTTTCAGACTTCATGGTTTATTGGATCAATGCAACTCAAAATAATTATGAAAGAAGCACCTATGGAACATATTTAATGCAGATCAATTCAAGTATAGCACCTTATTTTCGAGAACAAGAAATTACACTGAGTGACTTAACATCGTTTGATATTCAAGATTTCTATTCATATGCCTTTGAAACAAAAAAAGTTTCAGCAAATACTGTACTAAAATGGCATGCAAATATTCATAAAGCACTAGAGTACGCCGTTCAAAACAAATTAATTACTGAAAATCCATCTAAAAACGTATCTAAACCAAAAAAAGTACAATTTACAGGAAGTGCTTATTCACAAGATGAATTAGATAGATTGTTTCAAGTCGCTAAAGGTGATCCCCTTGAATTAGGAATTTATCTAGCTGCATTCTTTGGTTTAAGACGTGAAGAAGTGGTAGGTATAAAATGGGACGCTATAGATTTCGAAGCTAAAACAATAAAAGTTGGTACTACAGTAACAGTAACGAATATTAACGGGAAACTTGAGGAAGTAGAAAAAGATAGAGCAAAGAATAAATCCAGCTATAGAGTTTATCCACTCCCAAATCTATTCGAGGAACTTCTGATCAAATTAAAAAACGATCAAACCAAAAATAAGCAATTAGCAGGAAGATCATATAATTATAAATATGAAGATTATATCTATGTTGATAAATTAGGCAATCGTATTAAACCAGGATATATCACTCAACACTTTGCTTTAGTATTAAAAAAGAACAACTTAAGACATATTCGGTTCCATGATTTAAGACACACCTGTGCAACAAGAATGTGTATTAAAGGTGAGAATCTAGTAAAAGTTCAAAAATGGCTAGGACATTCAAGTATTACTACAACTGCAAATACCTACGCTCATTTAGATGTTCTTTCAAAAATAGAATCAGCAAATATGATGTTGGATATCTTGCCTGATAGCCTTATATAGTCATTTTGGAGGTAAAATATAAATACTGAAAAGTATAATATTTAAGTCAAAATAAATTTAAATTCCATTAAAAATTATCACTCATAAAAAAGGTACGGAGGTAAAAAAATCACAAATGCCAAAAAGTACCATTATGGAGGTATTATAAATTTGTAGTAAATTAACAATTAAACTCCAATTCATATTTTATTTAGAAATTTACGGAGGCAATTTTAAAGTTTCATTTTTTATCAAAAATTCAAAATATCAATTTTCAAACAGTTTTATCCATATAAAGAAAAAAAATCTCAAAACCCTTATAAATAAAGGATTTGAGAGTACTTAACATCTGGTGCGGGCGACAGGAATCGAACCTGCACTCCAATGGAACTAGATCCTAAGTCTAGCGTGTCTGCCAATTTCACCACGCCCGCATAATAAATTTTGTATTAAGTTTTTTCTAAATCTCATATGCTGATTATAGCAAACTCTGCAATTCTGCACAAGCTCCTAAGTCTAGCGTGTCTGCCAGTTTCACCACACCCGCATGTTTAAAAATGGTGACCCGCAGGCGACTCGAACGCCTGACCCTCTGATTAAAAGTCAGATGCTCTACCGACTGAGCTAGCGGGTCAAATATAAATTGGCTGGGATACCTGGATTCGAACCAGGGAGATGACAGAGTCAAAGTCTGTTGCCTTACCGCTTGGCTATATCCCAATAAGATGG
>ENA-OPBF01000071-OPBF01000071.1-human-gut-metagenome-genome-assembly--contig:-NODE-71-length-82783-cov-3.137039_pt1 | contig 82783 bp, 71 predicted proteins | sample MGYA00241067_ERZ501450 | MGnify/ENA primary metagenome ERZ501450 (study PRJEB25962, sample SAMEA2042516) | human gut metagenome | biome: human gut; feature: human-associated habitat; material: faeces... | reverse complement strand
GGATCGAACCCCTGACCTCATGGCTGCCAGCCATGCGCTCTCCCAGCTGAGCTAATGCCCCGTAGTGCGTTGACTAGGATACCGTCATCACGAAGTGCGGTCAAGAGGTAATTTCAGAACGAAAAACTAACACCTCAACCGCTCCCTACGGTTATCTTTTGAATCAAGAAAATACCGAAAGAAAAAGCGGCATCCAGATCGTAGATTTGTTTAGATCACAGGTACTGGGGTACCTTGCCCATCAATTTTTACCGACGCGTAGAAGGTTGCTTCATCAAACACGTCGCGAATTGAACGATTTCCCTCCATAAAGGGCAGGTCAACAAATTCGCGAATCGAAGCAATAAGCTCACTACAATCCACAAAATGGCCCTTTTCGTTTAACTCGTTAGTGTTTTGCGCACGCCAATAAATATCATTGGCATCAGTCAGGTAATAGGTAACTTCTGACCACTGCATATAAGCAGAATGATTCTGCATTAAATAGTGAATCAATTCATCGATGTCGGCTAATTTTAAAGCCTCGTCTGACTGCCTTCCCATAATGCCTCCTTAAAGGTACTTATACTTATTCGCCATAAGCTTTATATACCTACGACGTCCCTCCCCTTGTTCTTGCTGCACTTGGATTGTCCCGCAACAACTAAGTACTATCAGTGTACCAATAGTTAATTCTTCCGGTTAGGATCTTTTCTCTTTGCCCGAAGAATGTCGCTTGGTTTTAAAGGAACTGAACAGGTAAAGACGTAGAGACCCATAGCTTTACGTGCAGTATCAACTGAAACCTCAGCATAAGGATTGACTATTTCATTTTCCTGGCTATTGCCCCTGTTTTCTTTATTTGAAGAAACGTGAAATTCCTGCTGCAAGGCTAGGAGCTCTTCAACACTTTGCACATCAGGGTTGTAGCCGAAAACTTCCGCAAGTTCTTCAACCTGCACCACCCGAATTGAGTCATACGGGCTCAACACTTCCAGATTATCGCCCTGATAAAAACGATTGCGACATTTTGCCCAAACACGCCAACGACCATCTTCGAGAGGAGTCGCGCAAACAACCTCTGCAACCCAATCGTAGAGCTGTTGATACATATCAGCATCGGTTGATTGTTGGGCATCGCCAAAGAAGAATCCTGTTGAATAAGGACGATGGGAAATGGTATCGAGTTCTTTTTCCCAAAGATCACTATGCTCGCCATCTAATACATGACGGTAAGCATTTACCACGGTCGCTACATAGAAAGCTTTTTTAACACGACCCTCGATCTTAATAGAATCTACACCCGCATTGCGAAGATCCTCAAGATACGCAAGCATATTTAAGTCTTTTGAATTGAGAAGATACGTCCCGATTTCATCTTCCTCGATGCCAAATTCTTGATCTGGCCTACTCGGCTCCTTCAGTCGATATTCCCAACGACAAGGTTGGACGCATTCACCCTTATTAGCAGCACGCCCTGTCATAAAATCGCTAATTAAGCACCGACCAGAAATCGCCATACACATAGCACCGTGTACAAATACCTCGATCTCTAAATCATCGGGTATAGCACGACGCATTGCGGCAATTTCTTCACAGGACATCTCTCGAGCGCATACTACTCGACGAGCTCCGAGGCGATACCACATCAAAGCTGCAGCTGCATTCGAAACGGAAGCCTGCGTTGATACATGAATCGTAAGTTCTGGAGCAACTTGTTGAACCACTGACATTACGCCCAAATCGCTCACGATAACCGAATCCGCCTGCGCGTCACGTATTGCCTCAATGTAGCGAGGGAGCTCCTTTAAATCAGCATCGTGAGCAAAAGCATTGCAGGTTACATACACCCGTGCTCCTGCCTTATGAGCAAGCTCGACAGCAGAAGAAAGTTCTTCAAGGGAAAAATTTCCCGCACGAGAGCGAAGACCAAACTTATCACATGCCAAATACACCGCATCCGCACCAAAGTGCAGAGCATAAAAAAGCTGCTCCCACCCTCCAGCAGGAGCAAGCAATTCCATTGGTCGTAATTGAGTATCTAATGATGATTCTTTATGCACTGAGTTCTACTCCGGTCAAATCCTATGATAAATCCCTTTACAGAAGTGACGAACGTTTCTTGAAACGATGCATAAATGAAAGCGCTTCGCCCACAGCTGAAATTGAAATATCGGTCTTTTCGCCTGTTTCGCGACGCTTGATTTCAACCTTCCCTTCAGAAACTCCACGCTTACCTACCACAATCTGTACAGGCCAGCCAATAAGATCTGCATCAGCAAACTTAACACCAGGACGCTCATTGCGATCATCCAAGGCAACCTCCAGTCCTTCAGCAGAAAGACTTTCGGCTATTTTTTCTGCCACAGGATATACCGTATCGTCACCCACGGTTAAAGGAATAACGCAAACGTGAGCAGGAGCCACCGACAGAGGCCATATGATGCCATGTTCGTCATTATGCTGCTCTACAATCGCAGCAAGAGAACGTGAGACACCTACTCCATAGCAACCCATCAAGAAGGGTTGATCGGTGCCATCTTCCGCAGAATAGACCGCGCCCATCGCACGAGAATACTTATCTCCAAGCTGGAATACCTGAGAAACTTCGATACCACGAGCTCCCCTAAGCGTCGCTCCGCAGTGAGGACAACTATCTCCAGGAGCTACCACCGAAAGGTCCGCCCACTCATCAACCTCGAAATCAAAGCCGTGCTTTGCACCAACGAAATGATATCCATCCTCGTTAGCACCTACAACCCAGCGCTCAATTGCCTTGAGGCTCGAATCTGCCACAACTTTAATTCCTTCTGGCAGATTTTTAGGACCGATCGATCCTTTTGGAAGTTTCGCCGCTTTAATTTCTTCATCGCTGAGCAATTCAAAATCAGGAATTACCCGTTGAGCTTTAATCTCGTTGAGTTCGTGATCTCCTGGTATAAACAATGCAACTACCTTGCCATCAGCATCTTTGCCAACCATAGCTTTAACGGTAGCGCTTTCGTCTATATGCAAAAATTCAGCAAGGCTCGCAATAGTTGTAACTCCTGGAGTTGCAATCTTTTCGCAAGTCTCTACCTTATATTCTGTCGGATGAGGAATGCAGGCACCCGCTTCGGTGTTTGCCGCAAAGTCGCACTCGGGACAATAGACAAGCTCTGCCTCACCCGCATCGGCTAATGCCATAAATTCACAGGTAACGCTGCCTCCGATCTGACCAGAATCCGCCTCAACGGGACGATATTCAAGGCCCAGGCGCTCACAAATTCTGCCATAAGCTTTATACATTTCATCGTAAGTCTCTTGAAGCGATTCCTGGCTTGCATGAAAGCTGTAAGCATCTTTCATGATGAATTCGCGACTTCTTAAAAGGCCAAAACGTGGGCGAATTTCATCACGGAACTTTGACTGAATTTGATAGAGCGTCAAAGGCAGCTGACGATACGAACGCAGCTCACTACGCACAATAGCGGTTATCAGTTCTTCATGAGTAGGACCAAGACAAAACTCACGATCGTGACGATCATGCAGACGCATCAATTCTGGGCCGTAATCGTTCCAACGACCGCTTTCATGCCAGAGCTCTCCAGGCTGAAGAGCGGGCATCAACATTTCGCGAGCGCCCGTAGCATCCATTTCTTCACGAACAATGCGCTCGATTTTCGACAAAACCTTCATGCCGAGCGGCAAATAGGTATACACACCAGAAGTAACTTTTCTGATCATACCAGCACGAACCAGCAAGCGATGACTTGCGATCTCTGCGTCGGTAGGATCTTCTTTTAACGTAGGAGCATACTGCTCACTCAAACGCATAATTTCTGTCATAGTCTTCCTATCTCTTCCATAAGCACATCAACGATAGCCGCCTCTTCGACCTTTCGCAAGGTTTTTCCGTGAGTAAAAATTACTCCTGAACCTTTTCCGCAGGCAACACCAATATCAGCATCGGCAGCCTCACCAGGCCCATTTACCACACACCCCATTACTGCAACCTGTAAGGGGCGATGAATTTCTTTTAACCTGTCTTCGACTTCTTTTGCAATTGAAATCAAATCAACCTGACAACGACCACAGGTAGGACAGCTTACCAGCTCGGGATCACGACGACGCAAGCCCAATGCCGAAAGAAGCATCCAGCACGCACGAACTTCCTCTACGGGATCGTCAGTCAGAGAGATACGCAGGGTATCTCCTATACCTTGCTCGAGCAAGATGCCAAGTCCGCTTGCAGATTTTATTAAACCTTGAAACAGAGTGCCTGCTTCCGTGACACCAATATGAAGAGGAATCGTTGGTAGAGTTTTTGAAAGCAGTCGGTAAGCTTCCACCGTGGTAGGAACATCGTGCGCTTTTGCAGACACCACCAAATCATAAAAACCTTGACTCTCGCAAAACTCAACATAACCACGAGCAGATTCTGCAAGCTTTTCAGGAAGAGTCAAATCGTTGCGAGCCGCTAAATCCTCATCTAGAGAACCAGCATTAACTCCAATACGAATGGGAATGCCTGCGTTTCGTGCCGCCTCCAGCACGGGAACACATGCCTCTAAACCGCCAATATTACCCGGATTAATACGCAGTTTTGCTGCACCACGCTTTGCGGCTTCTATCGCAATCTCGGCACTAAAGTGAATATCGGCAATTACGGGCAAAACCGATTTTTGACATATTTCCTCAAAATAATTCAGATCACGTTTATGTGGAATTGCAATACGAATCAGCTCGCATCCCGCTTCGGCTAAACGCTCTATCTGAGCAATATTTCCTTCTACATCTTCTAAAGGAAGATTAAGCATTGACTGAACCACGCAGGGTGCGCCACCACCAAGAGTTACTTTTCCAACCTTTACTTGCCTCGTGGTTTGATTTGGCTTTAAGGCAAGCTCTGCTTCTCTTGGTGAAGAAAACGCGGCTTTTGATTCTGAAAAAGCATCCTGCTTACCATTGGTATCTCTCTTTGAATCTGGCATAGATTAGCCCCAATTCCCCAACACAAAACGTTGAACGTCCTGATTAAGCATAACAACAAATAGGCCCATAAAGAGCGCAAAACCGACCATCGACATATAGCCCAATGCGCGAACAGACACTATTTTACGAGACACCTTCTGAAAAATTTCAACAACAAAGCGTCCCCCGTCCAAGGGAGGAATAGGAAGCATATTCATAAAGCCAAGGGAAGCGGAGATAACAGCAGAAAAGAAGAGAAAATTCTGGAAGCCTGCTTCAAAAGCATCTTTAGACAAGACTGCAATCCCCACAATTGAAGTGGACTGCGAAATAGTTTGTGCTGCCGTTGCGGGGTTGAATAAAGAAGCAATTGCAGCAAGCACCATACCCAAATAGTTTACGCCCATATAGATTGCATCCCATGGTGCCCAATTATAATGAAATACCTCTCCTGTTGCGGTGTTTTGCAAATCAAGCCCCATTAGGGAATACACGATGATAAACGCAAGCAAAACCCAAAGAAGATTCATGAAAGGGCCCGCAAGCAAAATAACACTGCGCTTCCAAAAAGGAAGCGCACTATATTGGCAGGATTTCTCCTTTTCAAAAAACGTTTGAAGATTGTCCACAGGGCGTGGCTGCCCTTCTTTAAAGGTCCCTTTTGCAGGCACGCGATACACGTTGTATTTATCTTTGCGTTTAGGACGTTTGATTGAGCCCCAATCAGAAAGCTCTTCTAATAACTCGTACGCTTCATCGTCAGATAAGAAAAGATCATGCGCAACATCTTCGCAATATACTTCACCTTTGCGATACACATATCCAAGCACACGCTTTAAATGAGGGCTTCCACTAGCAGGTGCCATACCGCAAACGTTAGCATAGCCGCCCAGGGGGACACAGGTAACACCAAAACGAGTATCGCCTTTAGTAAAGCCGATCGAAGGACCAGGAAAACCAATCATGAATTCCGTGACGCGAACTCCAAAAAGACGCGCCGCTAAAAAGTGGCCCCCCTCGTGAATGAACACCAAAAAGCCCAACACGATGGTTGCCGCTATGATCATGATGATAATATCCATATAAATCATTTACGCAATACGGAACGCGCAAAGGAACGCGCCCAAGCGTCAACCTCCCCTAGCTGATCGATGCTTTCAACCGATTCTACCTTGCAAGCATCCATCGTTGCTTCCACAACCTCAGCAATACCTAAATAAGAACAGCGTTCCTCCAAAAATGCTGCCACCGCAATTTCGTTTGCAGCATTCATAGCGCACGGAAGCGTTCCGCCTCTGGTACCTGCTATACGCGCAAGCGCAAGACAACGAAACGTCTCTGTGTCGGGAGCAGCAAATTCAAGAGTGCCTAACGTACGAAAATCAAGGGGTTTTACGGGAGCATCCCAACGTTCGGGGTAACTCAGTGCGAATTGAATCGGAATACGCATATCGGTAGTACCTAGGTGCGCTTTAACGCTGCCATCAGTAAATTCCACCATGGAATGAATTGCACTCTGCGGCTGTACCACCACTTCGATTTTCTCGTAAGGCATAGCAAACAAATGATGCGCCTCGATAACTTCAAGACCCTTGTTCATCAATGTTGAAGAATCGATAGTGATCTTTGCGCCCATATTCCACGTAGGATGATGAAGGGCTTGCGCCGGAGTTACCCGCTCTAGATCCGCCCGCTTTTTACCGCGAAAAGGACCGCCCGAAGCGGTAATCCAAAGCTTACTTACCTCTTTTGGATTCTCGCCTAGCAAACATTGATAAATAGCACCATGCTCAGAATCGATAGGCATAAGATCACCTGGGTTTTGAGCGAGAGGCATGATCAAATCGCCGCCAACCACCAGGGATTCCTTGTTTGCAAGAGCAAGCACTTTACCCGCTTTAAGCGTCTCATAACTTGCACGAAGCCCTGCAGCTCCCACCAGCGCATTTACCACAAGGTCTGCTTCGGGAATCTTACAAAGATCCACTACGCCATCGGGCCCCTGAGAAAATGATCCCCCGCTTACTTCACTTCGGCTTGCCCTCTCGACTTGCTCCGAAAGACCTTCGAGCACTTCAGCAGAAATATTGTTACGAGCGCCCAAGGCAAGATGAGCAACTTTGAATTCCTGAGCCTGTGCCAACAATTCCTTTGCACGAGTTCCTGCAGCAAGACCAATTATTTCAAGCTTATCTGGATGACGACGCACCACATCAAGCGTTTGTACACCAATGGAACCAGTCGATCCCAAAACTACAATACGTCGCTTCTTTGATGAAGTATGGACCGAACATGATTCACAAGGATTGCTTTTAGAAGACATAAGGAATACAGCCCCCTAGAACGAGCAGAATTGCACCGGAAAGAGTGACTAAAAACTGAGAGTCGCAACGATCAAGCAAACCACCATGGCCAGGCATTATAGTGCCAGAATCTTTAAAGCCTGAATTGCGTTTGATTCGGCTTTCCACCAAGTCGCCCAAAACACCGGCAAGTCCGTTGATGAGACCGAAAGCCAACGCAAGAGGAATTGACATAGTCACACCAGGAATAAAGGAAAGCAAACACCAAACTGCCATGGCAAATACTAAGCCCGCAATAAATCCTTCCCAGCTTTTATTGGGAGAAATATGCGGAGCAAGCTTATGTTTGCCGATAGCAGAACCGACTAAATACGCAAATGCGTCACTTCCCCAAACACTCACGAATAAGCCTAAAACAAGCACTGCTCCCCACGGATCGGAAAGCGATTCTCTCAGCAAAATTGCCGTAGACATAATAAGACCGGTGTAGATGGCGCCGAAAAGACTAATCGCGACATCGCTGATTCGGGCAGGTTGCCAAAAGACATACCACACCAGCAACACGAGAACATACACCGCAAGTGCAATGCAAACACCACTTACGCCTGAAAGCCACATAACAAACGGGAATAGTGCAGCGGCGCATACCCCCAAAAGTTCATTGGGCAGTTTCGCATCAGCTCTAAGCATGTAGTAAAACTCATTTGCGCAAATAGCGCTCAACAAAGATAGATAGAGCGCTGTTGTAAGATCTGAAACCAGCACGCAAACAACCGTCAGAAGAATATACACTGCGCCCGTTGCAGTACGTACTGCAAGATTACTCGGATGTGCCACTTTGGTCGGAAGCTTATTAACTACCGCTTTTTTTGCTTTAGTAGTCTTTCGCTCCCATCCCTGCTCCTCTTCATAGGTTATGGTCTCTGATTCTGCCGTAAGCTGTCCGCGACGAGACCGCACAGAATCAGACGCACCGGATTGGTTGCGCAAAAATGGCTTGCGTACCCGAACTTTCGTCATGCTATACAGCCCCAAATCGACGATCACGCGATTGATATTCAAGCAAAGCCTTCAAAAAATCATAACGATTAAAATCAGGCCAAAGCACATCGGTACAAACGAATTCCGTATAAGCAATTTGCCACAATAAGAAATTCGATACCCGCATTTCACCCGAAGTACGAATTAGAAGTTCAGGATCAGGAATATCTGCCGTGTAAAGACCTTGTGCAAACAAATCCTCGGTTATTTCCGATAGATGTTGCGAGTTTGTCCCTTCTTCAAGAGCGCGCTGCACACAAGCGTTAACCGCATGAAGTATTTCTTGGCGCGAACCGTAATTAACGGCAACCACCAACGTCATACCGCTGTTGTTTTTTGTCTTTTCCCAAGCTTCCTCAAAAGCAAGACGTGTTTCTTGAGGCAACAATGACAGATCGCCAATAGTGCGAACGCGCACCTGTTCTTCATGAAGACCGTCTACCTCTGCAAGCATAGTCTTGGCAAACAGCTCCATGAGCCCCTTTACTTCCTCTTCGGGACGCTTCCAGTTTTCAGTCGAAAACGAATAGATAGTAAGATAGTCCACCCCGAGATCATTTGCGCAACGAATAGTCTCGCGCACCGCTTCGATACCCGCCTTATGACCACGAAGACGATTGAGAGCACGTTTTTTAGCCCAACGACCGTTGCCGTCCATGATGACGGCAACGTGACGGGGAATCGCATTTTGATTTAAGGTTTGAGGATCCACTCCACTTGGTGGATCAGGAAATATGTAATCAAGAGGTTTTCGCATTTGAATCATGCCTCCAACACCTAGATTGACATAAGCTCCTTTTCCTTTGCAGCAAGATGCTGGTCAATCTTAGCAATTGCTGCATCGGTCTTTTTCTGAACATCAGCCTCGGCACGACGCTGATCGTCTTCTGGAAGGTTGTCGCTCTTAACTGCCTTTTCGATAGCAGCATTTGCATCACGACGAGCATTGCGAACCGCTACACGACTTTCCTCGGCATAGGTGCGGCATTCTTTAACAAATTCGCGACGACGCTCCTCAGTCAAAGGAGGGAAAGAAAGGCGAATAACCGAACCGTCGTTATTAGGCGTTACTCCAAGATTTGCCTGCTGAATTGCATGATCAATTGCACCAAGAGAGGATTTATCCCAGGGCTCGATAACTAACGTATGAGCATCAGGTGTTTTAATGGCTGCCATCTGATTGATAGGAGTAAGGGTGCCATAGTATTCCGCTTTTACACGATCAAGAATCATAGCGTTTGCGCGACCCGTTCGAACAGATGCGAAGTTTGAAAGAAGCTGCTCTTCGGCACCTTTCATACGTTCATCTGCTTTTTTCATAATATCGTCGATCATTGATAATCCTTTCCTGGATAGAAATAACCTAGTCAGCGCTTACGGTAGTACCAATATTTTCTCCCTTGAGAATACGAGAGATATTTCCTGGCACCATAAGGTCGAATACCAAAATGGGAAGTTTATTATCCATGCACAGCGAAGTAGCAGTGGAATCCATTACATGAAGTTCACGAGAGAGCACCTCAAGGTAGCTAATATGCTCAAAACGCTTTGCATCTGGATTGGTAACAGGATCGCTGTCATAGATACCATCAACTTTCGTTGCCTTCATTAAGCACTCAGCATTAATTTCGCAGGCGCGAAGTGCAGCGGTGGTATCCGTAGTGAAGTAGGGGTTGCCCGTACCTGCAGCAAAAATAACCACGTAGCCTTTTTCGAGGTGATGAATAGCGCGACGGCGAATATAGGGTTCAGAAACCTGACGCATTTCAATGGCGCTCATTACGCGCGTTGGAATATCATGACGCTCGAATGCATCCTGCAAAGCAAGCGCATTCATGCAAGTTGCCAGCATTCCAATATAGTCAGCTTGAGCGCGATCCATGCCTTCGGCAGAACCAGCTAAACCACGGAAAATGTTACCGCCGCCTACCGTAACCGCAAGCTCAATACCATCTTCGACAATTTCCTTAATCTGAACCGCAAGCTCTTCTACTACTTTTGGATCAATTCCGTAGCCGGCCTCACCCATAAGCGCCTCGCCAGAAAGCTTCAGGAGAACGCGCTTGTACTTGTAATCAGAGCTCATAGGTACATCCTTTCTTCGAGCGTTATCCTTGTTATATTACCGTAAAACCATGACGCCAAGATAGGCTCGTAAAAATTTCTCCTATTTTGCATTACCCGTTTTCTTCAAAAGCAACTTCGCTTATATCAGCTAGCAAGAAAACAAGAAACACCGTGATATGATTCAACGCCTGTTTGGCATTTCAATGCCTGTTTACCGCATCCCTTCATCAAAGATTGAAAACATAAGATTACAAAACGGCGCCCAGAATAAACCGAGCGCCGTTAAAGAACTGTATTGAAAGGGCTGTTGCTCTATCCAAGTCAGATTAAACAGGCATAAGCTTCAGGAAGAACAGTATATCTGCTTTATAAGTAAGCCTATCCCACTTAACTTGCCCTTACGAATCCGAGCCAAGCGTAACTTCCGCCGTGTTTTCAGCTCCGTCACGAACATAGGTAATTGTCACTGTATCCCCAACGTTATGGGAGCGAACCGCCAACACTAGATCAGAAGATGAAGTGATATCGGTGTCTCCAAGCTTTGTAACGATATCACCCTGCTGAAGTCCCGCCTGCTCAGCGCTTGAACCAGCATTCACCTGGGATATATACGCACCAGAATCAGCACCCAAGCCATAGCGTTCGGCAAGCTGGCTGGTTACCGTCGTAGCAGAAACACCCAGCTGAGCATGAGAAGGCTGCTTTCCATCGATGATTTGCTGAGCAATATTAATAGCGTAGTCAACAGGAATAGCAAAACCAACACCCGAGCTTGATCCCGAAGAAGAAGCGATAAGGGTATTAACGCCAATAAGCTTGCCGTCCTTGTCTACCAAAGCGCCACCGGAATTGCCAGGATTAATAGCGGCATCAGTTTGAATCAAATTGGTGTAAACCGCACTCGAAGTATCGCTGTTAAGCTCAGTAGTGGTACGACTTGTTGCCGAAACAATACCCGTCGATACCGACTGCTCTAAACCATAAGGGCTACCGAGAGCCATCACCCATTCTCCAACAGTCAGATCCGATGAAGATCCAATCTCTATCGCGGTTAAATCGGTAGCCTCAATCTTCAGTACCGCCAAGTCACTTGAAGGATCAGTACCTACAACTTGCGCTTCGTATTCGCCCCCATCGGCAGTAACCTGAAGACGATCCGCATCTTCAATTACGTGATAGTTAGTCAAAATGTATCCATCGGACGAAATAATGATGCCCGACCCTAAAGATGACTCAGTATATTCTTCCCCCGATTGATCAACCATGCCCATAAAGCTTTGGGAAGAAGTCTGGGTATACACATCTATGTTTACTACTGAAGGGAGGCATTTTTGTGAAACCGCCTCTGCCAAAGTTGTATCTTCCCCATTAACCGTAATGCTGCCACCACTACCACCGAGTACCGTAGAGGATCCCCCTGGGTGAACAACGCTATATACCCCTAGGGCGAGCACGCAAGCAAGAAGCGCACCACAAAATGCCGTCAAAAACGTTTTCCAAGAAAATGAAAACTTCTTTTTCTTATGATTCGGCTCTACTGGTTGCGTCTCTTGGGTTGATTGCGTATAGACAGGCTCAGTAAATCCAGTTTGATAGCCTTTCGAATCACTTTGCGTCTGTGGATCCGTAGAATAGGAAACCTGCCCTCCAGCATGTTGACCCTGCGAAGAATACGAATTCTCGGGTGGAACAGGAGGCTGAGGACCACCTTGTTGATAGGTCATGTCTTCTCCTTTTTCTAAACATTTCACGCTTTTCTGTCTAAGCGCCTCTTTTACCGATTTCAGAGTACAAACAAAAGAGCCGATAGATTACCCACATAGCTGTTTGTAATCTTTCCGAAACCATATCAACAAATTCGCAAGGTCAATCCACAAAAAATATCCCACGTAGAGCAGAGAGCCTCTACGTGGGATATCAGATACTTAAAAAGGGAATCGTTACTCAGAGGTGGTATTTGATTCAGGGCTCTGAGAAGTGCTAGAAGAATTATCTCCTGAAGTAGTGTCGGAGGTGGTATCAGAAGTAGTGTTCGAATCGGTTGTCGAAGCATCCTCTGAAGATTCATCGGTGGATTCTTGGGCAGGAGCAGGAATAACAGTCAAGCTCGAAATATCAACATGACCACCAAGCCATTTACCCTCGATAACCTCTACTACTCCACCAGAAACTAAAGCAGAAAGAGCATTGCTTACCGCTTGCTGTAATTCGGTATTATCGGCTGCTACCGCAACAGTACGAGGAGTTGCATCCTGAAGAAGCGCTATAGGATATGCCTCGATTCCCGATGAATGAATAACATACTGGCCAATGGTGCTCTCTGCCGCAACATAATTTACTGATCCGGTATTCAACATCTCAAATGCTGCAGTAGGATCTCCTGCATTTTCCAGGCAGGATTCCCCATAATGATCAGTTACTTCCCAAGCACTCATAGAAGAAGACTGCGCAGCTACTTTAAAAGAACCTGCCGCCGTTGGAGCTTCAGCGTCTTCAGTCAACGAAAACAGCGCAATACCTGAATTCATGTACTCGTCCGACATCCAATAAGCGGAATTTGCTTCTTCAACGCCCATAACGATATCGACGCTTTCACGTTCAAAAGCCGTGTCAGTCGCAGTTCCCACATCCACCAATTCGAGCTTTAAGCCTAATTCATCTGCAAGAGCAGCAGCGATATCCACATCAATACCAACAATGCTTCCGTTGGATTGTGCTGCGTAGGGAGGATTTGAAGCGTTGATACCCACACGGAGGGTTCCCGCTGAATTAAGTGCAGAATCATTAACTGACTGTTCTTTAAGCTGAGGAGTGTAGCTGCTTGAAGAACAACCCGCCAATGGTAGCGCCAAACAAAGCGCAACCACCAAGCTAAGCACAAGAACTGATGCGCGTTTCATCTAAGACGATCCCTTCTTTTCTATTCTCTCTAAACTTCCTTCAGCTGACCTGGTCTTTGCCCCCACACTCGCGCACTGGAACTAAGCCATATACGACATCGTTCTCTCGCTTGTGCAGCCCTATGCTGCATATCCCGCAAGCGGTGCGACTTACCCCTAGGATGCGCCATGATCGCTTCAGACAATTAATTTGTACCGATAGCTTACGTGGATCCTTTTGACCGCATCTGCCTTGGACTTGGAAAAACCGCAACCACAGACCTGAAAGAAGCATTCCTAGTCTACCAGATACCGCATTACTCCTTAAGAAAACGCGCATTATATTGAAAAATTCAACTTTTTATCAGTTGAAAGTTAAGTGATCTCGCACAATTTCAGCTTTTTAGTTGAATGGCGTATGAGAAAGATATGCACTTTTTAGATGCATCATTTTTGGCAGTAACTCAAGCACCGATAAAACACCCACATGCCTACCCAGAGAGCAAATTAATGAACCCTCACTTAGAAAAATCCCTTTTTCGTCTTTCTAGGAAAACCTTGATCGAATCATTCGCATTGCTCCACGAAGCAGCGCTTGAAACGCTTTGGCCTACCCGCTGTGTTCTCTGCGATATTCCCGGTACACTTTTGTGTCACTCTTGCCAGATTAATCTTTCTTATCTCGATCAATTAAAAGCTTGTCCTCGATGTGGAGCAGCCTACGGAATCCACTGCTGCACGGAATGCAATCATTTTATCCTCGAGTGGAAATCACTTGAATCGTTCCCTTTGGAAGGATGCGCGAGCGCCACAATGCTCACGCCACAAACTAAACGCATTATTACCTGCTACAAAGATCGAGGAGAGCAACGACTCGCTGCTCTCATTGCTTCTTTTATGTTAGAAGCAATGCCCTATACCTGGAAAAAAGAAGCGGTGTTTGTTCCTATTCCCACCCGACAAAGCGCCAAAAGAACTCGAGGGTTTGATCACTTAAGCCTCATTGCAAAACAGCTCGAACAGCAATCGCATATTCCCGTTATCCCTGCACTATCCGTCAAAACAAAGAAAGACCAGCGCTTGTTAGACGCCAAAGAACGGCTACAGAACATGGAAAGCTCTTTCAGCATCTGTCCCGATGCTCACGAATTATTACAGCACTGCCAAAAAATCATCCTGGTTGATGATGTTATGACCACCGGCGCAACCCTTTTTGCTGCAGCTAACACTTTACGCTCGATGGTTAATATCCCTATTTACGGACTCACGTTCAGTCGCGCATAAACCACACAAGATGTACGAGCCATCACTTAGATACGATCGGTGTCCTTTGCGTTTGCTTGGGCAAATTCCTGAACATCAACCGAAATACTGTGCTGGATAGGCTTCCAGGATGCCTTCTTCACCAAAGCTACCAAGGCAATCGGGATATAGGTAATCATGAACAGAGGGAACGTGAACATATACATGATTTTCTTGTGCGCTGGAGCATGTATGTTATCCCATTCGGTAAAGGTGGTCAGCGCGCCAAACATAAACATAAACAAGGTGAAGTTAAACAGACAGAAGAAGATAGAAGAAAGCGACGAAGTGATCATCACCCCGGTCGACATGACCCCCGTTACGCCCAAGATAATAATAGCCGCATTGAAAACGATCGTAATAATAGTAAGCAGCATAGCAGGACATACCGTCATGAGCATGTCATAGCAGGCAAAGCGTGATCCTTTAGGATTGGTAAAAATGCCCTTAAACAGCTTTCCGCCATACCCAAAAAACACTTGATAAAAGCCCTTAGCCCAACGAAAACGCTGATTCCATGAATCACGGAACGTCAGAGGCTGCTCATCGTAGAGCATCGCGGTAGGACAATAAGCAATACGACGCCCATGGATAATACTGTCGGTAGAAAATTCGATATCTTCGGTAAGCAAATGGTATTTCCATCCGCCCATTTCATCGATTACTTTTGCACTGATAAAAAAGCCGGTGCCCGAAACCATGCAGCTGGAACCTAGCGTAAGACGAGCCTGAGAGAGGTATTTAGCTTCGCGCATAAACCACACCGCATAGCCTGCCGTTATCCAGTTAGAACCATAGTTTTTAGAATTGCGATAGCTCGTTGAAGCAAGTGCACCGTTGTCAAACACCTTATTCATTTCACGGAAGTAGTTAACGTCCAAAACGTTGTCCGCATCAAAGACGAAATAGGCTTCATAGTTGTTGTCTGCGTAATGCTGACGAATGCAAGCAAAGCCATAATCGAGCGCATAGCCTTTGCCAATCTCTTCTTTGTTAAAGCGAGGAAAGACAATCGCACCTGCCTCTTGAGCAACTGCCGCCGTATTATCGGTGCAATTATCAGCAATAACAAAAATATCGATAAGCTCTTGCGGGTAATTTTGTACACGAATGCTGTGGATAAGATCACCAATTACGGCATTTTCGTTGCGCGCAGAAATCAGAACAGCGTAACGATGGTTTTTCTTAGCGGTAAGCTCAGGAGGCTTTTTAGCCAAGGAAATGAACACGTAGATGATCTGATAAGCGTAGCAACAGGTGAACACTACGAAAACACACATGTTGAAAAAGTCCACAAATGAAAGGGACGATAACATTTCCTCTAACACAAAGGCTCCTTTAGCCATGCCTTATTATCTCAATGCGCCTTTAGAATACTAAAGTACGCTTTTCTTTTACCTCTTCTGTACGCCTTGTCTTTGGCGCACAACTTGCCTTTCGGGATTATAGACTTTTATCAATGGCAAGGCACGTTAAGTAAACAATTTGTTGCTTCTTGTCCTAAGAAATCCCTTGGTTTCGCATTCCGAACACGATGTCTGCACAATGCCTCCACACTCTTCGAGCTTCCCGTGGTACCCTTTTAATAAGAAGGAACCGACTATACCAATACAGATAAGAGGCTTCCCATGAACTATGACATTAAAGACATTTCTCTTGCAGATGCCGGTCTAGACCGCATTCTTTGGGCAGATCGCGACATGCCAGTACTTGCTTCTATCCGCGAACGTTTCGAAAAAGAAAAACCCCTGCAGGGAGTCCGCATTGGTGCCTGCCTGCACGTTACCACTGAAACTGCCAACCTGATGCGCACCTTGAAAGCGGGCGGCGCCGAAGTGACACTCTGCGCATCCAACCCTCTTTCGACCCAAGATGATACCGCGGCAGCGTTGGTGAAGCATTTCGAAATCCCTGTTTATGCCATCAAGGGCGAAAACACTCAAACCTACTACGAACATGTCGATGCCATCATCGATACCCTGCCTCAAATCACTATGGATGATGGTGCAGACGTTGTCGGTCGCATTCATGAAACACGTACCGATGCACTAGAAACCATCATCGGCGGCACCGAAGAAACCACCACGGGCGTTATCCGCTTGGCTGCCATGGCGAAACAAGGTGCTCTGAAATACCCCATCATCGCAGTAAATGAAGCGAAGACAAAGCACTTCTTCGACAATCGTTACGGCACTGGTCAATCCACGCTTGACGGTATCATTCGCGCTACCAACCGCTTGCTGGCTGGACGCACTCTCGTTGTTTCCGGCTACGGCTGGTGCGGTCGCGGCGTTGCAATGCGTGGTCGCGGCATGGGTGCACAAGTTATTGTGTGTGAAGTTGATCCCTTGAAGGCTCTTGAAGCCATCATGGATGGTTTCCGTGTCATGCCCGCCGTAGAAGCTGCTGCACTTTGCGATGTGTGGGTAACCGTTACGGGCGACTTGAATGTTATCGATGGTCCCATGTTTGAAAACATGAAGGACGGCGCCATCGTATGCAATTCCGGCCATTTTAATTCTGAAATCAACATCCCTTGGCTAGAAGAAAACGCCACCGAGCATAAAACGCTTCGTCCTTTCGTGGAAGAATACACTTTACCAAATGGCAGAAAGGTAGTTTTGCTTGCAGAAGGCAGACTCGTAAATCTCTCTTGCGCTGAAGGTCACCCTGCTTCGGTTATGGACATGAGTTTTGCAAACCAAGCTTTATGTGCGGAATTTATGGCAAAACATTCAGACGAAATGGAACCTGATTGCTACGATGTTCCTGCGGATATCGATAACACCATTGCGCGTCTGAAGCTCGAAACTCTTGGAGTAACCATCGATACGTTAACCCCAGAACAAGCTGCATATCTTAATTCTTGGCAGATGGGTACCGTATAAAACTACTTAAACTTCAAAGGGGCTACACCAAAATCATTTTTGATACAGCCCCTTTATTTGTAGCGAATCGCCAAGATAAGAAAGCTCGACGAGAACTTATATAAAGAGGAGTTAAAGGAGAAAACTATGCCAGTCTACAAGAATCGCGAAACCCAACGAGTAGAAAAGGTAAATGGCGGAGAAGGCTTTATGATTCGCGACCGTCTGCTCTCTGAGGAGAAAATTGCCGAAGTCGGTGGTAAGTGCACCTATATTTCTCAAATTACCGTAGAGCCAGCCAGTTCTCTGGGTATTCACAAACATGAGGGTGAATGCGAATTATATTTTGTAACTTCTGGCAAAGCGCTCTACACCGAAAATGACGTTGAATACGAAGTAGTTCCAGGAGATGCCATGCTTTGTGAAAGCGGCAGCACTCACGGCATCAAAAATGCCAGCGATACCGAACCTTTAACGTTCGTTGCCGTAATCATGCAGGATCCCGAATAATCTACCCATCCTGAATAATTTGCCTACTTTGAAACCATCGTTTGATTGCATTACCCCTGCTCTTGATAAAAGAACAGGGGTGCTTTATTGCTCTTTTCGGGCACATTCTTTTCGGGCACAACACCCATCGATAATCTCTAGATACAACATTCAACAATAAGCTTCAGACCCAAGATTTAACGACAAACTTCCGACACAACATTCAACGACAAGCACCAATAAAGGGCAAACACACCTTACTGTAGCGCTAAATCATTTCTTCTACTTTTGTACTAAACTTACATATCGACAAAACGATCAACAAGGAGCACTCATGCTAGAAGAATTATCCGAACAGCAGATCTTAGCAGCACGTACGGTACTTGAATATGCCGACATTGAACCTAACGACGATAATCTTCGCCGCTACATTTCATGGGAAATCGTAACGTTTACCGAGGACGCAAAAGGTCATTACTGCTGGTATATGGACGATGAAGGCAACGAGATTTGTATCCATGTGGAAACACTCGAAGAAATCGATACCTACGACTTTGAATAAGGGTGTCATCGGTAGTTATCAAATCTGCCATCTTATTACGACAAGCAAATCCGCCAGCTTATTACAGTAAATCTGCCACGGCGTATTACAGCACGTAAATCTTCCACAGCATATTGCAGCAAGTCTCGAGCTACGTAACTAACAACTTCAAACCAGAAATTTCGGCAAATCAGAATTTAGCAAAAACAAACAAGCCACCGAAGCAGTATGCCTCGGTGGCTTGCGAAAATGCGTGGTGCCGGCAACAGGAATCGAACCCGCAACCCACTGATTACAAATCAGTTGCGCTACCGTTGCGCCATGCCGGCAAAAAGCGTTACCCATTATGCCATAAGTTTATAAAAATGCGAACCACTTATTTGGAAATAACTCCCGTACCATCAAAAGTTGGTATAAAGCTTTCCGTAGCAGCTCCACCCTCTTGCCAGAAATAGTCTTCAATGCCTAAATAATCCGCATAGTCGAGAACCGATTCATACTCTTCGTTAGAAACTTTACCCGACAAGCCATAGCGCACAAGATCACCACGTAGAGGCGTATACTGATTCATGATGCTTAAGCGGATCTTATTTCCATAACGCTCATGCAAAACCCTGAGAACCTGGAATGACTCCTCTATGTGGCCCGGTAGAACTAAATGACGAACTATTATGCCTTTTTCAAGTAATCCTTGAGCATTTTCACTCCAAAAGCCAACCTGAGCAACCATTTCGTCTAACGCCACAAGCGCAACCTCGGGATAGTTGGCAGCATGAGAAAGCTTTCTTGCAACCTCTGGAGAAACGTATTTAAAATCGGCAAGATAAATATCAACAAGGCCTTTTAGCAGTCGGAGGCTTTCAACTGAATCATAACTTGAGGTGTTATACACCACAGGAATAACGAGCCGATCACCACTAGAGCCACCATTAACCACATTGCTTTCAGAAAACTCTTCAGCAGACACCTTGCGCAATTGACGCAATGCCTCGGCAATCGTAGGGACATAATGAGAAGGCGTTACCAAGTTAATGTTTGCTGCATGTTCTTCATTTTGAAGCCGAAGAAGAGTTTGCTTTAACTGCTCAAATCCAACTTCAATTCCCGCCCCTGCCACCAGGTCTTCATTCTGGCAATAGACGCATCCAAGCGGGCAATACGAGAAAAACACCGCGCCGCTCCCTTGCTCTCCCACAAGGCAAGGCTCTTCCCACCAATGAAGCGCCGCACGCCCAATACGGAGTTCGGCAGGGGCCTTGCAAACCCCTAGCTCTCCTATCGCGCGATTAACTCCACAGGCACGAGGACACACCGTACAGGCCTCATATGAGACGTTATGCCTTATCGCTGTATCCATCACTTACCACTGCATCCATTAACTAAATTCCTTTGTGCTATTTCAGGAAGACCTTTGTCTAAATAGGCGCACTTTAGGCGTACTTTTTTAATAGCGGTGCCCGCGGAACCCGCAGTGTCCTTACACCCGCATACCTCCGCGACCTCGCACCTGCGCACAACTACGTTAGTTTGAAGAAAAGCTGATATAACTACTTCCAGATTGAGAACCATGATGATGGTGATGGTGTCCGCAATCGCACTCATCGTCATCACCGCACGTGCACTCATGTCCTTCGCTATCATCATAACCATGATCATAAGCGCCTTCTGCACGCGACCAATCAAGCCCGTACTTCTTGCTGGTTTCTTCATCAGCAAAAACCAGTTTCAAGGCAGCAGGGCTATAGGTAACGCCACCTACCATAGCCAGAAGTTCCATCAAACGGAAACATGCTTCTGCTTGAGGCAAGATCGCATCTCCATCGTCAACGCAAGCAAGCGCCGCAGCTAATTCGCCCATGAGATGCTCAAGAGTAAAGGAAGTGCCCTCAAATTCGTCTTGCTCCATTGCCTCAATGAAAGCTTCCTGCGCAGGAGTAAGCATTCGAAGAGCAAGCACTACATCCAGATAATCTTCTTGATCTACGGCAGCCTCTTGTATCTCGGAAGACTTTAGCGAAGAATAAGCCTCAACAATACCTACCAACGCTGCTGCTGAAGTTAAAGTCAGTGCCACCTTTGCAGCCTGACCACAGCCAGACTTTCCCATCCACATAACCTTTGCTGCAATCGCACGCAGCATGGGTTCTGCCCGTTTAAATACCTCTTCAGAACCACCAACCAATAAGGCAAGATTGGTCTTTTCGGAAAATGCCTGAGAAAGTACGATATTTTGCACTACCAGCGGTGCGTCCAAAACATGCTTTTCGCTCACCGATCCCATAGCGCAGAGCTCTTGAGCAAACGAAACGGTCGAAGGGCTTAGATCAATAAGCACCGCATCTATTTTGCTTGACTGAAGCAAACCTTTACTGTCGTAATATAAATCCTCAAGCGCAGATTCACTCACGCAGTAGGTAAACACCACATCCGCCTCCGAAACAGATGCCTTCGTAAACCCAGCTGCTTCAAGCGAGGTTCCTAAGCTGGAAGCAACTTTAGAATCTCCCGCAAAATAAAAGGTTTTAACCTCCTGCGAAGCCATATATCTCTACCTTTCTGATAGTTTCCTATTCAAAAGAACAGCTTAGCCAGTAAAGCCTACTCGCTAAGCTGGATAAACAATTTACTTTTGTCGCTTATCGATACTTACATTGTCGCTAATCGGAAATTATAGTTCGGTGATAAATACCCTGTCATAAGAACCGAACAAGCACATACCGCTCGTTCTTAGGAGAGCAAGATTTCCTTAACAGATATTTCTTATTTGCCGCGAACCTTGCTCGCAATGCGATCAGCAACCGACAAGTCTTTCCGCTTGTCAGGACCCCAAAATACCACTGCCAGCATTCCAGGACCAACATGACTGCCAATTACCGGACCAATACTCGACTCTAAAACAAGCACCGATTCATCTTCCTTGGTAAGCAGCGAAACCAAGCGCTCTGCATCCTTTGGACAATCCGCTCCACCAACTACCACATTCTGAACAGGACCAGCATCACTGCGACGTTTGCTCCAATAATCAACCAGCGCTTTTACGCCTTTTTTTGCGACCACGCGCAACACCGGTTAACGCAAGCTTTCCTTCCATATCTATTCCTAAAAGCGGCTTCACATCAAGTTTAGAACCCGCAAAGGCAACAGACGAAGGAATGCGGCCGCCACGACGTAGTGCTTCCAGATCATCAACCATAAACTGAGCATCCACAAAAAAGCGCGCTTCTTCCGCCCAGGTAACCATTTCCTTTGCGCTTAATCCTTTTTCTCGCTGGTTGAGTGCTTCATATACCAACAAAGCTTCAGCAACTGAAGCAAGACGCGTATCAACTAAATAAAGTTCAAGATCAGGATTTTCCGCCTTTATTTGCTCTAATAGCATTTCCGCAGTATCAAAAGTGCCGGAAAGTCCACTTGAGAAGCTTAAATAGACGGTCGGTTTACCACTGTCAATCGCCCATTGGTATGCCTCCTGAAGCGCAGGCATAGGTACTTGAGCAGTATGAGGTTCGCCACCATTGCGCATGCCCTCATAAAAGTCATGCGCCGTGATACTTTGATATAAATCATCCAGATGTTCACCATCGTCATCAAAATAGGGAAATTTAACGAGATAAACACCTTCTCTATCCACTACATCATGAGGTAAATCGCAGCAGGAATCGAGAATTAAATTACATTTGATCTCCACTGGTTTCATCCCTTCTGTTTCCTAGATTAAACAGTCTAGCGCAATCCTATCACTGCTCTTGCCTTAACTAAAAACCACCAAAGACGAAGCATCCTTAGTGATTTTCCCATCGAGCGGCGCTGCACATTCATAAGCAATTCCCACAGCAGGTCCCACATGAAGGCCCACTACAGGACTTACCGGATGAACTTCAACTGCCCTTCCCACGAGAGGCTCTATTACCTCTCGTGCCCAGGTAAGCGCAGGCGTCTTTTCTCCAATGTAATGCACAACAAGATTCTTAAGCCCACCACACGCTGCTCTATCCTCTTCCATGATAGAAACAATTTTTTCCAGGGCTTTTTTCTGAGTACGAACTTTAGCCATTGCTTGGGGAATACCATCAACCACCGTCAACACGGGTGATAGCTTAATAAGATTTCCTAACAATGCTGCCGCACCACCAATACGGCCCCCTTTTTGTAAGAAGGTAAGACTTTCAGGTGTAAACAGAAAGCGAGTGCTTTTAATCGACTCCACTACATCATGAGCCACTTCTGTAAGAGTCTTTCCTTCTTTGACTGAGTGAATTCCTGCCAACACAGGAAATGCTTCATCAAAGCCACAAGACGAAGAATCGATCATGCAATAGGAGAAGTTAATGTTTCGCGACTCGACCGCTCGTGCTGCACGAAGCACTCCCTCAAAAGCTCCCGATAGTTTAGAGGAAATCCAAATACCTAGTAACTCGTCTCCCGCTTTTGCAATCGATTCAAACAGCGATTCAAGCTTTGCCTGAGAAGGCTGACTTGAAGTGGGTGGATTATCCGCCATTTCGTAAATACGCTCATAGAACGCATCAACATCCATGTCTAAATCCGCATATTCCTTACCATCAACGTTAAGGTAAAGCGAAACAACTTCAACGTTTTCCTGCTGTGCAATATCTGCAGGTAAGGATGCTACCGAGTCGGTCACGATTTTTATCATCCGTGGTGCCTTTCCAATACGCTCAACGACACGTTGAATCCATCTTGCATTATTCGCCTATGAAAGGCCCAGTAAACGCGATGCCAGTTCGTGACGACGATAAAAGAGCGAATATTCCAGTCCAACCGGATAGGAATGAGGATTCACGATTCGTGTCTGGCTTTCGTCAAGAAGCTCTAACTGCTCGCGACAGAAATCGCGTGCAACTAAGGCATCACGATATTCTTGCTTCAAGACCACTTCGCCATCACGCGCGAGAGGTTCAAGCAAAGTGATATAGCGCTTATTTGATAGATCTTTCTGGCGAAGCTCATCAGCGGGATCAACAATACGCTCGCGAGCAATTCCGTGGTTTACGTCATAAACCATATCGCCTGCAATTTTGCCCGAATCATGAAAATAACGACGGATATTCAAAACACCAGGCACAGTCTGCTTGGATGATTGGCCGGTCACCTTCATAATCGGCTCCCATTCGCCATCAGTTCCCACCCGCTTTGCGGCAAGTTTATACACGCCACCTAAGGCTGGTTGATCGTAGGCGGTAACCATCTTGGTTCCCACTCCCCATGAGGCAACTTGAGCACCAGAATCCAAAATAGACTTAATGGTGAATTCATCCAAATCGTTTGAGAGAACTACACCCGTATCGGTTAGGCCCGCCTCATCAAGCATTTTGCGCGCTAACTTAGCATGCCAAGCCAAGTCTCCTGAGTCTATGCGGACACCCGTAAGATGCTCGCCGCGTTCCTTCATTTCGAGACCTACGGTAATGGCATTTTTTAAGCCCTGCTCGACATCGTAGGTATCAACCAACAAAACGCAGTTGGTAGGAAATTCTCTTGCATACGCCCTAAAGGCTTCCAGCTCATCATCAAAAGCCATAACCCATGCATGTGCATGAGTTCCTGAAACCGGAAGATCAAACATACGTCCCGCCAACACGTTGGAAGTGGAAGCACAGCCACCCACAATGCAGGCACGTGATGCGCGTAAGCCACCTGATTCACCTTGCGCACGACGTAAACCAAATTCTGCGACCGGAGTTTTTGCAACATGACAAATTCGTGCCGCTTTGGTGGCAGCCAAAGTTTCAAAATTCACGCAATTAAGCAATTGAGTTTCAAGGAGTTGGCATTGCAAAACTGGACCAATTACCCTAACAAAAGGATCATTGGGAAAGACCACTGTTCCTTCGCGCACTGCATCAATATCAACACTCAGTTTCAAATTGCGCAGATACTCCAAGAAATCAGGATTGAATAACTTCCCCCCACCTGGCGCATCAAGCGATGCAAGATACGCTATGTTTTCATCGGTAATCTTGAAGTTTTCAACAACTTCAGCAATGTGATCCAAGCCACTTGCAACTGCAAATCCCCCGTCGAAAGGAGGATTGCGGAAAAAGACATGGAAGCACCCCTGCTCTTCCACCTTGCCACACGCCCAATAGCCCTGAGCCATAGTGAGCTGGTATAAGTCGGTCAAAAGCGCATAATCTTTATTTTGCATTGTTAACGTCCCCTCCCGTTTTGCGCTGACGGCGACGAGGTTTGCGATGAGTTGCTGCTTGCTTCGCCTCGTTTGGTGCCGTACGACTTTGCTGTGTCGGCTGACCAGTACGACGATTATGCTGATGCGTCTTTGTTGGCGCATTTCGTACCCCTGAAGATTTTTGCCCTGGACGCTTTTGCGAAGGGCGTTCATTTGGGGCAGTGCGTTCAGCTCGATCATTGCGCTCAAAGCGATTGTTACGCTCGTTGCGATTCGAGCGATTTCGCCTCTCGCGATGCTGCCGAGTTGCCTGATTTTCCTGTCCCTGCTCCGCTTTGTGAGATGAAGCAGGATGGCGTCTGCGCTCACGACTCTGATCGAGTTGTTTTTCCCGCTGAGTCTGTAGCTGGTTTTCACGTTGATCGCGCTGACGTTCGCGCGATTGCTTTTCTGTCTGCTTATCTCGTTTTTCCCGCTGATCACGGTGAGAATCTTTTGCCGAACGCTCAGAAATACGCTCCCGTTTTCGCGATGATTCGCTACGTTGGCCATTTACGCCGTTTGAATTTTTCGATGAATTTCTTTTTGTTTCCCCTTCACCGTCAGCCGGAATTTCAACGCTGCGACGACGGCGAGGTCGGCGATGTTTATCCTCTTGAGAGGTTGCTTCACTTCGGCTTGGCTTTACCGCACGTGCTTTCGGTTCAGCAAGCTTATCCTCTGCAGTAAATGAAGCGACCTCAAGATTAGACGACGAAGAGGTCATCTCGAAAAGCGTAAAAGGATCCGTTGATGCATAACGATCAAACACCTCTTGGCTTATGCGATTCGGACGCTTTCCTTCCCCGACTACCTCCATTTCCTCGAGTGGCACTTTGAAGGTTTTACCATCTTCAAGCTGAAGCGTAATACGCTCAAGAGGTACATTGATCTCCGTAACTTTTGCAATTCCATCAGGAATTTCGATTTTTGCCCCAACCTTGGGAGCCCGTGAATTTACTTCTTTATACGCTTCGTACTCGTAGCGCAAACAACACATCAGTCGGCCACAGCAACCAGAGATTTTTTGCGGATTAAGGGAAAGATTTTGCTCCTTTGCCATACGGATGGACACCGGAGAAAATTCACCACCCATGCGTGCGCAACAAAGCTCCTGACCGCAATGACCTAAGCCACCAATCATGCGAGCGCCGTCACGTACGCCAATTTGACGCATGTCAACCCGTACATGAAATACGCTTGCAAGCTTGCGAACAAGATCTCGAAAATCAATGCGTTCTTCAGATTCAAAATAGAAAACTGCCTTATCGCCATCAAACAAAAATTCAACCATAACAGGTCTCATCTGGTCGCTTGCTTCGGCAGCTAATTCCTTAAAAGTGACAAGAGCTTCTTCGCCTTTTTGACGCAATTCTTCGGCCCGCTCTATATCTGCTTCATCCGCAATACGAAGAACAGGCTTTAGAGGCGATTTGAGTTGCTCAATTAGCTCATCACTTACTTCCATGATGTCTGACGTTGCTACGCCAAATTCCGAGCCTCGCTCGGTGCTTACAATAACTCGATCGCCTGCACATACAGTATATTCAGCTGGATCAAACCATAAAACTCTGGTTCCAGCTTGAAGCTTAATGGGGGTTACCCGAACCATTCAAAACCTCTCTTATCGAAAAAAGAAGTACATCTAAACATGTCTCTGGAGAAACATTATAACTAAGCGTTTCATCAGTCTTGTACGCTTCACGTAAAGCGCTCATGATGCTCGCGGGCGTCACCTTTTGAGCAACGCGCTGAAGTACTTCTCGTTGATCTATATTTACTACCAAGTCAGGTGTTCCTGAGGCAATCATCAACACGTCACGCAACCATGAACGAATAATGGAAGTCGTTTGGTTAAGCGATTCACGCGTTGCCATGCTCAATGCCCTTTTATGACGAAGCTCAATTTGCTTTAGAGCCGTTTTTGTTAAAAAGTCTGCTGATTCTGCTAACTCTTCGCTTTGTTGGGTACGCACATTATCGAGGGGTGCTTTTGCTCGCTCGATAAGTTCAGCAGCATACTCAAGAACATCCCGCTCATCACTTAAGGGTAGATTACTCAATACTTCCATAATACGCGCACGGAATTCTGCTCGTTCGGCACTTTTTGCAAACGTCATAGCACGAGTGATAGAACCGTTGCATGCTTCGATTGCGATGCGCGCTTGCTCAGGAGTTACTCCTGTTTTCTGGGAGAGAATACCTGCTGCCTCTCTTGCGGGTATATGACGAAACGGCACCACCTGGCATCGAGAAACAATAGTAGGCAAAACCGCTTCTCGCGTACGACCCAACAGAATAAACGTGACACCCTCAACTGGTTCTTCAAGGGTCTTTAAAAATGCATTTGCTGCGCTTACCCCAAGAAGATCAACGCGATCAAGAATGTAGACTTTGCCCGTCGCGCGGATAGGTGCAAGTGAAACACCAGACACTATTTCTCGAATTTGTTCAATGAGATAGCCCTGTGCACCTTCAGGGGTGTAAAAGTGAACATCTGGATGCTTTCTGCGCTCAATACGACGACAGTCGTCACAGGTGCGACACCCGTGATCTTTGCACAATATCGCCTGAGCAAAAGCATAAGCTGCGGCGGTTTTATTTGAGCCAGCAGGACCGGTAAATAAATAGGCATGGCTCACACGGCCAGAAGCAATGGAGGCGCGAAGGAATTCTCGCACCCGTGGTTGTCCAAATATACCGTCAAAAATATCGCTCACTATTATTCTTCACCTAAAGAAATCTGCACTTTAGCAGAAGTGTCCCGCTTCAAAATGGGGTCAAAATATCCTTGCTTCCAGACCTCACTAGCAGGACCCCAGTTAAATACATCAGCTAGTTCGCTAAAAATTGCACGCGCGGTTTCATCTTTAGCTCCCGCCGAAGAAACCACACGAATACGAGCAGGATTTTCTGCTGCTAAGTTAAGAAACGCCGCGTTGACACGAGCGTGAAAATCGGCACCTGCCTGCTCAAGACGATCCGCATCTCCATGATGAGTGGCACGATCAAGCCCCACCTCCGCAGAAGATTCTGTAGTGAGCAAAATGGTACGGCAAGGATGCACTCCCTGGCAGGCAAAAATATTCGCTTGCCGAACAAAGGACAAAGGTAACCCACGCCCATATGCCTGATACGCGATCGTCGAATCGTAGAATCGATCCAATAAAACTACCGCACCACGAGCAAGTGCTGGAATGATTACCTCTTTGACAATTTGAGCACGCGCTGCTTCATAAATAAGCAGCTCTGTCTGATCAGACATATCTGAATTTGCGGGATCCAGGACAATCTGACGCAGAGACTCACCTATTACCGTTCCGCCAGGCTCGCGCAAGCAAAGTACCTCGTATCCCATTTTGCGAAGACAGCTGGCTAAAAACGTAATATGAGTGGTTTTACCCGCACCATCACCACCTTCAAAGGTGATAAAAATACCTGGTCCTGTTGAATTTTCTTGCGTGCTGGTCACAAATAATCCTATCGATCAAGGGAATAAATGTCATTTCCTGCAACATCAATACCTACAAACACAGGAAAATCAACAACTTCAATTTTACGGAGCGCTTCGGTGCCCAGGTCGTCATAGGCAAGTGTCTCGCATGATTTCACGCATTTTGCGAGATAAGCAGCAGCACCGCCTACGGCAACAAAATACACTCCACCATTATCTATACAGGCTTTTCGCACCTCTTCACTGCGCGTTCCTTTTCCTACAGTTGCAGCAACACCACAATTCATAAGAAAAGGTGCCGCAAAGTCCATACGTGAAGCAGTGGTAGGTCCTATTGCCCCAAACGGGCGGCCTGCCGCTTCGGGGGTGGGACCTGCGTAGAAGATCGTCTGGTTTGAAAGCCCATACGGAAGTTTGTCGTTCTCGCCCATTTCCTCCAACAAACGCTGATGTCCCGCATCACGCAAGGTGAACAGCGGACCTGTCAAAGTGCAAGCTTGGCCAGCCTTAAGCGTCGCGAGAGCACTACGATCCAAGGGAAGGGTTAACCTGAGCGGATTCTCTGATGTTGTCATAGTTACCCTTCTTCCTTTTCGCTATCAATTCCAAAAATGGTGCTCTGTGCAGTATTCGGTAGCGCCTCATCGCAAAGCTCTACACACTCAAGAGGAATCGTTGCACGACGCATCGCCGAGCAACCCATATTAACCGCAACAGGAAGAGCAGCAATATGACAGGGCGCCGTTTCCACCCTCACACCAAGAGCGGTAGTGCAACCTCCCAAAGCACCAGCACCAATACCAGTTGCATTAATTGCGGAAAGTAATTCTGCTTCAAATTGAGCTGTTTGTGGATTTGGATGGTTTTGTCCTAAAGGACGCATAAGAGCGTGCTTTGCAAGCCCAGCAACCTTATCAAAAGTAGCACCAATCCCCACACCGACAATTAAAGGAGGGCACGCATTTGCTGCCTTTTCTCGTACGCACTGAAGAACCGTATCGATTATCCCCTGCGCTCCCGCACTTGGCGTAAGCATGACCACACGACTCGCATTATCAGATCCGCCGCCTTTAAGCATTACATGAAGGCGCGCAACTCCAAGCTCTTCGGTCGTATGGATTTCGCAAAATGCCGGCGTATTATCTCCTGTATTAGCGCGATCAAACAAAGCATCACGCACAACCGATTTGCGCAAACGAGCGTGCTCATAAGCGAAGGCAACTGCTTCATTTACTCGAGAAAGAACATTTCCAGGAACCAAAACGTCGGGTCCCACCTCTAAGCAAACCCAAACGGTACCCGTATCCTGGCAAATAGGCACTTTATCCTGCTTGGCGATGTGTGCATTTTCCACTAGCTGATCGAGCACTATGCGCGCACGGTCGCCCGTTTCAACTTCGCGCGCCGCCATGAGACCCGCCAAAATATCATCAGGAAGCACACTTGCAAGTTGTGGAACAAGTGAAGCCAGCGCGTCATGCACGCTGGCAGCAGTAACTACTTTCATTAGAGTGGACATCCTTTTTATTCAGGAAGGTTTTCCAAACCCTTTTTCACACTTGCAGCAGATTCGTGCAGTGCAGCCATTTCTTCTTCGGTAAGATCGAATTCAACAATTTCTTCAACGCCATTCTTGCCCAAACGACAAGGAATATTCATGTAGAGATCGTTCAAGCCATATTCACCATCAATGTAAGCGCAAACGCTCATAACTTCCTTAGAATCGGTAAGAATTGCTTCTACCATCTTTGCAATGGAAGCACCAGGAGCATAATAGGCAGAGCCAGTTTTAAGGAAGGCTACCACTTCAGCACCGCCTTTGGTGCAGCGCTTGGTAACTTCTTCAATTTCTTCTGCACTTAGAAGTTCAGTAATGGGGGCGCCCTTTACCGTAGTATAGCGAGGCCAGCAAACCATACCCTCACCATGAGCACCTAGCGCCCATGCCTCTACGTCAGCAGGTTCACAGCCAAGCTTTTCACATACCGCAAAAGAAAGACGGGAAGAATCCAGTACGCCACCCATACCCATCAAACGATTAGCGGGAAGTCCAGATTTCTTGTAGGCAAGATAGGTCATAACGTCGAGAGGATTGGTTACACAAATATAAACCGCGTTAGGAGAAGCCTCCATTGCCTGTTCAATAACAGAAGACATAATGCCAGAATTTACTCCCAGCAAATCTTCGCGCGTCATGCCAGGCTTGCGAGCAATACCAGCCGTAATTACTACAACATCAGAATCTTTTGTTGCTGCATAATCGTTGGTGCCCGTAACGTTTACCGTAAACTTTTCTACGGAACGCATATGCATCATATCAAGTGCTTTACCCTGGGGAAGACCTTCTGCAACGTCCACCAGAACAACGTCGGCAAGATTTTTTGAAGCAATGATATGTGCTGCAGTTGCACCTACATTACCTGCACCTACGATGGTTACTTTGCTCATAGTATTAGCTCCTCTTTACGTTACGATTTAAAACACAACAGGGTGTAATCGTTATTATCTTACTTTTTACGCTTCCTATACAAGTAAGCGTCTTATTCCGCTTTGCTTGATGTGCTCGTTGCTTTGGTGGTTTTCTTCGTTGTTCTTCCTGTTGCCTTCTTCGCGGTTTTCTTCGTTGATTTTCCCGTTTTACCTGCTGTTTTTGCTGCTGCCTTAGCTTCCTTTGCCGCAGCCTTCTTTTCTTCCGCTTCCTTCTTTGCGGGGCAGTTAAAGTTCGGGCACAGCTTCCAAGGACCACGGTTAGTCGTAACAATAACCATAGGCGCACCGCAGCTTTCGCATACTTCTTCAGTTGCCGTAAGCGCACCATACTGAGGTAGCGGATAGCCCGTACCGCATTCGTCGTAGTTTTCGCAACGAATGAAACGCTTCAGCGTACGTGGATTTTTGCGTGCGATCAACTTAACGCGCTTACCTTCAGCCGCGCAGGTTGGGCATTCACCCACTACTAAATCGGGCTCTTTGTTAGTTTCGCATTCCGGATCGATACACAGCACGCGTGGTTTTGAACGAAATGCGGTAACTTTGATTTGGGGCATGCCACACACCGGACATTTTTCTTCCAGTGCTTCAATTTTGCCCTTAGGAAGCGGATAGGTTACATCACATTCAGGCCATCCCGAACAGCCAATAAACATGGAACGTGTTTTTTGGGAAGTGCGCAGCTGTAAATCCTTGCCGCATTTCGGACACGGACCCACATAGGCATCCGCCGCAACTGCATCCGCCAGAGCATCTTTAACTTCTTCTGAATGAGGAAGTAAGCCCGCTAGTTGTTCGGAAAGCAAGTTGCGAGAATTCATAACTACTTCGCCCTTGGTTTTTTGCCCCAGAGCAATATTGTCCATTTCCTCTTCAAGTTCAGCAGTCATTTCCGGATGGGTAATATGGGGTGCAAATTTATCCAGCGCATCACATACCGCCATACCAAGCTGAGAAGGCTCAATGGGGTCGTTTTGAATATATTTGACCGTATACAAACGCTCAATAATAGAATGGCGCGTAGACTTAGTACCAAGCCCCAGCTTTTCCATTTCTTGAATAAGCTTACCCTGGGAATAACGGGCTGGTGGTTCAGTTTGTTTTTTGGTACAGGTAGCACCGCCAAACACCACATCCATTCCTTCACTTAATGCAGGAAGCTGCTCGTCTTTCTTAAGCCCATAGGGATAAATGGCGCGAAATCCCGGCTGCACTAAAACATCGCCCTTTGCCACAAAAGGTTCACCCTGAACATCAAGCACCACTTTGGTGCCTTCCACTACCGCCGCATCCGACAATGTTGCCATAAAACGACGCGCAATAAGGTTATAGAGCTTATATTCAGCAGGTGCTAAATCATCTGGAGTCGCACTTGCGGTTGGATAAATTGGGGGATGGTCGGTTGTTTCCTTTTTGCCGCGCGTAGCCTTAAGCGTTCCCTTTTTAAGAAGCTCTTCACAATAGGGCTTATATGCAGGATTGCCCATAATGTTGCGAAGCGTTGCTGCTAAATCTAAAGATGACGGATACACCGAATTATCAACACGCGGATAGCTGATGTAACCATCCATATATAAACTCTCGGCAATGCGCATAGTACGCGCAGGAGACAAACCTTCAGCCGATGCCGCTGCCATTAAGGATGTGGTATTAAACGGAACCGGAGGTGCCACGGTACGCTTGCGCTTAGTGATTTCCGATACACGCGCATGCGTTGCGCCCTCAATGTGATCCATAACAGCCTTGGCAGCTTCTTCCGATTTGAAGCGAGCCGTAGCATGAGGCGCACTAAACTTTTCAGGATCTTCCCCAAAATCTGCCTTAATTACCCAATAATCTTCAGGCACAAATGCCAAACGTTCGCGCTCGCGTGCCACAATCAAGGCAAGCGTTGGCGTCTGTACGCGACCAGAGGAACGCACATTGCCGTATCCCGCAAACTTTACCAACGTAAGATAGCGCGTTAAAACCGCACCCCAAATAAGGTCAATATCCTGACGTGAAGCACCCGCACTCGCTAGATTAGTGTCAAGCGTAACTAAATTATCAAACGCATGGGTTATTTCTTCTTTAGTAAAGGCCGAATAACGCGCACGCGAAACAGGAGCACTTGGATTTACTTCCTGAATGCAGGAAAGGGCATCCGATCCAATAAGTTCGCCTTCGCGGTCAAAGTCCGTTGCGATAATGATTGAATCCGCTTTTTTAGCAAGATTTTTAAGCGAACGAATAATGTCTTTTTCCTTGGGTCGCTTTTCAATAGGCGCATACACCAAATAAGGCAACGCCTCCATTTTCCACGCCTTAAGTTCTACCCCATCTTCAGTGAAAGGCTTTTTCTTTTTGAATGGTGGACGCGCAAGCGATTTTGGAATATCGGCATCCATTACTTCTCCATCGGCATTAACACCCTTCCAGCCTCCACGCTTTTTATATACCAGCGCCGTAGCGAAATCGGGCTCTAAGATATGGCCGCGAAGGCCAATGGTTACCCATTCTTCCCCTTCAACCGTAAAGCGGTATACGGGAGTTGAATATACCTTGTCTGCCTTTGGTTTTGTTGCACCCAATAAATCTGCAATTTTTTGAGCCGCGTCATTTTTCTCGGTTACAACCAGTTTCACGCGGTTCCTCCTTTTCGTTCACACGGTTTAACCCCGATGTCGTTAATTTACGTGTGCGGGGATTTACGTTTGCACTGTTTGAATGTATTTTGAACGCACTCTGAATACACTCTGCGCGTACCCAATTAGCGTACCCAATTCGCCCAAACAGAATCGCAGCATTTTGCCGCAGTATGCTACAGCATACACGAATTTATGTGTCTAACTCATTATTCTGGAAACTTATACGATAGTTTTACGTAAATGATTCGGTGCGTTTTTCGTCTTCAAGAACCAACTTCATGGCTGCTATAGCACATTCAAGCATAGAATCATCGGGTTCGTTAGTGGTTAGACGCTGCATTTGCATACCAGGCCACAATACCACTTTTACTAGCGCATTTTCTGGGTGGGATCCTGCCCACTTAACGGTAATTTCATAAGAAATACCCGCAATTATAGGAAGAAAAACAATGCGAACCAAAATAAGTAGCACAAAGGCTGCGGGACCTGTTATGCCAAATGCCGCAAGCAAGCCATCTAAAGGCAACACAGTATATACCACAATAGCAATAAGCATAACCATGATAAGAAACGCTGTTCCGCAACGAACGTGAAGACGGGGGAATTGCCGCGCATTTTCCGGTGTTAGGTCAAGCCCATGTTCGAAACAATGAATAGTTTTATGTTCTGCCCCATGATAAGAAAACATACGCTTAATATCGGGCATGCGTCCAATAAGCCATACATAAAAGATAAATATCGCCACACGTACTACGCCGTCAACAAGATTCCACGTCAGAGGGTTCTGTTCGTAATTACCAATAAGAAGATTCGATATAAACGCAGGAAGCAAAATAAAAAGCGCAACCGCCAATACAACACCCAGCACCATAGCAAGAGTCATTTCCGTTTTGCTTAAGATACCTTCGTCTTCGTCTTGATCTTCCTCTTTGTCTTCTTCAGCTCCCGCATTCGCATTAGCGCCTGCATCTTTTTTGAAGGCTCCATTTTCCTTGTTTTGCTCTGTAACCTTGCCTTCTTCTGGGTTCCCGGTATCTTTGCTCTTATTGCTTTTAGAAGTTTCAGGCTCTCTGCGACTAACTTCGGCAGCAACCGTCGCCTCATCCTCTTCTTCATCGTCATAGGCTTTGTTGGCAGCAATTTCTAGTGCCTTAAACCCTAACGCCAACGAATCTACCAAAGCTACGCAGCCACGAACCAGCGGCCACGAAAACCATGCGGGACGATTCCCCTTTTTAGAAAGCGGATACCTCTGCGCAAACAAACCTCCATCGGGTTCGCGCACGCCAACTGCCCAGCAGTTTTTTCCGCGCATCATAACGCCCTCTATAAGCGCTTGACCCCCAATGTGTGTTTTGTTGGGGCCATCTTCGCTAAAAGCACGTTGTAGGTCGCTTCGATGAGAAGTTGTAGTACCCAACGATAATTCCGCCTTAGTCGCGAACCACCGCAGGATAAGGGTTTCCGCACGTCATTTTTCCTTCGGGGCAATTTCCACGAACACAAGGAGCACCCGCATCCATAAAGATATAAGGAGCAGTAGGTTTTACCAATTCAAGCATCTTATGCGCAAGCTCGCGAATTTCCCACTGCGCACGATTGCAACAACGCAAACTAAAGAAATGAAGAAGCTCGCGAATGTTCATAGTAATAACGATTTTAGTCTCTGCCGCATTGGGCAACAGATAACGAGCATCTTCGGCTGGAATTCCCATATCTAACAGCTTTTGATAGCCTTCAATAACCGCTTCAATAGCTTCATCAAACACTGCTTCAGCTTCTTTGTTTTCTTCCACGGTATGAGGCTTTACCGTTTCAACGCCCTTGGTGAACTTTACATAACGCTGAGACTGCTGATTAAAGCTCGCCAAGCGATGACGAACCAACTGGTGCGTTAAAGCACGCGATACCCCATCGACCGCAAAGGTATAGCTCACATGCTCCAGAGTGGAAAAATGGCCCGATTTCATAATGGTAGAAAGAACACTTTGTACTCGCTCAGGTGGCATAGTTTCCATAAGTTCTTTTGCGCCAACAGGAGCGTAGCAAAGACGTGCCGCTGTTGCTACCGCGCGTTCGGGGTTTTCAGGATATTGTAAAAGCTCTACATTCATGCAAGGCTTCCTTTCTATTCTTCTTGCGCCATAATAGCCAAGAATGAAACAGCCCCTGCCGGCAATATCCAGCAGGGGACAAAAATACCATCGATACGGCAATTATCGCATAGGGTAAAAATAGTACGTATTACAGCTCAATACGTTCAAATAGTTCGCGACCAACACCACATACCGGACAAGTGAAATCATCAGGCAATTCGTCAACGTATTCGATGTGACCACAAATTTTGCAACGCCACGCAATTTTGGGTTTTGCCTCTTCCTGTGCCTCTTCACCTGCCGAAGCAGCATCTGCGCTCGCATCGTCGCCTTCGTTGTAGCTTGAAGCCTTGGGAGGAGTTTTGCCGCCTTTTACCTGATGATAATAGGCATATGTCATAGGCGCATCACCCGCAACAGGCTCGGCCGCAACCACTTCACCAATAAACAAAATATGACTGCCCAAATCAATTTCTTGCGTAACTTTTACCGAAAAATGAGCGCATGATGACTGCGTTACATATTCGATATCCTGTTCAGAAGTTGCCGTTTCAAAATTAGAGAATTTATCAACTTCAACACTTGAATGAAAACCAAACTTTCCGATTAATTCCATCGAAGCAGATTCATTCATAACCGCAACTTCATAAGCGCCCGTTTCATGAATACCCTGTGATGTGTAGTTTTCTTTATTCACCGCAACGCTAACCTGCGCGGGTTTAGAGGTTACCTGAGCAAACGTATTCACTACACAGCCAACCGACTTACCATCTTTTTTGGAAGAAATAATATAGAGTCCATAGGACAAATTGTGAAATGCTTTGGTATCAATCATGAGTGTTTCCTTTCTTTCTCGCACTCACTAACACGTTTTCATCCTACAAGAAAAGGCGCCCACATGCGCGGACGCCTTCCTATAAAACCCAAAAAGTTGTGAATAAAACTTATACGGTACTGACGTAATCCCGTTTGGTAAGTATTTATTCAGCAGCGGTTTCAGTTGCTTCTGCGGTTGCTTCCTCAGCTGCAGCTTCGGCAGCTTCTTCGGCAGCTTCTTCGGCGGTTGCCTCTGCAGCTTCAGCAGCCTTAGCAGCTTCAGCTTCAGCCTTCTTTGCATATTCAGCAGCACGAGCAGCCTTAGCAGCAGCCTTTGCTTCACGCTCTGCCTTCTTTGCTGCTTCTGCCTCAGCAGCCTTTGCAGCCTTAGCAGCCTTCTTTTCAGCTTCGCGAGCAGCAACAGCCTCGGTTGCAGAACCGAACTTGTTAGCAAAGCGCTGTACGCGTCCACCGGAGTCAATAAGCTTCTGAGTGCCGGTGAAGAATGGGTGGCAAGCATTGCAGATGTCAACACGAATTTCAGACTTGGTAGAACGAGTCTGGAAGGTGTTACCGCAGGTGCACGTTACGGTGCAGTCAACGTATTCGGGATGGATATCTTTTTTCATTGGTTCTCCTTCGTATGCCTTGGTTTCCGACCAAGGCGAGACAAGCTTTTCTATTGTAGCACGCAATTGTGTGTGTGCAAGAATTTTAAGGGTTATACAGAGCCGAAATTCATAGTTGCTCTATATTCGCGGACCTGCCGAAGCCTTTTTCACCGGCCTTATTCTTTTGGCATTTGCCTGGTAAGGCCATGGTTGGGATAAGCAAACCATGCCACCACCAACGAAGCAACAATACAAATAAGTACACACATAATGGTGGTGGAAAATCCTGCTAAATCGTTCACTACGCCCCATACAGCAGAAGCAACACCAATACCAATATCATTCGCAAGCAAAAACAACGCATTAGCTGCACCCCATCGCTCTGGAGGCGTGTTTTTAACCGCAACTGCCTGGTTAAGCGGATTTGCGATACCTAAGCACAAACCATAAGGAACGCCAGCAGCGTAAAACAGTGCTTCGTTGTGGGCGCCAAAGTAGGTCATCACAAAGCCAACAATCCCACACAACACTGCACCAGTCATGATTTTAATGGGAGCAACCCTGTCCATAAACGCCCTGGAAGCAAGACGTACCACAATCATAGCGACCGCCGATATAGTGTAAAACAATCCTGCATTGGCGTAACCAAGCGATGTACCATAAAGCCCCATGAAGAAAATGCCAAAACCAAACGCAGGACTCAGTACCAACATAGGCAGCATGCCCGGCAAAGCGCGCAGCTCGAAAAAGCGATGTAGGAAACTTTCTTTCCTTCGTGTACACTCATTCGGTTCGTTTTCTGCGCGCGAAACATCCGAAGTTTCTCGTACCTGTCTAGTTTCCTCTCGGTCAGATTCTGCCTGCTTGCCATGCATCAATCCCGGTTGATCGTCCACCGAGTCCGTACAGCTTTTAACTTGGTTTTCAGCTTCCTTTTTCGTACGACCAGCCTCTACCTGCTTGGCCTCCGTTTTCTCAGCTTTCGCCCGATTAGCCTCCATGCGTAACCTATAGGTGGATGTTTCGGGAAGGCGCTTTAAATTCTTTTCGTAACGACAAAACAAGGTAAAAACAAGAGCAAGCGCCGCCATAGCGGAAAGCCCTAAATATAGGTTTTCAGGCGGATTGGTGTTCACCAAAAAAAGAGCGAGCGCTGGTCCCATAGACATAGCCAATGCCTGACCAAGCCCGTAATAACCCACTCCTTCACCTAAGCGCGAAAGTGGCAATACATCTGATGCCGCAGTAGCCGCCGCAGTGGTTGCAGCCGAAAATCCAATACCCTGCAGAATGCGACAAAACGAAAACACCGTAATATCCGAAATAAATACGGGCAAAACGGTTCCCACAAACATAAAAATGGTGCCGCCCAGCATTACTATTACACGACCCGCACTATCAATTAACGGTCCGCACGCAATACGAGTAATTCCCGCCGCCGCTGAAAACACTGCAGCCAATATGCCGGCTAGCGTAGCGCCTTGCCCGAGGTGATCCAAATACACCGAAGTACCCGAGTTAAGCCCCTGTCCCACCATGAAACTGCAGAGGGTCATGATAATTATGAATATAAAAAGTGGGGTCCAAAGCTTTTCTTGAGACCTTTCTTTCTGGCTTTCTGTTGTCCTGGCCGACTCCGCCACGAACTCACTTCCTATCTATTTAACTGTATGACCTGCGTTCTGATATATAGGTTCAATAAAATTAACTTAGCCCATTTCAACCCAAAAGAAAACGGCACTGTCTGAAACAGAACGAGTGCCGTTAATAAAAAATATAAATAAGTAAGCTAAGCGTTTTCTCAGCTATTTCTTCAACTGAGATTCATGGAACTTAAAGAAGTCGGTGCGCGGAGGCAATTCGCAAACCTTATGACGAGCATCGTCAAGTTCATTTGCACTGCACAGCTCTTCCATACTGTCAAAGTCATAATTCCAGCTAAAGAAATCATCAAACTCAAAGTTTAAGTAATCGCAAATCTTTTCGGTGCCTTTTGGAACAACCGGATGCATTAAAAGCGTTGCAATACGCAGTAAATAGAACGAATCTACCAGTACCTGACGACGCGCTTGATCGCGTTCTTCAGCTGGCAAATCTTCATTTTCTGCACTACGAATACCGCTTGACCAATACTTGTTGGCATAACGAATAAATTCGTCCATCAACGCCATAACTGAATGCAAATCCACTCGATACATGCAGTCTTCATAAGTAAGCATAGTTTTCTTCGCGCGCCTTAGCACCTCGGTCGAAACGGAGCCTAAAGGCATATAACCATCGAAGTTCTTCTGCGCTTCATAGAAACAGCTTCGTGCCAAGCGATTAAATACCTTCGTCAGCAAAGCGCCTTCCTTTAAAGCAGGGTCTGCCACGCGAGGATCTTCACGCTTTACAGGATCAGGGTCAAACACTTTAGGCTTAAATCCTACCGAACGCTGATCAAGCGCCAATGCCAAGAAGTGCGCACGCAGCTGCTCGGAAGTGTAGTAATTCAGTAACTCATCAGCAGTTGGTGGCTTAATCTCGCTTGAAGAAGACGCCTTCTTATCGCCAAACAAAATATGATGGTTTGCAATAAGTTTCGTTTGTTGCAATTCGCCCTGAGGGGCGTTAGCAACAGGTGTATCGGTATGCTGCATAGCCGCAAACAGCGCAGGCTGCGCAACACCATAGAAGTACAAATTATCCTGTCCAATAAACTGGTATACACACGATTCCTTGTCGCACCAGAAGCTACGCCATTCACTACGTGCAAGACCACGATTATCGTTACGTGCCATCGTAAAGGAAATAGGAGCCCATAAGCTTTCAGGCCAACACCAAGCCGTTAGACCTTCAGCCCCTTCAATAACTGGTACCGGAACACCCCATTCCACATTACCGGAAATGCGAAAAGGAACCAGTGCTTTGCCCGTGCGGAAGCGAATACCTGCATCAGTAAGCACCGTGCGCGCCAAGTCGCGATCGGCAATTGTTTTAAATTCAATCTCAAAGCTTTGCTTGCCTTTTTCCGCATCGCGATAGGTGTGTTCAGGCAGCTTATCGGCAATTTCCTTGTAGGAATCAAAAAGCTCTACCTTGATGTAAATGATAGGCGGAACCAAAAATTCCTTAATGGTTTTAGTTACTACGGGGCGAATTTGAGGATCGTTTTCCATTTCCGTCACATAGTCACGTACCACCTGCGCAAAGCCCGGCAAATCGAAATACCAGTTTTTTACCTCGCGCATTTCAGGAACCGTGTCAGAAACTGAAGATACCGGCTTAATTAAATCAACCGGATCGTACTGATGACCCAAATCACACTCATCAGCGTATGCCTTTTCGCTCTTACAGCCCTGAACAGGACAATGACCCACTACCTGACGACCGTTCAAGAACATATCTTCTTTGGTGTCATAGAACTGCAAGGTGCTTTCAAGATGCAGATAACCCTTGTCGTAGAGACGCTGCACAAACGTATTCGTTACCGTTTTATGCACTTCTCCACAGTGGCCAAGTCCACTACCTTCGTACACATCCAAACTAATATCGTAAGCATCTAAGGTTGCTTTTTGCGCATCATGATTGCGACGAACATAGTCTTCAATGGTGCCTTTAAAGGTGCCTGCCTCAACTTCCTTGCGATACCCCTCTTCAATAGGAGAACCAAAGCAGTCAGTACCAGAAACGAAGCACACGTTTTCCTTACCGATACGATCACGCAAGAAACGCGCATAGCAGTCTGCCGGAACAAAAACACCGCCAACATGGCCAAAGTGAAGCGCCTTATTACCATAAGGCATACCCGCCGTTACTACGGCGCGCTTGGGCCACACAATAGGTGGCATGTCTTTAGACTTTGCTGCTTTATTGTCTGCCTTATCTGCCATTGTGGTATGTATTCACCTTACCTACTACTATCTCAATGTTACGTTTAATCGGTATGTTTTAGTTAAAACACCCCATTATCCGTTGCGTCTCATCATTATTTCACAGTTTATCTAAACGAAATACCTAAACGAATCGCCCTATTATTGTTGCGTTGCTGTTGAACCCGCATCAAGTTCTTTTAAGGCCTGTGCCAATTCTTCCGTAGTTACTCCGTCAGTTTTCGACATTAAATCTAGTAGAAGATCCAAATCATCAGAAGAAGAGGTATCCAAAGTAACCGTAGCTGTAGTTGAAGATCCCGCTAATTCTGCTGCCTTCTTAACCGCATCTTCCTGCGTACCAATTTCATCTGCAAGTCCATTTTCTACCGCATCAAGGCCAGTAAACGTGAGGCCCGTTGCAAGCTTTCGAACCTCATCGCTAGACATTCCTCTGCCTTCGGCAACATTTTCAATAAACGTTTCGTTTATCTGGTCAATTTGCGCCTGATAGTACTCGCGTTCTTCATCCGTTAAGCCACGATTGCCGTAGGTGGAATCTTTGCTTGGCGCGGACGTAATATCCTCGGTAGTAATACCGAGCATTTCCATCAAACCAGAATAATCCATAAACTGCATAGCAGTGCCAATAGCACCAATAGAAGTGGTTTTAGCGGTATAGATATAGTCTGCCTAACTTGAGATTTCATAAGCCGCACTTGCATTGGTTGCCGCACTAGAAACTACCACTGGTTTGCCGGTAGTTTCTTTGAATTCCCGCAGGTATTCGGTCATTTCTTCCCCTGCGGTAGCAGTACCGCCGCCTGAATTTACCCGCAACACAACCGCTTTAATGTAGGAATTATTAGCCGCTATGTCCAATTGTTCCTTCAAACCTTCGGGGCTTGAAGTGGTGCCATCATATTGAATAGTTCCATCAATAGTAATAATTGCCACGGCATCAGAGGTAAGTAAATCAGCATCACTTCCTACACTGCTGCCAGCAGAAGAAAAAGCGCTTGAGCACGACCACATGCCAAACATCATTACCATTGCAAGCGCCACCACAATAACAATGCCTACAATCCAACCACGCGATTTGGTTGGTTTAGTTGAGGCGTATGCTGGATAACCCGTGCCGGGATTCGCCCCATAGTTGGAACAGTAATTTGTGCCACCGCTCGGAGCGAAACCTACGCCACCGTTCTGGTCGAAGCCCGCGCCATTATTCGAGGCAAAACCTGCACCATTATTCACATCGTAACCTGCGCCATAGCCCGAACCATACCCTGCGTTGTAGCCTGCACCTGCTTGGGTAGGCGAGCCTAATGGCACCGTAGGGTTTGAATTATTTTCTGAAGCCGCTTGAGTGGGTACACCTGCTGGCGGCACGGGCACCTGCGATTGAGACGATTGAGATTGAGGTTCATTTGGCTCTTGAGGCATAACTCCCCCTCATAAAGAATCTAAGCCAACTTAAGAACCCCGCCTTACGGCGAGGTTCAAACATTTACACTCATTGCATTATAGGTAAAGATGGGCCTCGTTATCACTTACCCATAGTACATACAGAACTTAGACTAAAATTCGATATTTCCCTCTTCGAAATGATGCCCCTGGGCTTTTTTAGCAGCACGAATTAAAAATTCCTGATTGTTGTTAGTTTGCTGAAGAGCTTTCACCAAAGATTCCATTGCTCTTTCGGTATTATTTCGATTTGCCAAGATACGACGTACCGCCCAAATAAGGGGAGCTTCCTGAGGGTCAATCAATAAGTCTTCGCGACGGGTACCAGAAGCAACAGGATCAATAGCTGGGAAAATGCGCCTGTCAGCTAATTGGCGATCCAGCTTAACTTCCATATTGCCGGTGCCCTTGAATTCCTCAAAGATAACTTCATCCATTTTGGATCCCGTTTCGATAAGGGCTGATGCCAAAATGGTAAGACTACCGCCGCCCTCAATATTTCGAGCAGCACCCAAAAACTTCTTTGGAGGATAAAGTGCTGTGGAATCCACACCACCTGACAAAATACGACCCGATGCGGGCTGAGCCAAGTTATAGGCACGAGCAAGACGCGTGAGAGAGTCAAGCAAAATGACGACATCTTGTCCGTTTTCCACCAAACGCTTTGCGCGTTCAATCACTAATTCAGAAACGGCAATATGGTTTTCGCTTGGCATATCAAAGGTAGAAGAAATCACTTCGCCATGAATAGAACGTTCCATATCGGTAACTTCTTCAGGACGTTCATCAACCAACAAACACATCAGATGCACTTCGGGGTTGTTGGCGGTAATGGATGCCGCAATATCTTTCAAAATAGTGGTTTTACCAGCTTTAGGAGGAGAAACAATCAAACCTCGCTGGCCCTTACCGATAGGAGCACATAAATCGATTACTCGAGCTGTAATGGTAGACTTTCCATGCTCTAAAACAAGACGTTCATCAGGGAAAACAGGAGTTAGATCCGCGAAGCGAACACGTTTGCCTAGCTCTTCAAAAGCAATGCCGTTTACCGTATCTACACGCTGAAGAGCTGCATATTTTTCATTGGGACGCGCAGGACGCGTTTGACCAGTAATATAGTCTCCCTTTCGCAGTCCATTGCGTCGAATGGTTGCCATACCAACATAAACGTCATCTTCGCTGGGAAGGTAGCCATGTGTACGTAAAAAACCATATCCATCAGAAAGTACATCCAGAATGCCTGCAGTCTCTACAAAGCCTTCCGCTTTAATGCTTGCAGCAAAAACTGCTTCAACCAATTCAGCCTTCTTGAGACCTTTATGATCTACTTCGAGCTCTTCTGCGCGGGCGCGCAATTCAGCTACTTTTAATTTTGCGAGATCATCTTTGGAAGTCTGAGGAACAATTGGCTCACGCCTGTTTTGCTGATGAGCGCGACGAGAACGGAAATGACTGCCTTTTTGTTGAGAGGCATTTTTCTGATGATTGTTTTTCGAGAAATTGCGTTGCTTGCGCGAACCGCCATGATTATCATCTGCATCCGAAGAATCTTCGTTGCGGGCTTTTCTGTTGCGCTGCTTGCGCGCCGATACTTCTTCGGAAGCGCCGTCGTGCGAAGTGCTTTCCTTAGCTGCAGTATCGCCAGAAGCATTATCTCCTGAAGTTCCTTGCTTTTCTGCTATTTCATCAGCCTGAGTACTGGCCGATGAGTTTTCAACCTGTCCGCTGCGATCAGACGAAGGATCGCTCGCGCCAGATGCAATATATACATTGCCCTCTGACGAAATAGCTTCATTTTCCGCACTCGAATCTTTCGCTTGTGCAGCCTGGGTTTTTTCAGATGATTTTTCTTCGGAATCTTTAGTCTTACGAGTAACTCTTCTCTTTCGAGCGGGCTTTTCGCCCTCAACCTCGCTGGCAGCTTTCTTTTCTGGCTTTGCAGGAGAAGCTGCTTCGGTTGAAGTGCCCTTGTCTTGGACAGATGAAGTAAGAGGAGTTTCAGGGGAAGCTTCTGTAGCTTCAGATTCTTGAACTGCTTTTGTCTCAAGAGCCTTTTTGGTGGTTTTTCGAGTTCGAGTAGCTCGTTTTTTCTTGGGTTCTTCTTCCGTATTTGAAGTATCGGAGCTTTCAGATCCTGCTACTTCAGTTGAAGCCTCCTCCGTCGCCGCTTTGGTGCTACGACGACGGTAGGTGCGTTTTGGTTTAACTTCTTCGATTACTGATTCTTCAGTTGTGGAATCACTCATGCGTTCTGAACTTTCTCCCAATCCTTAAGGAATGCATCTAAACCACGATCCGTCAGAGGATGCTCGACGCATTTTTTCAGCACATTAAAGGGAACGGTTGCAATGTCTGCACCCATTAAAGCTGCCTGAGCAACATGATTTGCGCTACGGATTGATGCAGCAATTACTTCAATCTGCTCGCCATTTACCGTGTTTTCAGTAAAGTCATAATTGCCTAAAGCGGAAACAATATTTGCAACCTGATCAAGACCGTCTTCGGAAATATCATCAAAACGGCCAATAAAAGGGCTTACATAGCGAGCACCTGCGCGGGCTGCCATAATAGCCTGAGGCACCGTAAAACACAAGGTCATGTTTACAGGAATACCCTCAGATGCCAGTACTTTTGTAGCGGCAAGACCTTCAATCATAGTAGGAACTTTAACAACAACATTTGGTGCAATCGCTGCAAGTTCGCGACCATCTTTAATGATTTCATCGCGGGTCATCGCAACGGATTCAGCAGAGACGGGGCCATCCACAATCTCGCAAATGCGCGCAATATGATCATGGAAATCGGCAAGCTTACCGCCAATACGAGAATAAAGCGTAGGATTAGTTGTTACGCCTGCAAGCGCACCCCAACTTGCCGCCTCTTTGATCTCGTCGAGATCAGCGGTATCGAGAAAGAATTTCACGGGAGTCCTCCTAAATCAGACTTCAACACACAGCTTGCCCACAAAAAAACGGGCACCCAATGAAACAGCTGTTGTAAAAGGGGGATTGAATAAGACAAAACCATAGTACTCAAACAGATTCGCATGCGCAAGCATGGAAAAAGGCAATCTCTTTTTTATAGCCTGGTAATTCATTGGGAGTTTCCAAAATGCAGGGCAATCCTAGCAATTTTGGATGCATCACGACTCGAACCAAGGCATCTGCGCCTATTTCGCCTTCACCAATGCGAGCATGACGGTCCTTGTGAGACCCTTTGGGATTGAGCGAGTCATTGATATGAAGCGCATGAAGCCTCTCCAAGCCAATCACTGAATCAAAATGCTCAAGTACTCCCTCTAAATCATTTACCAGATCATAGCCCGCATCCCACACGTGGCACGTATCCAAACAAACGCCCACCTTCTCTGATAGGTGAACATTTTCGATAATAGCGGCAAGCTCCTCGAAGGTAGAACCTACTTCACTACCTTTACCTGCCATTGTTTCCAACAAAAGCGTTGTAGTTTGATCTTCCTTTAGTACCGCATTGAGCACTTCTGCTATTTGTTCGATACCTGCTTCTATACCCTGGCCTACATGAGAACCTGGATGCATATTAAAGAGCTGATGAGGCGTGTGTTCCATACGTTGCAAATCTTCTGCAAGCGCCTGAAACGCAAATTCACGAACAGAGTCTTTAGCAGAACACGGATTAACCGTATATGATCCATGCGCTACGATTCGCGAAATACCCGCCTGCTTAGCCGCACAATGAAAAGCTTCAATGTCTGCAGGATCAATTGGCTTTGCCTTTCCTCCTCGAGGATTGCGCGTAAAAAAGGCAAAAGTGTTTGCCCCAATGCTCTGCGCTGTTTTTGCCATAGCTTCATAGCCGCTCGACGAAGAAAGGTGGCATCCTATTACCACCTCAGGTTTAAGAACCATAGTTATTATTCTTTCTTTCCTCTAGCAACTCACGCGCATGCGCCAATGAAACAGCATTGATTTCCCCTGAAAGCATGCGTGCGATTTCTTCAACACGGTGATCTTCATCCAGAATGCAAAGATTAGTTTCTGGATGTTCATCACCCTGTTTAGTTACCACATAGTGAACCGATCCGTATACCGCGACCTGCGGAAGATGAGTTACGACAATAACTTGATGTGTCTGTGCAAGATCGGCCAACACTTCAGCAAGAGAACGTGCCGTAGAGCCTCCCACCCCTGCATCTATTTCATCAAACACTAAGGTATCAACCGTATCACTTGATCCAAGTACCACCTTTAGGGCAAGCATGATGCGACTCACTTCGCCCCCTGAAGCAATTTTCTGCAATCGCTGCGGCTTCATTCCTTCACCTGCAGCATACAGAAATTCGCAGGTATGAGGTCCCCACGCATCCCACTGATCTCTCGGAAGATCAACCAAAGGTGCCTCGATCTTTGAAGAGCCCATCTCTAGACGCGCAAGCTGCGCTTGCACCTGCATCAAAAACTGTGGAAGCACCGCTTCGCGAGCCAAGCGAAGCGCATCAGCTGCTTTTTGCAGCATAGATTCTGCCTCTTTAAGACGATCCTGCGCCTGCGCGATCAGCTCATCTCGACCTTCATATTCTGCAAGTTTTTCCTCGTAACGTGCTCGATGCTCAAACACATCTTCCATTCGAGGACCAAATCCGCGCATCAAGCCCTGGAGAGCAGCCATGCGATTTTGAGCTTCTTCAAGTTCCTCACCAGAATAATCCACTCTATCGCGATAGCTGGCAAGACTACGACCCACTTCCTCCAGATTGAAATATGCCTCGCGAACAACCGCTACTTGCTCCCCAACTTCCGCATCAACTGCCGCTATGCGCTCAAGCGAAGCGAGGGTATTGTCAAGTTTTTCAAGCACTCCATCAGAGGTACTTATCGAAGATTGCGCAGCTGCCGATTCACTTAGCAGCATTTCGGCATGTTCCAAACGCGGCAAGAGTTCCTGTAGATCTTCGTACTCATTTTCCTGTGGATCAACGGCATTTATTTGCTCTAATCCAAAACGTGCACGATCTAACTCTATGCTGTCGGCAGATTCTAACTCTCTGAGTCTTTCAAGTTCCGCCTGTGCATCCTTTACCTCTGAAAAGCATGATTGATATTCTTCCAAAAAAGGAAGAACCTTCTCACCTGCCCAAACATCAAGAAGCTGCCTTTGATAAGCCGAAGAAAGCAAATGCTGGTGTTCGTGCTGACCACATAAATCCACATGAGTGCCTATACGTGTAGCCAATTCTTTAACCGATGCTAAAGAGCCATCAATGCTGACCTTCGATCTTCCCTGAGCACCCACGCGACGGGTTGCAACTACGCCATCTTCCTCCCCTTCGAAAAAGAACCGTCCCTCAACACGGAGCTCATCGCATCCTTCTCGAACAAGGCTTGCATCAGAACGCTCCCCTACGAGAAGTTTTAATGCGTTTAGGAGAGCGGTTTTGCCCGTGCCAGTTTCACCCGTGATAACCGTCAGACCTTCACTGGGCACAAAGTGCGCTTCGTGGATAAGGGCAACGTCACAAATATGGATTTCATCAATCATGAAAACTTCCCTTTAGTCTCTGTCTTTTTTGACAATCGCTCACAAACATCATCAAGGAAGGGCTGTTGTTGTTCATTTCCTGATTCTACACAAGGAATCTCACATATTTCTTAAAAGAGCTTCAAATGCAAAGCTTATGCGTAACCAGGTATGTTTTATACTAGAAGTCTATTATAAGGAGGGGAGCTACTGTGCCTTACGAAAACGTGCTACATACCACCGCTTACCCCCTTCTTTCTCGCATTCCTGCGCCTGTTTTAGAGATGCTTTTCTTCCTCGAAGAAAAAGGATTTGAAGCTTGGATTGTGGGTGGCTTTGTTCGCGATGCCCTTCGCGGTGTTGCTCCTCACGATGCCGACATTGCTACCAACGCACGATGGGAATCGGTCAAAGAAATTGCACTTGACCATGGTTGCAAAGTAAGAGAAACAGGCACAAAACATGGCACGGTCACGGTTATCCATCAAGGATACCCACTCGAAATTACCACATTCCGTAGCGAAGCGATCTATTCCGATCATCGCCATCCTAACTCGGTCACCTTCGTTTCCTCCATAACCGAAGATCTTGCTCGACGCGATTTCACGATCAACGCCATGGCTTACCACCCCGTAAGAGGACTTGTTGACCCTTACGAAGGTCAAGCTGATTTACATCATCGGATCATTCGCTGTGTTGGTAACCCTACCCAACGCTTTCAAGAGGACGCTCTTCTACGCGCACTACGTTTTGCATCACAGCTTTCTTTTTCGCTTGCTATAGATACTGAAAATGCGCTTTTCGAACAAGCGGCTTCGTTGTCTTATGTTGCGGGAGAGCGCCTTTCGGTTGAGCTGGAAGGAATGCTTTGCGGTCAAAGTGTTCGTGCAGTCCTCTTAAACTATGCCGAAGTCCTGAGTGTCATAATCCCTCAACTACACACCATGAAAGGTTTTGATCAGCATAGTCGCTGGCATATTTACGATGTGCTCGAACATACCGCTTGCGTAATAGAAAATACTCCACCCGAACCGCTGGTACGTTGGGCAGCGCTTTTTCATGACGCCGGAAAACCTGACACCTTTTTTCGTGACAAAAACGGAATTGGTCATATGCCAGGTCATCCCCTTGCAAGCATAGATCACTTACGAAAAGCAGCAAAGCGTCTTCATTTTAGCCGCAAGCGCCTTCACGACTTAGAGCTTCTCGTGCGCTATCACGATGACCATCCCGCACCAACGTGTCAGGATGTTAGGATTCTTTTCTCTAAGCTCGAAAAAAATAGAGAGCTTTTTCATACCATGTGTGACTTAATGCGAGGCGATGCACTCGGTCAGGCTCCTTTTAGTCACAAACGAGTTAAAACTATCGATGAGGTCGAGCATATTTTTGATGAAATGTGTTCGGAGGGTGCCTGTCTATCGCTACACGATCTCCCCATTACTGGCAAAGACCTTCTGGAGCTCGGTGTTCCAGAAGGACCTCAGATCGGCTTGCTTTTAAGTGAAGCTTTTGCGGCAGTTGCACGCGAGGAAATCAAACCACAACGAGAGCCCCTTATTGCTTATATCAAGAAGCTTATTCATATGCCGTAAATTGCCTTAGATATAAGATCTTAGGCGCCATAAGCCCACATATGATTCACAGGACCAAACCCTTTTCCTAAATCTAAATCATGGATAAGAGCGCCTGTTAAATACCGCTTTGCTCGTTCTACCGCTTCTTCAAGAGACAGACCCTTAGCAAGGTAAGCGGCAATCGCCGAAGAAAGGGTGCATCCGGTACCATGCGTATTCTGTGTTTTAACACGCTTTTCGCTGAACCAAATAACTTCCTCTTCACTCATGACTAAAACGTCATCGGCGCAACCAGCAAGATGGCCACCTTTCACCAAAACAGCACGAGCCCCTCTCTTGCAAAGTACAATACCAGCGGTAACCATATCTTCCCTTGCTGTAATGGTTACGCCCGAAAGCGCCTGCGCTTCAGGGATATTTGGAGTAACAACTTCTGCAAGAGGTATTAATTCTTCTTTAAGTGCCTGAACCGCAGAATCTTCAGAAAGGGAGGCACCCGTAGTTGCCACCATTACAGGATCAAGCACAACATGCGAAGCTTCCCAGGCACGCAACCCGCGTGCTACCGCATGCACTGCATCAGCATTGGGAATCATACCTATCTTTACCGCATGAGGCTGTATATCAGAAAACACACTATCGATTTGCTGAGAAATAAAAGACGACTCCACAGGCATGACCCCTTGTACGCCTTGAGTGTTCTGTGCTGTTAGTGCGGTGATAACCGTTTCAGCATAGACCCCCAATGCTTCCATGGTTTTAATGTCTGCCTGAATTCCTGCACCACCACTTGAATCAGACCCGGCAATGCTCAACGCACAAGGAATCATAAGTAACTCGCTTTCAATCCCTGGAGAGTAAACTACTTCTCCATCTCATCGCCCAAATCAATAACCAGACCATCCATGATGGTATTGACGGTACGCACTGCGCACATTTTTCCACACATAGTACAAGTTCCTTCATTGGAAGGAGGCGCGCTTTCAAAATATTTTCTTGGTTTTTCGGAATCAAGCGCCAAAGAAAACATCTCTTCCCAATCAACCCGTCTACGGGCGTCACTCATGCGATTATCAATATCGCGCGCATGAGGGATACCCTTTGCGATATCTGCCGCATGCGCTGCAATTTTTGTTGCTACCAGCCCTTCTCGAACATCATTAGCATCAGGCAAACGTAAATGTTCAGCAGGAGTTACATAACAGAGAAAGTCTGCACCACTAGAAGCCGCTACCGCACCTCCAATTGCTGCGGTAATGTGATCATAGCCAGGAGCAATGTCGGTCACCAAAGGACCCAGTACGTAAAACGGCGCATTATGACACAGGCGTTTTTCCATTTTCATATTTGCTGCGATTTCGTCGAGAGCCATGTGTCCAGGTCCTTCAACCATAACCTGAACTCCAGCATCCCATGCTCGCTTGGTTAGCTTGCCAATTTCGATAAGTTCCGCAATCTGTCCCGCATCGCTTGCATCGTAGGTGCATCCTGGTCGCATTGCATCACCGATGCTGATAGTGACATCGTATTCGTGAAGTATTTCGAGCACTTCATCATAGTGCTCATAGAAAGGATTTTCGTTTCCTGTCGCTTCCATCCAAGCAAAAATGAGGGATCCGCCGCGTGAGACGATATTCATCAAACGGCCGGTCTCTTTAAACGACTCAATTACACGACGGTTCATTCCAGCGTGTACCGTTACAAAGTCAACGCCATCTTCGGCATGAGCACGAATAACATCCAGAAAATCCTGTGCCGTGATACCAATCAAAGGTTTTTCCAAATACCCAATTGCGTCATACATGGGTACCGTACCAATCATGGCAGAAGACATAGCAAGCAATTTACGACGAAACTCGCGAGTTTTACCATGATTGCTTAAATCCATAATTCCTTCAGCGCCAAGCTCTAAGGCAATACGGGCCTTTTCGAGCTCCATTTCCTCATCCATCAAGTCGCCTGAAATGCCTAAGTTGACGTTTACCTTCGTACGTAAACCTTCACCTACCCCTTCGGGATCAAGCGTGGTGTGATTAATATTGGCAGGAATTGCGATACTGCCCTTTGCAACCGCATCACGTATTTCTTCTGGAGTTTTATATTCTTTTGCGGCTACCGCTTTCATTTCTGGCGTGCAGATGCCTGCTCGCGCCGCATCAATTTGCGTCATTCATGACTCCCTTCGCTGGAATTATCCATATCAGGTTCCGAGGGTCGAAGCCAAGCTTCCTCTCAGCCGAATTCAACTCACTTTTACGATGCAAAATTTGACTCGCTTCTGCAACGCGCAAATTTGCTCGCTTCTGCGATAAAAAAACTTACTCGCTTCGATACAAAATTTGCTCGCCATGAAGCCTAATTCAGCTCCCCTTTATGTAATGTAAGTATTGTAGTGGCATTTTTTCTTAATGTCGCATTGCTTCTGCAAACGTGACAAAAATGTAGTCTAGACACATTCGCAGCGTTTATACATCTTAAATTTGCTGGCACAATTCACAGTACTCATACGTTTTGACTTGCCAACGTCAGTTAAGAACAAGAACCGTTCGTAAGTAGTAGCTAACTAATTATTCCTTTTATATCTATTCTTTTCTCAGCGACTCCTTCTGCACCACAGAAAGTTAAACATTGGACAGTCGATCGTAATAAGCACGAGACAGCTCTTCTAATGGAAACGTCACCCAAAGCGATCCATGCGCAAGACTGATTCTTGCAGGAACACCCTTGAATTCATTGGAAATACCCCACAGAGCACGGTTGACACCAGTTGCGTTATCAAGATTCCACTCAAGCCCTTCTTCACAAATTCCCTCCGCCTTGTCACTATGAGAAAGCACCGAGCATACACCTTGTGCGCCTTCTTTAAATGACAGCGACGAAAAAGGACCAGGGGCTACCAGCGGAGCAATTGCCTCATCTTCTTCTATCCCCCAAATACAAACACCTTGCGATGCCGCTTGAATTAAAAGTTGCATATTGCCGATAGTGTGATCGAGCCTACCAACAAAAGCGTTGCACACAACTAATTCCTCATAACCTTTCGCAATGGCGTGATGAATTGCAAGATCCATGTCGGTGAAATCTTTATGAGTATCGTATTCGTAAACTTCTGGATGGCAGGGAGTGGTGCCAAGTGAATCAAAATCACCAAATACTGCATCCGGAGTTATAGCGCGCGCTGCCACCTCAGCGTAACCTCCGTCTACCGCATAAACAGCATCAAAAGACTGTGTTTTGAGAATGTAAGTAAGGCCTTGCCCTGTTGAAGGAGCCGCACCCACAAGTAAACAACGTTTCATAGTTATCTCTTCTCGTGATATTTCAACTTATAAATTATTATCTGCAAGGTTCTAAAAAGCTCTACCTCATAAAGCTCAATTTTGATATCCCAGTCTATCAGCTCGAATCGCCTTTAGTAAATGAAGCAAACATCATCGAAAAAAACTCAGGGCACAAGCTCGCGAGCCTTACGTTCTTATCAGCAATTGCGCGCTTCCCCGATCACGATTCCCGTAGACACTCTAGACGATTATGCGCTTTAGTGCTCCGATATCAGATGAGTCTGCTACAATAGCCACTCGGAGTGGGTCGGACAACCGCGTGCTTCGTCATGAGGAAAGTCCGGGCTTCAAAAGGCAAGATGCCAGCTAACAGCTGGGCGGGGCGACCCGACGGATTAGTGCCACAGAAAAGAAAACTCCCCCGCTGCCCTTAATGATATTTCTTCACTATCAAGGGCAGCGGGAGAAAAGCTGAAACGGTGCGGTAAAAGCGCACCAGTGTGTCGGCAACGGCACAGCTTGGTAAACCCCATCTGAAGCAAGCGCAAATAGGAACGCTATACGGCCGCCTTTCCGTGCGTTCGGGTTGCGTGCTTGAGTTGCATGGCGACATGCAATCGAGATAAATGGTTGTCGATTACAGAACCCGGCTTATAGACCCACTCCGTCTTGAAAAACTTTATTTCAAAATTCCTGCTTCCAAAAAAAACTCTCTCCATAGAAACAAAAAGGCATCGGTTTGCGCCGATGCCTTTGATTTCATCAAAGTATTTTAAAATTAATCTACATCATCAAATGAGAAAGAATCATCCGCATCGCCGTAACCAGAGAAATCCTTTGAAGCAGCAGATGGCTTTGGTGTTGCCGGAGCGCTTACTACAGGCGTTACGGTAGGAGTAGTATAGGTTGCTACAGGAGAACCAGGCTCCCACTTAGAAGAAGTGCTTGCCGAGGTGGTGCTTGAAGTTGATACAGATGCTTTCGGAGCAGAGTCTTCGCTCTTTGGCATCTCAAGCAATTCAGCAGGAAGTTCAATACCTGCAGTGACTTCCCCACCAATTTCCGAAAGACGCTGAGTTGCAGAACCGATGAATTCCTTGAGCATATCCTGATACTGCTCACGAACCTGCTCACGACTTGCGGACAGCTCATTAATGTGATCGATGACACGCTGCTTTTCTGCATTAGCCTTATCGAGAATGCGCTTGCCTTCTTCTTCAGCATTGATGCGTGTCTGCTCTGCTTCACCTTTTGCCTTAGAAATAATTTCATCAGCAGTACGCTGAGCAACAATCAAAGCCTGAGCAATAGCGCTATCATCGCTCTTGCGCTCGCGTAAACGAGCTTCCAGCTCGGCGATCTTAGCATCTTTCTCTGCCAGCTCGTCTCGGCTTACCATGTCAACTTCTGGTTGAGAGATAATCTCTGTACGTGCAGCAGAAGCTTCTGATGCCTGAGCGCGCAAATGTGCAATCTCGTCATTTAAATCATCAATTTCAGAAGCTACACGCTCCAAAAAAACATCCACTTCGTCAACGTCATAACCACGACGTTCGATCTTAAAGCTTTGGTTTTGGATGTCAGCGGAAGTAATCGCCATGAAATACCCCTAACGTAGTACTATCTACTTTTGAGCTGCTCTTATGATAGCTCAAATTATTCCCGTGCCTACAACAAGCCTAAACGTTTCACAATCCAATTGCCCGACACTTGAAGCAGTTCGCGCTACAACAGCACAACAATAAACCTTACCCCGAACTGTAACACAAGCAACGCAATGATTGGGCTGATGTCAATCATTCCGCCAATCGGAGGAATGAAACGTCGAAATATATTCAGATAAGGATCACATAACTTCCCTAATACATTACGCAGATCCCCCACGATGCCTGAATTTGAAGGGATCCAGGACATCATGACATAAACAAAAATAATAAAACTGTAGGTATCAGCCAGAGTAACAAGAAGATACGAAATCATAATCGCAATAAATCCTTCGCTGCTCTCAAGAGTTACAACTTACAAAATGCCTTGTTTTTGCAGGCGATGGCGCTCCTCGAGCGAAAGGTCTCCACCCTGCACCACGATAAAGGTCTTATCAGCAACGCAGTCAACCCGCGCATCGAGTGCCGACGCAACTCCAAACGAAAAGTCTAAGACACGCTTTGCGAGAGCCGAATCGGTTGAACGCAGCGAGAGAACAACGATGTTTCCTAATTTTACTGAACGCGCCACTGATGCAACGTCCTCATAAGACACTGGTTGCAAAAGCGTTATTTCTCTAGAAGAAAAACTCCCTCCCGTTCCTAAAGAGGAATTCGAGGTTCCACCACCTGAAATAACTTCAGTACTACTATTCGATACATTACCTGAAGGAGCACCAAGCGAAGAGGAATATGAACTCGCAGAAATGCTTGCTGTCGATGCCTTTTCAGATCCAGTTGAAGGAGTAAACAGAGAATCGAGGCCCGCAGAGCGAGAAGTAGTTCTTGCCGAATTCGTCTTATTTCCTGCTACCGAAGAAATCTGAGAAGAATCGGTGCCACCTTGACGAGCATGTTCCTTATAGGGAGAAACAAAATCGCCGTAAGCGGTTGCGGGAACATCATATTGTTCGGTTTCCTGGGCATCCAAAACTGCAGGTGAAGAAGGTGCCGCATAAGAAGAGCTTCTTGCAGGTCTTCCAGCAGCTGCAAAGCTGTCATCGCCTACCGCTCCCGCACTGACTCCATAAGCGCTAGTGGTTGCACGAATGTCACTTGAACTTACCAGATGAGGCGAAGTTGTGTAAGGCGAAGCAAAGGACGAAGTACGAGACTGATGCCCCGCCGCAGAACGCGTCGTATATTCGAGGCGATCATAGGGATCTGCCTGAGAAGAAGATGCATACTGATCCCCAGAATCATAAGAGCCTGCATCATCGTAACCATACTCATCATATTCATCGTAGTACGGCTCTTCATCATAAGCGCGCTGCTTGGCGCCACCAAATCCAAATCGATCCTTCAAATCTCCAATAATATTGCTTGGAGAAACGGAGGGACGTGGAAAATCCATATCTTTATACCCTTCTGATCACCGTCGAAAATTTGTGATCTTTAATTATCGTTAAAATTCGACAAAAATAAAACCTTATTGCGTCATTAAACCTTGGTGCGCTATTCAAATTCATCGCTAAAAATAGCGCGGCCAACGCGGACAATCGTAGTACCAAAGCCTACCGCACTCCGCCAATCTTCGGTCATTCCCATAGAAAGAGCAGACAAATGACACGATATGCCTTTGTTCTGTAATCGAACTTGAAGATTATCGCGTAAGCGCTCTAGTCCTGAAAAGGTTGCCACAATGGCTTCTTCTTTTCCTTGAGGCGCCATAGTCATAAGCCCCTCAATGGAAATATGAGAAAGCCCCGCCGCTCTCTCAAGTATTCCTTCCACTTCATCGGGAGAAAATCCGCTTTTACTTTCCTCACCCGATACATTTACTTCCAAAAGTAACCGCTGACATTTCCCTATTTTTTCTGCAGCAGAATCTATCTTTGAAAGATGCGCTTCTTTGCATACCGAATGGATAAGAGTAGACGCAGAAACAATATCAGGAATTCGACGTGATTGAATATTGCCAATAAAATGCCACTCCACCTGAGGAAAGGCAGAAGATTTACGCAGTAGTTCATCGGGGCGATTTTCGCCAAATGCTGTCGCACCCGCCTCTATAGCAAGCGCCACTTGATCAAGGTCAACCGTTTTCGAAACAGCAAGCAACAATACCTCTTGAGGGTTTCTTCCCGCCTTATTGCATTCTTCATCTAATTCACTGCGCAAATGCTGATATCGACTTGCTGTGCTCATGCTTGCTCCTTGTCATATATACGCTCAAGTGTAGTCTTTTATGAACTCACCTTTAGGTTTACTCTTCTAAAAACGCACCCTTTGCAATTTAAGCTTTTGAAAATTAATCTACCAATGAGAAGGCATTACCCCAAGTACATCTAGAAGTATCTTCAGGAAAACGTTCATTGCCCAATACGAAGATAATCTACGTCGAACGAACGGCAAATGCTCCATGGCGCCCCGTCACGCCATTTTCTGCTCTATACGAAAAGAATTCATCAGTATGACAAACCGTACAAAGCCCCAGATCACATATTCTTTCAGGTGAAATTCCTGCTTGGACAAGCTGCGTTTGAAGTGCTTGCGCAAGATCGATATGGCGATAACCCGCATCACAAGATTTACCAAAGGTGTCTACGAATAAATCATGAAGCTCTTCGCTTGTCTCAAAGCATTCCCGTCGGATATGAGGACCAAAGTAGACATTGTATGACCCAAGTGCCTTACTTCCGATTTTACGCTCATCAAGTTGCGCCATGCGAAGTGCTGCCTTAACCGCAATGGTATTCATAACGCCTCGCCAACCAGCATGCACAACCGCAAAACATCCACTCGGTGAAACCAGTATTATCGGCACGCAATCGGCATAGCATAAAAGCGCTGCGACACGAGGCGCGTCTATCACAAGCCCATCGGCGCCTTTATCGATTTCAAGTAAAAAATTCAAAAGGTCAGTTTGAGCATCAACCGTTAAAACCGTATCGCCGTGAACTTGCTTTGGGACCAGCAAGGGTGCTTCAGGCGTGGAAAAAGCTTCTCTTACCCGATTGCGATTTTCTAGTACATCAGGCCTAAAATCACCCACATGAGTACCCAGATTCAGTGATTCATAAGAACCTTTGCTTACCCCGCCTTTTCGGCAAGTAAAAGCAATTCGAACCCCCGTTGCCTCAAAAAGAGCTTCATCGGAATACGCCTCAATAGACGCAAAACGACCCTTGGCTAACTTCGGATAAGGTAGAACAAGGGTCGTCATAATAGCCTTCTTAGCTGTTTGGGTAATTCCTACGATTTACTTCACACAAATTGCGTGCTAGCCAGTAGATCTTACTGACGTTTTAAGAAATCAGGAATGTAGTCTTCGTCGGCAAAACGTGGCTCCGAAGGATACAACGGACGCTGGCTTTGTGCTGGCTTTGGCGCAGAAGCTGCTTGCTGCGTAGTAGAAGCGAACATATTGTCACGACGGGAGAAATCCATCGCAGCTTGGTTGCTGGTTGCTTTAAATCCCGTTGCAATAACAGTAATGCGAATGGTGTCACCTAACTCAGGATCAACGATCTGGCCGTAAATGATGTTGGCATTTTCGTCAGCAACGGCTTCAACCACGCGAGCTGCTTCATCAACTTCGGACAAAGCAAGTTCTGGTCCGCCTGCAATAGAGAACAGGATGCGAGAAGCACCTGCAATTGAGGTTTCAAGTAAGCTTGAATTGATGGCCTGCTCTGCTGCTTCCAATGCACGAGAATCACCCGAAGCAATGCCGATACCCATCATGGCAGTACCTGCATCCTTCATAACCGTGCGGATGTCTGCAAAGTCAAGGTTAATCAAACCAGGGATGGTAATAAGGTCCGTAACGCCCTGGATACCTTGACGCAACGTATCGTCAGCGATGCGGAAAGCGTCCAACATGCTCGTTTTCTTTTCGACGATTTCAAGAAGGCGATCGTTTGGAATAACAATAAGCGTATCTACCTTCTGAGAAAGAAAATCGATACCCTGCTCAGCTTGATTACGGCGAAGACGTCCTTCGAAGCTAAAGGGTTTCGTAACAATACCTACGGTAAGCGCACCGATTTCTTCACGTGCGATCTCTGCCACTACGGGAGCTGCACCCGTACCGGTACCGCCGCCTTCACCTGCAGTAACAAAAACCATATCAGCATCAGCAAGAGCTTCACGAATCTCAGTACGAGACTCTTCAGCCGCCTGGCAGCCAACCTCTGGGTTAGCACCCGCACCAAGGCCACGAGTAATCTCTTCGCCAATATGAATTGTTTTGTCAGCATCGGAAAGCATAAGTGCTTGGCGATCCGTATTAACTGCGATAAATTCAACACCCTTAATGCCGGCTTCTACCATTCGGTTAACCGCATTAGTGCCGCCACCGCCAACGCCAACGACCTTAATCACCGCGAGGTTGTCAGAGCCAAGAATCTGTTGCATATTTGCTCGCTTTCAGTTTTATTTCAGCGCCATCCCACAAAAGGGCAAGCCCTTATAGTTTGGACATCTTGAACATTGTACACAATGGATTGCGGTTTGCAAAACAACACCGTCAATATCAGGGATTACATCGACCTCCAGACGGGTTTATTCACAACTCGTACATTGATGTACGATATTTTTCCCTCATATTGTTGCAAAAGTTCAAGACATACTCGTTCTTTATCTCTAATATCCTGTGAATCACCAAAGGCGATTTCAACTCCATTGTCGAGAGTTAACGTGGTGGAATTACTGCTTGCAGCCGAAACGCTCTTGATTTGATCAGCAAGTTCTGTCGTCATACCGTCAATGATCGAAAGAGCATTCTCTACATTTGCATTGTTGCAATATTTCCCTGCCTCTGGGGAAGACCCATAAGGAATATCAGTAATCTCTAGCGCGTTTGCGGCATCTTCGTATATCGATGCAGGAAGCGCTTGACCTTCTTCGCTATTTTGGTCCGGCAACTCCGTAAGCCACATACCGTCAGGAGCTAAAGCCCAACGTTCAACTGTATTGGACTCATCTACCGTGACCGAAACAACCGCAGAAATGCTGCGTTCGGTGATACTTAAATTAAGGGTATCGGGAAAAACCCTATCAACACTTGCGCTTTCTACCCAAGGATTTGAAGTTAATCGTGAAGTAATGCCATTGGCATCCACATTGAGAAGAGTAGTTCCTTCAGGGACTGCAGCGAGTTCGGTCATTTCTTCAGCGGTGATATGAGAAACGCCCGATACGGTAACTTGTCGTACCGTAAACACCCCTGAATTAGCAAGAACAACCCCGCCTATGCCCAATACCGCAATGAGCGCGACGATAACTATAACTACCACCGGAAGACGCCTTGATGCACGCCGCGCACGATATCGCGCAGCATTGTGAACCTCAGAAACACTAACTGAGCGAAGCGGCTGATCGGCCTGCTGGTATCCACGATCCGCTGAACGAGGTATACGAGCGGATCCCCCTACCCCCGCCGAAGAACCCCTCGTGCGAGAAGAGGTGTGAGCCGTTCTTCGAGGAGATCTACCTTGGGTCGGACGACCCTTTATCGTTGTAGGTCGCGCCGATGGTCTATTCCTCGAAGACGTTACCCTTGAAACCGAGGAAGCGGACCTCCGTCTCGAGTTCGATGCCATAGCGCCTCCTCACTTCTTCTCGAGCGGTTCTGATAAGCGTCAAAACATCATGAGCTGATGCAGATCCGGTATTTACTATGAAATTGGCATGCTTTTCTGAAATACACGCGCCACCACAAGCTTTGCCCTTTAATCCCGCTTTTTCAATCAGCGCGCCCGCAGAGCCCTGTTCGGGATTACGAAAAACACTTCCACAAGAGGGATAGTCAAGGGGTTGACTTGCCTTGCGCCTTGCAAGCAACGAAGTCATTCGTTCATGGATATTACCCGAAAATGCACGCTCAAGTTTTAATTCGCATTCAACAAGCACTTCGTTTGGTAAAAACGAAGAGGTGCGATACCCCCACGTCAAGTCGCTTGCAACGTAGCGTTTTAGTCCCGTTTGTGCATTGTATGCCGTAACAGACACCACGCGAGAACCCATCCAGTCGTTTCGGGTGCCCGCATTTTGAACTAAAGCACCTCCCACGGTGCCAGGAGTACCCACCGCAAATTCCATGCCAGAATATCCATGATGAAATACTTCTTGCACGAGACGAGAAAGCATGGTTCCTGTACCTACTACTACATGCTGCACTTCGTCATCGAAACGCCACGCACGAAAATCCCCCGCGAGGGTTATAACTACTCCGTCGTAACCCTCATCTGATACAAGTAAATCTGAACCTTTGCCCGTTATAAACCACGGAAGCCGCTCGTCAGCGCACACCTTAAGTATTGCACCGAGCGCAGCAATTGAATTCACTTCTACAAAAGCTCTTGCAGGGCCGCCAATGCGATACGTAGTATGGCGAGCCATTGGTTCGTTTAATCGAATTGTTCCTTCAAAATCGTCATCGAAACGCATCAGTTCCAATTCCGAGGCATGACGAGCCGCCATTAGTGCTTGCTCTTTTCCTCGTCCTGGAGAGCCGCAAGCAGTTCTGGACCAACGCCGGTTACGTCGCCAGCGCCCATTGTGATCACCAGATCACCTGACGTTAAATTATCCACAAGATAAGGAATGAGTTTCATGCGGCGATCGATATAAGCAAGCTTTTCAGTATCACCCACATGATCCAAAACAGGCTGCATAAAAGTTGCACCTGTTATACCAGGAATTGGAGTTTCTCCCGCCGAATAGACATTCATGAACACCACAAAATCTGCCTGATCAAACGCTGAAGCAAATTCGTCTTTGAGAACTTCAGTGAACAGCTTCACGCGAGAATAGCGATGCGGCTGAAAAACGACACAGACTCGCTTGAAATCGAGACTCTTTGCCGCAGAGATAGTCGCAGCGATTTCAGTGGGATGATGAGCGTAATCGTCCAAGATAGTTATTCCGCCCACTTCTCCTACGAGATCGAATCTACGACGAACGCCCGAAAAATCTCCGAGCACTTCCGCTGCGCGCTGAACATCAAAACCTTGTGTCATCAGGAGGGTAAGAACACCCGCCGCATTAAGCGCATTGTGCTGACCAGGATTTTGCTTCAAGCGACACGCAAGCGCTATTCCGTTAGGCAATGTTACGGTAAAAGAAGTCGAAACTCCCGATACCGCATAATCGGATACCGTAGTATCGCATTCATCAGAAAAGCCATAAGTCAGAACTTTACGACCCGTTTGACGCGCCACTTCAACGAGCGCTTTATCTTCTCCGCACACCACACAACAACCATCGTCGTGCGCAGAAGACATAAAGTCGCCGAATAATTTATAGATCTCATTGAGATCTTCATAATGATCCAAATGATCCGCTTCGATATTAGTTACCAGAACCGATTCTGGATCAAGATAGGTAAATGATTTATCGCTTTCATCGGCTTCTACAACGTAGTAGTCGCCCTTACCACTATGTGCATTGGAATTGTAGGCTCGAACAATACCTCCGATAAGAAACGTAGGATCAAAACCCATTCCATCAATTACCGAGGCAAGCATTGAGGAAGTCGTGGTCTTTCCATGAGTGCCCGCAACCGCTAAGGTTCGACGCCCTCTTCCCAATTCTGCGAGCATCTTTGCGCGATGCCAAATAGGAATCTCGCGTCGTTTTGCTTCCTGAAGTTCAGGGTTATTTTCCAAAATTGCAGTGGAGACCACCACTACATCGGGATTTTCAGATTCCAAATTAGAAGCCTTCTGCCCAATGTAAATGCGCACACCAGCCTCACGCAATTGCTGCGTGTAACGGCTCTCACGCAAGTCGGAGCCTGATACTTCCATACCTTGTTCTTTAGCAACGCGGGCAATACCACTCATACCCACGCCACCAATACCAATAAAATGTACGTTTTTGATGCGATTCTCTGTCACGGACATCCTCCTCGAGATCGCCCCTTATTGTATAAAATCTTCCAAGCCTATAGCGCAAACACACAGTATTCGCGAAAACAATCTGGAACTACTTATGCTGCTGGTTAGTCTCTTCGTCGATAGATTTTTCTTCATTTCCATCGGCGTCCACATTTGAATCAGCGTCCGTTTCCGCTTCAGCATCGACGTCAGCATCAGTATCAGCATCAGAACTTGAGCTAATAGCTTTTTCTTCCTGTTGTTTTTTGAATTCGTCAAAGAGATCTGGCCATTTGGACTTTATCATCAATTCCACGACATCAGCTAAACGTGCCGCCGCATCAACCGTTTCGAAAGACTGGGCAGCCTTGCTCATATCCTCACGAAGCTGTTTATCTTTCAAAAGGCCCAAAACGCTGTTAGAAAATTCCTGTGTTTCAACCTTATCATCTGCGATAAGAAGAGCAGCGCCTCTTTCAACATATTCTTTTGCATTTGCTGTTTGATGATCTGCGGTCGCAAAAGGAAACGGAATCAAAATCGCGGGAATGCAGCGAGCAGAAATTTCCGCCAGAGACGATGCGCCTGCTCGAGAAACCACTAAATCAGTTGCAGCAAGCACTGCTCCCATATTGTCTTCATAGTCCTTAACCAAATAGCGTTTTTGCTCCTCTTCGGTTAATGCAAGGGCTTCACGTACCGTTTCGAATTCCTTCGGTCCAGTAATGTGCACTACATAAACGTTATCAAGCGAAAGCAACTCGTCTTTCATCTGAGTGATTGCCGTATTGATATGACGCGCACCCAAACTTCCACCAAATACCAAAAGCAACGTGGCATCTTCAGGAATCCCTAAGTAATTTCGTCCTTCTTCTCTCGTAGCCTCAAGAACAGATTTTCTTACTGGGTTACCCGTTACGATAACCTTCGTCTGATCTTTGATGGTTCGACCAGCTGACGCGTAAGTTAAGGCAACCGCTGCAGCATTTTTCGAAAGATAATCATTTGCCATGCCCATGACAGAATTCTGCTCATGAATAACCAAAGGAACGCGGAATGCCTTTGCTGCACGACCAGCAGGAAGGCAAGCGTATCCACCAAACACTACTACCGCACTCGGCTTGAGTTCTGCAAACCACCTGCCTGCTTCATTAGCAGAATGAGAGAGCTTTTTGAGCCCCTTTGCTAAGGTAAGAGGATGGCTGCGATCAAATCCAGAGACCTCAAAACCCTTAAAAGGTATTCCTGCCATTTCGACAAGAGGCTTCTCTACCCCATTGGGAGTACCTGCAAAATACACTTCGTGACCACGCTCTTGCAGCACCTCTGCAAGAGCAAGTGCAGGATTGATATGGCCAGCGGTTCCACCGCCTGACAAAACTATACGCATCCTTTTTACCTCCTTGACGCCCAATACGTTGAATTGGGCTTTATTTTCCTCAAGTCGAAAACTTTAACATCCCTTAAGAGGGTCGCCCTCTATTTCCGCTACCATGCACCACTTGAAATGAGCCTCGCATCGCATTACCCCGATACGGCTGGGCAGCTTGATTAAACCTTGAAGCCGTCCTGCGCACCGTGGAACCTTGACGCTGCGGTTGTGCATACGTTGATACTACATGTAATTGTTCGCGACGTTGACGATACTCGTCTTCATTATGAGAATCAAAAGAAATAGCCAAAATGATTCCCACCAACAAAAGCGAGGAAATCATTGAAGATCCACCCGAAGAGATAAAGGGAAGCGGCTTACCTGTTGTGGGGAACAATCCAACCACGCAAGCAATATTCAAAAATGCCTGGAATACGATCATTGTGGTCAGACCTGCTGCCACAAACCCACTAAACATAGATTTTGATTGACTTGCAATAAGGAATCCTCCACGAAGGAATACCAAAAAGGCAACAATTACTAAAAGAGCACCCACGAGGCCGAGCTCCTCGCCGATGATAGCAAAAATGAAGTCGGTCTCCGCTTCAGGAAGATACTGCAACTTTTCGTATGAATTTCCTATTCCTACACCAAAGACTCCCCCTGCAGCAAGCGCCTTGAATGAATGAATCAGCTGATATCCCGTTCCTTGCTCGTCTGCCCAAGGATCCAAAAAGTTAAAAAGTCGATCAGAGCGGTAGCTTGAAACCAAAATAGAAATCAAGACCATCACGGCACCAAGCGCTAACAAACCAATTATTGCCCTGCTCGGCAGGCCCGATAGTACCAAAACCATGAAAAGGCCCACACAACAAATAAGCGTAGTACCGAGGTCTGATTGCGTGATAAACAAAAACCCTAAAGGAATGATGATAAAAATTGCCGCTTGTCTAAATACTTCCTGCATATCAATTGCGCCGTTGCGATAATCTTCGGCAATGCGTGCCGCTAAAAGCACAAATGCAATTTTTGCAAATTCGGAAATCTGGATACTCACAGGACCAATAATCAGCCAGCGCTTTGCACCAAGGCCAACGGTGCCTAAGAGGGCAGTCAAAACAAGAAGAGCCACGCAGATACCCCAAAACACCAGAGCGCCTGCTCCGCGCAAGAAATCATGCTTCCCAAACAGAATAGCCGCCACCGCAAATACGATGCCGATAACCACAAACGCGCACTGTTTAATAGCCTCTCCCGTTGAATCTCCCTGCTCAACAAAAGCAGTGATAGACGAAGAGGAATACACCATGACAAGGCCTAAAACGACCAAGGCAAGCGTAGATAAAGCAACCATCACCCGCGGTGCCATGATGTGTGCTGGTGCACTTTTAAAAAACGAACGTGAGGGCGATTTGCTGCGTTTAGAGTTTGTTTGTTCCGCCCGTGGCATAATCCTGTTTAAGCACCCCTTTCCTTGCTTCGCTGGGCTACCAATTGCTTAAACACCTCACCGCGCTCCTCGAAACAGGAAAACTCATCGAATGAAGCACACGCAGGTGACAAAGCAACAATGTCGCCCGAAGTGGCATGAGACAGTGCTTCATCAAGAGCATCTTCCAAATGGGAGGCGCGATATACCGGTATTGATGCATGCGAAAACGCCTCAAGAAAACGAGGGCCAGCCTCACCAAAACAAACAACCGCCTTGCAATGTCGGCAAGCCTGCTCGACCAATTCGGCAAGATCAGTACCCTTATCATCGCCACCCAACAAAACTATAGGTTGTTTCTCTCCAAAAGCAGCAAGGGCTTTCAAAGTAGCATCAACATTGGTAGCTTTAGAATCGTTGTAGCATTCAATACCCTCGATCGAACCACAGGGTTCAATGCGATGCTCGAGAGGCATAAACGATGCCAATGCACGAGCAATATCACTTACTGAACAACCCAGCGCATGCGCTGCTGCTGCAGCTGCCAAAGCATTCGATGCGTTATGCTCCCCTTTGATTTGCAAATCGCTTCCCGCAATAATTTCAAATCTGCCTTCAGGGTACTCAAGACACAATACCCCTTTTTCATCAATAAAGGCTGCATTATCTGAACCGCACGCAAGACGCATGTTGCCCTGAATGCCTGCAGCCGTGCCCATAGGAATAGAGCGAAACTTTCGGGAAGGATCGTTTTTGAGTTCGCGCACAAATCCACGAACCACTTCGTTGGTCGCATCTAAAATTACCGTGGCATCTTCAGTGCAGTTTACATAGATATTTTGCTTTGCCTTGGCATATGCTTCAAAACTTCCATGCCACTTTAAGTGGTCGGGGGTGATATTAAGAAGCACTGCAACTTCAGGAGCAAAATGTTTGATCGAAGCAAGTTGATAGGAAGAAACCTCAGCGACATAGCACGAATAGATTTCTTTAGAAACTTCTTCGATGCAAGCATCTCCAATATTTCCTACAGCGCAAACGTTTTTACCGCACTCTTTTAAGACATGAGCAATAAGGGAAGTGGTTGTTGTCTTTCCGTTGGTACCAGTAATGGCAACCCAGACAGAGTCTTTAGCGCTTTCGCGCCATGCAAGCTCCACTTCACTTATCAGTTCCTTAGAGCAGCTGGCAGCTGATTGATAGAATGCAGAATTCTCTGAAATACCTGGACTTGCCACGCATAGGTCATACGACCCCGTAACCTCTTCGGTATCGAAAAGTACTACCGCACCCTGAGAGGTAAGACTTTTGGCAAAATCCTGAGCCTGCACAGAAGAAGTACCTGCATATACCGTTAAGGATGCGACGCGAGATCCTAGCTGTTTTGCAAAATAGGTACTAGCCGCCTTGCCCGATTTGCCCAGGCCCAAGACAAGAACATCCCCTAAAACAGTAGGAGCATGCTTTTTTGACACATCGAAAGAAACTGTTTCGCTAAACTTTTCCGCCATTTCTTTACCCCATAAGTGATTGAGCGAAATATAAACAGAAGCCTACTGCTGCAAGAGCCGCAGAAATAATCCAGAAGCGAATAACAACTTTTACTTCACTCCAGCCCTTCTTCTCAAAATGATGATGAAGAGGAGCCATCAAGAACAGACGCTTCCGTGTACGCTTGAAATAAAAGACCTGAATCATAACTGAAAGCGTTTCAACCACAAAAAGGCCTCCGATGATAATGGAGAGTACTTCTGTTTTTGAAACGATCGCTAAACAACCAAGCGCAGTGCCAAGGGCAAGGGACCCCGTATCACCCATAAAGATATCTGCGGGATATGAGTTGTACCATAAAAAGCCAATACAGCAGCCTGCGAAAGCAGCCGCCACGATAGCACTATCGAGAAGACCAGCACGAAAAGCAATAGCCGCCATTACCACAATGACCACCATAAAAGTACCACTCAACAAACCATCAAGTCCGTCAGTTAAATTGGTGGCATTACTCATACCGGCAAGCAAAATATCCGCAAAGATAAGATAAAGCCAAGGGATGCTAAAATCCCCTCCTGCTGGCACTTCGATAGGTAACGTGGTGGTAAATATACCCAAGTCAAACGTGTATACAAACGGAATCTCAACCGTCGGTGGAACACCGAGCCAGTTTACCGCAGCTAAAACAAAAGCACTCGCAATAAGGAATTGACCTATAAGTTTTGCTTTAGGGGACAAACCAAGAGAACGCTCGTGAGCAACTTTGGAGGCATCGTCGAACAGACCAAGAGCGCCCGTTGCTAAAACCGCACCCATAATTAACCAGGTTTCCGGAACGGGTTCGGCCAAAATTGCCACCACAATGGTTGCAGCAATCAGCATGATAACGCCACCCATAGTTGGCGTACCCTGCTTTACCAGATGGCTTTCGGGACCATCTGCACGAACAAACTGCCCAATGAGATGCTTGCGCAAAAATTTAATAAAAGCAGGCATCAAAGCGATCGTTACGATAACGCCCAAGAAAATAGCGAGAAAGACCATAAAGGTCGGGTATTCAACAAAGGAAACCATAACTAGCTCAACAACTCCTTGGCTATCCTATCGAGCTCCATGAAGTGAGAAGCCTTTAGCAAAAGCGTATCACCAGGAGCAATATGCTCTCGCAAAAAAGCAAGCGCTTCTTCGCGAGTATCTACTACATGTATGCGCTCAGGAGCAAACCCTGCCGATTGGGCTGCTTGTCCAATGAGGCGAGCAAGCTCGCCCACGCAAATCAGAAAATCAATATTAGCACGAGCGGCAAATCTTCCAACGGATTCATGAGCAGCAGGAGCAAACGAACCAAGTTCACCCATATCTCCTAGAACCGCAAAACGACGCCCTTCAACACGCATTGCCTTTAAAAGGGAAAGTGAAGCACGCATGGAATCGGGATTTGCATTATAGGCATCATTGATTACCGTAAATCCCTGGTCGGAATGAAGAATTTCCTGCCTTCCTCCCTCTGGCATTGATGCTTCAAGCGCCGCAACGATTTCTTCTAAGCTCATTCCAGCCAGGTATCCAACCGCCGCAGCAGAACAAGCATTAGAGACGTTATGTATACCGCGCAAAGAAAGCTTGCACTCCATACGATCTACATCGATTGAAGACGAGGCTACCTTCATTTCACTCGTTGCATCGCCTTCTTTATTTCGCATAAAACCACTTGCGCACAAAACAAAGGAAGGATAGCCATCGCAATCGAGTTGTACCTCTTCGGCCCAAACGCAGGGAACCGATGACTGTTTATGCGATTCAGTAGCTACCTTCGAGCCATCAAAAAGCACCTTCAAGATCGAAGAATTTTGCGCTTCGGAGCACTCCCATACAAAATCGGTCATATCGTCTGCAGCATTAAGAAATGCCACGCCCTTTTCGACAGGCAGAGAAGCAATCAATTCTGCTTTTGCACAAGCGATGTTTTCCCTACTGCCCAATAGTTCAATATGACTTTCACCTACATTGGTAATCAAGCCCCAGTCGGGCTTAACAAAAGAACAGAGCTGCTCGATTTGACCTGAACCGCGCATACCCATCTCTACTACGATCATCTCAGTATCGGGATCTGCATTTAAGAGCGTACGCGGAACACCTAATTCGTTATTTTGATTTGCCTTTGTTGCAATACACGAAAAACGTGCCGATAGAACGTCGCGCACAAGATTTTTGGTAGTTGTTTTGCCGGTAGAACCGGTAATACCAATGACACGTCCTTTAAGAACGCCACGATATCCGCTGGCAAGTTGAGTAAACGCCTCGTGCGTTGAAGATACGCGCAGAATCGCCGTTGCTGATTCTTCCGCACATGCTATTACCTCTTCTGGGAGGTCCTTCATGACCAAAACAGCAACTGCTCCTGATTTACAGGCAGACTCCACAAAATCATGGCCATCAACCCGCTCTCCCGGCAGTGCAACATAAACAAATCCAGGCTCAACTTCTCGCGAATCCCAGGTAATACCGCATGCTTCTTTTTCTAAGTCGCAAGCAGAATTCAGGAGGTGAGCACCACTAAAACGAGCGATCTTGTCAACCGAAAGACGCATAACGTTAACCGAACACCTTCTTCAGTTCTTCGGCAGCAACTTCACGGTCATCGAAGTGATGCTTTTCGGTGCCTATTATTTGATAGTCCTCATGACCTTTGCCCGCAATCAAGACAGCATCTCCGGGTTGAGCAAGCGCAATAGCCCGCGCAATTGCTTCGTGACGATCAGCGACCACTTCATAATGATCGCTACCTTCGCTCATTCCTGCCACAATATCTTCAATGATCGCCTGAGGATCTTCTGTTCGTGGATTATCTGAAGTAACTACCGCATAATCGGCAGCCAAAGCAGCCTTTCCCATAATGGGACGCTTGCCTGAATCGCGATCGCCTCCGCAACCAAACACAACAATTGTCTTGCCTTCGCTTTCAAGCGCAGATACTGAAGCGATAGCTTTCTCAAGAGCATCAGGCGTATGAGCATAGTCTACATACACCGAGATACCTCCATCGTTTTCAACCGATACACGCTGCAAGCGGCCTGGCACCGCAGGAACATCGCGTAGCGCCTCAACAATCGCAGATGGAGCATAACCGAGCTGCAAAGCAACGCCGAAAGCTGTCATGACGTTCTCTACGTTAAAGCGGCCCACCAAAGGATAGGTCACCGTATAGTTTGTCCCTCTTACCGATAGCTCAACACGAGTTTGGGCAGCACCATACTCCACTTCAACGGGGTGAATTTGTGCCGAAGGATCAAATCCTGTAGTAACAATGACATCTTCATTTGCGGAAGTGCGCTTGAGGAGTTCTTTTCCCCATGCACTATCAATATTGATAACACGCTTTGCAGGATAGTCCTTTGAGAAGAGACGAGCCTTTGCGGAAAAATACGCCTCGAACGTTTTATGGTAGTCAAGATGGTCTTGCGTGAGATTGGTAAAAGCGGTTACTGCAAATTTCGTAGCCCACGTACGCTCCAAATCGAGTGCATGAGAACTAACCTCCATAGAAACCACACCACAACCTTCATCACGCATCATGGCAAAGAGTTTTTGTAGATCGGGTGATTCGGGCGTAGTATGAGAAGAAGGACGATGTTGTCCTTCAATTTCAATTCCAACCGTACCAATAAGGCCGGTTTTATTTCCGAGCACCTGAGCTATATGATTTACCAGATAAGTGGTTGTAGTTTTGCCGTTGGTGCCCGTTACTCCAACCAAGGAAAAGGCTTCTGAAGGATTGCCGTAAAAACGGGAAGCAAGGCGGGCCATCGCCTTACGAGAATCCTTTACCACAACCTCCGTAACCTCAGTTGCATCAGCTAAATACACCTTACGTTCCACAATAAGAACGCGCGCGCCACGATCGATGGCGTCTTGCGCAAATGAGTGTCCGTCAGCCTTTAAACCAACGATGCAGCAAAACGCATCTCCTGGTTTCACTGCGTCGCTTCGATACGCAATTCCTGATACGGGTTCTTCGGGATTACCAATAATGGTGCAATCTATTCCTGAAAATAGTTCTCCACATGTTTTATACGTCATGGAAACCTCAATTCTGAGTAATGTTGTAGCGATCTATCGCAAAGGTCATTATATCGTGAAACGCTTCAACCGTTTGTCTCTCCCCAGGAACATCGTATGCGCCCACAAAACACACCAGATTAGTAGAGGAATCAGGTAAATAGCCCACAAAGGAAATATTGTAAACACCCTGCTGGTATCCGCCCTGATCCGAAGCGATTTCTGCAGTTCCCGTCTTGCCGACAACGCGATAACCTTCAATTTGAGCATCGGTACCCGTACCGCGATCAACGGTTGCTTGCATCATAGTTTCAAGCTGATCAATTGCGCTTTGATTGTCGGTAATCTGACTGGTTGTGTAAGCGCGATCCTCTTCTTCGGTCGGCACATCCAATAGGAAATGTGGCTGAGTGGCAGTTCCATTATTAGCAAGCGCTGCATAAAAACGTATCATTTCGATAGGCGTAGTAGTAAGGCCTTGGCCAAAGCTGATGTTATACCCTTGAACTTCCGACCATTGATCGCGGGGCGATACGTAGCCCTGCGCTTCACCTGGATAATCCACTCCCGTCGTTTCGGTAAGCTGATATTTTTGAATGTATTCGTAGAGTTTCTCAAAGCCCATATCGCGCGCAATAAGAGACACTCCTACGTTCGACGAATCCGCAATGATGGTGGTGGCGCTCATGGTTTCATCGCCGCGCTCGTGTGAGTCGGTAATGGTATAGTCATCAACCTTCAAAGCAGCAGGACAGAAATACTCCGTATCAGGGTTTACAATACCCTCTTCCAATGCAGCAAGCATAGTGGCTGCTTTCATGGTTGATCCAGGCTCGTATGACGACGAAATAGACGAAAGATTCGTTGCTCCTTCTTCTATTTTCGTAAGATCAGTTATGTCAAAAGTAGGCGAAGAAGAGCATGCATAAATTTCCCCTGTGGCAGAGTCCATAAGCATCGCTGATCCGCCAGAACCTTGTACCTCTTCAACTCGTAGCGCGAGTGCTTCCTCGAGTTTTTGCTGCATATCAATATCAATGGAAAGTACGATATCCTGACCATTAACCACTTCAGCGGTAACCTGTTCAGTACCAGGAACAGGAACACCCTCTTTGCTGTACTCCAAAGTCTTCTGACCTGCCGTACCACCCAGAATATCGTCGTAGTACAACTCAAGGCCGGTAATAGCATCGCCATCCGAATTGAGTACACCAATTATCTGGCTAGCAGTAGCACCACAAGGATATACACGTTTGGATGTTTTCTCGTAATCAACGCCTTCAATGCCCAAGTCTTTAATGGCATTCATATCATCTTCATCAGCGCCTTTAAAGAGATAAACAAAATTCGTGTCTTGCTGAATTTTGTCCTTATACTCTTGCGCTTCCCCTCCGCACGCATTAGCAAGTGCTGTTGCAAGTCGATCAACTTTATCGGCACTTACCACATGAGGATGGCAGAAAATATTGTACGCATCGACCGTTGTTGCCAGGATCGTACCATTGCGGTCGTAAATCGTGCCTCGACGCGGTTCAATATCAACCGTGACTTCACGTGAAGTGCCTCTATCAAGATTGTTTTGTGCATCTATTACTTGAAGCCACACAAGACGACACGCCAAAATAACCGCAACAGCTAAGAACACGAGAAGGATAATGCCTAATCGTCCATTAAACATATCTCTATCGAAGCTACTTGTGGAAAACCGTGAAGATCTACTATTCCGTTGAGGACTTTGGTGGTGGCGCGAAGATGCGGACCTTGGTCCTTGCACCCGCTGCGAATGGGAACGCCGCGAAGTATGCCTCTCGACCATAAGAGTTTATCCTTGCGAAGTAATGCGAGAAACGCTTCCCGCAAAAGAAAGATTACCTGCAGAGTCAATGGAAACCGGATCGACCGAAAGAGTGATAGTTTCCGAGCTTACCCCTGCTTGCATCTTTAATTTTTCATCAGCCTGAGTACGAATGTTGCTCGGACTTGAAAGCAGGCTTTCCTGAACCGCCAGTGATTCACCTGTAGTACGAGCATCGGCAATTTGAGTACGTAAATCACTTGCTTGAGAAGCAGTGCTATAAGCAGCAGAAGCAAGTCCAACACGAACAAAACCAATGATCAAAAATACCACAAGGCAAGCAATGACCACTTTTATGCCCGTTACGGCGAAATCAGAAAGCGCTGGATTTACCGCATGCTTTCTGCCAGGAACAACACGAACCGAAGGAGCTGATGGCGAATAGGGCCTAGCAACTTCATGATCGTAGCGATATGCTGGTACGCCTGCCATCTGCTCACCTCCTTGGTGCGTTTTAGTAGTTCATACGGAGCGAGGCAGTTAAATGTTTTCATCTAAGCGTTGCGCTACTCGAAGTTTTGCACTGCGCGAACGCGGATTTCGTTTTATTTCATCAGGAGACGGCAGAATCGGTTTTCGCGTAAGAACTTTCAATACCGGCTTGTTCCCACAAACACAAATTGGTAAGTCGGGAGGACAAGTACAACCCGTAGACATTTTCTTAAACAGGTCTTTAACTATACGATCCTCAAGCGAGTGGTAGCTAATTACTGCAATATGACCTCCAGGAGCCAGCCAGCGAATAGCTGCCTCTAAGCCACTGCGCAACACGTCGAGCTCGCCATTGACTTCAATACGAAGTGCTTGAAACGTGCGCTTCGCGGGATGACCACCCGCACGTCTTGCCGAAGCAGGAACGGCTGCCTTGATAACCTCGACCAATTCTTCGCTTGTGGTAAGAGGTTTTTCCTTGCGTGCCGCTACGACAAATTCTGCAATGCGACTTGCCCACTTTTCATCAGAATACTGACGGATGACCCGAGCGAGATCTGCTGCGTTATAAGTGTTGATGATCTCAGCTGCGGTTAAAGTTTGATTACTCGGATCCATCCGCATATCAAGAGGGCCAGTTTCCTTAAAGGAAAAGCCACGAGCAGGTGTATCGATTTGCACCGACGAAACTCCCAGATCGAACAATATTGCGTCGATCGAAGGAATTTGCGCTGCTACCAAAAGTGCATCCAAGTCTCCAAAGTTGCCTTCTACCACATCTATTTCAGGGCGAATGGCTTCTGGCAAAGCTTCCAAGCGCTCACGCGCCGCTTTGCGTGCCACCGCATCTTGATCAATACCAATAAGATGACCTGTTCGACCGATGTGTTTCGCAACTTCCAGAGAATGTCCTGCCCCACCGAGTGTAGCGTCTACGTAAGTTTGTCCTTCGGACAAATGGAGAGCTTCAATGCACTCAGAAAGCAGAACGGGAATATGCCGATATTCATTTGTCATTGTTCGCGCGCCTTACCCTAGCTCACCAAGGAAGCCACATCGGTGTCTTCCACGAACTGGCTCCAACGCTCCTCGTCCCAAATCTCAAAGTGATCGGTATCGCCTACAATAACAACGTCTTTATCAAGCGAAGCGGAATCGCGCTGCTGGGGGGACAGATGAATGCGACCCGAGTTATCCACTTCGCATGGTTTTGCACGAGAATTTAAAACCTTACGCTGAGCAACCATCTTTCGGTTGCTTGCGCTATAGCCACCCTGCGCTTCAAAAAGGCTTTCAACCCAGGCAGAGAACGCTTCAGTTTCAAAAACCAGAAGACATTGATCCGTAGGATCAGGTGTCACCCTAAGATTCTCGGAAAGAACCTTGCGGAATTCAGCAGGAAGAGACAAGCGTCCCTTGGCATCCAGCTTTCGGCTGTATTCGCCAAGCAGCTCGCTCACAACTGTTCTCCTTCCAGGGTTCCCTCGTGGAGTTAATTTTAGGCGAGCGAATCCCACTTTGCAACACAAAATGGGAATTCCACCCACCTTTCTCCCCCTCTTTCCCCCCACGATTTACCACGTGTTTTATTTTTTCCAGGGGATTTACCTAGATATAGACACAATATCTAGGGGTACCACTAAATATGGTTTGACCAAAACGTGGGAGAAAGTGGGAGACTTTATGACGAAAGCGTGAATTATGGACAACTGAGAGGTATCTGCCTCACTTGCAACCATGGGATTCAACTACAGACTGAAGGAATCTTCTAATTTAATGCCATTGCGTGTGTTCGATGTTGTGCATTCCCTATCGAGCATCGTTGTATATCCTCTACCGAACATCGCTGCGCGCTCTTTATATCTACGCGTTCTTCATTGAGGGGTTGTTGCTGTTCTTTTTTAAGAGTTGTTGCGCGGATGCGCCGCTAGATACTCTTCTCGCAAATGAGCCGTTTGCACATGAGTATAAATTTGAGTGGTTGAAATATCAGAATGCCCCAACATTTCTTGAATTGAACGAAGGTCCGCACCACCTTCAAGCAAATGCGTGGCAAAAGAATGACGCAACGTATGAGGATGCAAGTTTTTTATACCGATACGGAGACCAGCTTTTTCTACCACCTTATGCACGCTCTGACGAGAGAGCCGCCCTCCACGTGCATTTAAGAACAAGGCGGGGCTTGGGTGTGCCTTGCTACACGTAAGATAAGGTCGCGAATCTTGCAAATATATCTGGACGCGCTCAATAGCCAATCCCGAAAAGGGCACCAGACGCTCTTTCGATCCTTTTCCTAAGACCCGAAGCGTACCTTCATCAAACCGAACACGATCAAGATCGAGTCCCACCAGCTCACTCACCCGCAGACCACACCCATAAAGCACCTCTAAAATGGTGGCGTCTCGAATTTCTAAGGGCGTTACAAAAGGCATTCCATCAAGCAGAGAACACACCTGATTAATACTAAGTACATCGGGAAGTTTCTCTGGTTTTTGAGGAATTCCCACCATCTGAGCTGGATCTTTCGAGACAAGATTTTCTCGCACCAAAAATTTATGGTAGCCCTTAATGGTGGAGGTGCGGCGTGCGATCGTAGAAGCTGCGAGACCCCTCTTGTGCAGGCTTGACTGAAATGCCAGAATTTCTTCGCGTGATATTTCTGATGCTTCTTTTACCTGGTACGTGTCTTTTAAAAAAGAAAGATAATCATCTAAGTCTTCTCGATAAGCGCGCACCGTTGCAGGCGAAGCTCCTCGTTCTGCCACTAAGTAACCTATATAGTCTTGCACGAAAAACATAAGCCCAAATCGCTTACTGTTGGATTCTTCCATGAACTTCTAAGCGTCCACAACCTAGGCGCTTAGATCTATCACTATTCTACTGACGCTATTGTAGTTAAAGCGGATTATGATTTAAACAAACTTTGGCTTCTCGTGTGTCAGATGAGCCTTATTGCAAGCAGCATCAACAAATCCCACAAAGAGAGGGTGGGGCTTAGTGGGACGACTCTTGAATTCAGGATGACCTTGGCTGGCGATAAACCACGGATGGTCAGGAAGCTCAATCATTTCCGTCAAACGCCCATCAGGTGAAAGTCCACAGATATTCAAGCCTGCTTCAACCAGTACTCCACGATACGCATTATTTACCTCATAGCGATGACGATGACGCTCGTAGATTACTTCTTCTCCATACACTTGATATGCAAGCGAATCTTTTTCGAGCTTACAGGGATACGCACCAAGACGCATCGTGCCACCCTTGTCTTCCACATCTTCCTGCTCAGGCATGAGATCAATAACGGGATATTGCGCTTCCTCATCAAATTCAGCCGATGTGGCACCCTGGAGTCCCGCCACGTGGCGCGCAAACTCGCACACTGCCGCCTGCAGCCCTAAGCAAATTCCCAAATAAGGAATGTTGTGCTCTCGTGCGAACTGCGCAGCGACAATCTTGCCCTCAAACGCACGTTGACCAAAACCACCTGGCACCAAAATGCCATCCATGTCGCCTAAAGTTGCTTGCACTGTTTCAGCCGAAAGCTCTTCGCCGTCAACAAGATGAATGGAAGCATGCACTCCGTTTGCCACCGCTGCGTGCCCTAATGCCTCAATTACCGAAAGATAGGCATCAGGCAAACTTACATACTTACCAACAATAGCGATATTTACTTCCCCTTCACAGGCATCTGCCGCAGCAAGGAAATTCTTTAAAGGAGAAAGATCTGCTTCGGGTGCAGAAAGATTCATGCGCTTAAGAACCTGCACATCAAATTCCTGATCAAACAACGAAAGCGGAACTTGATAAATCGAAGGAGAATCTACGCAAGAAAGGACATGCTCTACCTCAACGTCACAAAACAAAGCAATTTTTTCTCTAACTTGATCAGTTATTTCATGATCGGAGCGACACACAATAAAATCAGGCTGAACGCCAAGCGAGCGTAACTCTTTAACACTATGCTGAGTGGGTTTGGTTTTTACCTCGTGTGCAGCCGCGATATAAGGCACCAGGGTTACATGAATAAAACAAACATCGCCTTCAGGACGTTCCTTTTTAAATTGACGCGCCGCCTCAATAAAAGGAAGCGATTCAATATCGCCAATAGTGCCACCAATTTCAGAAATCACGATATCGGCGTTCGATTGATCAGCAATGCGACGCAGACGATCTTTAATTGCCTCTGTCACATGAGGAATAACCTGCACCGTTCCACCTAGAAAATCTCCTCGACGTTCACGAGCAATAAGACTTTTATAGATTGATCCTTGAGTAAAGTTGGATTCGCGCGAAAGATTTTCATCGATAAAGCGCTCGTAATGCCCTAAATCCAAATCGCCTTCATGACCATCTTCAGTTACGAACACTTCACCATGTTGGAAAGGAGACATGGTACCCGGATCTACATTCAAATAAGGATCCATTTTTTGCATGGTTACCTTGTAACCACGAGCTTTAAGCAAATGGCCCAACGAAGCGGCGGTAATTCCTTTTCCCAACGATGAAACTACGCCACCTGTCACAAAAATATGCTTTGCCATGATGCTCCTTAAATGATTTATCTCTTGATCTTTACTTACTGATCTTTGCTTGTCTTCTAATCTTCGCCTACTAGTTTTTGTCCATTTCAGTTCTATTCTAATGAGCTATGTTTCAAAACATTTAACATCAGTACTTCAAGGAAAGGTTTTACACACTCGAAACATCTATTGAAATGATAATTCGGCATCCATCGCGCTTGGAATGATGCTTTTGCATTCATAGCGCCCAGATTGATAGTTAGACATCCGTAGTGCTCGAATTGACAGATAGGCATTCATAACGCTTCTCTCCATGAATGCTTTGCGACGAAAAATAATCTGAATAACAGATTTTTTATAAGCCCGCCAAGCCCTGCTTTATACTAATTTGGTTACGACGACAATCACAGCTATCTACAAGATGAGAGGATTATTCCATGCGCATCGGTTTTGATAACGACAAATACATTGCCCTACAGGCTGAGCACATCCGTGATCGCATTAGCCAATTTGGCGGCAAATTGTATTTGGAGTTTGGCGGCAAATTGTTTGACGACTTCCACGCTTCTCGCGTATTGCCCGGCTTTGAACCAGATAGCAAAATTCGCATGCTTAAGCAATTAATTGATGACGTAGAAATTATTGTGAGCATCAATGCTAACGATATCGAAAAATCCAAAATGCGCGGGGATCTTGGCATCACCTACGACGAAGACGTGTTGCGCTTGCTTGATATTTTCCAATCGATGGGCTTCGCTACCGCAGGTGTAGTGATTACTCAGTTCGAAAATCAGCCCTCAGCGCTTGCTTTCCGTCATCGCCTCGATACGCTTGGCATCAAAAGCTACCTGCACTACCCTATCGCAGGCTATCCTTATGATACGGCACGTATTGTAAGCGAAGAAGGCTATGGGCGTAACGAATATATTGAAACCACGCATCCTCTAATAGTAGTAACGGCTCCAGGTCCCGGCTCTGGCAAAATGGCAACTTGTCTCTCTCAGCTCTATCACGAGCACAAACATGGTGTTGAGGCTGGTTATGCAAAATACGAAACTTTCCCTATTTGGAATCTGCCGCTAAAGCACCCTGTAAATATCGCCTATGAAGCCGCAACGGTAGATCTCAATGACGCTAACACGATCGATCCGTTCCATCTGGAAGCCTACGGCGAAACCACCGTTAACTACAATCGCGATGTAGAAATTTTCCCTGTACTTAAAGCTATGATGGAGCGAATTTTGGGCACAAGTCCCTACCAGTCTCCTACCGATATGGGTGTCAATATGGCTGGCAAAGCAATCGTTGATGATGAAGCGGTACGCGAAGCGGCAAAGATGGAAATCGTACGTCGCTATTTCCAAGCAGCCGTAGAAGCTCGACGGAGCGGAAGTGGACAAGAATATGTTGAGCGACTCGAGCTTCTTATGAATCAGGCAGGCGTTGATGTCAATTACTCCCCCGCACGATCTGCTGCTCTTCTCAAAGAAGAAACAACGGGACGTCCAGCAGGCGCAATGGTTCTTCCCGATGGAAGCGTGGTAACTGGCAAAACTTCAGATCTGCTTGGTGCTGCCTCCTCCCTTCTTATGAACGCCCTAAAAGGAGTCGCAGGTGTCGATGATGCCGTAGATGTCATTAGTAATGAAGTTATCGAGCCGATCTGCGAGCTCAAAACTTCGACGCTTAATTCAAGAAATCCACGCCTTCATTCCGACGAAACGCTCCTTGCCCTTTCAGTGACAAGCGCTACCGATCCGTTGGCAAAACAGCTTATCGACCATGCAGGCGACCTAAAAGGCTGTGATGCGTTCTTCAGTGTGATCATTTCTTCCACTGACGAAAAGCTCTATCGAACCCTTGGCATCAATGTATGCTGCGAACCAAAGTATGAGCAGCGCAGGTACTACCACCGCTAAGGCGGTATCTCTGCAATCAAATGGTCAGCGAGTGCACCTATGGTATACTCGCTGAAACCTATTCACTGACATATTGTTTAAAGTTTTCTAGGGTTCCGCTGAGTTATTCAGCTTTACTCAGGCTGGTCCAAGAGAAAACAGCTACCGATCGGTAGCCACCACGGAGGGATAAAAGCCCGGGAGCAACAAATGTTGTTCCCGGGCTTTCTTTACGAGAAAGGTATCGAACATGACCACGGTGAAATACATCCGCCACAAACGATCCTTGAAGATTCATTAAGCCAAAAGTAATCCACGAAAGTTTATCCCTCGCAAGATCAAAACAAACGAATGAAAGGAACGTCGTGACCAACTACGCCACCTCAATGTCGGACCCCTCTTCAAGACGAAAGCATAGTTTTGCTTGGATTTGCCTAGTTCTGTCGGGCTGCCTTGAAGTGGTCTGGGCTTACACCATGAAGTTATCTCACGGTTTTAGCGATCCCCTCTATACCGTCATAACCATCGTGATATTGGCAGCAAATCTATTCTTGCTCGAAAAGCCTGTTGCAGTATTAGGCATCGGAGTCTCGTATGGTGTCTTCACGGGGCTGGGTATTGTAGGCACCACTATCGTAGGAGCGGTAAGTCTGGGTGAGACGCTCGACCCCATCAAAATAGCCTCAATCGCCATCTTGATGATCGGCGTTATTGGTTTGAAGTTTTGCGACGCAAAAGAAGCGGCGCAAAAAGCAGCAAAAATGGTAGAACAATACAATTCGCAAACTATTCAACACGCCACTTCTCCTCAAGAAGGTGATGCCAAATGATGTGGATCGTTTTATTCATATCTTCGTTTTTTGAGCTTGGATTCACGGTTTGCCTGAAACTTTCTGAGGGATTTCGCAAAAAGAAATGGACAGTCCTTTGCATCTGTTCGACGATCTGCTCAATAGGGCTGCTCTCAATTGCGACAACCGAATTGCCCCTAAGCGTTGCTTATGCGGTATGGACCGGTGTTGGCGCCGTACTAATTACGTTGTTCGGCATTGCTGTGTTTAAGGAAAGCAAAAACCCTTTGAAACTGTTCTTCTTAGCTCTTGTTCTTCTAGGGGTTATAGGCTTACGTTTAAGCGGCGTTGCTCATTAGCGTGAATCTATCTCTATCGCGCATGCTTGCCGCGCTTTTTCGGCAAAAAACGCCCAAATAACTTACGCCCAATACGCTCCAGGACGGAAAATTCTTCAACACGGAAAAGCCGGCATAATCCAAACGATACAACCAGACCAACACATCCCGAAATCGCAAGAATGACAACCGCCTCTAATACGGCATTAATTGCAATATTTGCAAGGAGCAACGATAAGCCGTTTGCCAAAATTCCCGCAAGAATCGCCCCTATTAAACCAGCGAGCGCAGACTTAACAAAAACTGCTACAATGCCACGATTGCCATAACTACCAACTTTGCTTCGCACGATAAGCGAGCAAATAACCATCATGATGGCATAAAATGCCAGGTCAGAAATGGGAATACCTGCTAAGCCTAGCACTTCAGGCTGACACAGGTACCAGTACCCTGCTACCTGGCCCAAACGAACAATGAAATCGATAATCGCAAATTTCATAAAGCTTCGAAGTGCAGCAAAAACACGATACATGTACATATATCCCGCATAAAAAGGCAGGCTTACCACCCATATCGACAGGATGGTGCCAACGTTAGCAACTTCCTCCGCCGTAAAGGCACCCGCCTGAAACAGCTGCATTAATGGCTGAGCAAGAGCGCCAACCAAGAACGCTAAGGGAATAATCAAAAAGAAAGTCGAACGCAAACCTGAGCGAATAAACCCTCTAAAGCCATCCCAATCTTCTCGCGCTGCGCAGTCCGAAAGTTCTGTCAAAAGCGTTGTCGAGAGCGATACTGCAATTACGCCGTACGGCAGCTGATACCACGTCCAAGCATAGTTGAGTGTGGAGGGGCCGTTCGGTGCCGCTTCCAGCGAAAACGCATTACGACAACTAAACGTAATCATGGTACCCGCAATATACAAAAACATAGGAGCTGCCACTTTAAGCGCTTCCACCAACATAGGATCGCGCAAATTAATATGTGGTCGATACTGAAACCCCTGTTTAATAAGTGCAGGTATCTGAACTCCAAACTGACACAGTACGCCCGCCGAAGTGCCAATTGCAAGCCACCAGAGAGCCACTTCTTGATTCCATGCAGAAAGCGGCACGAAACCAAACATCACAACGGTAACGACAATGTTATTAATAACCGGAGCCAAGGAGGGCATTAGGTAGGTTCGTTCCGCATTCAAAATGCCCGTAATAACTGCACCTACGCCATAAAGCAAAATCTGAATCGCGAAAATTCGGAAAAAGAAAATGGCAAGCTCTTTCGATTCTCCTTGGTCAACGGTAAAGGTTTGCGTTTCGATTACCGCAGGAGAAAAGAACGAGCATGCCAACGTTAAAATGCCTAGTGCAATGATAGTTATCGACAAGATATTTGAAGCGAAATCATACGCCCCTCTATTACCTTCCTTTTCTTTCATCAACAAATAGAGCGGCAAAAACGCCGTCGCCAAAACGCCCGAAGCCGCCAACTCGTAAATCATTGCTGGCATATTGTAGGCAATCTGATAGGCAGAAGTAAGCAACGTATTGCCTAAAGCAAAGGCCATTGCCCAAGTACGCAGCAAACCTGTAACGCGCGAACCCAGCGTACAAAGGGTAATCAAACCCGTGTTTTTTATAATGCTATCTTGTGAATCGTTTGCCATATGTCCTCGCGTTGCGTCTATAATTGATCGAATTCAATAGAACCATACTAAGGAAAAAATCATGCGTGTTCTGATAGTTCGCAATAATTACAACCCTAAGGCATTAGAGTCTGCATTGCTGCTAGAAGTATACCTGGCTTCGCAAGGAGTGGAATGCCGAGCTTACGATACCGACGATTTGCGCTCCTCGTTGTCGATGAACGAGCCCGAAAAGGTAGAAGATATTGATTCTTTCGACCTCGCCATTGTTCTTGGTGGCGATGGCACTATCCTTCGCACCGCTGCACAGATAAAGTACCGTCGCATTCCTATTTTAGGTGTCAATTTTGGTCACCTCGGGTTTATGGCAAACTCAAACGAAGATGGCATCATCCCAGTCGTTGCGGCAGCACTCGCAGGCGATTTAACGGTCGAGCAACGCACAAATTTACGCATAGATGTCTTTTACGAGGGCGACGAAAACGTCGAATTGGATCCAGAAGCTTCTCCTACCGAAGGATCTTCGGCGCAATTTTTTGCACTCAATGAATTGGTTCTTGCCCGCGGCGCTCAAGGTCGCGTAATAGATTGTCGTTACGCTGTATCAGGAGAAATGGTGGCGGACGTTAAAGGTGACGGTATCATTGTCGCAACCGCCACAGGCTCAACCGCTTATGCTCTTTCTGCAGGTGGCCCCCTGATTGCCCCAGGCTACAGTGGATTGGTTGTGGTGCCGATTGCTCCCCATTCCCTCCATTCGCGCGCATTAGTTACAGGTCCTTCCGATATAACAGAAGTATTCATGGACCCTTCTAGCGCCAACCGCGAAGCAACTATGTTTATTGATGGCGAAATTATTCCATCTGAGCGCCCCATTCGACGCGTTGTGGTTCGCAAGGGAGATGAGCCCACGATACTTTTGCGTTATAAAGCTGAGACATTCTACGGTCGCACTTCGCGCGTATTTTTCAATTCAGGAGGAAACGACGACTAGCCAATGTCTTGGTCAAACGTTCATATCAAACGCAATGCATATTTCGACAAAAGGGC
>ENA-OPBF01000065-OPBF01000065.1-human-gut-metagenome-genome-assembly--contig:-NODE-65-length-84993-cov-3.358909_pt1 | contig 84993 bp, 81 predicted proteins | sample MGYA00241067_ERZ501450 | MGnify/ENA primary metagenome ERZ501450 (study PRJEB25962, sample SAMEA2042516) | human gut metagenome | biome: human gut; feature: human-associated habitat; material: faeces... | reverse complement strand
TCTATATGGAATACGAATAAATGGCCCTTTATCTACTTTCCAATTTGTAAATTTTTCAAATGTATATGGAACTATTTCTTCTATTACTTTAAATACATCTTCTTGTGTTGCAAAACTCATTTCAAAATCTAATTGATAAAACTCTCCTGGTGCTCTATCTGCTCTTGGGTCTTCATCTCTAAAACATGGTGCTATTTGATAATATTTATTAAATCCAGATACCATCAATAATTGTTTAAATTGTTGTGGTGCTTGTGGTAACGCATAAAATTCTCCAGGATTTAATCTACTTGGAACTAAGTAATCTCTTGCTCCTTCTGGTGATGAGTTTGCAAGTATTGGTGTTTGAATTTCTGTAAAATCTAATTCATCCATTTTATCTCTTAAAGTTTTTAATATTTTTGAACGCAATAATATATTGTTATGTAATTTTTCATTTCTCAAATCTAAAAATCTATATTCTAATCTTAAATCTTCTCTTACTTCTTGTTCTGTATTTATTTCAAATGGTAAAATATTTTTACATTTTCCCAAAATTTCTATTTCATTTGCAACTACTTCTATTTCTCCTGTTTTCATATGTGGATTTTTACTACTTCTTTCCACAACATCTCCTAAAATGTGAATACAACTTTCTGTTGTTAGTTCTTTAGCTTTAATTTGTAAATTTTCGTCATTTATAACTATTTGTGTAATTCCAAATTCATCTCTTAAATCTATAAAAATCATTCCACCTAGGTCTCTTATTTTTTGTACCCATCCAGCTAATTCTACTGTTTCTTTTATATTTTTAATATTTAATTCTCCACAAGTTTTTGTTCTATACATTTTATAATTCCCTCCATTTATTTTGTCTTTCATATATTATCACAATTTTAGCTTATTTTCAATGGTTTATATTATTTTAGATTAAGACCAGTCAAAAATAAAAAATCCAGCTCGACAAGAGTTGGATTTTTTGTTTGATTCCCTATTTTAGAGCATCATCTTTTGAGGCTAATAATTGTTTTTCATTGATAACTTCTACAACATTACAAATTGATAAAATGTGACTTTGCATAATCTCAATTTGATTTGCATATTGTGGATAATCTAGCATACCTTCTTTACACATTGGAACCATATATTTTTTTGTTTCTTCTATATATTCCAATATATCTTTTCTGTCAACACTTGCTAAAAATGTACATGTATGAATTCTATTAGATAACTTTTCTAATAAAGCTCCTGGATTTTTTTCAATGGCTTGATAATAATTTTCTAATGTTTGATTTTTATTAGAAACTATTTTTACAGCTTCTATTACTTTTTGAGTAATACCATAATCTTTTAAGACTTGTTGCCATTTTTCACCCAAATTACATTTTTGAGGAATTTCATGTAATAGAGCTGTTGCATATGTTATGTCATCATTAATTTCAAGTGCAATTAAATATGAACATACTCTAAGAGGATGAATAATAAATGGATCTCCACTTGTTCTTATTTGCCCATTATGAAACTTTTGTGCAATAAATAAAGCTTTATAAGTATTTGGCATTTCTCCTCTTGAAAATCCTTCAATAAAATGAACTATCTTTTTGTATTGCTCTCCTTCATCCATTATTATATCCTGCATACCAATTAAAGATGCTATTGATTCACAAATTGATACAATTAAGTTTTTCATAATTGTAATAGTATTTGAAAACTCGGGATGTTTTATTTTTCCTTCTGAACATAGAGGATAAATATATTTTTGTGTTTCTAAAATATATTTTTTCATTCTTTCCTCTTTAAATATTTGCATTGTACTACAATTGTTTGCTCTATCTGCAATTTTTATTAATGTAGCTTTCCAATTATGCGAAATATTCATGAAATATTCTTCCGGATTATATACCTTATCCCAAGGGAATTTCTTCCTTTTGGGAGGTTTTGATAGTATTTTTACTATTTCTACTACCTCTTCATCTAGAAGATAGTCTTTTATTAGTTCTTTCCCATTTTGTGAAACATTACAATCTTCAATTATATCATGTAAAATAGCCGCTGCAAACATTACATCACATTCATGGCGAATTTTGTAAATTTCTTTATTATACCACTCTTGCAAAACTTTTTCTATATTTAGCAATATTAAAGTTTTGCAAACCATTAATGGATGAATAATGTATGGTTCTCCTCCATCTCTACATTGACCTGTATGATATTTTATAGCTAGTGTTAATGCTATTAATGTGTTTCTCATCTTGTACTTAGTTGCATATCCCTTTATGAAATTATACTCCTTTTCCCATCTTTGTAAGCTATTCCGTTCCATAAAAATAACCTCCTATTTTATATTTTAGATTTTTCAAGTTTATAATATTATATAGTTTCTTCATTATTATGTCAAGTTGCTTAATTTTTTTCATCTAGTTTCCAATTTTATTTTATACTATTTTTCTTATACTAACATTAATCAATAATTATATTTATATATAATTATTATTGCAGTTTTTTTTATTTAATGTTATCATATTAGTGATAGGAGTGATTTATTTATGGCACAACCAGAATTTGATTTTTATGACAAAACAAGCTTAAAATCGTATAATTTAGACAAAAGTATGAGATATCAATTAGATATGTTAGATACATTAGATGTATTTACACGAAGACATTGCGAAAATGTTGCAAGTTTAACTTGTAGACTTTGTGAATATTTGCATTGTAATAAAGGCTTTACTGAATATTGTACTATTTGTGCATATTTACATGATATTGGTAAACTTTTCATTCCTGCATCTATATTACAAAAACCTGGTAAATTAACAGATGAAGAATATGAGGTAATGAAGACGCATACTACTTTAGGATATAATATGTGTATGAAAGATTTAAAATTAAGACCTTATGCCGCAGGTGCTTTATACCACCATGAAGCTTTAAATGGTAGTGGCTATCCAAAAGGATTAACTAAAAAAGATATTCCTTATGAAGGTCAAATTATAAGAGTTGCAGATGAATATGATGCAATAGTTAGTAAAAGACAATATAAATCTCATATTGGGATTTCAGATACTTTAAAAATATTAATTGAAAATACAAAATCAACAGCTACTTCTCGTTATGCAGAAGCTTTAAGTGAAATTACTGAAAATGCAAAATTAGGAAAAAATAATCCTATTATTGTAAAAACTCTTCTTAAAGTTGTAATTGACGACATTGAATATGAAATATATTGTACTCAAGGTTATGTTGATAAATTGAAAGAAAATATCAAAAGACTTGAACAAATGTTAAAATATAAAAGCAAAATGGAAAAAGCCAAAAAGGAAAAAGAAAAAAATTATTATCTAGAAGGAATCAAAATGCTTTTAGATGATGGTGAAACTATTGAAAATTTAGAAACTCTACACACTGAATATATTGAAGCCTACAATACTAGAAAAGCTATAATTGATAATTTATATAAAGAAATTAAAGTAATTAAAAAATTAAAAGTTTAATATTTGCAAAAAATAAATAAACCTTAATATCAATTTTTTCTATACTATAAATTTTAAAAAGAAATAAGCTATATTAAAATATAGAACTTATTTCTTTTTACATTTTAATAAAATTCTTAGTTTTTCATGTTGCTTATCATAACATAAGATATTTTTATTCTTCAAGTCCAAAACTTACACCCAATGCATTATTTATTTTATTAATTAAATTTTTATCATCAATATGACCTATTCTTTCTTTTAATCTACTTTTGTCTATTGTCCTGATTTGTTCTGCTAAAACAACTGAATTGTTTTTTAATCCACAAGTTGAAGAATCAATTTCTATATGTGTAGGTAATTTTGTTTTATCTGTCTGTGAAGTAATTGCAGCTGCAATTACTGTTGGACTATATTTATTTCCTAAATTATTTTGTATAATAAGAACTGGTCTTACTCCTCCTTGTTCTGATCCTACTACTGGACTCAAATCAGCATAAAACATATCTCCTCTTTTTATTACCATTTTCTTCACTCCCAATATTGTTAGATTATCAAGTATATTTATTATTTTAAATATTAGTAAAGTAAAGATTATTTAATATTCTATATTTTTATATTTATTTTGCTTTATTTAACTTTACCTCATTATATTCTATGTAACTTATCACTTTTTTGCCAATTACTTTATTGCAAAATTCGCTATATTTCTTATTTCTATAACATATTTTTTACTATAATAATTCATATTTTTTACATTTATTTTTATGTATTTTTTATTTTACATTTATTGTAAACCTTTTATTGTTCTATTTGCATAAGCTAATATTTAAAATTTAGTCTATAATCTCTTGATTAATATTAGTATTTCCATTTTTTAAATTTTTAGCCTTATCATTAAAAAAAAATCAAAAAAAGACCTATAAAATAAGTCCTACTTTTAGTAGCTATATCTTATAGGTTTTTAAAATATTCATTTACTTTTGATAGTAAATCTTCTTCTGTTTCTATGGTATTTATAGAATTTCTAAATTCACTAGAATTTTTCATATTTTTAGTATACCAAGCAATATGCTTTCTTAATTCTTTTATTGCTATTTCTCCTTTTTCTTCTACTGCTAATTTTATATGTTTTTTCATTGCTTCTAATTTTTCTTGATTTGTTGGTTCTAAAAGTTTTTCTCCATTTTGTAGATAATAAATAATATTTCTAAATATCCATGGATTTCCAAAGCTTCCCCTTCCAATCATAATCCCATCAACACCTGTATATTCAAACATTTTTTTAGCTGATATCTCATCTATTACATCGCCATTTCCAATTACAGGTATATTTACATTTTCTTTAACTTTTTTAATTATATCTAAATCTGCCGTACCAGTATAAAATTCTGACCTTGTCCTTCCATGAACTGTTATAGCTGATATTCCAACTTTTTCTGCTATTTTTGCTATTTCTACTGCTACTATGTTTTCTTTATCCCAACCTTTTCTTATTTTTAATGTTACAGGCACTTTTGAATTTTGAACAACCACCTTCATTATTTTTTCAGCTTTATCTAAGTCTAATAATAATTTACTCCCATCGCCATTTTTTACTACCTTAGGAGCTGGGCATCCCATATTTATGTCTATTATATCTGCAAAATCACTTACATATTTTGCACTAAACGCCATTGTTTCAACATCACTCCCAAATATTTGATAACTTATTGGCCTTTTTTCTCCATCTGTATTCAATAATCTTTTTGTTTTTTGGTCATTATGAAACATCGCCTTAGAACTCGCCATTTCTGTGCAGACTAATCCTGGATTTCCTATTTCTTTACAAATTGTTCTAAATGGTCTATTTGTTACTCCAGCCATTGGTGCTAATATTAAATTATTTTCCAGTTCAACATTTCCTATTTTTAATTTTTTTAAATAATTCATAAAAACTTAATTCCTTTCATAACTTAATTTTAAGTGCAAATATATAAAACTCGCAAACCTTGTCTTGGCTTTGTAAAGGTCACTTTTACTTTTCGTATATTTAAAATATTGTATAATATCAAGATAAAAGATTATTTTCCTATACAATAAGAATTTTTGAAAAAATTTGAGGTAAGTTCTATAATTTTGAACATACCTCTTTTATTCTTAAAATTTATTTTGCAAATATTGTCTTTTGTCTTTTTCCACTTATATTCAATAAAAGTCCTATACAAATGAAATTAGTTATTAAAGAACTCCCTCCATAACTTACAAATGGAAGCGGAACTCCTGTTATTGGTAATAATCCCATAACCATTCCTATATTTTCTAATACATGGAATAAAAATACTCCTGTAATTCCAATAGCTATCATTGAACCTGCTTTGTCTTTTGCAGTCTTAGCTACATATATGCTTTTTGTTATAAGATATACAAATAATAAGATAATTGCTCCTGCCACTATAAAGCCCATTTCTTCTCCTATTACAGAATATATAAAATCTGTTGTCTTAGGGTAAAGAAATCCTAATTGAGTTTGATTTCCCTTTAATAGCCCCATTCCTGTAAGTCCACCTGCTCCTATTGCCAATTTTGATTGTATAATATTATACCCTGAACCTCTAGGATCTGACTCTGGATTTAGAAATACATCAATTCTTGTTTTTGCATGTTCCGGTAAAACAAAATTATATAATAATGGAACTGCTATTACTATCAACAAAATTGTTCCAATTATATATTTTTTATCCAATCCAGAAGCAAATAACATTAATGCAGTTGCCACTATAAAAGCCAAAGCTGTTCCATAATCCGGTTGTTTTACTATTAATAATACCGGCACCGCTAATGCACATAATGTAATTAATAACCTTGTTGGTCTATTTATTTCTTCTTGACCTCTTTTTTGTATTTTTGTTATTACAAATGTCAAAAATAATATTACAGCTACCTTAGAAAATTCTCCTGGCTGTAATGAAAAAGCCCCTATATTAAACCAACTTGTTGCACCATTTACTGGTTTAGTAAATAAAACTGCTATTAATAATATTATTGCCAGTCCATATAATACTGGCGATGCCTTTAACAATAAATTATAATCTATAAACATTATTATTACCATAGCTATTAAACTTACTACTAACCAAATAATTTGCTTAGAAAATTCATCATATTCAGTTTCTTGTGTAGCAGAAAATAGTGCAACTATTCCTATTATAGATAGGATAATTGCAACTACCAATATTCCCCACTCCATATTCTTTAATTCTCTTTTTCTCATTAAATCACTCTTTTTCTATTTTATATTTTGATTTAATTTTTACTTTTTGCTTTACTTGTTGTTTTTCTATTTTGTTTCTTATTAGTATTTTTCTTTTCTGTCATCTCATTTTCTTCTTTTACTAAATTTTCATCACTTTCTATTGCTTTTTTATTTATTTCTTTATCATCTTCTTCTGCTGAACCTTTATTAGTTTCTTTTAAACTTTTTTCCTCGTCTTGCTTGTCTTCTTGTTTACTTTTTTGCTCATCTATTTCTGTATTTTTTGTTTCTTCAACTTTTTTTGTTTTATCTAATTGTTCTTCTTCATTTATATTTACTTTATTGTTTTCCTTATTTTCTTCTTTGTTTTCCAATTTTTCCATTTTTCTAGTTTCATTTTTAATATTAATAATTGGAATATTTGCATATAAAGCTGGAGCTCCATTAGTCCCATCATCATTTTCTTTATTTGTTAATCTAACATCAATTGCATTTTCGTCTACTTCTATATATTTTTTTATAACATCAATTATTTCTTGTTTCATTAACTCCAAGAAATCTGCTGAAACATTAGCTCTATCTTGCATAAGAACTAAATGTAATCTTTCTTTTGCAGCTACTTTTGAATTTGGTGTTTTTTCCTCTTTTTTTCCCATTTTACTAAAGAATTTCATTAAGCCTTCAAACATTGTCTAAATTACCTCCAACTTTTGTTATTACTATGATTTTCTAAATAATCTTTTTAATCTTGCAAAAAATCCCTTTTCTCTTCCTGGTATTGTTACTTCAATTTTTTCTCCAAGTACTCTTTTAGCTATTTCTATATATGCTTTTCCTGATGGAGCTCTTTTATTTTGAATAACTGGCTCTCCCTTATTTGTTTGTGTTATTATGTATTCATCATCTGGAACAACACCTATTAAATCTATTGATAATAAATCTACTATATCATCAACATCCATCATTTCACCTTTTCTTACCATATTAGGTCTTATTCTATTTATAACTAATTCTGGATTTTTAATTTCTGATGATTCTAATAATCCTATTATTCTATCAGCATCTCTTATTGCTGATATTTCGGCAGTTGTTACAACTATCGCTCTGTCAGCCCCTGCTATTGCATTTTTAAAGCCTTGTTCAATTCCTGCTGGGCAATCTATTAATATGTAGTCAAATTCTTCTTTTAATTTTTCTACTAATTTTCTCATTTGTTCTTCATTTACTGCGCTTTTATCTCTTGTTTGAGCAGCTGGTAATAGGTATAATTCTTTAAATCTTTTATCTTTTATTAAAGCTTGTCTTAATTTACATTTTTCTTCAACAACATCTACAATGTCATATACAATTCTATTTTCTAATCCCATTACTACATCTAGGTTTCTTAATCCTATGTCTGTATCTATAAGTGCTACTTTTTTACCTTCTAATGCTAAACTTGAACCTAAATTTGCTGTTGTTGTTGTTTTACCTACTCCACCTTTTCCTGATGTTATAACTATTACTTCTCCCATATTTCTCCTCCTTAGGATTTAAAAACACATATTTTTAACGGTTATATGATATAACGAAATTGACAAAAAGTCAATGACTTTTGTCAATTTACATAAAAATTTTATATTTTATATTACTAATGCTGAGCGGTATGAATAATGCCCTAAAGCATTACCTGCATTACTTCCAAAACAGAAAATAGATGTTGATGGAGCTGAATACATTCTTCCTCTATCAAAGAATGGTGATTGTTTACTTGGAAATGCTCCGTATCCCCTAAACCATGTACCATTTTGGTTTGAATAAGTAGATGATGTTTCATATATTGCATCTCCCTTATATTTTCTTCCTGCTGTTTGATAATCTGTCTGTAATATATCTGAAGAAACATATACTGTTTTATATTTTGTACTTATCCCTTGTTCTTGGTATGTTGCTCCATATAAATCTCCTTCATTTCTTCCTCCAGTTATTCCTAGTTGCATATTTCCATTGTTTATATATGATGCTGTTGATTCAAAAGCACCTCCATTTAAATCATATACCCCTGTTGCATTATGTGTTGTTGATTGTGTTTTGTTTTTAGTATATATATCTACTAAAATATTAGTTCCTCCTGTATAATATGAACTATTTTGATTTTTTTCTATTTCGACTTTATTTGCCCCATATTTGCTATGTGCCAAATATACTGTTGCTCCCCATTCACTGTTTTTTACCATATGACTATTTAAGTTTACACTTTCTCCATATGTTGCATTTTTTCCGGCTTTATATTGGTTATTTATTGTCATGTTTCTCAGACTTGGCTCACCTGGCTTTACACTTACTTGACTTGCATTATCATTGCTATATGTTCCTGTGGTTTCGAATTTTCCTATCCATAATCCAGAAATTTCTCCAAAGCCTCCTCCATACTGTGCATTTGACATAAATGCTGGATGTACTAACCATTTTGTTAATCCTGCTCCTTCTTCTTCAGGGTTTGTTGTTATTTCTCCTGTTTCTCCATTCAAAAATTTATTATTTGTATCTATAAATGCTACTTCTATTGTTCCTGCTTGATTTGTATGATATCCTTCTGTTATTTTATATGCATATCTTGGTATCCATACCCACATGCTTCCATCTGCTGTTGTTGCATTTGCCCATTTGCTTCCTTTTTGGGCTTCAGTGTTTGCATCTGGACCCGTATATTTTATTGGCGTCATTTCTCCTTTTAGCACTGGCTCATTAACATTTACATTTTCTTTATTTATCTCTAAATCATTATAGCTATACCATTCAGGATCTCTTTTACTTGTAGCAGTCCATAATTCTGGTACATTTGGCTTTGCTTCAAAGATAGGTACTTTTACTTTATCTATATTTTCATCATCAGTATATATGATTTTTATTTTATCATTATCTTTTACTTGTATTCCTTCTGAATAAAATATATTATGACTTTTTTCATTTATAATATATAAATCTTTTAATTTATTTATATCTACATATTGTTGTTGTCTTACTTTTTCATAGTCTTTTCCAAAATTTAAAGTTACACCATCTAATTTCTCCAAATCAATTACCAAAAATTTCTCCCCGTCATTTGCCCCTATCACTCCTGCATCTCTTAAATGTGATACTGCTGTATATTCTATTTTGGCTGGAATTGCACCATATTCTTTATAATATGAAGCTACTTTATCTCGTAAATTTGAAATATCATTATACATACTTGTAAGTCTCTTTATATATATGTTATCATTTGCATTATATATTAACATACTTGACACTATTAATAATATTATTACTGTTATAGTTAGTGCAACTAATGTTATACCTCTTTCAGATTTTATCTTTTGCATTTTTTCACCTTCTACTATTTTTTATTATAGTTTACTATTAATTAATCTTATTTTCAAGAGTTTAAGTATATTTTATATAAACTTACGCTTTTATATTCCTTTCCTATATTCTTCTTTTATTAATTTATATATCTTTTTTCTGTTTTCATAAATTTTTTCTTCTTTAAAATATAATATCCATAAAAGAATTATCCCTAAAAAAATTGCTATATTTTTTAAATACAATATTGATATACTTGCTATTACGGTCAAGACTATTAAAGAAACAAATGATATATTATATGTATATTTTTCTGCTTTAGATTTTCCAAGATTCATATATAAAATCCCTCTCAATATTCTTCCACCATCAAGTGGTAAAATAGGCAAAATATTAAACAAGAACAGTAATAAATTTGAATATATTATCATATTTTTTTCATATATATTTATATCTATCCAATTTAGAATAAAAATTATAAATAAGTTAGTGATTGGTCCAACACTAGCTACAATTAACTTTTTCACTTCAATAAAATTTGCTTCTTTTACTTTTTTATTATAATCTCTTAACTTTAATTTAAATCCAATTGATAATCCAAAAGGTTTCAATTCTATTTTATCAGGTTTAAAACCTAATAATACCCCAGCTAATAAATGTCCTAGTTCATGTAGTATTGCAAAACACATTATAAGTGCATATATTTCAATCTGATTAGTTAAGTAAAATAAAATTAAAAAAATAAATATTTTTAAATCAATTCTAAATCTCATATTTTCTCCTAACTATAATTCTAAAATATTTTGTGGATTTACCAATCGTTCTGATATCCTTATTTCAAAATGTAAATGTGGTCCTGTTGAATTTCCTGTTGAACCAACCTCTGCTATTTCTTGTCCTTGTACCACTTTATCTCCTTGTTTTACATATAAAGCATTACAATGTGCATATATTACACTTACTTCACCTATCTGTATTTTTAAATGTTTTCCATAATCACCTTCTTCAGACGATAAAACTACTTCTCCATCTGTTGCTGATTTTATTTTTGTTCCCATATTAGCTGCAATATCTGTTCCTGTATGATTTTTAGGTACTCTTCCTGTTGCTTCCTCTCTTCTACCAAATGATGATGTTACTTTTCCTTCTATTGGTTTTATAAATGTTGTAGTATTTTTTACATTTTGTATGTCTTGCTCTTCTTGTGATAATGCTTTTACTTTCTGTTCATTATTTTCATTTTTCTCATCGCTTTTTTCTAATTCCAACAAACTGTCTTCTTGGTTATTTTCTTTATTTATTTCTTGATTTTGATTTGTATTAAATTCTGCTCCTCCAATTGCTTCCTGCTTTTGATTATTATTTTCTTCCATGTTTTTCTTATTATTTATAAATGTCATAGCAGTATTTTTAATATTCTCAAATATTTCTATAAAGTTCATGTCATATGATAAAATTTCATTTGCTTTATTTATAAATTCGCTAGAAAAAATATATTCATTATTTTGTATTGTATAGAATATAAAATATATTGCTAAACAAGATATTAATTGAATTATTATTTTTTTTAATAATTTTATATCTTTTTTTCTTTCCCTATTTTTAGATTCCACAATACTATTTGTTTCGTATTGTTCTGTTAGTTTTTCTTTATTTTTTCTTCTTTCATAAATTTCTTCAGCTCGTCTAATTCTTTCTTCTACTGTCATTGCTCTATCCATAAAAAACACCTCTTCCTTAGTTTTTCTCTTAAACTATATGTTTGGAAAAGGTGTTTTATTACTATTTAATGATTAACATCAAAAACTGTAAACACATAACTATACTCGATATATATGCATATTTTTTTAATCTTTTATATTTTCTTTTTGTTTTTACATTTAATATAATTTTATTATCATTAATCTTTTCTAAATACTCTGAAACCAATAATTCAGCTTCTTTAACTACATAATTATCTTTGCTATTAAATATTGCATTATTTTGTTGTAGATTTTTTTCTATTTTTTGTAATTCCTTAGCTTTTTTCCTAGACTTTAATACCACATATGCCTCTTCAACTATGTTAGATGGTAAATTTTTTAATACTACCATATTTCTATTATTGTTCATTTCCATATTTTTCCTCCTTGTATAATATGTTTATAAAGTTTATTTAATATGAATTTTGTAAACATATTATATGTATTTTTTATAATATGTGCTTTTTTGGTATTTTTATACAATTACATTAAATTTTTGTTGATATTTTGTTGACATTTTTTAGATTTGAAATTTATTAGATTTATAACTCCTCTTTTATTTAGTGGTTAATTCAATTATTAAAAAATATATATTATCATAAGAAGATTTATTTTTAAACTTTACACAACTTTTCTATATACTCTTTTTCTATGTTGTGCCATATCTTACATATTTTTGGATAAGTTTACTAATTTTAAGCAAACTAAAAGACCTTCGAAAATCTCGAAAGTCTTGATATTATTGGCTGGGCTGGCTAGATTCGAACTAGCGCATGCCAGAGTCAAAGTCTGGTGCCTTACCGCTTGGCTACAGCCCAATATAAAATTAAATGGGGTGGAAGATGGGACTCGAACCCACGGTCTCCAGTGCCACAAACTGGCGCGTTAACCAACTACGCTACATCCACCATGCGTATGTGCACCGTTACCTTGAGCACATTTAATATTTTAACCTATTCCTCCCCATTTGTCAACCATTTTATAAATTTTTTTATTTTTTTCTGTAATTTTTTATTCTCCTGTTGGTAATGCACTTGGATCTATTCCATATTGTTTATATAACCAACTCATATAATCAAATGGTGTTAATGTTTTTGGTAATCCATATTCTACTCCATTTGTTTCAACTTTTATTGATGTTATTTTTGGTGGATTTACAGGTGTACTTACTTCTGTATTTCCTGTTTCTTGGCTATTATCTGCCACTTTCACCTCTGCATTTTCTATTTTATGTACAATATCCATTCCTTCTATTACTTTTCCAAATGATGTATATTGTCCATTTAATGATGCATTTTCTTTTGTCATTATGAAAAATTGTGAACTACCTGAATTGTATGATTCTTCTGCTAATGATGGTGAATAACTGGTGTAGTCTGATCTTGCCATTGCAACTGTTCCTTCTTCAAATTTTAGTTTATTATTTACTCCATTTGAAATAAATTCTCCTTTTATTGAATACGCTGTTTCTTCTCCTCCATCTTTTAAGTCTGATATCTTAGCGCTCCCTGTCCCATCTCCATTAGGGTCTCCACCTTGTATCATAAAGTCTTTTACTATTCTGTGAAATGTTAGCCCATCATAAAATCCTCTATTTGCTAATGTTATGAAATTTGCTACTGTTTCAGGTGCATTCTCAGGATATAATTCCATTTTAATTGTTCCATAATTTTCTATTTCCATTGTTGCTATTGGATTTTTTATTTCCATTGTTGCATTTTTATAATATCCATATGCAACCACTCCTATTAATATTATTACCAAAATTAACGCTATTATCCAAATAATATTTTTTGCTTTTTTCATATTTACTATTCATCCTTTCTTTCTTATAAAATGATTTTGGGGTCGGAGACAAAAATTAGCTACTTTCTCCGTTCTTTAATTTAATTGTCAAATTTTTAATATTCTAATGTTGTCTTTTATTTTCCCTATCCATTTTAATTCACATTAAATAATATTATCAAATACAAATTGTTCTTGCATTCTTTTTAAAGATTGTTTTATTGTTCTTGCCCTTACTTCTCCTATTCCATCAACATCATCTAAGCTTTCAATATCTGCTGCTAATATGTGTTGGAAAGATTTAAATGATTCTACTAAATTTTCTACTATATTTGACGGCATTCGTGGTACTTTGCTAAGTATTCTATATCCTTTTGGATATACCCCTACTTCATCATAATTATCAAAATATTCATATCCTAGTAATTTTGCAATTACTGATTCTTTTAATAGTTCTTCATATGCTAGGTCTTCTAGATTTTCTATTACTTTTTCTGGTGTATTTTTCTTTTTAGTTGCTACTAAATAATCTTTTATTATTAGTTTTTCTTCTTTTTCTAGTCCACCTATTAGTTCTTCTAGTTGCATTTTTACTAGTCTTCCGTCATTTCCTAATTCATATATCTGTCTTTGAATTTCATCTACTATTCTCATTACCATTTCAGCTCTTTGTATTGCAAGTATAACATTTTGTAATGTTACTATATCATTAAATTCATATTCATTCAATATATTTAGTTTATTATCAAATACTTTTTTATATTTCTCTAATGTCTGAATTGCCTGATTAGCTTTGTTTAGCACTACCTCTGTATCTTCTAAGACATATCTATCTGTCCCTTTAAATACTGTTATTATATTTCTTCTCTGTGATATACTTATGACAAGTTCTCCTGTTTGTTTTGCAGTCCTTTCTGCTGTTCTATGTCTTGTTCCTGTTTCTGTTGTTATTATTTCATGAGATGGAATTAATTGTGCATTTGCATAAAGTATTCTTTTCATATCTCCACTCAATACAATTGCTCCGTCCATTTTAGCTAATTCATATAATTTTGAAGATGTATATTCTTCATTTATTGTAAATCCTCCATCTACAATTTCTTTTAGTATTTCGCTATTATCTGTTATTAATAATAATGCTCCTGTTTTTGCTCTTAATATATTTTCCAATCCATCTCTTATTGGTGTTCCTGGAGCTATTAATTTTAAAACCGATGTAATGTTTTCATCTTTACTTTTTTTCAATTTTTCTCCTCCTTAATTTTTGTGGAGTTTTATTTTAATCCTATCTTTTTCATCGCTTCATTTATATTCTTAACGCCTATTATATCTAATTTATACTTGTCTTTCAATACCTTTTTGTTACTTTCTGGAATAATACAACTTTTAAATCCAAGTTTTTCTGCTTCTTTTATTCTCTTTTCTACTAAATTAATCCTTCTTACCTCTCCTGTTAGTCCTACCTCTCCCATTATTACCATGTCTTTTGGTATTGAGATATTTTTAAAGCTTGATGCTGTTGACATTATTATTCCCAAATCTATTGATGGCTCATTAATTTTTATTCCACCTACTAAATTCAAATATACATCTTGTCCTCCTAACATCATACCTGCCTTTTTTTCAAGAACTGCTAACAATAAAGCTACTCTATTATAATCTATTCCATTTGCAGTTCTTTTTGGTATTCCAAAAACACTTTGAGAGGTCAGTGCTTGTAATTCAATCAGTACCGGTCTTGTTCCTTCCATTGCTGATATAATGCAAGAACCTGCTGGATTATCATCTCTTTCTGAAATTAATATATCTGATGGATTTACTATTTCACACATTCCTTCTTCCTGCATTTCAAACATTCCTATCTCATTTGTTGAGCCAAATCTATTTTTTACTCCTCTTAGTATTCTGTATGAAAAATATCTTTCTCCTTCTAAATATAGAACTGTATCTACCATATGTTCTAACACTCTTGGTCCTGCAATATTTCCTTCTTTTGTTACATGTCCAATAATTATTGTTGTTATAGCTCTTGATTTACAAACTCTCATAACTTGAGATGTTATTTCTCTTACTTGGCTAACGCTTCCAGCAGCAGCTGTTATATCTTCTGAATACATTGTTTGTATTGAATCTATTATTACTAATTTTGGATTTATCTCAATAATTGCTTGATTTACTATATCAATATCAGTTTCACCTAAGAATAAAATATCATCATTATTTATTCCTAATCTGTCGGCTCTTAATTTTATTTGTTCTGCTGATTCTTCTCCAGAAACATACAAAACTTTTCCTTCGCCTTTTACTTTATCACAAATTTGAAGTATTAATGTTGACTTTCCAATTCCCGGTTCTCCTCCCAATAATACCAAAGAACCTTTTACTAGTCCACCACCTAAAACTCTATCTAGTTCTCCAAAGCCAGTAGATGTTCTCAATGTTTCTTTGGCTTCATAAGAATTTAACTTTTGTGGTTTATTACTATTTTGACTTTTATCTTTTAATGAACTATTCTTGCTCTCTATTATTTTTTGTTCATAAAAACTATTCCAACTATTACACGCTGGACATTTTCCTAGCCACTTACTTGATTCATTTCCACACTCACTACATACAAAAACAGTTTTACTTTTTGCCATTATATTTTAAGAAACTTATATAATTGCTTTTATTGTGCAATTTTGTCTCTTATCCTCCTTCTATTTTGAATTCTCATTTCTTATTACCCTTAGCTTTTTCAAGTATATCATAACTTTCTTAATTCTGCTATATTTTTTTAATCTTTCACCGAAAATTCATATAATTTTTTTGATAATGATTTTGGGGTCGGAGACAAAAATCAGCTACTTTAACTATATTTTTTAGTTTAAAGTAACTATAAATTTCTTTTTTAAATAAATTTATAAGTATATTTTTTAATATTAGAAAAATTTTATTATCCAACTATCATGATTTTTGTCTCCGACCCCAGAATCACGACCCCAGAATCATCTCCGACCCCAAAATCACCAAAATCACGACCCAAAATTATAAAAATTTCAAAACTTATTTTGCCTAAAATAAAAAAGTTTTTCAATGTCATATGCTTAAATATAACTTTGAAAAACTTTTTTATTTGTTTCTTTACTAAAACACAAATATTTTTTATCATAAATATTATAATTGTTCTTTTTTTCTTCCAAATGTAATATCTTGAAATAAGAAATCATGTACTTTATCCCAAGTAATTTCTTGATGTAAAAATTCATTTATTTCATCTTCAACTTTTTGTTGATATGGTGTTAATTCTACTTTTATTTCTTTATTCCAATCTATTTCTTGTAACCAGAATGATTTGAATTTTGTCCAAAATCCTGTTTTTACTAAAGCTTTGTCATTAGTTACTGGTATTTCTTGTCCTATATTTTGTGCTTCAACTCCTCCAAATACTCCTGAAACTTTTCTTTCTTCTCCTATTCCTGGCATTTTATTTCCTCCTTTGTAGACTCAATCTTATTACATTATTTATACTATAATATTTCTAAATAATCAAGGTTTTCTCTGGTTTTTTATATTACATTTTAGTTACATTTGTATTACATTTTTACAATGTAACAACATATAATAATTAAAAGCAAAGTTTAAAACTTTATTTTATTGTATTGTATAGTTTTTATTTTTTCTTATTCTACTATAATATGTTCTATTTCAGTTCTTATACATTTTACTTTTACTATTTTATTTTCTAATTTTTTATCTGTATTATAATATGCTAAAATATAGTTTTGTGTATGTCCTTTATATACTCCCTCTTTTTCTTCTTCAAATAAAATTTCTACCTCTTTTCCTATATATTCCTCATTATACTCTTTTTCATTTATATCTGATAATTCTATAAGTTTTCTGCTTCTTTCTTCTTTTATATTACCATTTACTTGATTTTTCATTTCCGCAGCTTTTGTTCCTTTTCTTGGTGAATATTTAAAAATATGCATTTTATAAAATTTCATATCTTTTAAAAATCTATATGTTTCTTTAAATTCTTCTTCTGTTTCTCCTGGGAATCCAACTATAATATCTGTTGTTAGCATTACATCTTCATATGTATTTCTTAATCTTTTAACAATTTCTTTAAATTCCGTTGTTGTATATCTTCTATTCATTCTCTTCAAAGTTTCATCACATCCACTTTGTAATGATAAATGAAAATGATGACATACTTTTTCTAATTTTTTTAGTCTATTTACAAATTCTTCTGTAATTAATAATGGTTCTATTGAACCTAATCTTATTCTTTCTATGCCATTTATTTTATTTAATTCTTCTAATAAATCTATTAGTCTATAATCATTTTTAAAATCTTTGCCATATGAAGCTATGTGAATCCCTGTAATTACAACTTCTTTAATTCCTTCTTTTGCTATTTTTTCTACCTCTGATACTACACTTTCTGGTTTTCTGCTTCTTACTCTTCCTCTTGCATATGGGATAATACAATATGAGCAAAATCTATCACATCCGTCTTGAATTTTTATTACCGCTCTTGTTTTTTCTGTGAATGTTACATCTCCAAAATCATAATATTCCTTTGAATGCATTACATCTTCTATTTCAATCTGATTTTCATTTTTTTCTATATAATCTTTTACATAGTCTGTAATTTTTAATTTTTCATTATTTCCTAATACTAAGTCAATTTCAGGTATTTTCCTTAATTCTTCTTTGGCAACTTGTGCATAACATCCAACAGCTACAACTACTGCATTTTCATTTTGTTCCTTCATCCTTCTTAACATTTGCCTAGATTTTCTATCTGACATATTTGTAACAGTACATGTATTTATTATATATATATCAGCTTTTTTAGTATGTTCTATTATTTCATATCCATTCTCTATAAATTGCTGTATCATTGCATTTGTTTCATATTGATTTACTTTGCAACCGCAATGTCACAAATGCTACTGTTTTTTTATCTTCTTTTTTTTCCATTTTATTATTACCTTTCATTTCTTTTAATTTTTATTTTTTCATATTTATTTTTCATACTGATTAAATTAACTTTTACTCATTCTATATGAATATTACTTTATCTTCTCTCTTTTTATATTTATTAATAGCATTAATTATTTATATATAATCAAATTACAAAATATCGCATTGAGAAAAGAATTTCTTAATGCGACATCAAATTTTTATTATATATATTATTGAATTTACCATATTGTTTACTTATGAACTGCTTTACTATCTATGCAATAAATATTATTAAGATGTATCTACTATATTAGTTATAATTATTATAACTCTTTATAAAAATTTATATTGTTAAATTTATTCATATAATTTTGTTTAATTAATTCTTTTTATAAAGCATCTAAATTATCTAAAGCTTTTCCTGTACCTATTGCAACACATGATACAGTATCTTGAGCAATCATTACATTTATACCTGTTTTTTCTTGTAATAATTTATCTAGCCCATCAACTAAGCATCCACCACCTGTCATATATATACCTTTGTCACTTATATCTGCTGCTAATTCTGGTGGTGTTCTTTCTAATACTGAATGAACTGCATCTACAATCATCATTGCTGGTTCTATAAGTGCTTCTAGCATTTCACTTGAATGCACTGTTATTGTTTTTGGCAATCCTGTTATTAAATCTCTTCCTCTTATATCCATTTCTGTATCTTGTATTTTTGGATACACACAACCTATATTTACTTTTAAATCTTCTGCTGTTCTTTCTCCTATCATGATATTATGTTTCTTCTTAATATATCTTACAATAGCTTCATCAAATCTGTCTCCTGCAACTTTTAAAGATGTATTTACTACTGAACCACCTAATGATATTACTGCTATATCAGTAGTTCCTCCACCAATATCAACTACCATATTTCCACATGGCTTTGATATATCTATTCCTGCACCTATTGCTGCTGCTATTGGTTCTTCTATTAAACATACTTTTCTAGCTCCTGCTTGTGTTGCTGCATCTATTACTGCTTTCTTTTCTACTTCTGTCACTTGTGAAGGGATACAAATCATAATTCTTGGTGCAAATATGAATTTTCCACATACTTTATTTATAAAGTGTTTTAACATTTTCTCAGTTACTGTATAATCTGATATAACCCCATCTCTTAATGGTCTTGTTGCTACAATATTTCCCGGAGTTCTTCCTAACATTCTTCTTGCTTCTTGTCCTACTGCTAAAACATCTCCTGTATGGTTATCTACTGCTACAACTGATGGTTCTCTTAAAACTATTCCTTTACCTTTTACATATACAATTACTGTTGCTGTTCCTAAATCTATTCCAACATCTTGTCCAAATTTAAACATTTGCATATCTTCCCTTCTCTACATTCTAATTTATTATTGCTTTGTTTTTAATGTTACATTTTCGTTTCAATTATATTACAACCATATTAATTTTTCAATATTTTTATAAAATTTTTTATATTTATTAGTTAATATTCATAAAAATTTTATATTTTTTTATAGCAATTATTCTATACTACTTATAAATATTTTATTTGTAATATATTCTTCTAATTCTTATTCAATTATATCTTCTTTATATTAACTATTTTTATAATTTTTATTTAAAATATTTACTATATAAATTATTTATAAATTTTTTGATAAATCTTATAATCCCTTAAAATTTTTCTCACATAATTATTAGTTTCTTTATATGGAATTTTTTCTATATCAGAGCCATCTTTCTTTATTATACCTTTATTAATCCAATTATCAACTGTTCCTATTCCAGCATTATATGCTGCCAGTGCTACCTCTAAGTTATTATATTTTTTTAATAAAGTTTCTAAATATTTTGTACCGATATTAATATTGTTATCAACATTCAATAATTCTTCTTTTATGTTTTCTTGTTTTATTTCTATATTATTTTTTCTTGCAACATCTATTGCTGTATTTTCTACTATTTGCATTAACCCCATTGCTGATTTGTTTGAAATAGCATCTTCTCTAAAATTACTTTCTGCTTTTATCACTGCAAAAATCAAATTTGAATCTACTCCATATTTTTCTGCATATGTTGTTACTATTTCACTATATGTTTTGGGATATATTATTTTAAGTATTTTATCTTTATATGCTATAACCAACATTATAAATATTAAAATAATTGATATCAATATTAGTATCTTACTTTTTAGTATCTTCAATCTTCTCTTCCTTGTATAATTTATTTAGGTTTTTATTTTAGATTTACCTATAAACTCGTTAAGTAAAACATCTCCCTTATACTTATCTTATTATTTTCTTATTTGCTTTTATACATAATATATACAGCAAATACAATAAAACTAGAAAACTTACCTTTTATTTACAATCATACCAATTATCAGCTTCTGATACTTCTGCTAATAATGGTACTTTCAATTTTATTGCATTTTGCATAGATTTTTCTAATATTTCTTTTATTTCTTCTTTTTCTGCTTTTTCTGCTTCTATCATCATTTCATCATGCACTTGTAATACTATTTTTGATTTTAAATTTCTTTTTTTGATTTCCTTATTTACATCTATCATTGCAATTTTCATTATATCTGCTGCCGTTCCTTGTATTGGAGTATTCATTGCTACTCTTTTTCCAAATTGTCTCACCATATAGTTTTTAGAATTTAATTCTGGAATATATCTTCTTCTATTAAATAGTGTTTCTACATATCCATCTTCTTTTGCTTTTTCTATTATATTGTCCATAAAATTTTTTATTCCTGGATATTCATTCAAATATTCATCTATATATTCTTTTGCTTTTTTTCTTGAAATTCCTAGTTGTTCTCCTAATCCAAAGTCACTTATTCCATAAACTATACCAAAATTTACTGCTTTCGCATTGCTTCTTTGTTCTTTTGTTACCTCATCTAATGGAGTTTTAAATACTTTTGATGCTGCTTGTTTATGAATATCTTCGTTATTATTAAATGCATTTATCATATGTTCATCTTCAGAAATATGTGCCAATACTCTTAATTCTATTTGAGAATAATCTGCATCTATATATACTTTTCCCTCTTCTGGCTTGAATACTTTTCTTACTCTTTTTCCTAGCTCAAATCTTGTAGGTATATTTTGAAGGTTGGGTTCTGTTGAACTTATTCTACCTGTTGCTGTTATTGTTTGATGGAAAAATGAATGTATTCTTTTTGTCTTTGGATTTATATATTGTTTTAATCCTTCTACATATGTTGAATTAAGTTTCATTAATTGTCTATAATCTAATATTTTTTCTATTATAGGGTCTTCTGATTTTAATTTTTCTAAAACATCTACATCTGTTGAATAACCATTTTTTGTTTTCTTTACCACTGGTAATTTCATTTTTTTAAATAAGATTTCTCCTAATTGCTTAGTAGAGTTTATATTAAATTCTTCTCCTGCCATTTCATGAATTTCTTTTGTTAATATTTCTATTTTTTCTGTTAATTCTTTTCCAAATTCTTTTAGTTCTTCTTCATCAATATACATTCCATTCCATTGCATACTTGATAAAACCTCTACTGTTGGCATATCTATGTTTTTGTATAGTTCATATGCATTTATTTCTTTTAAATTTTCTAATATTTTTTCATTTATCATTTCTATAAAATATACATATGATGAATATTCTTTTTTGTCATTATTTTTTAAGTTTGTATTTTCTTCAAATAGATTTAATTGTTCTTGTCTTCCTTCATCAACTCCTATATATTCTTCTGTATCTATTTCTAAGTATTGCATCGTTAAATTTTTTATATCTAATTTATTGTTTGTAGGATTTAATATATATGCTCCAACTGATATGTCATTTTCTATTCCATTTATTAATATTCCTATTTGTCTTAGCAAAATATATATTTTAGTTAAATTTATACTTGTTTTTAGAATTTCTTTATTTTCTAAAATTTCTTTAAACTTAAAAATTTCTTTTTCATCATTAAAATCAAAATAATATGTTTCATTATCTTCTTTATTATATATACTTATAGCTGTAATTTTTTCTTTTATTATTTTTTCTGAATTAGCTAAATTATTAATATCTTCTTTTTCACTTTTTAAGCAGAAAATTAATTCTTTTTGTTTTTTTATTATTTCTACTATTTCTTCAATATTTTTTTCTACTTGTTTAAAATCTTCTTTTTTCTCTGCATTTTGTTCTTTTGTATTTTGTACATTTCCTTTTAAATTAAATCTTTCTATATATCTGTTAAAATTTAGTTCTTTGAATAATTCCAATACTTTTTCTTTATCCCATTCTTCTACTTTGAAATCTTCTAGCTCATCTTCAATAGGAACTTCTAAGTTTATTGTACCTAGTGTTTTTGATAAAAATGCTAAATCTTTATTGTTTTCTATTTTTTCCTTTTGTTTTCCTTTTAGCCCAGCTTCTTCTTTTTCTACTTTTTCATACAAGTTTTCAATTGAACCAAATTTTTGTATTAATGACAGCGCTGTTTTTTCTCCTACTCCTGGAACTCCTGGAATATTGTCTGATGTATCACCTTGTAAACCTTTAACATCTATTAATTGTTTTGGTTCTAATCCATATGTTTCTTTTATTTTTTCTCTATCAAATAAATCTGTTTCTGTTTTACCACCCCTAGTTCTTGGAATTCTTATTGTAACCTTATCAGTAGCTAATTGAAATGTATCTCTATCTCCTGATAATATTGTTACTTCTAAACCATTAGACTCTCCATATCTAGATAATGTTCCTAAAACATCATCAGCTTCATATCCCTCTTTTTCTACTATATCTATATTCATTGCTCTTAATACTTCTTTAATCATTGGCATTTGTTCAGCTAACTCTTCTGGCATTCCTTTTCTATTTGCTTTATATCCTTCATATAATTTATGTCTTGCCGTTGGAGCTTTTAAATCAAAAGCCACAACCATATATTCTGGATTTATATCTTCCATCAATTTAAATAGTATTGCTAAAAATCCATATACAGCATTTGTATATTTTCCATCTTTAGTCATAAGCATTTTGCTTCCCATTATTCCATAGAAAGCTCTATTCATAATACTATTTCCATCTATTAAAACTAATTTTTTCACTTTTTATCCTCCATTTTGTAATTATTAGACATCTTTTTTGAAATATACTTAAATTTTGCTTTTCTATGCATTTTTGTTAATCATTTAACTATTTTCTTTTCTTAATTTTTGATGTCTTTTTTCCCTTGTATTTAATAATAAACATATACAAAATCCTAGTAACATGAAAAATGTAAATGGTGTACCATTTTTCCAACCTTCTCCATTTATCATAAATATACTATTTGATAATTGACTTATTATCGAAATTTGTATGATTAATTTTATATTTTGTGCTTTTTGCCACATTAATAATGGGAATAACCACATTATGTACCACGGCTGAAAATTTGTTATTAGTAAAAATAAAAATGCTATTAAGAAATATTGACATTTTCTTATTTCGCTTCCAAATTTTATTTGCCTTTTATTTATAAGTGTTACACAAGTAAATAAATATATTATTACAAAAGCTCCTAATAATGTTTTATTTACAGTTGTTACTAATTCAGGTATTGTTGGAAAATATTCCATTAATATTATGTAAAAATTCTTTGCAAATTTTTCTTGTTGTGTAAATATACCCATTAAAACTGTCCAATCTTGTATATATAGTAAATATGGTATTATCATTATTAGTATAAATATTATTCCATAAATAATACAATTCTTAAATCTCTTTAAAGGCTTTTTATCTCTAAAATAATAAATTATTATAAATGGCAATAATAGTATTGTAAAATATTTTATTCCTGTTGCTAAGGCAAGAAATGTTATACTTGCTAATATGTTTTTCTTTTTTAGTAAGAAATATATTGATGCTAAAACAAAAGTTATTATATACATATCATTATGAACATTTACAATTCCTTCTAGTAAAATAAATGGATTTAATCCATATAATAATACAAATATTTTTTTCTTTGTTAGCTTGTAAATTATATAACAATTTAGTATATGTGCTAATACGCCTAAAACTTTAAATAATAATAGTCCTATATCTATATTTCCAAAACTCATTCCTGCAATTACTTTGCATATTAGTGTCCATATTGGTCCATATACTACTGTTGTATCAGACCATGGATTTGTATATCCTGCTGCTAGTGTTGTATCATTTTCTAAATATTTTTCATTGTCTTCGTTTTCTACAAAGTCTGTTATGGTTGTATAATATGGGTTTTGCCCATATTTAGAGTCTAATCTTCCTATTCCTAAATAGTAAAAAATATCTGAGCTTATAAAAGGAATTATAAATATGCATATTGTAGCTGAAATTGCTATAAATATGTATATTTGTTTTATATTTTTAAATATTTTGTCTCTATTTTTTAATATTAATACATATAAAGTTGTTATTATTGCAAGTATAATTATATATATCAATGTTTGTTCAATTTTATCTGTATCGTTAAATAGTATTGTAAAATATTTATCAAAATTTAGTATTGTTTTATTTTGGATTAAATATATTATTGATGGTATTGTTGATATTAGTAAGAATATTATAAAGATTGGCTTTATTATTTTTGTCCAATTTTTTTTGTTCATTTGGTTCTCCTTAGTTTAAATTTATAAATATTTTCTATTCATATTTGTTATATTATTTCTCAAACCATTTTTTATTATCTATAATTTTATTAATCTCATCAAGTTCATTTGCTTTGTAACTTTTATTTATATTTAACGGCATTGCATAGGCCATATATTTTTCCCATAACTTAACACTTTCTACATCTGCATTCTCTATCATAGAAAAATCTCTAATAAATTTTTCAAATTTTCTCCACTTTAATACTTCTAATGCACCTTTATCAGTATAATTTTTTAAGTCATCTTTTATAATTTGTCGTCTTGATATTGACATTAACACTTTTAACATAAATATTGAAATTAGTATTGCAACTATTGTTGTTCCAACACCATAAATCATTTCTGGTATGTTTAAAATAAGTTTTTCTTTTACAGGCAAAAATACCATTGAAACTAAATACACTATAAATATTACTACAAATATTAAAAATGCCAATAAACTTATTTTTAACATTTTTTTCAATAAACTGCTATTTTCCTTTTTTATAAACTTTCTTTTGTCTAATTGCATTTGCACCATTGAACGCCACTTTTCTATGTCAAAAACTGCATTTTTAGTTAATGCATAATAAACATATCTTTCATCATCTTCCAATTTATTTAATACAACCTCTGTATTCTCTAAGTCTTTAATTTCAAGTTGTCCATTTCTTTTTTCTAAATCAATTGCAGTTTTTGAATAAAGATTTAAAATTGTTGCAATAAAATCCCTTTTATCATTTATTTTATTATTTACTAATAATCCTAAAACTGCTGGACTGTATTTCACAAAAACATCTCTTATATAAATATCTTTATTTTCTGAAAAAATTACCTTAATATAATTTTTTACATATGTAAATATCTTTATTGAAAAATATATTAAAATAAAAGTTGTATAACATATTAAGAAAACATTATTATTTGTATCTATAAAAAATTTTACTGGTATTAATGCAGTTGTAAATAACATTAGTGTTAAAAATACTAACCCTATACTTTTTATTATCTTCAACATTTTTTCATCTTTACTATTTTTTGAAATATTCAAAATCATTGGAATGTCAAACACCATTGTAGCAATTATTATAAAAATTGATAAGAAATCTTCTAACATTTCCATTATTCTCCTCTTCACTCTTATAATGTTTAAATTGATAAATTGATAAATATTATATTTTTATCATACCCACATTTTCTAATACTTTTGTTAATGTATGTTTTCTACTTTTTGTTCCCGTAAATACCTATCTTCCTCTGAAAACACACATCCACAATATTTCTGCATATATAATCCCAATTCTCTTGCCTTTGCTTGTCCTTGTCTAAATCCTACTTTAAAATCCCTATAAAGAAATTCCACTCCATATTTTTCTGCCATTTGTTTTCCTATTTCAACTATTGCTTCTTGATTTTGATATGGGCTTACTAATAAAGTTGTTGATATATGTGTATAGCCATTTTCTTTTGCATATTTTGCAGTTTGTTCTAGTCTTACTGGATAACAATAATTTTTACATCTATTATTTAAATCTCCTACTACATTTTTGCAAAAATCTCTTAGTCCATAATTTTCTTCAAATATCGCTTTTACATCTATACTTTTTGTATATTCTTTTAAAGTATCTCTTCTTGCTTTGTATTCCATATATGGATGAATATTTGGATTAAACCAATATACAGTTGGTTCTATTCCCTCTTCTCTTAACGAATCTATACAATATACACTACATGGTGCACAACAAGTATGTAATAATAATTTCATTTTTTCACTCCTTTATTTTTTCTACTGCTCAACATTATTTATATTGTCTTTCATAGTGTTCATGAACGAATAACCTCTTCTTTATAATGTAATATTACTCGCTATATTCATATCCCAAGTGCTTATATGCAGGAGGTAAAATCATTCTTCCTCTCAAAGTTCTTGCTATAAATCCTATTTGTATTAAATATGGTTCATATACATCTTCTATTGTATCTACTTCTTCTCCTACTGTTGCTGCTAAGGCTTCTATTCCCACTGGTCTTCCATTATATTGAACTATCATTGTTTCTAAAAGTTTTCTATCTATTTCATCAAGTCCTAGTTCATCTATTTCTAGTTTATTTAGTGCCAATTTTGTTATTTTTAATGTTATATCCCCGTCACCTAAAACTGCGGCATAGTCTCTTACTCTTTTTAATAATCTATTTGCAATTCTTGGTGTTCCTCTTGACCTTCTTGCTATTTCTATTGCTGCTTTTTCTTCAATTTCTACATCTAATATTCCTGCTGACCTTTTTACTATTTTTGTTAAGTCTTCTATTGAATATAACTCTAATCTATGTACTATTCCGAATCTATCTCTTAATGGTGTTGTAAGTGAACCTGCTTTTGTGGTTGCTCCTATTAATGTAAATTTGGGTAAATCCAGTCTTATTGACCTAGCACTTGGTCCTTTTCCTATTATTATGTCTAATGTATAATCTTCTAAGGCTGGATATAAAATTTCTTCAACACTTTTACTTAATCTGTGAATTTCATCGATAAATAAAACATCAAATTCTGATAAATTTGTTAGTAAGGCTGCTAAATCTCCCGGCTTTTCAATCGCTGGTCCTGATGTTATTTTTATATTTGAGTTCATTTCATTTGAGATAATATTAGAAAGTGTTGTCTTTCCTAAACCTGGTGGTCCATATAGAAGAACATGGTCTAGTGGTTCTCCTCTTTTTTTAGCAGCTTGAATATATATTTTCATATTCTCTTTTATCTTGTCTTGACCAATGTATTCGTCTAAGGTTTTTGGTCTCAAAGAGTTTTCTAATCTTTCTTCTCCATTATTTTCTAATTCTGGATTAATTAGTCTTTCTTCTTCCATTTGAATTTTATATGACATATTTTGTATTTAAAATAATCATATTCTCCTTTCTTTATATATGTTATAATAAGCTTTTTTCCAATTTTAATAAACTTATTTTTGTAATATTTACTATAATTTATATTTTTAGCTGTATAAAGTTAATTTTCATTAGTTATTTTTTCTCTTATCTACTAATTTATTTTTAGTTCCTTCAATCTTTATTTTATATTTTGCTTTATATTTTATCTATAAAATTTTCTATTAGGTTTAGCATTTTTTGATTATTTTTCACATATGCTTTTGGACTAAAATTTTTAGACTTAATTATAGCTTCTTTTAATTCTTTCACATCATTAATTCCTATGATACATCCATCTTTATTAAATTTTTCTACAATTTCCTTTTGATGGTCATTTACATGTTCACCATACTTATGTAATCTGGGTATTGCAATTACTTTTTTTCCTTTTTCTAATGAAGAAATTATTGAGCCAACTCCTCCATGAGTAATTATTAAATCAGCCTTATTTTGCAATTCTTCTAATTCTTCCTTTGGCATTAAGTCTATTATTTTCATATTATTTGTTTCATATTTAGTATAACCTGCTTGTACTATAACCTCTTCTTTTATTATATTTTCTTTTATTAAATTATCTATTTCTTCTAATAGTCTGTGAAAACTATTATTTTGAGTTCCTAACATAACTAAAATCATTAATATATCGAACCTCCATATACTGCTTTTGGATAAAGTTTTAACATTTCTTCCCATTGTACAATAAATAAATCAGCTATTGGATATATTAATCTCCCTGTTGCTGTTTTTTTATTTGTATTTGCAAATGTTTCTATATAAATTATTTTGCTTCCAAATATTTTTCCTAATATGCACATTGGCCCTGCTGTATGTGTTCCTGTTGTTATTATTACTTTTGGTCTTATTTTAAAATATAAAAATACTGTTTTTATACATAAGTATAAATATTTAAATATATATGTAAATAATTTTGCCCTTGTACCATATGGTAAAAAATATAATTTATCCCCATATTTTTCTTTCAATCCTTCATTAGCTTTATCTTTTTCTGTTATTATATTATAATCATATTTATCAAATAGTGGTGATAATTGTAATAATTCATTTAAATGTCCACCTGTACTTGATATAAATAACACTTTCTTTTTCATTTTTATTTATCAATCCTTTCTTTTAGGTTTGATTTTTGATACATAATTTACAAAGTTTAAATACTTTAATTAATATTGTATAAACTTATTTTTCTAATATAATTGTATCTCTTTTACTTGCTTTTATATTATATATTCTTTTGATAGATATGTCTAGTATAATTATAAAAAGCAGAAACAACTTTTGTCATTTCTGCTTTTATTTTTCTTATCTCTTTTTTCGATGATATCCTCTTCTTTTTCTTTCTATAAATAATAGATATTTACCATCAAATTCCAGACAACTTATTACTGCCCAAGTGATATACATATGATTTCTGAAACTCCTTCTGTTAATAATTTGAGTTTGTATAAAATCATATTTGTCTTTATATTTTTTTATTTTTCCTTGAGCTGCAATTGCTCTTTTCTTGCATATAGAATTTTCATTTCTAGAAAATTCTAATATAAGTGTATTTCCTTCCAAATATGCATCTTTCAAATACATATTTATCTTCCGTTTTTCTCTAATTATCCGGTTGATTTCCTCCTCATAATTATTAAATCCTTTTGATATCTTTTCTACGCATTGCATAAAAAAATCCTCCTTCTGCAATTTATTTGTATTATTATACTATTTTTTTTACAGTTAGTAAATAGCTTTTATCCAAATAATCCTCTTTTTTTGATTGGTGGCTGTTCATTCATAGTTTTTGCTAATTGAACTAATAATTCTCTTTGTTCCTTTGTTAATTTCTTTGGAGTTTGAACTACTACACTAAATATAAAATCTCCTACTACATTTGAATTAACAGATTTAAATCCTTTATTTCTTATGATAAATTTAGTTCCAGTTTGTGTTGCTTCTGGTATTTTATATTTTTCTTTGCTTCCATCAACCATAGGAATTTCTAATTCCGCACCTAAAGTTGCTTGTGTTATACTTATTGGAATATCACATATCACATTATTTCCGCTTCTTGTATAAATACTGTGTCTTTTTATTTTTACTGTAATGTATAAATCACCTTTTGGTCCACCTTTTTCTCCTGGTTCACCTTCTCCTCTTAATACTACTGTTTGACCATTATCTATTCCAGCAGGTATTTTTACTTTTATTTTTGGTTGTTTTCTTACTTTTCCTTTTCCTCTACACACATCACATGGTTCTTTTATTATTTCTCCACTACCATGACATGTAGCACAAGTTCTTGTAGTTTGCATTTGACCTAATATTGTATTTTGAACTTGTCTTACTTGACCTGTTCCGTTACATTCTGGGCATTTAGTAACAGATGAACCCGGTCTTGCACCTGTTCCGTGGCAATTTGTACATTCTTCATTTCTATTTATTATTATTTCTTTTTCAACACCTAAAAAAGATTCTTCAAATGTTATATCTAATTGAAGATTTAAATCAGCTCCTTTTTTTGGTCCATTTTGTTTTCTTGTGCTTTTTCCTCCAAAACCTCCTCCAAAGAATGAAGAGAAAATATCTCCTAAGTCCCCAAAATCTCCGAATCCATCAAATCCAGAACTACTATATGAATAATATCCATTTTGACCTCCAAATGGTCCACCAGCTCCTCCGCCAAAGCCTTGTGGTCCATCAGGTCCAAATTGGTCATACATTCTTCTTTTTTGTGGGTTTGATAATGTTTCATATGCTTCATTTACTTCTTTAAATTTTGCTTCTGCTTCTTCTTTATTATTTAGGTTTGCATCTGGGTGATATTTCTTTGCAAGTTTTCTATATGCCTTTTTTAACTCGTCATCTGTTGCATTTTTATCTACCCCTAAAACCTCGTAATAATCTCTTTTTGCCATTTTTACTCTCATTCCTTCCTCAAAGTATAAATTTTACTAGAAAAAATTATATTTAAAATAATCACTACTTTTTTTATATGTATAATGTATCAAATAAAATTTGACATATTTAAGTTCACAATTATTTTCTAGCTTTTATAATACTAAAACGTTCTTTTAGTATATTTTTCCTTGTTATCTTTCTCATAATTTCTATTCATATTAATGTTGTGTTTTTCTATATAAGCTTTTGAATACTCTTCTGGTGTTATTTTTAATCTGTTTAATATTTCAATATAATAATTTTGGACATCTGTTATTTCTTCTAAAAATCTATTTCTAACATTTGAATCTTGCATTATAGCGTTAATTCCTTTTTTCTTTATAATAGAAATACATTCTCCTATTTCCTCAATCATATACAACATGTGGTTTTTAGCTGCATTAGGCTCCATATCATTCCATTTTTCTTTGTTTTGTTCATATAAATCAAGTTGCATATTTTGCATTTCAGAAATACTTAAATCTTTTTTTGACATATAATATACTCCTATTTATTTTTATAAATTTTGAGGCTGGATTTTATGATATTTTTCCAGCCTTAATTATAATTTTATTTTTTATCTTCGTCATTTTCTACTTTGTAGTCTGCATCATATACATTTCCGTTTTGTTCGTTATTATTTGCTTCTTCTCCTGCTTGAGCTTGGTTTGGATTAGCTCCTGCTGCTCCGTTTGGATTAGCATTTTTGTATAATTGTTCTGACATATCATAGAATACTTTTGTTAATTTTTCTGTTGCTTCTTTTATTTTTTCTGTGTCGTTTGTTTCTAATGCTTTTTTAGTGTTATCTATTTCTGTTTCTACTTTTGCTTTTTCTTCTCCACTTATTTTATCACCTAAATCTTTTAGTGTTTTTTCACTATTGTAGATTAAGCTTTCAGCATTATTTTTTACTTCTATTTCTTCTTTCTTCTTTTTATCTTCTGCTGCATGTGCTTCTGCATCTTTTACAGCTTTATCAATATCTTCGTCAGTTAAGTTTGTTGAAGCTGTTATTGATACATTTTGTTCATTTCCTGTTGCCATATCTTTTGCTGATACATGTACTATACCATTTGCATCTATATCAAATGTTACTTCAATTTGTGGTACTCCTCTTGGTGCTGCTGGAATTCCTGTTAATTGGAATCTTCCTAATGTTTTATTGTATGCAGCCATTTCTCTTTCACCTTGTAATACATGAACTTCTACTGATGTTTGACCATCTGCTGCTGTTGAGAATACTTGTGATTTCTTTGTTGGTATTGTTGTATTTCTTTCGATTAATTTTGTAAATACCCCACCATATGTTTCAATTCCTAATGATAATGGTGTTACATCTAATAAAACTAAATCTTTTACATCTCCTGATAAAACTCCACCTTGTATAGCTGCACCTACTGCAACACATTCGTCTGGGTTTATACCTTTATCAGCATCTTTTCCTGTTATTCTTTTTACTGCTTCTTGAACAGCTGGAACTCTTGTAGAGCCACCAACTAATAATACTTTATGAATTTCTGAAGCACTTAATCCTGCGTCTTTTAAAGCTTGGTTAACTGGTCCAGCAGTTGCTTCTACTAAATCATGAATTAATTCTTCAAATTTTGCTCTTGTTAAAGTCATATCTAAGTGTTTTGGTCCTGTACTATCAGCTGTTATAAATGGTAAGTTGATTTGTGTTTGTTGTACACCTGATAATTCTATTTTTGCTTTTTCTGCTGCTTCTTTTAATCTTTGCATTGCCATTTTATCAGTTTTTAAATCAATTCCATTTGATTTTTTGAATTCATCTACTAAATAATCTATAATAGCTTGGTCAAAGTCGTCTCCTCCTAAATGTGTATTACCATTTGTTGCTAAAACCTCAAATACTCCATCTCCAATATCTAGTATTGATACATCAAAAGTACCTCCACCTAAGTCATATATCATTATTTTTTGATCTTGTTCTTTATCCATTCCATAAGCAAGTGATGCTGCTGTTGGTTCGTTTATAATTCTTAATACTTCTAATCCTGCTATTTTTCCTGCATCTTTTGTTGCTTGTCTTTGGCTATCACTAAAATATGCTGGTACTGTAATAACTGCTTGTGTTACTTTTTGTCCTAAATAATTTTCAGCATCTGCTTTTAATTTTTGTAATATCATTGCTGATATTTCTTGTGGTGAGAATGAATCTCCATCTATATTAACTTTTTCATTTGTTCCCATTTTTCTTTTTATTGAAATAACAGTATTATCTGGATTTGTAACAGCTTGACGTTTTGCTATTTGACCAATTAATCTTTCACCATTTTTTGAAAATGCAACAACTGATGGTGTTGTTCTATTTCCTTCTGCATTTGGTATTACAACTGGTTCTCCTCCTTCCATTACTGCTACACATGAATTTGTTGTTCCTAAGTCAATTCCTATAATTTTTCCCATAATTCTTTAACTTCCTTTCTTTATCTTGATGGTGATTTTGGGGTCGGAGACAAAAATCATCATCCTAATTTTCTATTTAAACTTAAGCTATGATGATTTTTGTCTCCGACCCCAAAATCACCTCGACCCAAATTTGTGCCTTGTAAGTCGGATTAATCATCCTTAGCTTAAAAATTTTTCGTTTTTATTTTTAATTTTTAGTTTTTGGCTTTCAGTTTTTAGTTTGCAACTACTACCATTGAATGTCTTATAACTTTGTTTCCTATTTTATATCCTTTTCTATATTCTTGTGCAATTTCTTTTTCTCCTAAATTTTCATCTTGAATGCTACTTACTGCTTCATGTAATTCTGGATCAAAAGTTTCTCCTTCTGCTTTTATTTCTTCTACTCCTTTTGCTTTTAATACATCTTTAAATTGTTTTAAAACTAACTCTACACCTTTTTTGTAGTCTTCATCTTTTGTTTCAACTTTTGCTGCATTTTCTAAATTATCTAATACTGGTAAAATAATTTCTACAACATCTGATAATATAGAGCTATATAAGTTTTCTCTTTCTTTACTGCTTCTTTTTTTGTAGTTTTCAAATTCTGCTAATATTCTTTTGTATCTATCATCTAATTCATCATACTCTTCTTTTGGTACTATTTCTTGCACTTTTTTATTTTTCTTTTCTTCCTTATTTTCTTTTTTTAATTCTTCTTTATCTTCTGGCATTTTTCTCCACCTTTCTATTCAATTTCTTTCAATTTTTTATTTATATATTTCATAACTGAAATTACTTTTGAATAATCCATTCTTTTAGGTCCTATAATTCCTATTGTTCCTACATCTTTTCCATTTACTTTGTGTTTAAATGTTACTACACTAAAATCTTTTAACTCTTCTTTTTGATTTTCTTCTCCAATATATACATGTATGTCATCAGCAAATCCTGAATTTAACATATCTGACACAAGTTCTTTTGTATCTAAAACATTTACAAAGTTTTTTGCAACCTCTAAACTATTAAATTCTGGTAAATCAAAAGATTTGTTAGCTCCTTCTAAATAGATTTGTTCATCTTGGAGTACTTTTTTTATCTGTTCTATTATTGGTTTTATAACATTTACACTATATGTCATTTCATCATATAAATACTCTTCTAGTGGTCTATCTATTGTTTCTATTGGTTGACCTTTTAATTTATTATTGAACATATAATTCATAGTTTCTACTTGTTTTTGATTTATGTCTTCGTCAAACTTTATAATTGTTTCTTTTACCATTCCTGTATCTGTCAATATGATTGCCATTATCATTCTTGTTCCTAATAGGATAAATTTTATTTCTTCAATTATTTGACTATTTGCTTTTGGACCTATTGAAACTGTTGTATAATGTGTAACCTCTGATATTGTATTTGCTGCAATCTTAGTTAAGTCTTCTATTTCATTTACTTTTGTTTCTAACTTAGAACTAATATATTTTATTTCTTCTAAACTTATGTCATCTTCTTTTAACAATTCATCAACATAGTATCTATATCCTTTTTCCGAAGGAATCCTACCACTTGATGTATGTGTTTTGTCTAAATATCCTGATTTTTCTAAGTCAGCCATTTCATTTCTTATTGTTGCACTACTACAATTTAATCCGTGATTACTTGTTAGCGAATTTGAGCTTACAGGTTCTGCAGTATTTATATATTCTTCTACTATTGCTTGTAAAACTTTTTTCTTTCTATTGTCTAACAATTTTTTCACCTCTTTTAGCACTCTCGTATTTTGATTGCTAACCTTTTTATATATTATACCCTATTTTAGCACTTGTCAATATGTTTTGCTAAAAAATATTGTGAATTTTTTGTGAACAGCTACTACTCACAAAAATTCACAATTATACAGAATATTTTATTATGAAAAAAATTATTATACCTATATTTTGAATTAGAAATAAATTTAACATATTTGAAGTTAATAAATTATTTGTTGCTTCAATTACCCCTAAAAGTTGATTTTCTTTTTGCTTGTTATAATGTTTTTGAGATTCAAAAAAAGTTATTAATTCTGGCATACTTGTTATAAAACCTAATAAAAATCCAAGTATATTTTCTGATATTTCAAATATATTTGTTAACTGTTCTAAATTCTTTCCTAATTCATTTCCAATTAAATACAAGCTCAAACTTGTTAATATTAAATATAAAATATATACATATGTTTTTTTATTTGTTTTCCTTTCTTCTTTCTCTTTTATTTCTTCTCGTCTTTCTATTTTATCATCTTGTAATTTTAAAAATTTTTTATGAATTCTATTAGATATATACCAAAATGCAAAATATAAAAGTAGAAAAATAGGTACAATATATATACTTAATTCTATTTTTAAAGTTATTAATATGATTGGAATTATTATTGTAAATATCACTAATATTATATTGTATAAAATCCCCTTGTTTTTTATTTCTTTATAATTTTTAGTTAGTATTACTGAAACTGTATATTGCAATAAATTTATTAAATTAGAACTAAATATATTATATATACTAGTTTCCATCAATCCTTTAAAACTTGATATACTTACAATTAAAAACTCAGGCACAGATGTTGCTATTCCTGTAATATTCCCAATAGTATGTGGTTTTAAATTCAAATTTTCACTTAATTTTCTTAGAACCTTAACTAATATATATTTAGATATTACAACTATTAATATTGAATATATCATAAATTTAATTATTTCTATTAACATATTTTGTCTCCTTAGCATAAGTAATTACTTTTTATCTTTTTATTTTCTAAACCAATTCATCTTTATCAAGTTATTCATAATTATTTTATCCAATTTGTTGCCAATTATTAGAAAATATTGTATAATAGCCATATTAATTGAATTTAAAAGGAGAAATTGATAATGAATCAAGTAAAAATCGGTCGTGTTTATCGTCATTTTAAAGGCAATTTTTATTTCGTAGAAAATGTTGCTTATGACTCGGAAACTAGCGAAAGAATGGTTGTTTACAAACCTTTATATAATAGAGAAGATGGTAAAGCAATATGGGTAAGACCTGAAAAAATGTTTTTAGAGGAAATCCCTGAAAGACCTGATAATGTAACAGGTCAAAAAATAAGATTTGAATTAGTAGAAAATATAGAAAAAAATTATCTTTCTAACAAATAACTTATAATTATATGTATTTTATAAATTATATTTTTCTAATTCATATACAATAAATATATATTTTATAAAAAATATTCCCCTCTCCTCTAAAAATTTCAAAAATAAATAAATTAATTCGGAGGTAAATAATGATAGATATTAAACTTTTAAGAGAAAATCCTGATTTAGTAAAGGAAAATATAAAAAAGAAATTTCAAAATCAAAAATTAGTTTTAGTAGATGAAATTTTAGAACTTGATGTAAAAAATAGAGAAGCTAAATTAAATGGAGATAATTTAAGAGCTGAAAGAAAATCATTAAGTTCTCAAATTGGTGAACTTATGAAAGCTGGAAAAAAAGAAGAAGCTGAAAATATAAAAAAACAAGTTCAAGAAGTTAATTCTAAATTAGAAGAAAATGAAAAATTAGAAAACGAATATTCAGAAGAAATTAAAAATAGAATGATGAAAATTCCAAACATCATGCACCATTCAGTTCCTATCGGTAAAGATGATAGCCAAAATGTTGAAATTAAAAAATATGGTGAGCCAATAGTTCCAGATTATGAAATTCCTTTTCATGGAGAAATTTTAGAAAATCTTGGTGGACTTGATTTAGATAGCGCTAGAAGAGTAGCAGGAAATGGATTCTATTATTTAATGGGTGATATTGCAAGGCTTCATTCTGCTGTTTTAACATATGCTAGAGACTTTATGATTAACAAAGGATTTACTTATTGTATTCCACCTTACATGATTAGATCTGATGTTGTAACTGGTGTTATGAGTTTTGAAGAAATGGATGCCATGATGTATAAAATTGAAGGTGAAGATTTATATTTAATTGGTACAAGTGAACATTCTATGATTGGTAAGTTTAAAGACCAAATATTAAAAAAAGAAGATATGCCATATAATATGACATCATATTCTCCTTGTTTTAGAAAAGAAAAAGGTGCTCACGGAATTGAGGAAAGAGGAGTTTATAGAATTCATCAATTTGAAAAACAAGAAATGATTGTCGTTTGTGAACCAGAAGATAGCTGGGAATGGTATGACAAAATGTGGTCATATACAGTTGAATTTTTTAGAAGCATGAATATTCCAGTTAGAACTTTAGAATGTTGCTCTGGCGACTTAGCTGATTTAAAAGCAAAATCTTGTGATGTTGAAGCATGGTCTCCTAGACAACAAAAATATTTTGAGGTTGGAAGCTGTTCTAATTTAACAGATGCTCAAGCTAGAAGATTAGGAATTAGAATAAAAGGCGAAAATGGAAATTATTTTGCTCATACTTTAAATAATACTGTTGTAGCTCCACCTCGTATGCTTATTTCTATTGTAGAAAATAATTATCAACCTGATGGTAGTGTTATAATTCCAGAAGTTCTAAGACCATATATGGGTGGATTAGAAAAAATCGAATTAAAGAAATAAATCATTATATCTAAAATAAAAAAACATAAAGATTTTATACAAGTATAACTATTCTTAAATTCCCAATATAGATATGCTTGTATAAAACTTTTTAAATGTAATAATATATAAAATAAAAATATATAAATATCGAAAGTTTAAATCAAAATAAAATATAGTAAGGAGACATCAAATGAATGTAAAAAATCCCAAATTTGAAATATCAGCAGTAGGTCCAAAACAATATCCTAAAAATAATTTACCTGAAATAGTTTTAGTAGGTAAATCTAATGTAGGTAAATCTAGTTTTGTAAATACAATGATTAACAGAAAAAAATTAGCCAGAACAAGTAGTGAACCTGGAAAAACTCGTCAAATTAATTTTTATAATATAGATGATTTGTTTTATTTCGTTGATTTACCTGGCTATGGTTATAGTAAAATGTCTAAAAAAGAACAAGAGCAAGTAGGGAAATTTATTGAAAATTACCTTTTTAATAGAAAAGAAATTGCTTTAATTATATTTTTAATAGATATCAGACATTCTCCAACTAGCAATGATAAATTAATGTATAATTATATTATTTCTTCAGGGTTACCTTGTTTAATTTTAGCTAATAAAGCTGATAAAATTGCTATTACTAAGGTAGATGATACTGTAAAAGCTTTGCAAAAAGAACTTAATCCTATTGGAGATATTACTACTTTGCCATTTTCTTCTGAAAGAAAGATTTATAAAGATGATGTATGGGATTTTATTGCTCCTTATATTGGTACTAATGAAATTTAATCTTTAATAAATTCAAATTTTAAAAAAACCATTCTAATATTTAATAATTTATAATATTAGAATGGTTTTTATATTTAATATATTAAGTTATACTATATTTTATTTTTTTAGTAATAAAAATTATATATTTTAATAATTTTATAATTCAAAAAGACTGTTCCTAAAATATTTATATATTTTTGAACAGTCTAAAAATCTTATTTAGCTACAACAACATTTGCATTTTTTCTCTTTTTTTCTATTGCAAAGCATCAATATGATAGTCAATAATAAAAGTAATCCTAAAACTATTGCTAATACTATAATTGCTGGTAATGCTATAAATATAGTTGGTGCTAGTATAGCTCCTATTATCATTCCTATTACTAATGTGAATGCTATTGCTAATATAGTTGCTATTATATATAAGCAATTTCTTTTTTTATTGCATTTTTCTTCTCTATTATCATAGCAATATATCTTTTCTTGTGGCTCCATAAAAGTCACCTCCAATATAGTATCTTGTTTGATACTATATTATATTATATGTAATATTTTAAATTTTGCCACCTTGCTATATTATGATATAATAAAGCCTCAAATCTAATTTCTATAATTAAATTAGTATTTGAGGTTTTATTATTTATTTTTCTTCCGCTTTTTTCTCTATTTTAGTAATTGCTTTTTTAGCTTTTTCTCTTGGCAAAATAACAACATGTCCACAACCTAAGCACTTTAATTTAAAGTCCACACCTATTCTTGTTATTTCCCATAATTTATTTCCACATGGGTGTTGCTTTTTAGTTCTTACAATATCTCCAATATTATATTCCATAACTTTATTCCTGCCTTTTCTTTGAACTTATTGTTATCTTAATTATTTCATTTTTGTTGCTCTATTAATTTTTTGTTTAAAGACCTCATTTTTTCATTTCTGTTTTATATTATAAGTTACTATTATTTTGTTTCATTTTTAATATGAATTACTTTATTGCCATTTTCAATCTTTTTTCGATGCTTTCTTTTCCTAGAACTTTCATTATCTCATACATATCTGGTGTATTTGTTCTTCCTGTTAGTGCAACTCTTATAACTGTACTTACATCTCCAACGTGTGCTTTATATGCTTCTGGATTTGCTTTGTATTCTTTTACTTCTTTTGCATATCCTAACTCACCAGATAATTCTTTTATTTTGTCAAACCATTCTTGTTTATCATCATTTTCGCTATAATATTTTTCTAAATAAAGTTCTAATATCTTATTAATATCTTCTTGTTCATTTATAACTTGATATGGATATTCTTGTTCTTTATTTAAAAATTTATCATCATACATATATTCAATATTTTCTTTTACTTCTGACCATTTTGAGATATCTTTTCTTGGTTTTTTATTTCCTCTTTCTATTGAAAATATTTTTAAAGCATATTCTTTATCTTGTAACATTTCTTTTAATTCATTATCATATTTATTTGCCCATTCCAAAGATTTTTCATATACTTCTTCTGCTGTAAACATTGATATTACTGTTTTCCCAACATCAAGTAATTTTATCATATCAAATAAAGCTCCACTTACACTCATCTTATTTAACTGTAATTCAAAATCTTCTATTGATTTTTCTTTATTTGCTCTTCTCCAATTTTCAAAATTTGAATTTGCTATATTCATTAAATATTCTTTTACTGCTTCTTCTGGTATTCCTTCTTCATCATAATAGCTTACTGCTGCTTCTGAGTCTTTTCTTTTACTTAATTTTCTTTTATTCCCGTTATCATTTTTCATAATTGGTGCAATATGTGCATATTTTGGAGCTTTAAATCCTAATTCATGGAATAATTGTAAATGAAGAGGTACAGATGATAACCATTCGTCTCCTCTTATTACATGAGTTGTTCTCATTAAATGGTCATCTATTGCATGTGCAAAATGATATGTTGGTAATCCATCTGCTTTTATTATTACTATATCTTGATCATTTTCTGGAAAATCCACATTTCCTTTTATTACATCATGATGTTTTATTTTTCTATCTTCTCTTCCTGGTGATTTGAATCTTATTATATATTTTTCTCCATTTTCAATTCTCTTAATTGCCTCTTCTACTGTAACATTTCTACATTTTGCCCATACTCCATAATATCCTGGTCTTATTTTTGCTGCTTCTTGTTTAGCTCTTATTTCTTCAACATCTTCTGGAGTACAGAAACATGGATATGCTTTCCCTTGGCTTATTAAATATTTTGCATAACTTTGATATATTTCTTTTCTTTGTGATTGTCTATATGGTCCATAATTTCCTTTTCCTTCTGTTTCTGATATCATACCTTCATCTGGAACTATTCCAAAATCATTTAACGCTCGTACTATTCCTGTTATACCATTTTCAACTTCTCTTTTTTGGTCTGTATCTTCAACTCTTAAAAAGAATACTCCTTCAGTTTGAGTAGCTAATTTTCTTGCAATTACTGATTGATATAGTCCACCTATGTGTACAAATCCAGTTGGGCTAGGTGCAAATCTTGTTACTATTGCTCCTTCTTTTAAATCTCTTTCTGGATATTTTTCTTCATAATATGATATTTCTTTTGCTTCTGGAAATATTAAGTTTGCTAAATCTTTATAATCCATTATCTATCTCTCCTCTTTTTTCTTTTTTACTTTTGCAATTATACCAAATTTTTACTCATATTACAAGTTTAAAATAAGTATAATGAAAAATTATAAATGGCAATAATAAACCGGAAATTCATTATTGCCATTTATATCTTTAAATTTATCAAGATAACATTTGACAATTCTATTATAAATATGTATAATATAGATAGAAAATGAGAAACCACAAAGTGGTTGCCGCTAAATAGTTAAATAACCATTCGACCGTGCAAAGCAGAATGGTTATTTTTTATTTGCTCAAAATTACCACTAACGCAATAATCAAGGCAATAGCTATGATTGTAACTCCTACTAATCCAAAAAATAGTAGATATATTATATATAATAATAAAGTTTCCATAGCACCACCTCGCTTTCCCACAGATGTAACTGTGTAATATGTAAGGTGGCAACACACTCCACTTATTCTCATTTTCTATGTTATTTAATATACTATATTTTTTACTAAAAAACAAGTAAAGACTGTAAAGTTTTACATTTTTTGGTTATACAACATTAATTCTTATTTTATTGAAGTTCAAAAATTACAATAATTAATAAAGTCATCAATTTCAAAATCAATTCTTTCCATACAAAAATTCCTCCCTATATTTATTATTTTCAAATAAACATAAAGAGGAACCATCTTCCATATTTTTATTTTTTATTAACCAATAAATCTTTTAATTTATTGCATTATTTCAAAAATATTCATTGCAATTTACACCAACTTTATCCTCACTCATCACGCTTTTCATACAGTTTGTTGCAATAAATAAGAATTTTTGTATTCTCTGCGTTCTCACTCTCTCATTTATTACACCAATTCTTATGCACTCTTCAATTCTAATCTCAACTTATCAGCAATCATTGCTATAAATTCTGAATTTGTTGGCTTTCCTTTACTTGCTGAAATTGTATATCCAAATATGTTTTCAACTGCTTCTTGTTGTCCTCTTCCCCATGCTACTTCGATGGCATGTCGAATTGCTCTTTCTACTCTTGATGGTGTTGTGTTGAATTTTCCTGCTATTTGTGGATATAAACTTTTTGTAATTTGATTTATTACATCTATGTCATTTACTACCATCATTATGGCTTCTCTTAAATATTGATATCCTTTTATATGAGCAGGTACTCCTACTTCATGAATTACATTAGTAACAAGAGCTTCCAAATTCTCTTCTGTTTTTCCACCTTCTAAAGGTAATTCTATATATTGAGATTTAATTTCTTTTGTTATAAAGTTACTATTGCTTTGAACTGGTCTATAAAATCTAAGTTCTTTCATTCTTTTTATAAGTAGTTCTATATCAAATGGTTTTACAATATAATATTGCGCACCTAATTCCACTGCTTTCTTTGTTATTTTGTCTTGCCCTACTGCTGATAACATTATACATATTGGTTTCTTAACACATTTTACTTTATTTATGCTCTCTAATACTCCCAAACCATCTAAATGTGGCATTATAACATCTAGTAAAACTATATCTGGAGATTCATTTAAAATAATATCTACTGCCTCTGTTCCATCTTTTACTCTCCCTATAACTTCCATTTCCTCTTGTGAATTAATATATGATGCTAATGTTTTACTAAATTCTTCGTTGTCATCAGCAATTAAAACTGTAACTTTTTCTTTCATGTTACCCCTCCTAAAATCTTCTGTAATCTTTTTATATTCAGATTATAGTATGGATTTTTATGAAAAGCAACATTAAATTGGTATATTTTTCCATTTATTTACAAAACACTTAAATTCATATACTTTTATCTATTATTTTTTTAGATAAAATTTCTAAGTTTGATATATTTAATTCTTTATTCTCATAATCTTTTATAATTTTTTCTTTTTTCTCTAATTCCATTTGTATTTTACATTCAATTTTTTCCAAATATTCAACTGATACTATGTTAATATTATTATTTTTACAATAATATTTAAATTTTTCAAAATTATTATAGTCCACAATTAGTTTCATTTCTATACCTGATACTTTTAATACCAATATACTTTCTTCTATTGCCTTTTGTAAAGCTTCAGAATATGCACGAACTAGTCCTCCTGTTCCTAGTAAAATCCCACCAAAATATCTAGTTACTACAATTAAGATATTTGATAAATTATTTTTTTGTAAAATATTTAACATAGGTCCTCCAGCAGTTCCTGATGGTTCTCCATCGTCACTTGCTTTTTCTTCTACTTTTCCGTCTTTTAATACTCTATATGCTACACAATTATGTCTTGCGTCATAGTATTTTTTCTTAATTTCTTGTATTTTTTCCTCTGCTTCTTCTTTACTTTCTACTTTAATTAAATTTGCAATGAATTTTGACTTTTTTTCTACAATTTCTGTTGTTACATTATTTTTTATTGTATAAAATTGTTCCATCAAATTTCCTTTCCTTTTGATATTTTTGATTTTGTAGTACATATCTAATTTTATACATCAAAATCAAGTACATCATTTAAATACTTGATTTTGATTTGCTTTCTACTTTATAACTAATTTTATATCTCTAAATTTCACATTATTTTACATTAGCCTCAATTTTTATTCTTCACTCCCTGCTACATATCCTGTTGAATATGCTATTTGTAAATTAAATCCTCCTGTATAACTATCTACATCTATTATTTCTCCTGCAAAAAATAGACCTTTAATCTTTTTTGATTCCATAGTTTTTGGGTTTATTTCTTTTATTGAAATACCTCCACTTGTTATTATTGCTTCGTCTATGCTTCTAAATTCTTTTACATCTATTTCAAAGTCTTTAAGCTGTTTTAATAAATTCATTCTTTCTTTTTTTGTTATTTCATTTACTTTCTTATTTGGATTTATTTCACTTTTTTCTATTATTACAGGTATTAATTTTTGTGGTAATAACTTGTCTAATGCATTTTTAAATTGCTTATTTTTAAATTCATTAAAATCTCTTAATATTCTTTCATCTAATTTTTCTTCTTTTAGAGCTGGTTTAAAGTCTATTTTTAATATTATTTTCTTTTCTTTCATTAATTGTTCTATATTTTTATATCTCACCAAATGTGCCGAACTGCTTAATATTATTGGTCCTGATACCCCAAAATGTGTAAATATCATTTCTCCAAAATCTTCATAAATCTCTTTATTTTTTTGCTTATCTATTAATTTTATTGATACATTTTTTAAACTTAATCCTTGTAATTTAGTACATAATTTTTTATCATAAATTTCTAATGGAACTAATGACGGCTTTATATCTGTAACCTTATGTCCAAGTTCTTCTACCATTTTATATCCATCACCTGTTGAACCTGTTAACGGATAACTTTTTCCACCTGTTGCCAATATTACTTTATCTGCCTTAATTTCTCTTTTATTTGTTTTTACTGCTATTATTTCTTTATTTTCATTTAATATTAATTCTTTTGCTTCTTCATTAAAATTTATTTTTATATCTAGTTGTTTAATCTTTGATTCAAAACATTTTAAAACATCTAAAGATTTATCTGTTATTGGAAATATTCTATTTCCTCTTTCTTCCTTTACTTGTAGTCCTTGATTTTTTAAAAATTTTATAATGTCTTGATTTGTATATTTTTGGAATGCACTGTATAAAAACATTCCATTTCCTGGTGTATTTTTTATAAATTCGTCCATATCTAAGGAAGATGTTATATTACATCTTCCTTTTCCTGTTATTAATAATTTTTTTCCTAGTTGTTTATTTTTTTCTATTATTATTACATCATTTCCATTTTCTCTAGAAGTTATTGCTGCCATCATTCCTGCTGGTCCTCCTCCTATTACAACTACTTTCATTTTTCTATTTTCCTTTCTAAATAGTTATTTTCTTATTAAATCTATCTATTTTATAATTAATATTAAATGATAATCATTAGTTAGTATTTAATTGTTTTATATTGTTATAAGTTATAAAGTTTACAATATAAATTTCTTTTTATAAAATTAATTTTCTTCATTCAAATCCTCAGTAGTGTATAAACAATATCCTTCATAATTATAACTTGCATCTATACCTTTCATGTAAATTTCTCTGTCTTCTATTTTATCTGTCAATGCTTCTTTTAATAAAAATTTTATTTCAACATTTTTTATAGGGCTTCTTTCCATCGCTAATAAATAATCTGTCTTATTTATTTTACTCCAATCTACTACTTTACCTATTTCTTTTTTCAAAATCATATCTAGCCATATTCTTGTACTTCTTCCATTTCCTTCTCTAAATGGATGTGCTATATTCATTTCTATATATTTATCTATAATTTCATCAAAATTAGATTGAGGCATTTTATCAATCTTTTCTAAGGCTTCTTCTAAATACATTACTGATGCAAATCTAAAATTATTTTTTGAAATATTTTCTCTTCTAATTTTTCCTGCAAATTCATATATATCTTCAAATAAATATTTATGTATCGTTGATAATCCTTCGAATGTGCCTATTTCAATATTTTCTAATTCTTTTGTTTCAAATAGTTGAATTGCTTTCTTCTTTGTTATTTTTTCTTCTATCTTTGCTAATTCTACTGGATTATCTATTCCCAATTTATTATCTAACATAATATTTCCTCCATATTTTTAGAATTGTATAAGTTCATATTTCTTTACTCCGTCTCTGCTTCATAAAATTATTATTCTTTTAATCCTTCTTCAATTCCTTTTATTACTCCATATTTTCCATATTCATAAGTAAGTCCACCTTGCATATATGCTATATATGGCTCTCTTATCGGTCCATCACAGCTTAATTCTATTGTTGAGCCTTCTGTAAATGTTCCTGCGGCCATAATTACTTCATCGTCATACCCTCCCATTGGACTTGGTTCTGGTATTACATTTGAGTCTATTGGTGAACCTTTTTGTATTCCTTGGCAAAATTTTACTAATTTTTCTTTTGAACCTAATTCAATTGTTTGGACTATGTCAGCTCTTTGCTCATCATATCTAGGTTCTACTTTAAATCCTAGTTCTTCTAAAATGCAACTTGCAAATATCGCTGTTTTCACACTGCTTTTAACTACCTCGGGAGCAAAAAATAGTCCTTTTAAAAGTTGAGTATTTTGATTTAATGATGGTCCTATTTCTTTTCCTATACCTGGAGCTGTTAATCGTTCTGCACATAATTCTATTAGTTCTTTTTTTCCAACTATATATGCTCCACTTGTTGCTATCCCTCCACCTAAATTTTTCATAAGTGAACCTACTGCAATATCTGCCCCTATTTCTATTGGTTCTCTCTCTTGTACAAATTCCCCATAACAATTATCTACCATTATTATTACTTCTTTGTTTACTTCTCTAATTGCTTTTATTGCTCTTTCAATTTTTTCTATTGTTAAACTTTTTCTTGTAGAATAACCTTTGGATCTTTGAATTTCTATAAGTTTTATATCTTTTTTTGCTAATCTTTCTTGTATTTTTTCTATATCAAAGTCATTGTTAATTAGTTCTATTTGTTCATATTCAATTCCATATGCTTTTAATGAGCTTTTGCTATATTCTTCTCCTACACCTATAACAGTTTGCAAAGTATCATATGGTGCTCCTGTTATACTTAAACATTTATCTCCTGGTCTTAATAATGCAGATAAAGTAATTGCTAATGCATGAGTTCCTGAAATAAATTGTGCTCTTACTAAACTATCTTCTGCTTTAAAAATTTTTGCATAAATTTCTTCTATTTTATTTCTTCCTGCTTCATCTATTCCATACCCAGTTGAAGACATCAAATGCATTTCTTGCAAATTACATTCTTGAAACGCTTCTATTACTTTAATGCTATTCTTTCTACAAATTTCTTCTGCAATTTTAAATTGTGGTTGAATCTTTTCTTCAACTTTTTCTATTAATTCTGGTGTTATTCTCATTTAATATTCCTCTTTTCCTGTTTTATTTAAATACTTTATAGTTATAAAAATTATTTTTTATAACTATCTTTTCTTTTCTCTCTATATATCATGTATATTTTACTATATATTCAATTTTATATCAAGTAAATATTGAATTTTATGTCAATTATGGTATAATGTTTCTGTAATATAAAAATTTATTTTTTGCAGAAAGGAGTATTCAAACAATGAATAACTACAAAAAAAAGTTTATCTTTGAAATGCGGACAAAATTCAAAGAGCTAAAAGCAATCTTTCCATTAGTAAATAATATGATACTAAATGGATGCACCTGTGATGTAACTTTAAAATTACCCAACAAAACTGAATATAATAATGCTTGTTATATAAAAATTTGTATTTTCAAGCCAAACAGTATTTTTCCTTGCTTAACAATTAGAAGAAATTTGGAAAATATGTCTGGTATTTGCTGGGAAATAAATTCTGAATTAAAAGATATCAGAGAAAATGAATATATCTTTTTCGAGTTAGATGATACTTATAAAAACATTTTACTCTATATTGGTAAAGATGTACCAAAAAAAGATTTATTAACAAATTCAGAAATATATGAACTTTTTAACGAAAGCTCTGTAAATGTAAATTCTAGAAAAGAAAAATTAGATAGTAATAAATTCACTTTATTATATAATTTAGATTTTTCTTTAAGAGCAGATTTTTCTGAATTAGTATATCTTTTTTCAATACTTAACCTAATGATATATGAAGATGCTTATCATTTTATTCAGATGAAATCTAGGAACTTACAAGATACTAGTTCAGCTGATTTTAAATTAAAGTTATATTATGAAGCCCAAAACAGACCATCTATTTCTATAACTGCAAAGTTAAAAGAAATTTCAAGTAAGCAACAAATTTCAATATATAACTTTTTGACATTAACATATTCAAATCCAATGTTATTCAACTTGAATTACTCGGAAAAACGAGTTTCTCTTCAAGCTTATTGTAATGAAGATTTCATTTCAGAAGCTAATAAACTAATTGAAACTGTATTTTTCCCAACTTAAAGAAAAAAAAGCTAGAAATTGATAATTCAATTTCTAGCTTTTTAATTACTTATTATTTTTGTGCATATGGTAATAAAGCGATATGTCTAGCTCTTTTTACTGCTAATGTTATATCTCTTTGATGTTTAGCACATGCTCCAGTTGTTCTTCTTGGTAATATTTTACCTTTATCATTAATGAATTTTTTTAATTGTTCTGGATTTTTGTAATCTAATTCAAAGTTTTTATCACTACATAATAAACAAACTTTTTTTCTTTGTTTTCTGAATCTTGGATTGTAATCCTCATCATAGTTTTTATTGTTTCTTCTATTTTGTTTTTTATCTGCCATTTTATTTTTCCCCCCTCGGCTTAGAATGGTAGGTCATCACTAGAAGACATTTCAAAATCTGCTCCCATGCTTCCTGGTGCTGTATTACCAAAAGTATTTTCAAAAGAGTTTCCTCCAAAATCTCCTTCTCTTTTACTATCTGCAAAATATGCTTCTTCTGCAACTACTTCTGTCACATAGTGTTTTTGACCTTGGTCATCGTCCCATGTTCTTGTTTGAATTCTTCCAATAATTCCTACTTGTTGACCTTTCTTAAAGTATTTACTACAAAATTCTCCTAATTTACTCCAAGCAACAATATTTATAAAATCTGCTTGTCTTTCTTCACCTTGTCTTACAAATCTTCTATTAACTGCTAAACTAAATGAAGATACTAGTGTATTATTAGTTTGTGTATATCTTGTTTCTGGATCTCTTGTTAATCTTCCCATTAAAATTACTTTATTCATCTGTTATCACCTTTCTTTACTTTAAATAAAGGCCCCTTCTTTATTTAATTGATTTTATTAGTCTTCTTTTCTTACTACTATAAATTTAATTATAGTATCTGTTATTCTGTAAACTCTTTCAAGCTCAGCTATTGATTCTGGTTTTGCTTCAAAGTTGAATAACATATATGTAGCTTCTGTGAATTTTTTGATTTCATATGCTAATTTTTTCTTTCCCATATTTTCAACAGATTCTACTTTTCCGTTTTCATTGATTAATCCTGTGAATTTTTCTTCTAAAGCTTTTAATCCTGCTTCATCTACATTTGGATTAACAATGATAATACTTTCGTATTTATTCATTATCTTTCACCTCCCTATGGATTTATAACCTACTTTTATAATAGGTAGAGATTTAAAAATAGCTATGCTATCTTTAAAAGCATAACTATTTTACCATATTTTACATTTAGTTGCAAGTATTTTGACTTGATTTCTCTTAATTCTCCGAAATTTTTGTATCAATGATAATAAAAAAATATCTTAACTATTAATAATTTAATTTTTTAATATAACTTTTATAAAAGCATTTTTATGATATTATATATAAATTAATATTTATATATCTAGAATTTAACCATTTTTATTGTTTCTAAAATTAAAACTTATACTTTATTAGATAAATTACTTTATTCAATACTAATAACCTTTTATCTTACAAATTGTTTATCTTTTATTAAACTTTTATTTTTTATTTTTTTGCTTTCAAATATATCTTTATTTTCCTTTTTATTTACTAACTTTTGTATTTCCATTATAAATATCGGCATTATTGATATTCCTAATGTTATCTCCCATTGTATTCCGATTTAGTTTTACAACATTAAAAATATTTGCTAAATCTGGTATTAACACTACAATTACTTGCACTATTGTTCCTAATATAAAACTTCCTATTAAAAATTTATTTTCTAAAATTCCTGTTTTAAATATAGACTTTTCACTTTTTATATTAAAACTATGAACAAGTTCTAATATCCCTATTGATATAAATGCCATTGTTCTTCCAACATCTAATCCCCAATATTTGTTTCCTATACTAAATGCTATTAATGTTAGCATTCCTATCATAATACCTTCTGTTATTATTTTATTCCAAAGTCCATCTGCAAAAATGCCTTTTTTAGAATCTATTGGTTTTCGCTTCATTATGTCTTTTTCTGCTGGTTCTAATCCTAAAGCTATTGCTGGTAATGAGTCTGTTACTAGATTAACCCATAACAGTTGAATTGCCAATAATGGTGATTTCATTCCAAGTAATAATCCCATAAATATTGTTACTATTTCCCCTATATTTGTAGCAATTAAAAAATGAATTGCTTTTTTTATATTATCATAAATGTTTCTTCCTTGCTTTACTGCTTCTACAATAGTGACAAAATTATCATCTACCAATATCATATCCGAAGCATTTTTTGCAACATCTGTGCCACCTTTTCCCATTGCTATTCCTATATCTGCATTTTTTAATGCCGGACTATCATTCACTCCATCTCCTGTCATCGCTACAACTGCGCCTGTTTTTTGCCAAGCTTTTACTATTCTTACCTTATGTTCAGGAGTAACTCTTGCAAACACTGAATAATTTTCTATTTCTTTTTCTAGTACATTTTGAGGTATTTTATCTAATTCTTGACCAGTTATTGCCTTATCCTTGCTTTCTAAAATACCTAATTTTTCAGCTATTGCCCTTGCAGTTGAAATATGATCTCCTGTTATCATTACTGTTTTTATTCCTGCTCTTTTACACTCCTCTACTGCTTCTTTAACTCCATCTCTTGGTGGATCTATCATTCCCATTAGTCCTACAAAATTCAAATTATTTTCTATATTTGAAGATTCTATATTTACTGGTAAATTATCTACATCTTTATACGCTATTGCTATAACTCTCAAAGCCTTATTTGCCATTTGTTCATTTTCTTTTTGAATTCTTACTTTATCTACACCAATACACCTATTTAATAATACATCTGGTGCACCTTTAGTTATAATCCTATATTTGTTTTTTTCTAATTTATGAATTGTTGTCATCATTTTTCTATTAGAATCAAATGGAATTTCATTAATTCTTGGCATTAATTTATATAATTCTTCTTTATTTTTCCCATTCCTTGTTGCTACATCTACTATTGCCATTTCAGTAGGTTCTCCTACAATTTCAATTTTTCCTTTTTTATTATATACCTTACAATCTGTACACATTGCTCCTAATTCCATTGCTAAACTTGGATTTAATGCTTTTATTTCTACTACTTTCATTTTATTTTGAGTTAATGTTCCTGTTTTATCTGAACATATTACTTTGCTACATCCTAAAGTTTCTACTGCTGGTAATTTTCTTATAATGCTATTTCTTTTAGCCATTTTAGTAACACCTATTGATAAAACTATTGTAACTATTGCTGGTAACCCCTCTGGTATTGCAGCAACTGCTAGTCCTACCGATGTCATAAACATTTCCATTGGATCTATATTTTTTATTAATCCTATTACAAAGATTATTAGACAAATTATTAAACATACTACACCTAATATTTTTCCAACTTGATTTAATTTCTTTTGTATTGGAGTTTCAGGTGCTTCATTTTCTATAATCATATTTGCAATTTTTCCAACTTTTGTATCCATTCCTGTTTCTGTAACTATTGCTTTTGCGTGTCCATTAACTACTATGCTTGTCATAAATACCATATTTACCATGTCACCTAGTGCTACTTTTTCTTTACAAATTTTACCTGCATCTTTTAATACTGGTACAGTTTCTCCTGTTAAGCTTGATTCTTCAACTTTTAAATTAAAACTTTCTAATAATCTACAATCTGCTGGAATATAATTTCCTGATTCTAATATAACTATATCTCCCGGTACTACATCTTCTACATTAATTTCTTTTTCTTGTCCATCTCTAATAACTTTCGTCTTTTGTGGCGTCATCTTTTTTAAACTTTCAATTGATTTCTCTGCTTTTGCTTCTTGTAAAACTCCCATAATAGCATTTAGTATGACAATAGCTATTATAATAATTGAATCAATATAGTCATTGCTTCCTTCATACCAAGCCATTCCAGCAGAAACTATTGAGGCTATAATTAGAATTATAATCATAAAATCTTTAAATTGTTTTATAAACTTTACAATTAATTTTTCTTTTGGCTTATCTCGTAATTTATTTTTTCCATTTTTCTCTTGTATTTTCTTTGCTGTAATCTCACTTAACCCTAATTTCTCGCTTGTCCCAAATTTGTATAAAATTTCTTCTTTGTCCAAAGTATGCCACATATTTTTTCTCTCCTTTGTAAATCAATTTATTAAATTATATGTGGCTATTTGTGATTTATGACATTAAGATATAAATGAGTTAAAATCTTTATTGAAAAATTTTGTATTTTTTATACTTTTTAATATTTTTATAATTCTATTTCTTTTATAAAATTTATTGACAAATTTCTCCATTTATTTATATAATTATCTCAATAAATATGAAAGGAGTAATATTATGTATAAAATTAATAATTTACAAGATAATGATGATATTCGTATAGCAGATGCAAAAGCTGGAATGAAGGTTATAGAATATATGAGTGATTTAAGTGTAATGCCATCAACAGCTATAACTGCTTACTATTGTTCAAGAATGAATATAAGAAAAAAACAACTTATTATAAACTTAGAAAACAATGAATATACAATTAGTTCTGGTTCTATGCAATGGAGTGTTGGTAATGTCGAAGCAGTTGCAGATGTTAAAGGTGTTGGTGATTTTCTTGGTAAAACTATTAAAGGAAGTGTCACAAAAGAAAGCTCTGTAAAACCAAAATATAAAGGAACAGGAACTTTAGTTTTAGAACCTACATATAAACACATTTTATTAGAAGATTTATCTAATTGGGATGGTGGAATAGTTTTAGATGATGGTTTATTTTTAGCTTGTGAATCAAAGATACAACAAAAAGTTGTTATGCGTAGTAATCTATCTTCAGCTGTCTTAGGAAACGAAGGATTATTCAATTTAAGTCTTTCTGGTAATGGATTTGTAGCTTTGGAATCACCTGTTCCAAGAGAAGAATTAGTTGAAATAGAACTACAAAATGATGTATTAAGAATTGATGGGAATTTTGCAATAGCTTGGTCAAAAGATCTTAGTTTTACTGTTGAAAAATCAACTAAAAACTTAATTGGTTCTGCTGTTTCAGGAGAAGGTCTTGTAAATGTTTACAGGGGTACAGGAAAAGTTTTAATGGCTCCTATAAGAAACTTAACACGTAGTTCAGTTAATTCATTGTCAGTTTAAAATATTATAAAATTTAAATAGTTATAAAAAACTCAAAAGTTTGTGGCTTTTGAGTTTTTTGCTTCTATAAAATAAATTAGGAATATTTCTATTTTGATTAGCTATTTTCAAATTTTTTTGAGTTTTAGTGGAAGAAATAAGAAAAGTATAAGTAAATTTCCTGATTTTTTTATAGTTTTATTCCAAGTATTTTACTTATACTTATTAGGTTAACAGAAATATAATTTTATAATTAAAATTTCACATTGTCTCCAAATCTAGCTTTTAACTTATCTTTTGAATCTTGTGATAAATTAACATTTCCAGTCAAGTATATTTTAGTATTAGGATTTAACTCTAATAATGCTGTTGCATCTATGATTGAATTATTGCTCAAATTTATTGTTAAATTTGTATTATTTTTTAGTGATTTTAAATTTTTTAAATCTTCACTCCATAATGTACAATTTTGTAAACTAAGTAGTTGTAAATTGTTCAAATCAGAGAAATCCATCATATTATTGTGCATATTATTTCCTGATAAAGTCAAGCGATTTAAACTAGTTATTTTAGATATAGAAGAAAAGTCTTTTACCTTTATCAAACTAGCTAATGATAAGGTTTTCATATTATTAAATTGTGATAAATCTGGGATTTCTGTTAAATATGAACTATTATCAATATTCAATTTACTTATTTTTGTAGTATCACAATTTTTAATTGTTTTTAATGCTTCTGTATCTATTCTTAAATTATCTAAATTAGAAATAATATCTTCTATTTCTGATAAGTCAATATTATCATTACCTTGAATATATAATATTTTGAGATTTTTTAAATTATTAATAGCAGTTATATTTGACAAAGAGTTATTTGTTATATATAAATGTTTTAAAGTATTACTCATTGAAGATAGAATATCTTGAGATTTTTTATCTTCTAATGTCAATTTATTATTCATTATTGTTAATGATTCAATATCATTCATTCCTTCCAACACATTTAAAGTAGACAAGTTTTGATTTGATAAGTCAATTGTTCTGTAATTTTTAAATAGTCCTAATTGATTACTATCTAAATAAATATTACCTTTCCTTTCTAGGATTTTCCCAATCTCGTCTAGTGCTTTTTTTCCTTTTTCTGAATAATTTTCTCTATTACCATCAATTTTCTCATTTCCCTTCAAATATAAATTTTGTAATTTTTGATTATATGCTAATGGAGTTATATCAATTATATCATTATTTGTTAAATTTAAACTTGTTAAATTTGTTAAATCTTTCAATGGCATAATATCTGTAATTAAATTACTTCTTAAATCAAGAGAGGTTAAATTTTGTAGATATTTTAATGATGATACATTTTTTATTTTATTCACTCCCAAATTCAAATTATTTAATGTATTAATATTCTTTAATTTTTTAAGTAAATCAATATTCTCCAATTTAGTTGCATACAATGATAATTTTTTTAAATTGTTAAAGTCTTCAATAGCACTTATCATTTTTTCTAAATCAACACTTCCCTGTACATAAATTGATTCTACATTATTCAGATAAGATAATGATTGATAATCTTTAATTTTAACATCAATAATAGTAAAGTTTTTTAAATTTTTACAATTTTCGATTCCAGTAAGACTATATAAGGTCATATTTTGAATATATAAAGATGTTAAGTTTGGAAAAAACACTAAATCATCTAAATTAGTCATATCTTCTATATTATTTATAGAAATTTGGGTTTGATCCTTCATCCATTTAAATTTCATATTTTCCACTGTTATGCCTAATATTTTTGATATATATTCACTAAAAGCTTTACTGCTAAATCTTATTTCCGTTTCATCATCTAATATTTTATTATTTATATTATCTCCATATTCTTTTCCATTATTTGCTATATATTTTACATTTAAATCATCATCTATTAAAAATACATCTTTTAGAGTTGCTATATTTCCTTTTCCCAATCCAGACATTCCATTATATGCATTTTCTTTTAATGCGTAATACATATAATATTGATTGTCTTTTTTTCCTTGTTTTACAGTCCTAGTTACTTTTCCTTCTGCTAATAATGTCTCAGGTGTGACTTTTTCTCCTTGAATTTTCTTTTCTAATTGATATAACTTTATTTGCTCTTTCAATGCTCCTATTGTTGTTTCTATTTTTGAATCATTTACCCCGAGTTAATATTCCATTATCTCCTATCAACATTGATATGCTTACCCCTGCTAAGATTAATAGCACTATTATTGTAATTACTAATGCTATCAATGTTATTCCTTTTCTCTCTTTTATCATTTGTTTTTTCCTCCTTTTATATTTACTAATATTTAAAAATTATTGATAAAAATATTTTTTCCATAAAACATTTTTATATTCCACTTATATTAAAAATTATACACAAGCTTCGTTATCATTGTCAATGACTTTTTATCATTTTTAATTTATTGTATTTTCTTATTCAACATTAGAAAATATACTATATATATTGGAGGTACTTTTATGGCTGAAATTGAATCACAAGAATTATTTAAATTAATTGGACGTAATATAAAATTTTATAGAAAATTATACAACTTAAAAAAAGGAAAAATGACACAAGCTCAATTAGCTGAACTTATTAATGTTTCTACTGCATTAATTGCTAATTTAGAAAGCGAACACATAAACCAAGGACTTAGTGTATTTACTCTATGGAAAATTAGTAAAGCTCTTGAAATTCCTATTGAAAAATTATTTGATACAAGTAATTTTAATGATAGATTTTTAGAGGCTTAATATATCCTTAAATGCAAAAAACTAAAGTACTATTTTCTAATACTTTAGCTTTTTATATTATTATATTCATATTAAAATATTATAAAGATTTTAATATTTTACATTATCTTATATTTCATCTCATTTTTATACATTATATTACTATCACTTTTAGTGTACTTTTTATGTTAAAAATCAAAAAGCAAACTAAAATCTTATTCTTATTTTTCATTTTACTTACTGTTCTTTCAATTTCATAGACAACAATTTCGAAATTCCACTTTCTTCCATAGTAACCCCATATACCGTATCAGCAGCTTCCATAGTACCTTTTCTATGAGTTATAACTAAAAATTGTGTATCTTTTGAAAATTTCTTTAAGTATTCTGCATATCTATAAACATTTACATCATCAAGTGCTGCTTCTATTTCATCTAGTACACAAAATGGTGCTGGATTTATTTTTAATATTGCAAATAATAAAGCTATTGCTGTAAATGCTTTTTCTCCTCCTGATAGTAACATCATATTTTGTAGTTTCTTTCCTGGTGGTTGTACTGTTATTTCTATTCCACATTCTAAGATATTTTCTTCATCTTCTAGTTTTAAACTTGCATTTCCTCCACCAAATAATTCTTTAAATACCTCTGAGAAATTTTTGTTTATTAATGCAAATTGTTCTTTAAATTGTTGTTTCATTATTCCTGTCATATCAGATATTACTTTTCTTAATTTTGACATCGTGTTTTCTAAATCTACTCTTTGTTCACACATAAAGTCATATCTTTCTTTTAATGCTTTATATTCCTCGATTGAATCTACATTAACGCTTCCTAATTCTCTTATTTCATTTCTTAGGCCTTTTACTTTCTTTTGTGTTAATTGAACATTGTCTGGCTTTTTATAGTCTACTACATTGTTTGGAGTAAGCTCATATTCTTCCCACATTTTATTGATTATTTCATTAATGTCCTCTTCTAGTTTTGTTTTTCTTACTTCAATTTTTACAATTTGAGCTTTTAAATCTTCTATAACTTTAAATTTTGATGTTATTTCCTCTTCTTGCGATGATAATTTCTGATTTTTCTCAATTCTTTCTTTTTTCATTTCTTCTATTTTTGAACCACTTTGCTGTACTGTTTCTTTTATATTATTTATTTTTTCTTTTATTTCTTGAATTGATTCTTCCAAATTAAAATTATCTTGTTTTATTTGTTCTATTTGTACTTTTTTATTTTCTATACTTTTACTTGTATTTTCTAATTCTGTATCTATTCTTTCTTGTATTTCTTGAATTGAACTTTCGCTTTCATCAAATGAAGATACTGAAATTTTCAAGTTTGTTATATCAAAATTTAAGTCATCTATATATTTTTGATTATCTTTATTTAACTCTGCAAATTCTGTAATAATTTTTGACAATTTTTCATTTTCTTCTGATATTTTATTTATTTCATTTTCTATATTCTTTTTATTTTCAGTTGCTTGATTTTTTTGTTCTTCTAGTTTTGATTGTTCTTCTTTTAGTTTATTTAGTCTCATTTCTATTCTAGATATATTTTCATCTATTGCTATTGTTTTTTGCTTTCCTGTTGCATAAGCTATTTCTATTTCTTGTAATTCTTTTTCTAAAATTTCTGCACTTTCTAATATATCTTCTATTGAACTTTCATATTCTACTTTTTCTTTTTCTAAGTTTGCTATTTTTTCTTTAATTTTTTCTATTTCTTTTTCAAGTTTTTCTATTTCTTTTCCTCTACCTAGAATATTAACAGTTTTTTTAGCTACTGAACCTCCTGTGATTGCTCCTGATGGATTTATAACATCTCCATCTAAGGTTATTATCCTAAATGAATATGAGTTTTGTTTTGAAACTTTTATTGCTGTTTCCATATTGTCAACTATTACTGTTCTTCCTAATAGGTTTAAGATAATTTGTTCATATTTTTTACTATATTTTATCAAATCAGATGCAATTCCAATAACGCCTTTTTCATTTCCTTTTATTTTTTCTATTTTTTTACCTTTTACTGATGTTATTGGTAAAAATGATGCTCTACCCAAATTATTTTTTCTTAGATGTTCTACTAATCTTTTTGCATCTTCTTCTGTTTCAGTTACAATATTTTGCAAACTTGCTCCTAAGCACATCTCTATTGCTGTTTGATATTCTTCTGGAACTTCTATTACATTTGCTAGGACTCCATTCATTCCTTTTCCTAGTTCTTTTATGTTTTCACAATCTTTTAATAGTGATTTAACGCTTTTTATATATCCTTCTTTTTCTTTTTCAGTTTCTATCAAAAATTTCAATTTTGATTCTTTAATTCTCATCTCACTTGAATACATATTTATGCTATTTTCAAATGATTTTATCTTCTTATCAGCTTCTTCTTTACTTGAATTTATTTCTTTTAATTCTGTTAATATCTTATTTCTTTTACTATCTATTTCATAAAATTCTTTTGAAATTTCATCTTTTTTTAGTCTTGTACCATCTAACTCTGAAATATTACTTGAAATTTCATTTTTTATTTGATTTTGTCTTTTTTCATAGTTTTGATAGTTTATATCTTGTTCACTTATATTAGCTTGTAATTCATATCTTCTGTCAGTATTTTCTTCTACATTCTTTTTGTAACCTTCTATTTCTATTTCTTTACTTGAAAGTTTTTTAGTTATTTTAGCTAATTCTTCTTCTTTTTCTTGTAACTCTTTTGTGAATTTTTCTTTATTAGTTTTTAGATTTTCTTTTTTAAGTTCTTTTTGTTCTTTTTCTTCTTGCAATTCAGCTATTCTTTTATTTAACTCTGATATCTCTTCTTCAAATCTTTTACTATTTTCTTTATTATTTGAAATACGAGTATTTGATACATTTATATCTGAATTTAGCATCTCAATTTCTTTTTGACTCTCAAATCCCAAATTAGATATTTCTTCTATCTTATTTGTTATTTCTTCTACTTCTGCTTTTAGTTCTTCTTTTAAGTTTTTAATTCTTTCAAGTCTGCCTTCTTCATCATTGCATTGAGTTTTATAGATTTCTTCATCTTTTACTATATTTTCTAAGTCTATTTTATACTTTTCTATATTGTATAAAAATAATCCTATTTCAATATTTTTTAACTCTTCTCTTAAATTAAGATATTTTTTAGCTTTTTCTGATTGTATTTTTAATGGGTCAATATTAGTTTCTATCTCTGATAAAATATCATTTATTCTTAGTAAATTTACTTTTGTATGTTCTAATTTCTTTTCACTTTCTGCTTTTCTTACTCTATATTTAACAATACCTGCTGCTTCTTCAAAAATATGTCTTCTATCTTCTGATTTATTGCTTAATATTTCATCAATTTTACCTTGTCCTATTATAGAATATCCGTCTTTTCCAATACCTGTATCCATAAACAACTCTAAAACATCTTTTAATCTACATGGTGTTTTATTTATAAAATATCCTGTTTCACCACTTCTGTAAATCTTTCTCGTTACTGTTACTTCTGTATATTCAATTGGTAAAGCTCCATCACTATTATCAAAAACTAATGAAGCCTCTGCAAATCCTAAAGATTTTCTATTTTGAGTACCAGCAAATATAATATCAAGAGATTTTGTTCCTCTTAAAGATTTCATACTTTGCTCACCTAATACCCATCTTATAGCATCAGATATATTACTCTTACCAGAACCATTTGGTCCTATAACAGTTGTAATTCCTGGCATGAATTCCAAAACAGTTCTATCTGCAAAGGATTTAAAACCTTGTAATTCTAATCTTTTTAAATACATAATTTCTCTCTCTTTCAATCTTTTGATTAATAATGATTTTTGGGTTGGTGATTTTGGGACGGATGATTTTGGGGTCGGAGACAAAAATCATCTTTTTTCTATCCCAAAATTTATTTCATATATTTTATCATACTAAATCTTGACTTTGAAGAATACTTATGAAGATGATTTTTGTCTCCGACCCCAAAATCACGACCCAAAAATCACTTTGTCTCCGACCCCGAAATCTGCAAATTATTAAATATTTTTATCAATATTAGGTAATAATTGTTTCTTTCTAGATACTACACCTTCTAAAAGAACTGTATTATCTTTTAATGTAACATTAAATGCTTTTTCAACTACATCTGCTTTTTTACCTAATGCTATAATTTGAGAATTACTATTTAATATATCTGTTATAGCTAATACAAATAAATCTAAATTATTTCTTTCTATTTCTGCATTTATTGCACTTTCTAATTTTTCTTTTCTTTTTAAAGCATCTTCTATACTAACTGTATTTACTTGTGCTATTACAAATTTACAATCTTCTTTTTCTAAGCTTTTTGCGTCTAAATTTACTAATTCTTCTTCTGAAAAATCGTCTAAATCTGTTCCTGCTTTTAGCATATTTAAACCATATTCGTTTAAGTCTATTCCTATAATTTCTTCTAATTCTTTTAATGCTTTTTTATCATGTTCTGTTGTTGTTGGAGATTTAAGTAATAATGTATCTGATATTATAGCACTTGCCATTAATACGGCTTCTTTATTTTCTATTTTATGACCTAATCTTTTAAATTCTTCAAATAATATTGTACATGTACAACCATATGGTTTTGCTGTATAATATAAAGGTTCTGATGTTTCAAAATTTGAAATTCTGTGGTGGTCTGTTACTCCTAAAATTTTTGCTTTTTCAATTCCTTCTACACTTTGATTAAATTCGTTATGGTCTACTAAAAGAACTTCTTGCCCTTCTTCTACTTTTTCTAATAATTCTGGTGCTGATATTTTTAAATAATCTAAAATGTATTGTGTTTCTTTATTTACATTTCCTAATCTTTTAGCTTCTACATTGTTATTTCCATTTTTCTTTTCTAGTATTTCGTTTACTAGACTTGCACAAATTGAATCTGTGTCTGGATTTTTATGTCCGAATATTAATATTTTATTTTCCATTTTCATTTCTCCTTTTACTTTTATTTCTATTTTAAATTGTTTTTAATATTTATTGCGCTAAATGTTTATTAATTCTAATTATATTTATTGTAAATTTTATATTATTTCTTTATGTTTTTGCAATATTTTCTTATATTTAAAGTTTCTGTTCTTCTAAAACAATTTATATAGCTATATGCTATTTATTGCCTTCTTCTATATCATTAATTATCTCTTGCAATTCATTTTTATCAAATTTATATTTTTTATTGCAAAAATGACATACTATTTCTGCCTCTTCGTCTGTATTTATTATATCTTCAATTTCTTTTTTTCCAATACTTATTAAAGCTTCTTTCATATGTTCTTTTGAACAATCACATTTATACTTAGGTTCAACTTCATTTCCAACTTCTTTTATATTTTCATCTCCTGTAATTTTGATTGCTATTTCTTCTAATGTCAATTTGTTATCTAACATTTTTGAAATTGCTCCTGCTTTAAATATTGCTTGTTCTACTTTTGAAATTTCTTCTTCTGTTGCATCAGGCATTGGATTTATTAAATATCCTCCACTTGCTCTTACTCCGTTTTTGTCAACTAAAACTCCTAAGGCAACTGCTGATTGTCTTTGTTCAGAATTTACAAAGTAGTTTGCAAAATCTTCTGCAATTTCTCCTGAAACTAATGGAGATATTCCTATATATGGCTCTTTTAATCCTATGTCTTTGATTACATTTATATAACCTTCATATCCAACTGCTCCTCCAACATCTAATTTTCCATCTTCGTTTAATGGTATATCTACTACTGGATTTGCTACATAACCTTTTATTTCTGGTTTGTTATTTACTGTTACAAGCATTGTCCCTATTGGTCCATTTCCTTTGAATTGTACTGTTAATTTGTCTGTTTTATTTTTCATTTCAACTCCCATTATTGTTGAAATTGTTAATAATCTTCCAAAGGCTGCTGTTACTACTGGACTTAGGTCGTGTAAATTTCTTGCTTCTTCTACTAAGTTTGTTGTTTCTGCACATATTATTGATATTTTTCCTTCATATGCTAAAAATCTTTTTATTTTGTCTGACATATTTTCACCCTTTCTTGTTTTTGTATTATAACATTTTTTTATTTGTTTTTCAACGATTATTTTTTAGTAATACCCTTTTGTATTCTCTCTTATATTGTAAAAAAAGTATCTTTTATATCACTATAAGATACTTTTATTATAATTTACTTATTTATTGTATACTCCAAAACATTTGGTAATGCAAAATCTGTATCTTCTACTCCATCAAATTTATATTCATAAGTAGTTATTGCTTGGCTATTATCTTTATTTATTGTTTTTATTAGTTCTATTAAACCTGTTTCTTTATTAAAATAATATATATTTTTCACATTTACCTCATAAAATCCTCTAAGATTTTTTAAATCGCTAATAGCATAATACTCTTTATCATCAATTTTTTCTGTTTTTATTTTAGCAAATATACTGTCTTTTATAATATTATATATAGTATCATTATTAAATTCAATTTTTATGTTTGGAAATATAGGTTGTGTTGTTTCATACATAACTTTTCTTCCATCATTCATATCACAAAAAACTTTTGAAACATCATCTTTCATATACTGTGTCATAATATCTGCATCTTCTTTTTTCTTTACAACTAACTTTCTTTGATTATCTTTATTATATTCTTCTATATATTCCAAATTTGAATCATCTCGTGAAACTTTCATATAGTAATTTGTTTTACTTTGATATTCATTTGATTTATTTATCACTGAATTAACTATACTAAAATTTCTTATAGCATATATTAAAAACATTAATACAAAAACTATTAATACTCCTAAAATTATTTTTACAACTCTTTTTTTATTCATAATACATCTTCCCCTTTTCTTCCATTTTTACTACATAAAATATCATAATTTCTTATTTATATTGATATCATATTTTTAAAATAAATCCAATACTTTTACAGTAATTTATATAAATTTATTTTCTAATTAATTTTAAATTTTCTGCATTTAATAACTGTTCTAATTGCATAAAATTACTTAAAAGTACCTTTAACATTATATAGCCTAATATGTTAAAGGTACTTTTATTACAAATTACTTACTCAAATTTTATATTTATCTCTTTATTACAATCTTCTAATTTAATTTTACTGTATTTTATCCCACACCTGTCAAATAATCTTCTTGATGCTATGTTATTTTCTGAGTTAGCATATTTATCTGATAAATATATTACTTCTTTTATTCCTGATTGTATTATTATTTTAGCACATTCATTACATGGAAATAAGTCTACATATATTTTTGAATTTTCTAAGTCTTTTTTACTCCCTCTGTAATTTAAAATTGCATTTAATTCTGCATGACAAACATATGGATATTTTGTTTCTAAGTTTTCTCCCTCTCTGTCCCATGGAAATTCTTCATCACTATAACCATTTGGTGCTCCATTATAGCCTATTGATAAAATTCTGTTGTCATTACTAACTATACATGCTCCTACTTGTGTTGACGGGTCTTTGCTTCTCATTGCTGATAGTTTTGCTATTGCCATAAAGTATTCTTCCCATGACAGATAATTTTCTCTTTTTTTACTATTCATAGTTAGTCCCCTTTTCTTAATTATTTTTTCAATAAATTATTTCTAAATTATCATAAAACTTTATTCTTGTTTGAAAATAGTTTTTATTTTCACTTTATGTTAAAATACTGAAAATTTTTATAGTTTTTTCATTCTTATAAAATAAGTTATAAAGCATTGCAATTCACTATTTATTCTACACTTTTTAAGCTTCCTATCATATCTATTTTCTTTAATGCAAAATATGTAAAAATATTTACTATTATAGTGAATGCAACTGTTATTAATATAGCATATAAATAGCTTAGTGGGTCTATTACTCTTACAAATCTTAGTACATCTATTTCGCAAGTTCCTATTATATAGAAATTTAATAAATAGCCTCCACCTAGTCCTAATATTATTCCTATTATAGTCAATATTGTTGTTTCTCTATTAACATATTTATATACTTCTTTATCATAAAATCCTAATACTTTTATTGTTGCAAGTTCTCTTATTCTTTCACTTATATTTACATTTGATAAATTATATAATACAACAAATGCTAATAATCCTGCTGATACTATTAAAATTATAACTACATAATTTAGTGAACCCATTGTGTCATCTAAAGTTTTCATCATTGTTGATGTTAATCCTACTGTTGATACTTCATTTTGTTTTACTAATTCTTTTGATAAATTCTTTTCTTCCTCTTCTGATAAGTCTTTATCTTGCATTAATAAGACATTTGTATCATATTTTTCTTGATATAAATTCTCATATAAATCTTTTGACATATATATGTAATGAGCTATATAGTTTTCAGTTATATCTGTTATTTTAAGCTCTTTTTCTATTTCATTTGAATCTTTTACTTTTATAGTATCTCCTATTTTTGCATTTATTAATTGTGCTAATTTATCTGTTATTACTACGCTATCTTGATTTAAGTTAATTTTTTCTTCTTCTAAATTTCTCAATTTTATTACTTTTTCTAGTTCTTCATTTTCTTTTGGAACTACTATTTTTATGTCTTGTTGTTTTCCTTCATTTTTTGCCTTTCCTGATAGCATATATGTTTCAACTAAATCATTTACTTTTTCATTTTTTCGTAAGTTTGTTATAAAGTTATTTTTCTTTTCTTCTTCTAGTGCTGATTTTAAAGTTATTTGCATATCATAGTCAAATACTTTTCCATATTGATATGGCAATATTTTTGATATTGAATCTTTTAATCCAAATCCCGCTAATATCAAAGATGTGCAACCAAATATCCCTATTATTGTCATTAAAAATCTTTTCTTATATCTGAATATATTTCTTATAGTAACCTTTTGTGAGAAATTCAATCTTTTCCATATTGGTGTTATTCTTTCTAATAATACTCTTTTTCCTAGTTTAGGAGCTTTGGGTCTTAGTAATGTTGCTGGTGTGTCTTTTAGTTCTTTTAGTATTGCATATAATGTTGCACCTACTATGCATACATATATTAAAGCTAATCCAAGGGTTGAATATTCGTAATTATAGAGTACATTTATATCTGGCATTGTGTACATCATTCTATACATTTCCCATATAATTCTTGGTAGCATTTGAAATCCTATATTCATTCCTATTATTGCACCTACTATACAAGCCAAGCTAGAATAAATTATATATTTTAAGCTTATATAAAATTTATTATATCCTAATGCTTTTAATGTTCCTATTTCTTGTCTTTCTTCTTCCACCATTCTAGTCATAGAGGTTAATGAAACTAATGTTGCAATAGCAAAAAATACTATTGGGAACACCATACTTAAATTTTCTATACTTTCTGTGTCTTGTATAAAACTTGCATATCCAACATTTTGATTTCTGTCTAATATGTACCAAGTTGGATTTTCAATTTTTGCGACCTTTTCTTTGGCGTCAATTAATTCTCCTTCTGCTTCTTTTATTTTAGTATCAAACTCTTCTCTGCTTTTTTGTAATTCCTCTTCTGCTTTTTGTATTTCTTTTTTTGATTCTTCTACTTTATTTCTTGCTTTTTTTAATTCCAGTTTGGTTTGTGACCTTGCACTTGCAAGTTGCTTTTCTTTTTGAAATAATGTTTTTTTAGCACTTTCTATTTGCGATTTAGCATTATTTAACTCTTGTTTTCCTTTTGCTGTTTCAGTATTAATCTTGTTTATTCCTGCTTCTACTGTTTTTTGATTATTTTCTAATTGTGCTTTTTGATTTTCTAATTGTAATTTAGTTTTTTCTAATATTTGTTTTTGTTCCTCTGTCAAATTCGGATTTTGTAAGCTTTTTATTATTTCATTATATTTATTGTTTAGTTCATTCAATGAATTTTTTAAAGTTGTTAATGTTGCTTGTAAATTTTGTTTTTGTTTTTCTGCTTCTTGAAATGCTTTCTCTGCTTCTACTTTTTTAGTTTCATATTGTGCTTCATTATTTTTTATAGTATTTTTAGCATTTTTTATTTGATTTTCAGCATTTGCAAATTCCTTTTTTGCCTTTGCATCATTACTTGCAATTTCATTTTCACCTTTAATAATTTCATTTTTTCCATTTTGTATTTTATTTTCTGCATCTTTTATTTGATTTTCACCATTTTGTTTTTCATTATTAAACTTTTCCTCTGCTTCTGCTATTTTTGAATTTGCCTCTCCTATTAACTCATCATATCTTGCTTTTTGCCTTTCTTCTTTTATGTTTTCAATATTATTTTTAGTTTCTTCAACATATTTTTCATATCTATTTGTTGAGGTTTCATATTTTTCTGTATCTTTTAGTTTTACATATGCTTCTGTAAAAACATCAGAATTTATATTTTCTTTTGATACATAGATATAGTAATTAATACCTCCTGAACCTAATTTTGATGTTCCTCTTTCTCTTGAAATGTATAATGGACTTCTTGCTGTTCCTACTATTGTCAATTCTTTTTCTTTCAGAAATTCTTTGTTTTCTTCCGTTCCATCTTCCATGCTTTCTGGTTCTACTTGTATTTTATCTCCTATCTTCTTGTTTGCACTTTTTAAAAATCCCTCTTCTACTAGACATTCTGTTTCGTTTTGTGGCTCTCTACCTTCTACTATTACTGGTTTATTAACATCTTCTAAGCATAAAATTTTTGTTACTATTTCTTTATCATTTATTTTTATTAAACTATCTTTACTATATGTACCATAAACTTGTTCAACATTTCCCACATTTTTTATTGCTTCTAAATCTTCATCAGTAAGTCCTAATGTTGATAATATTTCTATATCATATACATTTTGGTCTTTAAAATATTTATCAACCGTATTTACCATATCTGGTGAAGTTGCCCTTAATCCTGCAAAAAATCCAACTCCTAAAAGTGCCATAAGTAGTATTGAAATAAACCTTTTATATGAAACTTTTATTTCTTTGAAGCTGTCTTTTAATAAGGCTTTTTTCATTTTATGTTTTTTAGTTCCGCTTAGGTGACATTTGTGATTTCCCTTTTTTATTTTTCATCCCCAATTCACCTCCTTAGCATTTTATTTTTACCATTCAATATCTTCTACTGGTAATGGATTTTCATTAATTTCTACACTTTCTGCTGTACCATTCTTAAATCTTATTACCTTGTCTGCCATAGGCGCTATTGCTGCATTATGCGTAATTATTAAAACTGTCATTTTTTCTTTTCTCGCTGTGTCTTGTAATAATTTTAAAATTTGTTTTCCCGTTTTATAGTCTAATGCTCCTGTTGGTTCATCACATAATAATAGCTTTGGATTTTTAGCTATTGCCCTTGCTATTGCAACTCTTTGCTGTTCTCCTCCTGATAACTGGGAAGGAAAATTTTTCTTTCTATCTGCCAAACCTACTTTTTCTATAACATCTTCTGGGTTTAAAGAGTCTTTACATATTTGAGTTGCTAGTTCTACATTTTCTACTGCTGTTAGGTTTTGAACTAAGTTATAAAATTGAAATACAAATCCTATATCTTCTCTTCTATACTTAATTAGTTCCTTATTTTTTAATTTTGTTATATTTTTGCCATCGACAATTACTGCACCACTAGTTGCAGTATCCATTCCACCTAATATATTTAAAGTTGTCGTTTTACCAGCGCCACTCGGTCCGACAATTACCACTAGTTCTCCTTTTTCTATTTGAAAATTGGTGCTATCTAGTGCTTTTATTGTGATTTCTCCCATTTTATATTCTTTGCATACATTTTTAAATTCTATATATGACATATTATCCACTTCCTTTTTTAGGAATTTTTATTTATAGTTCATTATATCATAATACTTATTAAATAAGAATAGAATTTTTTTATTTTTTCTTTAAAATTATTTTAATATTATTATATATTTTTTGAATAAGTATATCAAATCACAAAATTCCAGTTCTATTGATATATTTTCTCACAACATCTCAGTCATTTTTTATAAAAAATTACATTTTTTCCTTTGATTTTTTTAATATCATATATTTATACAATATATTCAATCTTATTATTAGGAAAATACTTATTCATTTTTTCTATTAAAAATTTCTCACCATCTTTTCTAATTTCATTTTTATACATATATTTTCCCTTTCCTCTGCCAGTCATTAATTCTTTGGTATATAAATTTATTGCATTTGGAAATGCCTCTTCGTTTATTTTTGTATGAACAAAACTGTATGTCATAAATATAATTTCAAAAAATACATCTTTTTTTACTTTTTCTGATAATTCATTATTTAACCTTTCTATTAACTCTCCATATAATTGTTTCCAATTATCAACCAAGATTACTGGTGCTATCAAAATTCCTACATTATATCCTGCTTCTTTTAGCTTGTTTATTGCTTGTATTCTTCCTGTTAATCTTGATGTTCCAAATTCTACTTTGTTTATAATTTCTTCTGGATTTACACTCATTCTAATTGTTATTTTTCCATTATGATTTAAAGGTAAGATACTATCTACCATATCAAACTTTGTTGGAAATGTTAACTTTCCTTTTTCTGTATTTCTAAAATTTTCTATCGTCCAAACTAGATTATTAGTTATTGTATTTTCTAATATTAAATCGCTATTACTCCCTATTTCAAAGTTTAAATTTCTATCAGATTTATTTGCTACTTTTATGATTTTTTCTAACATTTTTTCTCTATTCACAAATAGCCTTAAATATGCACATTTGTTATAATTACAAACTAAATAACAGTACATACAAGAAGCTATACATCCTGATGACGTATATGGCACTAAAAAATCTGATGTTTTATGATTTTCCACAAAATTATGTGTTTTCCTTACTCCTATAATCAAATTTCTTTTCATATCTGGAAATTCTTTATTTGATTTTTTTCTCATTTCCTCTATATTATTATGGTTTGAAATTTCTACTTTTGGAATGTCTTTATATTTTTCTAATAATTCTTTTCCTAGTTGATAATTTTCAATATCTTTTTCAAAATAAATAGCTTTAGGCTTAAACATTTTCTCTTTTCCTCCCAAAAATATTTTTACCTAAAGCTTTCTTTTTATTCTATATTCAAAAGATTTGAATTAAATATTTGAATAATTCATACACTCAAATTAGATATTAGATAATAAGTTATATTAATCAAACTTACCACTTTTTATTCTACACTAAATCTTTTTATATACAACATAATTATATTCAAAATTATTTTCTCCATCTTCTGGACCTTTTTCTCTACTTATTTCTTTCCACTTTTTATCATCTATTCTTGGAAAGAATGTATCTCCTTCAAATTCTTTTTCAATTTCTGTTACATACATTTTACTTACATATGGCATTAAGAAATTATACATCATTGCTCCACCTATTACAAATGCTTCCTCTTCTGACTCTATGTATTCTTGAATTTGTAATAAAGAATGAACAACCTCTACATTTTCATCATTTACTTTAAAATCTGGGTTATTACTAAATACAATATGTTTACGATTAGGAAGAACTTTTCCTAATGACTCAAAAGTTTTTCTTCCCATTATTATTGTATGTCCTTCTGTTAATGATTTAAATCTTCTTAAATCATCTGGCAAATGCCATAATAATTTATTATCCTTTCCTATTATATTATTTTTTGCTTTTGCTACTACTATACTTAACATTTTTTACCTCCTGATTTTCTCTCTGATTTTGTGCTTTTGGGGTCGGATGATTTTTGGGTCGGAGACAAGGTGATTTTGGGGTCGGAGACAAAAATCATCTTTCTTCTATCCAAAAATTTATTTCATATATTTTATTATACTAAATCCTAACTCTGAACGATACTTATGAAGATGATTTTTGTCTCCGACCCCAAAATCACCTTGTCTCCGACCCAAAATCACCCGACCCCAAAATCGCCAAAATTTAAATTGCAACTGGAATTTTTCCTATTTTTATTTCTTTGTTATAGTCATAATTCTGAATTTCAAAATCTTCTACTTTAAAGTCATAAAAATTATTTGTTGGATTATTTATTATTAATTTAGGTTTTACATCTATTGGCTCTGCTTTTATTAATTTTTCTACTAATGGAATATGTCTATCATAAATGTGACAATCACCTATATTGTGTGTTAATGTTCCTACTTCTAATCCAGATACTTGTGCAAACATATATTGTAATGCTGCATATTGCATTACATTCCAACCATTTGCTGTTAACATATCTTGTGAACGTTGGTTTAATATTAAATGTAATTTATTTTCTTTAACTAACCATTGTGTTCCATATGCACATGGTTCTAAGTTCATGTCTTTCAATTCTTCGTGATTAAATAAATTTGTCATAATTCTTCTGCTTGAAGGATCATTTTTTAATAGATACAAGACATAATCTACTTGGTCCATTTCTTTAATTCCTTCTTTTGTTTTAAACTTATATTTTTTTGCTAATTGATATCCATAGGCTTTTCCTATTGTTCTGTCTTCTCCTGCCCATTGGTCCCAGATATGTGAATTTAATTCATCTACATTATTAGACTTTTTTTGCCATATCCATAAAATTTCATCAATAGCATTCTTTATTGTTTTTGTATTATTTCTAAGTGTTATCATTGGAAATTCTTTTCCAACATCATATTTATTTTGAACACCAACTATTGAAATGTAATTTGCTTCTTCTCCATCTTCCCATCTTGTACGCACATTTGTCCCTTTTGATGAATATCCATTTTTTATAATTTCTTTACAAGTTTTTATAAATTGTTCATCTGCTTGTGTCATATACAATTCTCCTATCTATATAAATGAATATTTATCTTTTGATATTTTCATTTATCATAATATTTTATTTTTATGAATTAAATTAATAACCCTTTTGTTTATGCTTTGATATTTTACAATTTTAAGTATATCATATACTAAAATTTTTTTCTACATTTTTCTACATTTTTAAGTTTGGAGATTTTTTCTAAAAAATCAATAACTATATTTTCCTACAATTCCCATTTAGGTACATATTCTTCTTCATGTTCTCCTAATTCTTGCATATAACCATTTTCTATTCCTAATTTATACACATAATTTTCTATTTTCTCATATTCTTCTTTTGTCAGTTTTCTATTTAGCGTTTTATCTTCTTTTGCTTTATATGTAGGAAAATATTGCGCCATTATATTTATATATACTTTTTCATCTATATTTTCTTTTATCCACTTTAAGATGTTTTTACTATTTTCTAGATTATTAGGTAATACCAAATGTCTAATCATTACGCCTTTTTGTATTATTCCATCTTCATTTATCTTTGTTGGACCTACTTGTCTATACATTTCTTTAATCGCTCTTGTAGCAATGTCGAAATAGTTGTCTATTTTAGAATATTTTTTACCTAATTCATTATCATAATACTTTAAGTCTGGTAAATAAACATCTACATAACCTTCTAATAGTTTTAAGGTTTCAATATTTTCATATGCATTTGTATTATATATTATTGGTATTTTTAATCCATTCCTTTTGGCTATTTTTATTGCTTCGATTATATGTAATACATAACTTGTTGGAGTTACTAAATTTATATTTTCAACCTTTTTATTTTGTAACTCTATAAATATATCAGCTAATTCATTAATTGTTATTTCTTTTCCTTTTCCTAATTGACTAATCTCGTAATTTTGGCAATATATACAATTTAAATTACAATTAGAAAAAAATACTGTTCCTGATCCATTGTTTCCTGTTATACATGGTTCTTCAAATTTATGAATTGAATATAGTGCAATTTTAACTTTATCATTTGCTTTGCATCGTCCAACATTTCCTATTGCTCTATTTGCTTTACACTTATGTGGACATATTTCACATTTTTCTAATTTACTTTGTTCCATTTTTCTTTTTTATATCTTACTATATTTAATAATTAAGTATAGTTTTTCTCCTTAAATGATATTTAGGTTTTAATAAAGGTTTACCTATAAACTTTTACATATAAGCTTTTCAAAATTGATATACAATTAATTTTAACCTTATCAATATTAATTGTAATCAATTTTTTTCTTAATTATCTAACATTTTTTGATTTTAATAATTATTATTTCAGTATTGTTCTTATTAATATATTTTTATTTAAGATTATTTATCCACTTTTATATATTTTTAGTAACGCTAGAAATATATATTTTATTTTCATTATTCTTGTTTAGTACAATTTCTTTTTTTGTAAATTTATCTGTATTTTCTTTTACTAAATCTATTATTTTAGCTTCATCTTCTGTACTTTTTATAGTTGCAATTGTTTCATCTTTTAAGTTTTTTATTTTAATATTCTTTTCTTCTGTATTTTCCATATCAATTCCAAATTCTGAATAGTCAACTAAATATTCAATTATTTCAACATTATATTGTCCTTTATTTTTTTCTATCTTACTTAGTAAAAAGCAATCATCTTCTTGGTCTAGTCCCATTCCTATCGCATTATACACATTTTTCTGTTCATCATATACTAAATACTCTGTACCTTCTTTTGGAAAGGTTTTAGTAAAATTTTCTCCAAAAATTTCTTTTGCCTTTTCTTGTATCATTTCATATGTTAATTCATATTCTTCTAAGTTCTTTTTTACTACTTCCCATATCCATATATCATTTGCATTGTTTATATTATCAAATATTGGTAAAGCTTCTTCTGTTATCTCTCTCCACATATATATTTTTTGCATATATGTTTCTATTTCTTCTACTTCTGATACTGAGACTGTCTTATTATCTATTTCTATTTTTCTATTTACATACATTCCTATAAATATAACTAATAAAATTAATATAATTACAATAAGTTTTTTCATATTTCCTCCTTTGTGATTATATTTTATAGTTGCAATTTTACCATACTTTTTTTATAAGTTCCATTAGATTTTATATTTTATTTAATTTTTTTGTTAATAAACAATAATTCTTTTATTTTAATTTTAGTAAATTATTTTTATTATTCCAAAATTAGTGCAATATTGTTTTTAACTATATAGAGTTTTTCTTGTATTTCAAGGCTTTTTGAGATTATTATATATTTTTTCATTACTATTTTAATTTTTTTATAAAAAAGTATTGACTTTTAATATAAAATAGTTTATACTTTATCTTGCGTTAGGAAATGCAAATGCTCCCTTAGCTCAGTTGGTCAGAGCAACCGGCTCATAACCGGTGGGTCCAAGGTTCGAATCCTTGAGGGAGCACCATTTTTTTAATTTAATATTTGGGTAGGTGGCCGAGTGGCTAAAGGCGGTAGACTGTAAATCTATTCTCATTCGAGTACGAAGGTTCGAATCCTTCCCTGCCCACCAAAATACAAGGAAACTTGTATTTTATTTTCATTATTTAATCAAACATATTTTCGCAAGCAAGGTGATTATAATTTTAATTGATACTAATAAACAAAAAGGAAATTCAGGACTTGGTATAGCTATTGCTTATTTTGGTCTTAATGGATACACTGTATCAATTCCTTTAAATGATACTCAAGACTATGACATTATAATAGAGAAAAACAATATTATAAAAACAGTTCAAGTAAAATTTACAAGTTGCAAAACTAAGAACAACACCTTTCAAGTAGCTTTGCAAAGTTGTGGAGGTACAAAAGGAAAACGTTATAAAACATTTATAGAAACTAATGTTGATTACTTATTTATATGTAACAAAAGTTTAGAACTTTACTTAATTCCTAAAGAATTCATTTTTAACAAAACAACTTTAAATTTGTGTAGTAAATATAGTAAATTTCAAGTTTATTTTTAACTAATCTTATCTAATCTCTTTACTCCAAATTCAATAAAATTTTATATTTTAGAAAAAATTTAATAATCTTTATAAAAATAAAATATATTTTATAATAAAACCTTATAAGTAAAAAGAATTGCTAAACTCAAGCAATCCTTTTACTTTTATAAATTCAAACATCTAATTTTCCAATAATTCTCCATCATATAAGAACTATATAGTCATTTTATTTATATAAATTTTGATATCAAAATCTTTTTAATGTATTTAAAAGCGACAAAAACTATAATATTTATTATTAAGCATATAAATACTTCTGCATATTCATTTGATAAATCAAAATTAAATATTTTTAAAATAACTGATAAGATTAACCCTATCATACAAAATAAAAATAAATTACTATATTTAAAATTTGCTTTTTTAGATATTTTTAATATAATTTTTGCAAGTCCAATTGATGCCATAATAAATATCATAAATATAATATAGAAATCTAATCCAAATGCTAATAATGATTTTATTAAATATAGTATATCTCGTAGTGTCCAATATCTTTTATGCACAATAATCATTCCTCCTATAATTATATAATTATTAAAAACTTGTCAATTAATAAAAAACTTACAGAAATTTATAATATAAATTCCATAATTAAAAAGATTTTGAAGCCGTGATTTTTGTCTCCGACCCCAAAATCTTTTCAAAATTTTTTTATTTTATTTAGTTATTACCTTCTCTTCCTTCAGGTAATGCTGGATAATCTAGTACTACTCTTATTTTCATAACATATCTGATTGCTCTTACTATTTTGCTGTTTTTTATTCTTTGCCATAAGCTTGGTTTTCTTTCAAATGTTGTTTCTTGTATATATTGTTGCTCTGCAATATTTTGTGTTTGAGCTTGTTCTTGTGTTTCTATTATTGGTTGAACTGGTTCTTCAACAATTTTTTCTTCTGGCTCTTCTACTGGTGTTGGTATTGTTTTTAATGCGTCTGCTACCTCTATTCCTATATAGCTTAGAGCTTTTGATCTATCTTCTATTCTTTCCATATCTATTTCTATATGTAAGTTTGATTCTAGATTGTTAATTCTAGCATTTAATAGTTTCATTGCATCTTGATAGTTTTGTGATTTTGCACTTTTTGATTTTCCTACTATTGTTAGTGTTTCTATTATATCTTCTGCAAATTCTTCTTCTGCTTCTTTTACTTGGTCTTTCCAATCTTTTTCTTTGTTTGAAACTACTTCTACTAATTCTTTTAGTCTTCCTGATAATGCTATATTTTGCTCTCTTTGTCTAATTAATTCTTCAATTTTTTTAGTATTTTCTTCAAATTGATTTGTAGCATATTCAACTAAACCGTAAGCTGCTTTATATACACTTGCTGGGAAGTTTTTCTTTTTTGGATATTCTATTAAATAAGTCTTTATTGACTCTATTAAATCTTTAAAATATGTATCATCTTCTAATTGTACAATTTGTTTTTTGCTCTTTGGGTTTATTAATTTTTGTACTTTATCTATATTTGAAAGTATTTTCTCTTCGGTAATAACCATTCTAACATTTACTATGCCAGATCTAGACATTGTAAATTACCTCCTTTATCTTACGCATGCTCGCTTTTTACTATTTCATTTATAATTATACATTAACTAACAAAAAACTACAATAGAAACTTTCTAAAATTTGTTTAAGTTTTTGTTACAATTATATTACAAATTTATTACAAGTTTTCTATTATAGTTATTTTATTATATTTTTTAAGTTTATATAATGAATTTCAATCTTACATTTATTCTATGTAGCATTTTTACTTATATAACAAGTAACTGTATTGTTTAAAGATACTATAAATAGTTTTTATCATTTTTCTTTACTTATTTAGCTTAGTTACTTTTGCTTTTAAACTACTGTTTTCATTTCCTCAAATCTTTTTACTTTTTGAGTTGTTGTTTTTATTAATTCTGTTTGTGTCAATGTTATATCTCTAATATATTTGTATGCTGGCATTGTTTTATTTATTTTCTTTATTTCTTGCCATATAATTTCTTTCAATTCTTTTTCATCTTCTGTTTTATATCTTTCTTTTGCTACATCTTTGTCATATACTAATTTAGCACAAATTTTATAGTCTCCGTCATCTTCTGGCTTACCATATACAAAAGATTCTTTTACTCCTTCAATTTTATTTATTAAAGTTTCTAATTCTTCTGGATAAATATTTTTACCATTTTTTAAAACTATAACGAATTTTTTTCTACCAGAAATAAATATATATCCATTTTTATCTATTTTAGCTAAATCTCCTGTATGTAACCAACCTTCACTATCAATTGTTTCTTTTGTTGCTTCTTCATTGTCATAATATCCTAACATTATTGATGGTCCTTTGGCTAATAGTTCTCCCACACCTTCTTCGTTTGGTGAATCTATTTTTACATCTAAGCTAGGAAATGCTTTTCCTATTGAACCAATTTTTCTATATTTATCATCTTCTGCTGCTATAACCGGAGAACTTTCTGTTAGTCCATATCCTTGATACATAGTAAATCCTAAATCGTTAAATCCTTTTTCAGCTTCTGGATCTAATGCCGCTCCCCCTGATACAAACAATCTAACTTTTCCACCTAATGTGTCATGAATATCTTTAAATAGTTTTTTTCTTACATCTATTCCTATTTTTAATAATGCATTACTTATTTTTATACCTTTTTGTACTGTTTCTAGTTTTCCCTTTTTTTCTATTCCTTTAAGTACTTTTTTATACATAGCTTCAAATAATATTGGAACAGAAATCATTGCTGTTATTTGATATTCTTTTATATTTTCTGCAATATGTCTTATTCCATCACAAAAAGCAATAGCTCCTCCTATTGATATTGGATATAGGAATCCTACTGTACATTCAAATGTGTGGTGCAATGGTAAAAAAGATAAAAATCTATCTTCTGGATATAATTTTATAACAGATGTAATATCTTTTAAATTTGCGCATATATTTTTGTGTGAAAGCATTACTGCTTTTGACATTGCAGTTGTACCAGATGTAAATAACATTATTGACATTTTTTCATTGTTTATTTCTGCTTTTAAAAATTCTTCATTTCCTTTATTTAATAGTTTCTTTCCTTCAACTATTAATTCTTTTTGTGAAAGTGTTCCATTATCTTCGTTATCAATATCCATGGAAATGAAATATTTTAATTTTGTATTTCCTTCTTCTTTTATTTTATTCATTATATCATTATATTTATTTGAATAAAATATTGCCTCTACTCCTGAACGAATTATTAAGCTTTCAATCTCATTATCTGGTAATGATTTATCAAGTGGGACTATTACTCCTGTTCCTGCGACTACTGATAAATATACTACTCCCCATTCATATCTATTTTCAGATATTACTGCTATTCTTTTATCTTTTAACCCTAAATCTATTAATTTAGTTCCTAAAGCATTTATATCATCTCTGAATTCTCTATGTGTTATTTCTTTAAATTTTCCCGGCTCTTTAGTTTTAAAAATATATGCAGGTTTGTCACCATATAACTCTCCTGATTTTTCCAACATTTCTTTTAAATTTTCATAGCATATTGGCTTGTGAATTGGTTTTCTCATACTTATCCCCCATTTATTATTTTTGATTAATCTCTATATTTTAAACCTTCTACTATTGTATTTTCAAATTCTTTATATAAGCTCATTATATCTATTTCTTCTTCTATTCTTACTTTATACACTAGTGTTGAGCATATTAATCCATATATTTCTGATGCAATAACTTTTGGGTTTCCTTGTTTTATTTCTTTTTTTTCTATTCCTTCTTTTACAATCTCTTCTATCTTGTTTATATATTCATTTATATGCATTTTACATTTCTGATTTCTTGCTTCATTTCCCCAAAATTGACTCAATAAAATTGTTATTAAATCTTCATATTTTACTATTATTTTTATTTGAATTAATATAATTGCTTTTATTTTATCTATGTAGTTGTCATATTTAGCAGTTTTTATATCAATACTATTTTGTAAAAGTTTCATTCCTTCTTCAATTAGGAAATTGAAAATTTCTTCTTTACTCGAAAAATGGTAATATAAAGTTCCTTTTGCTACTCCAACTGTTGCAGTTATTTCTTCAATACTTGTTGCATCATAACCTTTTTCTGCAAAAAGTTTCATTGATGTTTCAAAAATTTTTCTCTTTGTCTTATTCATATTTTTTGCACCTTTCAATATATGATTTTAACTAATATTTATATTATATATTTAATTATATAATATTGCAATATTTTTTATGATTTTATACTACCTATTCGATATTTTTTAATCATTTAAAGATTTTTTCTAAATTTAGATTAATATTATAAAAAATATATAACTATTTTAACACTTTATTTATATCATAAACTTAAAATGAATATTTATAAATAAAATATATTAGATAGAAAAAAGTCACCGAAATTATTCTATTCAGTGACATTTTTTCTATTATCTTATTAAACATACTAATGTAAATACTATATTAATCATCGTTACATTAAAAAATATGTTGTAATTAACGCATTTTATTCCTATATTATTTATTTTATCAAATTGTTCTACAATTTTGCTTATTTCTTCTTTACTAGAAATATTTTTTTCTTCCATATATTCTTTTGCTAAGTATCTAGCTTTTATCATTGCATCATTTTCTAAGAATGTTCTTACCATATAATAAACCAATCCCATAAACATTAATAAAACATTAAACATCATTTTATATGGCAAAACTTTAAATAATGCTAATATTGTAATTACTATAAAAAACAATATATATATATTAGAATATATAAAATTAAATATTTGAAGTTTTCTATCTTGAACAGAATGTAAACATTCATGAGCTATTGTTTGTATTCTACTATAACTATTTTTTATATTTCCTATTAATATTTTATTAGAAATTGCTATATATAAACTGTTTTCAGTGCCATCATTTTCTTCTATTTCAACTTTTTCATTATTTAGTTTTTTCAAATATTCTTGACATATAGTTTTATTTTCTGGATATTTTTGAACAATTTTATCTAATTCTTCGTTTTCTACATTCTTTTTTATTTTCTTTAAATTATAGCCAAATAATATCTTTAATAGAAATGCTACTATCCATAAAGTTAATAGTATAATTACATATTCCATCTTTATTTTCCTCCTATTGCATTACATCTCTTATAGCTTCACCTATAATCTTATTTACATCTGCAATTACAATATTAAATTTTGTCTCAGCTTCAAAAAATTTTCTAGCTTCTTCTATTTCTATCAATTCAGCATATAATTGTTTCATTTTGCTTAATTTTTCTTCATCTTCTTTTCCTGTTTGCATTTGTGATATTTGAGCTTCATATCTTGCCATCTCAAATTCACCAATTTTCTTTTTTAATTCACTATTTAAGTTTAAAGCTTCTTTTGCCATTTTATAATTAACATATTCTTCTGATTGTTTTATTTCTGATGCTAATCTATTTGCTGTGTCATAAATATTCATATTAATTCATTCCTTCCTTGTATATGCTTTTGTTTTATAAGTGAAAAATACATTTTTTGAGCATTTTAAATTTATAGTTCTTTTATTTACTATCTATTCACTTACCATTTCTTCGTTTCCTTCTATTTGAACTTTTGCATTTGTTGGACATATATTTACAAAAGTATTTCCATCATTTACTTTTATTTCATTTCCTTGTAAATCTCTATATACCGTTTTTTCGTCTCTGGCATTTTTAGTACATTTTATTTTAATTGCTTTTCCATTTGTTATATAATAACCATCAAATGTGCCTATATTCTTTAACCCTTGCCTTCCTTTATTCTCTGCATCTGATAAAGTATAATTGTCACAAAATGTTATTATTATATTTTTGGTTTCAACTGTTTCCTTTGTTTCCCAATCAATTTGTTCTTTTCCTCTTGCATATCTAACATATTTTTTACTATCTTCATTATATTTATATTTTACTGTTTGTAAATCTGAATGTGGTATTGTGATTTCAATAGCATCAATTCCATTTTCCAAATTAATTTCTTCTGCCGAATAATCTAACACACTCTTTTCTTTTGATGTCGTTCTAAATTTTTTATTTTTAGCAGATTGCAATAGTTTTTCTGTATTTGTTACAGCATTATGTGGTGCAGATTTGTCTTTAACTCTCCAAAAAGTTGTACCATCTTCTGCTATTCCGTTTATATCATTAATACTATATTTCTTAATATCACTTTGAGCTTGTGGACTTTGACCAAAATGCACATAAATTGCATCATTTTCCATTGCATAATCAATAAAATAATGTCTAGCACTCCTAACTGGTCCAATTTTATCTAAATCTTGACCTTTAAATAATGCCATTAATCTTGTTTCTCCACCTTCTACAACAATTTCATATACCATATATGCTTTATTTAATCCTGCTTGTGGCCATGCTTCACTGTGGTTGTCTATCATAACAGCTATCGGTCTTTCATTTCCTTTAAAAATTTGTACATCTTTTTCTTTCTTTGTCTCTTCTACTTTCGAAATTTCTGTTTCATTGTTATTAGCTTCCTTGTCTTTTGATATTTTATAAGCTAATGTCCCACCAGCTGCTATAATTAATATAACTAAAATTATAATTAACGCTTTTATTCCACCTTTTTCCATATGTTTTCCCCCTATTGGTTAATATCTCTTGTTATTTTTAGTTCTTGCAATATTTTTTCTTCTTTGGGTCTCATTATTTTTTTATCACATTCTTCAATATGGTCATATCCCATCAAATGATAAAATCCATGTACTATCATATAACTCAATTCTCTTTCAAAACTATGCTCATATTCTCTTGCTTGTTCTTCTACTTTTTCTATTGATATTACAATGTCTCCTAATATATCTTCATATTCAAAATCTTGCATTTTTATTTTTTCTTCTAATTCTTCTTTTTCAAACATTGGAAATGATAAAACATCTGTTGCTTTGTCAATATTTCTAAATTCTTTATTTATTTCTTGAATATTTTGTGGATTAGTTAATGTTATTGTTATGATTAATTTAGAATTTTCTATTTTTTCCTCTTTAAAGCATTTTTCTAATACCTTTTTTATAATAGGTTCATATTTTGAATTTTCTTCTATATCTTTATATATTATTTCATACATTTTTCTTTATTTTTTACCTTTCCTGTATAAATTCCTGATGATATAAATGAATTCTTCAACTCTCTCATTACTCCATAATCTATTAATTTTCTTCTATAATATTTTTCTAATTTAGAGTAATCTGTTTTTCCTAAATTTAATTTCTTCATATCATTTTTTATAAATAATATTTCTTTTTGCTTAATATATTCTATAAAATCTGTTTCTTTTAATTTTGAAATCTCTTTATATTTATTCCAAAAAGCTTTGAATTCTTCCCTATCTTTTGTGTTCTCCCAATAAACTTTTGTTGATAATAATTTTATGTTGTAATCTTCAATTAAGTTGATTAGCATTGAATATGCTCTCTCTCTTTTAGTTGCAATTTTTGTATCTTGTACTAATATTCTTGCATCTTTAAGTAATTTTTCATAACATTGTGTTGCTACAATTAGAGGTAGACTATGTGTAAATAATTTTCTACTTATTCCTAGTAAGACTACATTTTTCTCAATATTATCTTTTGTATCCAATTTTCCTACTGTGTATGTTTCATACTTTTCATATTCTTTCATTACATCTTTTAAGCTATCATTATCATCTATTTGTATTTTTAACGGTAAAATATTTTGTATATAATCTTCTAATGTATGGAATATTTTTGTATAAATCCATTCTTTTGTTGATTCATATACATTTGTTGTATCTGCTAATTTTATTGAATAATTTTTTAATATAGCCTTATACAACATATCCATTTTTGATACATAGAATTCGTTATATCTTTCAACTAATTTTTCTTTTCCATTTATTTTTATGCCTTCATAGTCTAATTCTAATAAATATTTTTGTTTTCTATTTTTGTATTCAATATATTCATTTTCTTTTAAACTTGTAATTTCATAATATTTTGATAATGCATTTTTTTCAAATTCTGATTCTGTATTGTTTTTTACTTTTTTATATATTGAATCTAAAACATATTTATCTAGTGCTTCAAGATATGCTTCATATGCAGTATCATATTTCTTTTCCATTTCCTCGCCTGTATAATCAGCATTACTTTTTTGATAATTTTCAAAGGCTTTCAGTAAATTATTTCTTTTTATAGAAATCAACATTCCATTTATTCCAATTTTAGTTGGTATTAACATCTTTGTTAATGTATTTGTTATTTTATTAAAAAATGTTTTATCTGCTCCTGTAATTCTTAAGCTTCTTTCTTCCATTTATATCATCCCTTCAAAATACAATTTTTTCATTAGTCCCTATGTTTTCAAGTACTTCATATGTAACATAAACATCCAATCCGTTTTTATTTTCATATGTATTTATGTTTTTATTTACTATATTATCTTTATTCTCAATTTCATTATTCAATTCTTCTTCTAATTCTTTTATCCCTAGCATTTTAGCTTCTTCCTTATTGTATTTTTTTTGTACATTTTCTATCTCTTTATTTGTTGTTTTTACAATAGAAATTGGTAAATAAAAATCTGAAAATAATTTAAACTTTTTTTCCGTTTCTATTGTATCATATATTTCAAAATTTGAAACCCCTTTACCTAAATTTATTTTAAAATTATTGAATTTTATAGCATAATTTTCTTCAAAAACTCCTGTTTCTCTTTTTTCCGTAGTGTTATACTCAATAAATTTATGTTTTGTATGCCAAACTTTAGCTTGAATTTCTCCTTTTGCATGAACATATCTAATTCCTGTATATTTGCCTTCTACCCAACCATTTATCAATGTTTCTCCTTCATTTATTGTATCTCCAACTTTGACATTTGCAGTTCCATCTTGTGCACTTATTTTAGTAATAATTCCCGCTTTATCTGCAACAATACTACAATATTCATTTTCATCTATTATCTCTGGCTTCTCATCGGATTTTACTACTTTTACTATTGCATTTGTTCCCTTTAATTCAATTCCCATCCATGCAATATCATTTCTTTCTAATCTTACTCTATTTATTACTTCTTTTGTATTTATCTCAGATTTTCGTTTTCCAACAACTAAGCCAGATTGGTTTAAATTTTGTATTATATTTTCTAAATTATCTCCATTTTCTTCTATAATCTCTATATTCCAAACATAATTAGAACTCATTCCTATTAAAAGGATTACACTAATTAAAAAAATCGCAAATATTTTTCTTTTTCTATATCTATTTAATATGAATGGGATTCCTCTCTTCTTTTTGATTTTTAACTTGCATTTAGTAATTTTAGAAATTTTACATATTCTTTTAAAATCTTTAATTTTTATGCTAAATATTAATCTAATATCTTGCTCTTTTTTTATATTCCATACAGGTATGTTTTCTTTTCTACATATATTAATAAATCTTTCAATATAATATCCTTCAATAGAAATTCTTAAATAACCTGTAATATAGCTTTCTAGATTCTTAAATATCATAAATCTCTCCTTATATCATTGTGATTTTTGGGGTCGGATGATTTTGGGGTTGGAGGCAATGATTTTGGGGTCGGAGACAAGGTGATTTTGGGGTCGGAGACAAAAATCATTTTCTTTAACTAATTGTGCTTATTTCATTTTTTAGTTAAAATCTTATTTGGATTTTGGAGATGATTTTTGTCTCCGACCCCAAAATCATTGCCTCCACCCCCAAAATCATCCGACCCCAAAATCGCCAAAATCACTTTTTAATCTATTGTTCTTTCTAATTCAAAACTTTCTATTTTCCCTGTCACTTTTATGTCATCATCTGTCATATTTTCTAATTTTAAATTATACCCATTGATATTTACCGTTCCAATATATGTGCTTATTCTTACAAAAAATTCTTCATATTCTAATATGCCTTTATAATTTTCTATTACCATTTCATCAAATCCTAATATTGATATTTTAGGAGTATTTGAATATATTTCCTTTGGTAAATCTAACATTTTGTCAATTTTATTTAATCTGCTCAGCTTTTTTTCATATTTTCTTTTCATCCTTTATATCGAACCTTTCTTTTAATCTATATATTGGGGTTGATTTTTTATTTCTTTCTTTTTAGATTTTCCTTTTTATGATTACACTCATTTTTAATTTATATGTCCATGATTCAAAAACATATTTTTTTATTTTAATTTTATCATTTCATTATTTGTTAATTTTCAAATTCGTCTAAACTTTTAAATTCATATCCCATATTTCTTGCTTCTTTTATTATATAATCTAAAACATTTGTGTTTGTTTTTGAATTACCATGTAATAAAATGATTTCTCCATTATGAAAATTTTCTATGATTTTTTTCTTTGCCTCTTCTTCACTTGGCTGCTTCTTTTCGTTCCAATCTTGATAAGCAAATGACCACATTACATTTTTATATCCTAGTGAATTTGTTGTTTGTAAACTTCTTTCACTAAATTCTCCCTTTGGTGGTCTTATATATTTCATTTCATAATTAAATTTTTCATATATTGCTTGATGTAATTGCATTACTTCTTTTTTTATTTCTTCATCAGATATTTCTGGAAGGCATTTATGATTAACAGTATGATTTCCAACTATATGTCCTTCTTTTATCATTCTTTCTACTAATTCAGGTTCTGTATTAACATAGTGTGCAGTTATAAAAAAAGTTGCTAGAACTTTGTTTTCTTTTAATGTATCTAGAATCTTACTTGTATATCCCGCTTCATAACCTTCATCAAATGTAAGGTACAAATATTTTTTATCTTTATTTCCTAAGCAAATTCCATTATTTTTATCTAATAATTCTTTATTTTCTTTTCCAACATCTGGTTGTTCATGAGTATTATTTCTTTTTATTCCCCAACCTATTTTCTTATTAAAACTAATATTATTACTTGATGTTGTTTGCACTTTATTTTTGTCATCTATAAATGAAGAAGCCGTTAATATTGT
>ENA-OPBF01000044-OPBF01000044.1-human-gut-metagenome-genome-assembly--contig:-NODE-44-length-101655-cov-3.291506_pt1 | contig 101655 bp, 88 predicted proteins | sample MGYA00241067_ERZ501450 | MGnify/ENA primary metagenome ERZ501450 (study PRJEB25962, sample SAMEA2042516) | human gut metagenome | biome: human gut; feature: human-associated habitat; material: faeces... | reverse complement strand
ACAATTTCTAATCTATTCCATATAATATAAAAAGACTAGCCCCAGAAATATTTTATATATTCTAGGACCGTCTTTTTACTACATAGCTTCTTTTCCAGGAATAAAATAATCAACAACTCCATATATTAAAGCTCCTATTATTGCAGCTATCCAAGATATTGAATAACCAGCGACAAAAAACTGTGTAACATATAAAGTTATAGCAGCAAGTGCAAATCCAACAAATCCTTTACCAAAGGGACTTGCATGTAATCCTGTGAATTTTACAACTAAATAATCTATAACAGTTAAAACAGCAGCAGCGATAATTAAAGTCCAAATATTATTAATAGTAAAACCAGGAGTGAAAAATGCTGTTATTCCTAAAATTACGGCAGCAGCGACTAACCTACCTACAATTTGCCAAACAGTAGAAGTTGATGATTTTGTAGTAGTATTTTGCATATCAGACATAATAAAGACCTCCTTAAAAGATTGGCTTTTAAACAATAATATTTTTATTAAATTTAAGTAAATAAAAATATAGATTTGTTTGTCCTAAGTTTATTATTTACAAAAAAAATAAATTTATTCAAAATAAATAGTATAATAATGTAAAAAATGTAAATAATAAAAACAAAAGTAGGTGTTTATTTTGTTAATAATTTTTTTTAGAGCAATTGTGTTATACATAATAGTGCTAATTGTAATGAGATTAATGGGGAAGAGAGAAATAAGCCAATTACAACCATTTGAATTGGCAATTTCTATTATGATTGCTGATTTAGCATCAATTCCAATGAGTGATGTTGGAATACCAATATTTAATGGAATTGTTCCAATTTTAGGGTTATTAGTAATGCATTTGATTATATCTATTATAAACATGAAAAGTATAAGGGCAAGAGAGATTATTTGTGGAAAACCAAGTATTTTAATATATAGAGGAAAAATTGATGAAAAAATAATGAAAAAAGAAAGATTTACAATAAACGAATTACAAGAGAGATTAAGAAAAAATAATGTAGTTAATTTAGGAGATGTGGAATATGCTATATTAGAAACAAGTGGGGAAGTAACAATAATACAAAAACCTGAAAAAAGAAATACGATACCAGAAGATTTTAATATAATACCAGAATATGAGGGCATTCCATATGATTTAGTAGTTGACGGAAAAGTAATGAATGAAAATTTACAAAAGCTAGGAAAGAATTATGCCTGGCTAAAAAAACAGGTAAATAAGTTTGGTATTCAACCAGAAGAGGCTTTGGTGGTAACTATTGATGGGAAAGGACAATTTTTTTGTCAAAAAAAAGAAAAATAATATTGAAAGAGAAAATAGAGAATGTTTAAAGAAATTTTTATTTGTGTATTAATTTTAAGTATGATTTTTGTAGGAAACTATATAACACAATCATATACATTAAAATCAGTTGATGAAATTTCAAATAGATTAATAGAAATAAAAGATGAAATAGAAAAAGAAACAAGCGAAGATAAGAAAATAAATGATAAAATAAGAGATATGAGTAGCAACTTAGAGAAAAAACATGATAAATTATCATATTATATAGAACATAATGAAATAGAAAAACTAGAAACAGAATTAACATCTTTAAAGAGTTATGTAGAGGTAAAAGAATATGATGAAGCAATTAATGAAATTGATAGAGCTTTGTTTTTATTAAATCACATAAAAGATAAATATGAATTTAACTTAAAGACAATATTATAATAGAAGAAAATAATAAAATAAAATAAAATAAAATATAATATAATGATATTCTGTAATATTTATTTAGTTTAAATCCAATAAAATAAGTAAGATATAGGATAAATAAAGTAAAAACTATCGATTAAAATTAAAAATATATAAATTAATATAATATTTTAAGAAAAAAGAAAACTAGGATAACCTAGTTTTCACTTATTTTTGCATATTTTTTTAATTTCTCATAAACTAAATAATTTACTGTACCAGAAGGGAACTTTCCGTCTTTATCTTTTTTACCGGCTGGAACACCAGTTAAAACCTCAATACCTTCTTCAATAGTTGAAACAGAATAAATATGAAACAAGTTATTTTTAACAGCATCAACAACTTCGTCTGATAATTGTAAATTATCTACATTTTGAACAGGAATCATTACACCATGTTCACCAGTTAAACCTCTCATTTTACATATTTGGAAAAATCCTTCAATTTTTTCGTTTACTCCACCTATTGGTTGTATTTGACCTTTTTGATTAACAGAACCAGTGACAGCAATAGATTGATTTATAGGTATTCCAGAAAGACTAGAAAGTAAGCCATATAACTCTGTACTAGAAGCACTATCACCATCTACACCATTATATAATTGTTCGAAACAAATACTAGCAGTTAAGCATAAAGGAATGTCCTGAGCAAACATTTCACCTAAATAACCAGTAAGGATTAAAACACCTTTGGAATGTGATGGACCGGAAATTTCAACCTCTCTTTCAATGTTAACTATACCAGATTTACCTGTATAAGTGTTTACAGTAATTTTTGCTGGTTTTCCAAAAGTATAATCTCCAATACTCATAACTGTTAAACCATTCAATGTACCTATTTCATAGCCAGATGTATTAATCAAAAGAGAATTATCATTTATCATTTCCATATATTTGGCATCATATTTTTTAACTCTATTTATCTGTTCTTCAAGGGCTTTCAAAATGAACTTTTCTGTTACAATTTTAGATCTTGAAATTTTAGCCCAAGTTGCGGCTTCTCCAACAACTTGAATAAGATCATCAAACCTAGTAGAAATTTTATTATGGCTTCCAGCAAGTTTAGAAGCATATTCAGCAAGTCTTGCCATTGCTGACTTATCTAAGTGAGGTAATCCTTCATGAGCACAAAATCCATGTATGATTCTTGCTAATTTATTAAGATTTTCATTAGTTGCAGGAGCATCATCTTCAAATTCAACTTTTATTTTAAATAGTTTTTTAAAATCAGAGTCCATAGATAATAATGTTTGATATATACTAGCACTACCGATTAAAATAACTTTTAAATTTAAAGATATAGGTTCAGGTTTTAAAGAAATTAAAACCATAGATGAGCGTTGTTCAACAGAATTTTCTATACCTACTTCTTTGACTCTTAAAGCTTTTTTTAGGGCTTCATAACAAGCTGGATTACTAAGTAAATCTTTTGCTTGAAAAATGATATAACCACCATTAGCTTGTTGTAATAAACCTGATTTTAGCATTGTATGGTCTGTTTTTAAAGCACCATAATAATTTTCATACTCTAAAGCACCAAAAATATTATTATAAGAATAATTTGAATCCATGATAACAGGAGCACCTTCACGGTTTGAATTATCTACAAATAAATTAACTCTATAATTTAAAGAAGGGTCAACTTTTTTCATATTAGGATTTGCTGGTTGTTGGTTATTATTATTGTTATTTGTATCTTCTTCTAAAAATACAGGAATATTTTTTAAAACATCTTGTTTAACATCATTTAAGAATTTATTTATTTTTTTATTTCTTTTATATTTAGATTTTAAATAATTAATATGAACATTAACTGTTAGAAGAGCAATATTAGATTGCCATTCAGAAATCCTTTTATCAGATTCTCTTTCAATTTCTTTTATCTGACCAATAACTGTCATAATTTGTTCTTGAACAATAACAGATTTAGCTTCATATTCTTGTTTTAATTTATCATCTAATTTTTCAAACTCATCTTCTTCAACAGGTTTACCATCTACAACAGGCATCATATAAATACCATTTTGTGCAGTGTGAACATGAAAATTATATTTAGCAGCTTCTACATTTAATTTTTCTAATAAAGCTGAACGCTTAGCTTCATATTCTTGCTTTATTAAAGCCTTTTCTTTTTCAAAATCATCAGTATTAAAAGTTTGTTTAATATCTTTTCTAATTTCTTTAATAAATCCGTCCATAGCTTCTTTAAATTCTTTACCTTGACCAGCAGGTAATTCAACTGCGATAGGTTCATTTGGATTATCGAAATTATAAATATAACACCAATCAGAAGGAGCTTTCTTTTTAGCGGCTACTTTTTCTAAATAATTTTTAGTATACATTGTTTTACCAACACCACTAGGACCTTCTAAATATAAATTATATCCCTTTACATCTACTTGAATACCAAATTCTAAGGCCTTAATACCTCTATCTTGCCCAATTCCTTCTTGAATAGGGGATAATTCTTCGGTAGAATCGAATTTAAAAACATTTGGATTACAATACATTTTTAAATCTTTATAAGCTAATTCATTTTTTTTCTTCATTTGTTACCTCCAAAATTTTTTCTTAGTATATACAATTTTTAAAATATTATTTAAGCCTATTGTATATTAGTTAAAAGAAATTGTAAATAAAAAAACAGAAAAATTCAAAAAATTTTAAAAAAAGTATTGACAAAAACTAAAAAAGCATTTATAATCTATAAATGTCAGAGGACAACAGACGCAGGTGTAGTTCAATGGTAGAACCTCAGCCTTCCAAGCTGATGACGTGGGTTCGATTCCCACTACCTGCTCCAAGTAAATATTTGCAAATTATATTTGGCATTATAGTATAAAAATTATATATGCAGGTGTAGTTCAATGGTAGAACCTCAGCCTTCCAAGCTGATGACGTGGGTTCGATTCCCACTACCTGCTCCAAAATAAAAAATTTACAGACTAAGAGAGTTTGTAAGTTTTTTTGTTTTATGAAAGAGGGTGTCCTAAAATAGGAACCCTCTATGATTGTATAGGGAACAATAAGAGAATTTTTTGTTTTGTAATACAAAGTGAAAATAAAATTATGAAAATGATAATTAAATACTTGACAAAAACAAACAAACGTTTATTATATAGGTAACTAAAAAAGGATGTGAAATTATGGAAGAAAACAAAGTAGTAATTCAAAATGAAATATCTAAAGAGAAAATAAAAAGTTTAATATATACAATTAGAGAAAAACAAGTAATGTTAGATAGTGACGTAGCAATGCTATATAATTATGAAACTAAAAATGTAAATAAAGCAGTAAAAAGAAATATAGATAGATTCCCAGAAGATTTTTGTTTCCAATTAACTGAAAGTGAATTTCAATTTTTGAGGTTCCAATTTGGAACCTCAAAAGCAAATGAAAAATTTAGAGGTGGAAGAAGATATTTGCCATATGTTTTTACAGAACAAGGAATTGCTATGTTAGCAGGTGTTTTAAAAAATGATATAGCTGTAAAAGTCAGTATTAGTATAATAAAATCATTTATAGAAATGAGAAAATTTATATCTTTAAATGGACAATTATTTGAAAGATTAACAACAATGGAATATAAGTTGCTAGAACATGACAAAAAATTTGATGAAGTTTTTAATCAGCTTCAACTGGAAGAAAATATCAAGCAAAGGATATTCTTTGGTGGACAAATATATGATGCATATAGTTTAATAATAGATATTATAAAAAAAGCAAATAAAAAGATTCTGATTATAGATAATTATATTGACGATAATGTTTTAAAAATGCTTACTAAAAAGAAAAATAATGTAGAAGTAGTTATTTTAACATCAGATAAAAGTAATATACAAAATTTAGATATTCAAAAATTTAATAAAGAATATCCTATTTTAAAAGTTGCCAAAACAAACAAGTTTCATGATAGATTTATAGTAATAGATAGTCAAGAAATGTATCATTTAGGAGCATCAATAAAGGATTTGGGAAAGAAGTGTTTTGGAATTAATAAAATCGAAGATAAGAACATTATAGAAAAAATTATAAATTTATAAATCTTATAAAATATAATATAAAAAATTTTTTAGAAGTAACATCACAAAATAAAATTTAATTCATAAATTTATAAAGTAAAAATAAATGTTTTATAAAAAGGAGGAAATAGTATATAAATAGATTATACTATAAAATAAATATGGAAATAAAAGAAATAACAATAAATTCAAATAAAGATAATTTACCTATAAGTATAGCTATAATTACACCTGATACTGAAATAAAAGGAATATTTCAAATTTCTCATGGTATGGCAGAACATAAAGAAAGATATTATGACTTTATGAAATATTTAGCAAGTAATGGGTATATAACCATAATAAATGACCATAGAGGACATGGTAAAAGTATCAAAAATAGTGAAGATTTAGGTTTCTTCTATGATGACAATGCTGAATTTGTAGTAGAAGATTTGCATCAAATAACTAACTATATAAAAAATGAATATCCAGACAAAAAGATTATTTTATTCGGACATAGTATGGGTTCTTTAATTGTAAGAAAATATATAAAAAAATATGATGCTGATATAGATAAATTAATAGTATGTGGTTCACCAAGTAATAATCCATTTACAAACATAGGAATATTTATAACTAATTTACTAGAAAAAATAAAAGGAAATAAATATAGAAGCAAATTTATACAAAATTTAGCATTTGGAAACTATAACAAAAATTTAGAAAATATAAAATCAATAAATTCTTGGATATGTGCTAATGAAGAAACTGTAAAAGAATATGATAACGATTCATTATGTGGATTTATATTTACATTAAACGGATTTAAAAATTTATTTAAACTTGTAAAAGATGTATATAGCAAGAAAAATTGGAACATAAATAATAAAAAATTACCAATATTTTTTATTGCAGGAGAAAAAGACCCGGTTATAATAAATAAAAAAGAATGGATTAAAAGTCAAAAATTCCTTAAAGATATAGGTTATAAAAATATAGAAAGTAGCTTGTATCCTAATTTAAGACACGAAATATTGAATGAAAAAGAGAATTTTAAAATATACGAAGATATATTAAATTTTATAATATAAATATTATATAAAATTAATTTACTTAACAGTAATGATAAAAATAATAAGCTTAAAATACTCTTATACGGAAAAATCATATATAAGTTCAAGATAAAAGTAGAGATTTCATATACAATAAAAAGTAAAGGTAGAAAGACAGGGCTAAATTCTAACCTTTATTTTTTTATTGTGACAAAATAATATTATTAAAAGTATATATTAATTAAAAATATACATATAAATTAATAAAAGGATAATAAAAATAATAAATAATGCATAAATAGTTGATATTTTTGAAAAATTAATATAAAATCAATAAAGACAAAAGGAGGAAGCAAATGATAACTTTAAATGATGTTAGAAAAAATGAGGAAGTTGAAGCACTCATAAAAGGTGCGCAAAAACAACTAGATGGTTTAGGATACACAGAACACAGTCATAGACATATTTCAATAGTTTCAAAAAGGGCAGGGGACATATTAGAAAAATTAGGCTATCCAGAAAGAACAGTAGAACTTGCAAGAATAGCAGGATATCTACATGACATAGGAAATTGTGTAAACAGAGTTGACCATGCACATAGTGGAGCAATAATGGCATACAACATTTTAAAAGATATGGGAATGCCAGTTGAAGAAAGAGCAGAAATCATGATGGCAATAGGAAATCATGATGAAAAAACAGGAACAGCAGTAAGTGATATATCGGCGGCAATAATATTAGCAGATAAATCAGATGTTCATAGAAATAGAGTAACAAATAAAAATTTATCAACTTTTGATATACATGATAGAGTTAATTATGCGGTAACAAATGCAGAATTAAATTTAGATGCAGAGAAAAGAAAAGTTATTTTAAATTTAACAATAGATACAAAATTATGTCCAGTATTAGATTATTTCGAAATATTTATGGATAGAACAATGATGAGCAAATATGCAGCAAAATATTTGAAAATTTGGTTTGAGTTAGTAATAAATGATACAAAATTATTATAATGGAGGAATAGAAATGAAGAAAGTAAAAATATTAACAATAGTATTAGTAATTGTATTAATATCTATGATAAGTGCATTTGGACTATATGGAACAGTACAAAATAGAATGGAAGACAAAGTTAAAGATTATGCATATGCAATGGACCTAAATGGTGCTAGAAATATAAGACTAACAGTAAACAAAGAAAATAAAGAGATTATAAAGGACTCACAAGGAAAAATAGTAGAGTCAGAAGAAAATTTAACAGATGAACAACTAAAAGAAAAAGGATATACAAAAGAAAGTGTAGCAAATAATTCTCAAGAAGCATTAACAAAAGAAAACTACGAAAAAACAAAAAAAATCTTGGAAGAAAGATTTAAAGAACAAGGTATTGAAGAGTATGAAATATCAGTAAATGAAGAAAATGGAGAAATACTAATAAAAATACCAGAAAATAAAAATACAGACAAAGTAGTTAGCAATTTAAATACAGTTGGAAGATTTGAAATAATAGATAGTGAAACAAAAGATGTATTAATGAATAATAATGATTTAAAAGAAGCAAAAGTAATGTATGGTTCTAATTCTACATCAAGTAATGGAACAACAGTATATTTAGATATGACATTTACAAAAGAAGGAACTAAAAAACTTGAAGACATAAGCAATAAATATAAAAAAGTAGAAGAAAAAGAAAATACAGACACAAATGAAACAACAGACAGTACTAATACAACAACTAATGAAGAAACAAATAAAAGTGAAGAAAATACAGAAAAAGAAAAACAAATAACAATGAAATTAGACGAACAAGAAATAATGACTACAAGTTTTGACGAAACAATAAAAACAGGAACTTTACAATTATCAATAGGTGCAAGTGCATCTGATTCAAAAACTTTGCAAGGATATGCTGAACAAGCAGGGACAATAGCTAGTGTATTAAATTCAGGAAATATGCCAGTAAAATATGACATAAGCCAAAATGAATATATATTATCAGATATAACACCACAAAATTTACAATATGTAAAATTAGCAGTGGTAATAGCAATTGCAGTAGCTATAATTATATTAGTAATAAGATTTAAAATGAATGGATTATTAGCAGGAATTTCATTTATAGGATTTACAGCTATTTATAATATTTTACTAAAATATACAAATGTTACATTATCAATTCAAGGAATATTTGGAATTGCAATAATATTAGTATTAGCATATATATTTATTAATATGATGTTAACAAAAATAAAAAATAGTAAAGAAGAAATGACAAAAGAAGAAATTAATAAATCAATTAAAGAAAGTTATAAAGAATTTTTCATTAAAATTATACCTATATGTATAGCAATAGTAGTATTCTGTTTTACAAATTGGATGCCAATTAGCAGTTTGGGAATGGTAATGTTCTGGGGAATAGTATTAATAGCAATATGTAATTTAATAACAGCAACATTATTAAAAATAAGAGCAGAAAGATAGGAGGTATTTATAGTAATGAAAAATATTAGTAAAAATAAAAAAATATTATCAGTATTAGCAATAATAATAGTAGTAGCAGGAATAATAATGGTAGCAACAAAAGGATTTAATTTTGATTTAAGATATCAAAAAACTCAAAAAGTAGAACTATCATTAAATCAAGAATTTAAAAATTCAGAAATAAAAGAAATAGCAAAAGAAGCATTTGGAAATCAACCAATAATGATTGAAAAAGTAGAAGTATTTGAAGATACAGTTGCAATAACAACAACTCAAATAACAGATGAACAAAAAACAAATTTAATTACAAAAATTAATGAAAAATATGGTACACAATTAAATAAAGAAGCAATAAATATAATAGATGTTGCACACACAAAAGGAATGGATATAATAAAACCATATATTGCACCATTTGCCATTGCAACACTTGCAGTATTAGTATATATTGGAGCAAGATATTATAGACTAGGAATAGTAAAAACAATTTTAAAAGTAATTGCAATTTTAGTTATAACACAAGTAGAGTTATTTTCAATAATAGCATTAACTAGAATACCAGTAGGAAGATTAACAATACCAATGGTAATAATAGTTTACTTATTTACTTTATTAGGAATAACAAGTAACTTAGAAAAATGTAATAGCAGAAAAAAAGAAGAAATTGAAAAAAGTAAATAAAAAGAAAGAATAAAGAAGATAAAGAAGATAAAAAAGATAGTAATAAAAATAAATGATTAATTTTATTACTATCTTTTTTTGTTACTTTAACTCTACAACAGTAACTCCCATTTCACCTTCACCAAAAGTCCCAAGTCTAAAACTCTTCACATGAGAATTAGTTTTCAAAAATTGATGTATGCCATTTTTTAACTTTCCAGTACCTTTTCCATGAATTATTCTAACATTTTGAAGGTTAGCAATAGCACAATCATCTAAAAATTTATCAACCACTAAAATTGCTTCATCAACTGTTAATCCCAATACATTTATTTCAGTTTTTATATTCTTAGACTTAGATATATTTTTATAAGACACAGAAGAGGAAATAGACTTATTTTTTGTATTTTTATTAGTATCATTTTTTTTAATTTTTCTCAAATATTTTATATCAACATTCATTTTCATACTACCGATTTGAACTTGAACTTGATTAGACTTAGAAGGAAAACTTAAAACAGTCCCTTCCTTACCTAAAGAAGATATAAAAACATCAAGATTAGGTTTTATATCACTAATATCAAATTTATTTTTATCATTTGAAACATCATCAACAACTGTATTAAAAATATTTATATCTTTTATTTTCTTATTTAAAGAATTTCGTAAATTATCCAAAGATTTAGAATCAGATTTTGATGACATTTCTTTTATTATTTCATTAGCATCTTCTTTTGCTTCTAATAAAATATTTCTAGCCTTAACTTTTGCATTATTAATAATATTTTGTTCTTCTTGAATTCTTGAAAGATTTTTTTCCTCTAATAATTTTCTAAGTTCTGAGGCTTTAAAAAGTTCTTCGGAAATCTGGATTTTTTCTTTTTCAATTTGTGCTTTATCATCATAAATTGACTTTAATAATGTTTCAAAGTCAATATCTTTTTTAGATAACAACGCTTGTGCATTATTAATAATTTCATCACTTAATCCAAGTTTACGACTAATTTCAAAAGCATTACTTTTACCAGGAACACCTATTAATAGTCTGTATGTTGGAGATAAAGTAGAAACATCAAATTCAACAGAGGCATTTTGAAATCCTTCTGTCATTAAAGCATATTTTTTCAATTCCTGATAATGAGTAGTTGCAATTGTTAAAGCTCCTAATTTCTTAAAATTAGCTAAGATAGAAATAGCTAAATTAGCACCTTCTAATGGGTCTGTTCCAGAACCTAATTCATCAACTAAAATTAATGAATTAGAGTTAGCTGTATTTACTATATCCACAATATTAGTCATATGTGCAGAAAATGTACTCAAAGAATCTGCAATACTTTGGTCATCTCCTATATCAGCAAATATATTATCAAAAACAAAAATACTCGAATTTTCATCAGCAGGTATATTTAATCCACAACAAGCCATACAAGTTAATACTCCAATAGTTTTTAAAGAAACAGTTTTACCACCAGTATTAGGACCTGTAATAAGTAGAGTAGAAAAATCCTTCCCTAAATCAACAGAAATAGGAACAACTTTACTTTTATCAATTAAAGGATGTCTAGCATTAATAAGAGAAATATATTTATCATCATTTATTTTAGGTGTAATACAATTTAAAGACTTTGAATATTTTGCTTTTGCAAATATAAAATCTAAATTACCGATAATTTTAACATCATTTTCTAACTCCTTAACATAAGGAAAAAATAATTTAGTTAAATTTTGCAATATTTTTTCAATTTCAATTTCTTCTTCGGATTTTAATTGATTTAGTTCATTATTCATTTCAAAAATGATAATAGGTTCAATAAATAAAGTAGAACCAGCATTTGAAACATCATGAACAAATCCCTTCACTTGTGACTTATATTCTTCTTTAATAGGAATTACAAATCTATCATTTCTGATAGTTATTAAATTCTCTTGAAGATATTTTGAAAAGTTAGAAGAATGTATCATATTATTTAGTTTTGAACGAATATCTTGTTCAATATGTCTTTTCATTTTACGAATTTTCTCTAATTCAGAAGAAGCTTTATCATCAATAGTATTTTCATCAATAATACAAGAAAATATTTTATCTTGAATACTCTTATTAGAATAAAGCTCTGAAAACAATATATTCAATTTGGGATATTCATTAATATCTATAAAATCTTTATTAAAATAATCTTTTAAATTTTCAGCTAATCTAAAAATATTAGCCAAATCCAAAAGAGCCTTAGCAGACAAAGACATATAGCTTTTTAAAGCTTTTAAATATATTTTAATATCAGAAATATCATAAAAAGAAGGAGTAGAATTTCTATAAACTAAATTAACAGCTTCTTCCGTTTCAGCAAGCATATTTTTTACTAAATTTTTATCATTACTTACTTGTAAATTTAATGCTAAATTTTTTCCAACATATGTAGAACAAAATGTTGATAATATTTCTAAAATTTTATTAAATTCTAATTTATTTAAATAGTTAATATTCATTGATAGCGCTCCTTATAAATATCGTAATTTTAATGAATTTGGTGATTTTGGGGTCGGAGTGATTTTTCTCTCCGACCCCAAAATCATTATATACAGGAATAATGTAATAGTCAATAAAAAACTAGAAACATAGAAAAATATAAAAAAGTTATATTAAAATATTGACTCTTACCTTAAGGGAAGGTATATAATAAGTTTAGGAGGAAAAGAATGTTAAAAATAGGAGAATTTGCAAAATTATTTAATGTAACAATAAAAACAATAAGATTTTATGAAGAAAAAGAATTATTGAAGCCTTGCCACATTGATAAATATTCAGGATATAGATACTATAATGATAAGAATATAAAAGAAATGAATAAAATACTATATCTGAAAAAATTAGGATTTTCATTAGATGAAATAAAGAAATATGATACAAAAATAGTAGAAACTAAAATTGAAGAATATCAAGAAAAAATTGTTCAATATACTTCAAATATCAATATTCTTAAAGATATAAAAGGTGCAAGAAAAGAGGGGATAGGAGGTAAAAAATATAAACAAAAGAATAAATTTAAAGGGTACTATGTGAAAGATTACAGAATAATAGGATTTTGGAAGACAATAGCTTTATTAGATAAGAATCAAAGATTTAAATATACAAATATAGATAAAAACAAAAATTTTGAACTTGAAAGGATTACGATAAATCCAGTACAAAATGAAGTAATTACATATATTAATAAAAAAAGTATGATAACTAGATATACTAAAAATTACATATTTAATATTATTGAACCCAATACAATGAGTTCATATAAATATAAGAAAATTAACAATAAAAAATATCTTTTTTTAGAATGGAAAGATAAAAGTTATTATGTTTTAGAAAAAATAGGAGGAATTGATAATATGGAAGAAATGTTTGAAAATAAAGAAAAAATATATACTATATTAAAAAAAGAAGGAAAAGGATTAATTTTAGGAAAAGAAATTATATTACCAGAAGATAAAAGAGGAAATGTTAATACATTAGTTGTAGGTGGTAGTGGAGCAGGAAGAAGTGGAAGCTATATAGTACCAAATGTTTTAAAAATGTCAGGTTCTTATATTGTTCTAGATACATTAGGAGAGATATATCATAAAACACACAAATATTTAAAGAATAATGGATATAATGTTAAAATTTTAAATTATGAGAATAGAAACATAAATATGAATATTGATGAAGAAGATAAATATAAATATAATCCATTAAGTCATATAAAATCTGATGAAGATATAGAAAATTTAGCTAATATATTAGCAGGAGAAGATGAAGATGAATTCTGGAATGAAGCCATTAAAAGCTTACTAAAAGCTATAATTTACTATGTAATTGAAAATGAAGAGAAAAAAGATTTGTTAACTTGTTTTAAATTATTAGGACTACCAAAAGAAGTTTTATTTTCAAATTTTGATGCTTTTTCAGAAAATACAAAGGCATATAAATATTATACAATTTTAAGAACATTTCCTGAAAAGACATATCAAAGTATAGTATCAACAACGATATTAAAATTATCTTTTGTAATAAATGGGATAAAAGAAGATGATAAAGAAAATGATAAATTTGACTTTGAAGAATTAAAAAATGGAAAAACAGCTATATTTTTAACTTTAAATGAGAATCATGATGAGGAAACAAAGTTTAATAATATTTTTATAAGCCAATTTTTATCAAACTATAAAGTTGGCAATGAAGTAAAAGAACATATATACTTAATGTTAGATGAAGTTGACAGATTAGGAAAGATTTATAGACTTTCAAGAAATATGGAATTAGCAAGATGTAGAAAATTATCAATTAGTTTAATTACAAATAATATTGAAAACTTGAAAAAAATTTATGAAAGTTTATTCTACAATATAATGAACTCAGTTGATACACAAATGTTGTTAGGAACTAATATAAAGTCAGATATCATATATTTTAGTGATATATTAGGAATTGATTATGAATTTATAAAAGAAGAATTAAAAAATGATGAACTTTTAATATATGAAAAAGGATTAAAATCTATATTAGCTAAAAAAGATTATTTCTTTGAAAATGAGAAATGGAAAACTATTATATAAAAATGATTTTGGGGTCGGAGTGATTTTTCTCTCCGACCCCAAAATCATCACGAAAATTTTAATTTTCTTCTTTCTTTTTTTTCTCCTTAGGTATAACAATATTTTCAGGTTTTTTATTAGTATCTTTAGGTTTTCCAGGATTAATATGTTCATAAACTGGAGATATATTTAAATTAGAATCATCACCAGATATAATTTCTAAATCTTTATTATCATTCATTATTATAAACCTCCTATTATTATAAATAAATATTGATTAATATATTCATTTTTTTATATACAACAAGTAAAAGTGACCTTTTAAAAGACCTGTGATAGCCTTTCTAATGTAGTTTTGCTACTTTTATATATTTTTCATCAGTTGTAATAAATATTTATTTTTTTAATCTTACCATAGATAATTTTAAGATACAAGTATTTTACTGAAATTTCATTGACATATCAACATTTTTTTGACATAATATATAGAGAAAAAACAAAAGTAGGAGAGAAAATGGAAGTTGAAAAAATAAAGTCAATTATTGAAGCAATACTTTTTTCCGCAGGAAGAGTTGTGAAAATAAATGAATTAATATTAGTATTGGAAAAAAATGAAGAAGAAATTCAAAGTATAATAGAAAATATGCAAGAGGATTATAAAAAAGATAATCGTGGTATCGAAATAATAAAAATTGAAGATGGATATCAATTAGCTACTAAAAGAGAATTATATGATTATATATATCCAATTCTAGATAAAAGAGCAAAACCAAATTTATCAAATGCAGCATTGGAGACACTTGCAATTATTGCATATAATCCTAAAATTACAAGAGCTGAAATAGAAGCTATTAGAGGTGTTTCTGCTGATGCTTGTGTATATAAACTTTTAGAATATGGTTTGGTAGAAGAGGCAGGAAAAGTGGATTTACCAGGAAAACCTATGTCATATAAAACTACTAATGAATTTTTGAGAATGTTTGGATATACATCACTAAATGATTTACCACAATTGCCAAGATATAAATTAGATGAAAATCAACAAATCATAATAGATGATTTAAATGATGAAAAGTACAAAGAAGAAGTCAAAAGTTTAGAAGAAAATAATGAAAAAAGAAATTTAGAAAAAGATGTAGAAAATAAATTTAAAAGTGTTGACCAAGAATATAAAAGTGGTGAGCCAATGCCCGAAAAGGGTATAGAAGGATAATGATTTTAAATTTTATTAGAGTGAATAAAAAGTTAAAATAAGATAAATGAAATGATAAAATAAAAAATAGAAGAGGAGATATATTATGGGAAAAAATAAAGAATTTGTTCAAGATATAACTAATATAGATGAAGATTTTGCACAATGGTATACAGATATTGTATTAAAAGCAGAACTTGCTGATTATACCTCAGTAAAAGGATTTATAGCAATAAGACCATATGGATATGAAATATGGGAAAATATTCAAAAATATGCAGATAATAAATTTAAAGAATATGGCGTAAAAAATGTTTCAATGCCTGCTTTAATTCCAGAAAATTTATTGAATAAAGAAAAAGATCATGTAGAAGGATTTGCACCAGAAGTAGCTTGGGTTACAAAGGGAGGAGAAGAAGAGTTAGAAGAAAGATTATGTGTTAGACCTACCTCAGAAACTGTATTTTCAACAATGTATTCTAAATGGCTAAGTTCATGGAGAGATTTACCATATTTATATAATCAATGGTGTAATGTATTAAGATGGGAAAAGGAAACAAGACCATTTTTGCGTTCAAGAGAATTTTTATGGCAAGAGGGACATACAATTCATGAAACAGAAGAAGAAGCTAAAAAATTCACTTTAAATATGCTAGATGTATATGCAGATGTTATTGAAAATTTATTAGCAATACCAGTATTAAAAGGGCAAAAGACTAAAAAAGAACAATTTGCAGGAGCAGAAGCAACATATACTGTTGAAACATTAATGCATGATGGTAGAGCATTGCAAGGAGGAACATCACATTATTTTGGTCAAAACTTTACAAAGGCATTTGATGTTAAATTCCAAAATAAAGAGGGAGAACAAGAATATGCATACCAAACATCTTGGGGAATAAGTACAAGATTAATAGGAGCAGTAATAATGGCCCATGGAGATAATCGAGGATTAAAATTACCACCAAAAGTTGCTCCAATTCAAGTAGTAATAGTTCCTATTGCACAACAAAAAGAAAATGTTTTAGAAGAAAATAAAAAATTAAATGAAAGGCTAAGCAAGAAATTTAGAACAAAATTAGATGATAGGGATAACTACTCAGTAGGTTACAAATTTAATGACTGGGAAATGAGAGGGGTACCAGTAAGACTTGAAATGGGACCAAGAGATATAGAAAATGAACAAGTTACATTAGTAAGAAGAGATAATCAAGAAAAAATCATAGTAAAAATTGATGAAGCAGAAGAAAAAATAAATGAATTATTAGAAGATATACAAAAATCTATGTATGAAGCATGTAAACAAAGATTAAAAGAAAAGACAACAATAGCTTTAAATATGGAAGAATTAAAGAAAAATTTAGATGAAAATCAAGGATATGTAAAAACAATGTGGTGTGGAAATAGAGAATGTGAAGATAAAGTAAAAGAACTAACAGGAGCACCATCAAGATGTATTCCATTTGAACAAGAACATTTATCTGATAAATGTGTATGTTGTGGAAAAGAAGCTAAACATATGGTAGTTTGGGGAAGACAATATTAAAACAGAACAATATAAGATTTTTTAGTGTCGTATAGAAAAAGTAGCTTTTATAAATTTTCTTATTAAAGATTTGATTTTTAAACTATAATGAGTAAAATTCAAAGATAAGGGAAAAATAATTATAATAAATGGAAAATAAAAAATAATTCATTTATGGAAAAGGAGAGAAACATATGAAAAAGAAAATTATCATAGGTGTAACAGTTGCATTATTAGTAATAGCAATTATTTTAGGAATAATATTTATGAATAAAGGTAAAAAAACAGAGTCAGAAACAAATTTAGGAAAAATAGAAAAAGCAGAAGATTTAAGTACATTAATTAATGAAATATACAAAGGAAAAGAAGAAACTTTACCTAGACTAAATACTCAAATAGTAGATGTTAATGATGCAGATGCAATAAAAAATGCAACAGGTTTAGAAAATGGAAACGATTTGCAATTTGTTGCTATATCTGAACCTATAATGAGTTCACAAGCATATTCACTTGTACTTGCAAAAGTAAAAGAAGGTGTAAATGCAAATAATATTGCTAAAACAATGTCAGAACAAATTGATACAAGAAAATGGATATGTGTATCAGCAGAAAAATTGTATGCAACAAATAGTGGAGATATAGTATGTTTAGTAATGTCTAGTGAAGAATGGGCTAAACCAGTGTATGACGAATTTAAAAATTTAGCTGGACAAATAGGAGAACAATATACAAAAACAGAAGAACTTCCTGAGTTACCAGAAGAATTATAAAAAAGCATTTAAAAGTATAGGAAAAGATAAAGAAACAAAAGTTGAATTTGATAATTGAATATAAAATATAAGAAAATTAACAAAAATAAGGGCTATTTTAGAATATAAAAATATATTTTCTATTCTAAAATAGCTCTTTAAATGTAATTTTATAAACAATATATAATAATATGTATGAAATAACGAGAGATTAACACATTAATTATAAAAATTATAAGGGGGATTTTATGGTATTTTCAAGTGTAACATTTCTGTTTTATTTTTTACCAATAGTATTAGTATTATATTATTTAGTACCAAATAAGCTGAAAAATTTAATATTATTAATTTCTTCATTTATTTTTTACTTTTATGGAGAGCCTAAATATGTATTATTAATGGTATTTTCCATTATGTCTACATATATATGTGGAAGATTAGTAGATAAATATCGAGGAACAAAAAAATCAAAGTTGTTTTTGATATTAGAAATTATAATTAGTATAGGACTATTAATATATTTTAAATATGCAGATTTTATTATTAAAAATATCAATTTATGGTTATCACAAAAAATTGATTTAATAAATGTTTTATTACCAATAGGTATTTCTTTTTATACATTTCAGATGATAAGTTATGTAGTAGATGTTTATAAAGGAGAAGTAAAAGTACAAAAAAATATCCTAAAACTAGCAACATATGTATCTTTATTTCCTCAACTAATTGCAGGACCAATTGTAAGATACAGTACTATTGAAAAACAATTAGAACATAGGGAATATAGTATTAATAAATTTAGTTTGGGAGTAAGAAGATTTGTTATTGGAATAGGTAAAAAAGTCATGATAGCAAATGTAATAGGAACATTAGTTAATAATTTTTTAATCAGTGATGAAAAAAGTGTATTATTTTATTGGTTATATGCAATAGGAGTAATGCTACAAATATATTTTGACTTTTCAGGATATTCAGACATGGCAATAGGATTAGGAAAGATGTTTGGTTTTGAATTCTTAGAAAATTTTAATTATCCATATATAGCAACAAGTATTACTGAATTTTGGAGAAGATGGCATATATCATTAAGTAGTTGGTTTAGAGATTATGTATATATACCATTAGGTGGAAATAGAGTAAGTAAAATAAAATGGATTCGAAATATTATGATAGTATGGTTATTAACAGGATTATGGCATGGTGCTGAATGGAACTTTATTATATGGGGAATATATTTTGGAATATTATTAATAGTAGAAAAGATATTTTTACTAAAAAGAGCAGAAAAAACACCTAAAATATTAAAAATAATATATACATTATTTTTTGTAATGATTAGTTTTATCATATTTAATGGAAATGAAATAATGGAAAATATAAAAGGGCTATTTGGAATTGGAAATGTACCAGTTATTTCAAAAGAAAGCATATATTACTTAAAAAGTTATTTTGTTGTGATTTTAATAGGAATAATAGGAGCAACACCTATTATGAAAAACATAGTAAAAAAAGAGAAAATAAAGAAAATTGTAAATATCTTAGAACCAATTTATTTATTTATTATATTACTTTTATCTACAAGTTACATAATAGATGGTTCATTTAACCCATTTCTATATTTTAGATTTTAAATAAAGTGAGGTGCAACAATGAAAGATACTAAAAAGAATGTAATAATTTCAATAGGGTTTGTAATGATATTAATTATAGTATTCATAGCAAATATAATTAAAAAAGATGAAAAAATATCTATTTCGGAAAGACGAAAATTAGAGCAATTTCCAGTAATTACAGCCAAAGAAATATTTAATGGAAATGTATCAAAAAAATTTGAAAAATATGCAACAGACCAATTTGTGAAAAGAGAAGATTTAAGAAAATTAAAAACATTTTTTAATTTTGAAATATATAAACAAAAAGATAACAATAAATTAATTGTAAAAGATAATATGATATATAAAATGGAATATCCATTAAATAAAGAAGCAATACATAAAACATCAAAGAAATTAGGAGAAATTGAAGATAAATATTTAAAAGATATGAATATTTATTACTCCATAATTCCAGATAAAAGCTATTTTTTAGATGATAGCTACCTAAAAATGGATTATCAAGAAATGCAAAAAATTCTTGATAGTAATTTAAAAAATGCCAAATATATAGATATATGTAAAGAATTATCAAAAGAAGACTATTATAAAACAGATATCCATTGGAAGCAGGAAAATCTAAGAAAAGTAGTAAATAAAATAGAAAAAGACATGAATTTAAAAGATACATCAAAAATAAAATACGAAGAAAATGAAATAGGAGAATTTTATGGTTCACTTTATGGACAACTTGGATATGAAATAGAAGCAGATAAAATTAAATATTTAACTAATGATACAATAGAAGAATGTAAAACATATAATTATGAAACAAAAGAAAACGGAAAAGTATATGACTTACAAAAGTATAAAAATTCTAATGATAAATATGATATTTATTTATCTGGTCCAACATCGTTAATAAGTATAGAAAATCCAAATGCCTATAATGATAAAGAATTATTGCTTTTCAGGGATTCTTTTGGAAGTAGTATAGCACCGTTGTTAATAGAAAATTATAGGAAGATAACTTTAATTGATTTGAGGTATATAAATAGTGAGATACTAACAGAGTATATAGAATTTAAAAATCAAGATGTACTTTTTTTGTATAGTGGAGTTGTTTTAAATCAAAATATATTAAAATGATTTAATGAAAATGAAGAATGATTCACATAAAACTTACATGAAATTTTAGTGTGTTAATAAATAATTTTTGCAGTAAATTTATATAATATACATCTATCATTGCATTTTATGTAAATTCGTAGTATAATATATTAGATATTAAATTTTGTATGCCGTTTGATTAAGTTCAGAGGACATATCCTACAAATTACTATAAGGAGGATAACAAATGAAAAGTTATTTTGAAAACAAGGAGATTTGTAAAAAATGCGGAGGGAGATGCTGTAAGCGGTCAGGATGTGGATATCTGCCAACTGACTTTGAAAAATTAAGTTTTGATTACCTAAAAGAACAATTGGATAAAGGAGAAATTTCTATTGTAGCAGTTTTTTATGGGTATAAGACAGATAATGAAATTTTAATAAAACCCATTTTACATTTACGAGTAAGAAATGTTAATCGTCCAATTGTTGATCTTTTGAGTAAAAAAACAAGATGTTCGATGCTTTCAGAAAATGGATGTAAATATTCATTGGATAATAGACCGACAGGCGGAGTGCTTTTAATAGCAAATGAAGATGGATGTTATAATTTACTTCCGGAAGAAGTTAGTATTAGAGAATGGAAAAAACATCAAGAAGTTTTAAAGGATTTAGTTACTCACTACACTTCTAATTCATTAGAAGAAGAGCTAGAAATACAAATAAAACAAGCAACAGAGGAAATTAGGAACGAATTAATATTGGTACAAGAAGTTAGCAAACTTTCAGAGGAAGGTAGAGCAATTTTAGAAACCTTAGCAATGTTGGATAAAGGAATTTTACAAATTAATTAAATGAATAAAGTAACTTTTTAAATAGCAGTAAAGTAAGTGAAGATTTCACTTATTTTACTGCTTATTTAATAATAAAGACGGCATACTTTCATATTGTATGAAGAGATACAATCGTTATTTTTTTGATTTAATTTTTTATATGAGAAATACTATGACATTTTTATTTTATCATAACAAGGTTTATTTTTAAACTTTACACAAATTATTCTATATACTCATTTTTAACTATATACAAATTAGTATATATAGTCTTTTTTAGTTTTAAAATATAAAGTAAAACTAAATTCAATATTAAAATTCACAATTCTTTGGTGTTCTAGGGAAAGGAATTACATCACGAATATTTTGCATACCAGTTAAGTACATAATAGCTCTTTCAAATCCTAATCCGAAACCAGCGTGGTTACAACTACCAAATTTACGCAAGTCTAAATACCAATCATATGAATTAATATCCATATTTAATTCTTTCATTCTATTTAATAATTTATCGTAATCTTCTTCTCTTTGACTACCACCAATAATTTCTCCAATACCAGGAACAAGTAAATCGGCAGCAGCAACAGTTTTACCGTCAGGATTTTCTTTCATATAGAAAGCTTTGATATCCTTTGGATAATCAGTAACAAATACAGGCTTTTTATATATTTGCTCACATAAATATCTTTCATGTTCTGTTTGTAAATCAACACCCCAGCTAACTTTATATTCAAATTTGTTATTTGCTTTTTCTAACTCTTTTACTGCATCAGTATATGAAAGTCTAACAAAATCAGAATTAATTACATTATTTAATCTATCTAATAATCCTTTATCAACAAATTGGTTAAAGAAAGCCATTTCCTCAGGGCAATGTTCTAAAACATAAGAAAAAGTATATTTAATCATTTCTTCTGCTAAATCCATATCATCACTTAAATCAGCAAAGCAAATTTCAGGTTCAACCATCCAAAACTCAGCAGCATGTTTAACAGTATTAGAATTTTCAGCTCTAAAAGTAGGTCCAAAAGTATAAATGTTTCTAAATGCAGTAGCATATGTTTCACCATTTAATTGACCACTAACTGTTAAATGAGCAGGTTTCCCAAAGAAATCTTTAGAAAAATCAACTTGTCCGTTTTCCAATTTAGGAACATTTGCTAAATCGAAAGAGTTAACATTAAACATTTCACCAGCACCTTCTGCGTCACTTGAAGTAAGAAGAGGAGTATTTACATATACAAAGTTTTTTTCTTGGAAAAATTTATGTATGCTATATGCAAAAACGCTTCTAACTCTAAATACAGCATTGAATGTATTAGTTCTTGGTCTTAAATGAGAAATAGTTCTTAAATATTCAAAAGAATGTCTTTTCTTTTGAAGAGGATAACTTAAATCACAAAAATTTAAAATTTCTATTTTAGTTGCTTGAATTTCAAAAGGTTGTTTAGCATTTTCAGTAATTACTAAAATTCCAGTAACTTTTATAGAAGAACTAATAGAAAGTTTACTGATTTCAGCAAAGTTATCTAATTTATCACTAAATACAATTTGAACATTTTTAAAGAAAGAACCATCATTTAATTCTATAAAACCAAATGTTTTTGAATCACGAATAGTTCTAATCCAACCTTCTAAATTAATTTCTTTTTCAGAATAAGTTGATGTATTTTTATATAAATTTCTAATTGTTAATTTGTCCATAATGTACCTCCAAAAATTTTAATAAAAAAATTATACATTAAAATAGTAGAAATTGCAAGGGGAAATCGTAGGTATGTAATATATTCGTTACTATATTATAGCTTTTACAAAGTAACCACTAAAATAGTTGATAATTGACTTTTTTTGATTTTGACTACTTATTTCATTCAGAAAGAATTAGTAAGGCTTTTTCATGAGCTCTAAAACATTAACTGGAAATTAATTCATCAAATAAATAAAAATTTTTTAGCCATAATATTAGTAATATAAAAAGGAGGTTTTTTGAAAATGAAAAAAATTTTATATTCGTTACTTATTATATCCATTTTATTTTTTACTATTCTAATGGGAAAAACATATGCAGTAGCATTAGACAATGTAGATATTAGTACAGATAAAACAATTGTCGAACCTGAAACAGAAGTTACATTAGAAATTACTTTTGGAAAACAATTAGGAGCATATACATTTGATATTGCATATGATAATAACTTGTTAGAGTATGTAAGAACAGATGGAGGAACTGCTAATGATAATGGGACAAGAGTAAGAGTAGTATATTATGATAGTACAGGAGGAACAAATCCAAAAGAAAGTATGTCAATAACTTTTAAAGCAAAAAAAGGAATTACAACATCAAATCCCACAGATTTATCAGTAACAGCAGAAGGTTTAGCAAATGCTGATGCATCTGAAAATTATGATGATATTAGTGTAGCACTAGTAAAAAATATAGTTGTAGAACCTAAATATGAAGATTACAAATTTGAATTAAATTATACAGGAAATCCAATAACAAACGAAGAAAAAGAAATGAAACTATCACTTTTATCAAATATGGGTAGATATTATGATAAAGCTAGAATAATTGCAGAGGTAAAAGATAGTAATGGTGGAAATGTAAAAATATTAGGAACTGATTCAAATAGTATAGAACATGATTTAATTAATAGTGGTTGGGGTGACCCAAATGGATACAAAATAGGAGGAAAAGTAAATCAAGAATTAAATTTGAGAGGTTTATTTGATAAAAAAGGACAATATATAGTAACTTTTAAATTAATAGATAGAAGCAATTCAGATAAAGTAATAACAGAAAAAGATTTTACAATTGTGGTTGACGAAAAAAATCAAGATTCAAATACTAATCAAAACGGAAATAATACAGTAGCACCAAATGGAGGAAATAATACACAGAACAATAATAATGGGACAAATACAATTCCAAATAATTCAATAAATCAAAATATAAACACCAATACTGAAAAATTACCAAGTAATTTACCTAAAACAGGTAAGAATTTATATATTCCTATTTTAGTAATTTTAATGTTTATATTAAGTACAACTTTTTATATAAAATTAAGAAACAATAAAGAACAATAAAAGATAATAAAAAATAGTGCATAGGAGATTTCATTGAAGTCTTTGTATATGAACAATTAAATGCGAGTTGATAGTTATATTTTAGTAGTAAATAATATTAATCAACTCGCTATTATTGATTTTTAATTTTATGGAGAAAATAATATGAAGAAAAGAAAACATGGAAAATATCAAAAAAGAGGATATCTAAAAACAATAATAATTTTTTCTATAATAATATTCTTTTCATTATCTTTAATCCAATCAAATGATGTGAAAACAAAAGAACAAACAGGAAATAAAATTACCATAAATGAAAGCAAAAAGGAAATAACTAAATCACAAGAAGAAAGTAAAAACGAAATAGAAGAACAAATAAAAAAAGATGAAGAAAATAAAGAAATAGTAAATAATGAAATACCAAGTTATTATAATGGATATCCAGTAATTGCAAAGTTAGAAATAGAAAAGATTAACTTAGTTACATTGGTACTTAAAGAACATAATAAACAAACATTAGCGATGTCAGCAACAAAGTTTTTCGGAGCAAATCCAAATGAAATAGGTAATTTTTGTATAGCAGGACATAATTACATTACAAAGAATATGTTTCATAATTTAAAAAAAGTAAATATAAATGATGAGATAAAATTAACAGATTTAACAGGAAAAAGTATAAATTATAAAGTTTACAAAAAATCAACAGTTTTACCAAATGAAACACAATGTTTATCACAAAAAACAAATGGAAGGACAGAATTAACACTAATTACTTGTACAACAGATTCTACCAAAAGAATAGTAATAAAAGCAATTAAAGAAGGAGAGGAAAAGTTGTTAGATGGATAGTTTTATAAAAGTTAGTGTAAATAAAAAAACTAAAATAAAGAAAAAAATTGTAATAGAAAAAAGTAAAATAATAGTATTATGCACGACTTTTTTTATTTTAACAAATATAATTTGTTATCCCAATAAAAGTTATTCGGATAGTAATTTAAAAATAAGTTACTCTGAAAGTAATAAAAATAAAAGCTATTTTGATAGTAGTTCAAATAGAAATTACTACGAAAAGAATACCAATAATAGTTATTCAGAAAGTAATCCAAACAAAAATTATTCTGCAAGTAAATTAGAAGGAATAGAAAACTTTCCAGAATCCTTTAAACCATATTTATATGAATTAAAAAAGAATCATCCTAATTGGAATTTCATTGCTTTATATACAAATTTAGATTGGACATATGTAATAGATAATGAAAATGTTTTTGGAAAAAACTTAGTGCCAAAATCATATTCAGACAGTTGGAAAAATACAAAGCCAGGAGAATATAATGTAGAAATAGATGCAGGATGGGTAGACTGCTCAAAAGAAGCTTTACTATATACAATGGACCCTAGAAACTTTTTAAATGAAGTAAGAGTTTTTCAGTTTGAGGAATTATCTTTTGATGAAAAAATTAACTATATGGAAGGAATAGAAAAAATATTATATGGAACGGAATTTTACAATAGAATGGTAGATTATTTAGATTACAATGGAAATTTAATTAGTACAAATAAAAAATATGGAGATTTAATTTTAAATGCAGGAAGGAATTCGAAAGTAAGTAGTTATCATTTAGCATCAAGAATAAAACAAGAAGTGGGACCTTTCTTATCACATAGCTCAATAAGTGGAAATGTATCAGGTTATAAGGGATTATATAATTTTTATAATATAGGAGCAACAAGTTCAGCAGAACCAATGGGGGCGATAATTAATGGCTTAAAGTATGCAAGAGATGCTAATGGAGCAAGTGAAGAAAGAAAAGCAAAACTACTGATACCATGGAATACAAAAGAAAGAGCAATAACAGGTGGAGGAATTTTTATTGGTTCTAGTTATATAAATATAGGACAAAATACAATATACCTACAAAAATTTCATGTTGATGGAGGAAATAATCAAAATCTTTTCTGGCATCAATATATGACAAATGTATTAGCTCCATATAGTGAATCACAATCTATATATAAAGGATATAAAAATAGTAATTTACTAGATGAAAAAATAAACTTTATAATTCCAATATACAATAATATGGAAAAAATACAAAGTGAGAGTCCAAACATAAAAAAAGAAGAATATGATAATGACAACACAAAAGTGTATGCAAATGTAAATAATGAACTTAATATAAGAACAGGTCCAAGTACAAATTATGAAAAATTAACAACAGTAACAAGAAATGAAAAAATGACAAGAATAGCAAAAGGAAAACAAGCAGGAGAAAGATGGGATAGAGTAATATTAGAAAATGGAATGATAGGATACGCGTTTCAAAATTATATAGAAGAACTACCAAAAGCACAAATTGAAGAAATTAGATTATCAATAGATAATAAGATAATTAATAAAGGAGAAAAAAAGAAATTAGGAGTACAAATCTTACCAGAAGAAGCAAAAGAAGAAAAAATAGAATATAAATCAAGCAATGAAAATATAGCTAAAATAGATTCAGAAGGAAATATATATGCGATAAGTTCTGGAAAATCCACAATAACAGTAAAAGCTGTGGATAATGATGTAAAAGCAAATATTGATATAGAAATATATAGTAAAGTTACAGGAATAGAATTAAATATAGAAAAAATAACATTACAAGAAGGAGAAAAATACAAAATAATATCAACAATCTTACCAGAAGATGCAAGTAATAAAGAAATCAAATACGAAAGTGAAAATGAAAATGTCGCAATATGCGATGAAATAGGTACAATTACAGGAATAAACAAGGGGACAACAAAGATAAATATTAGTCCGAAAGAAAATGAAAATATAAAAAAACAATTAGAGGTTAATGTTATAGAAAAAATATCAGAACAAGATATTAAATTTAGTGAAAATTTAAAAGTACAAGGGAATATAATAACAAGTATTGATGAAGAAGAAAGAACAAAACAAAACTTTTTAGATAATATAATTGTAAGTGAAAAATATAAAATACGAATATTAAACAAAGATGGAATTGAAATAAAAGAAAATGAACTAATTGGAACAGGCACAAAAATACAAATATTAAAAAATTCAGAAGAACAAGAAATAATTACAGAATATATAGCAATAATATATGGAGATGTAAATGGTGATGGAAAAATTAATAGTATTGATTTATTAAAGCTACAAAGACATATATTAGAAATAGAAAGTTTAAATAAATATTCACAAATAGCAGGAAATATAAGTAAAGATGGGCGAAAGCCAACATCAAGAGATTTATTATTGATACAAAGAGATATTTTAGGGTTATCTAAAATAGAGCAGTAGATAGTAATAATGTAAAAGTAAGTATCAATTTAAAACAAAAGTAACAAATATATTTTTATATTTTAAAATTTATATTAAATAAAAAATGTATAGTAATTTAAAATAAAGTTAGTTTGCATTAAATATTTTATGACAAATAGGTTGTAAACTGTAACAAATGTTTAGGTAACAAGTATTTAGAGAATAAATTAAGATAAATAAAATTAGAAAGGAGCATAAAGTGAATAAAATAGTAAATAGTGAGTTAATTAAAATAATAATATTTATAGCAATAATTTTAAATAGTTTTATGATGAGAAATGTACTTGCTGAAAATCTTGAAGATAAAATAAATATAGAAATAGTATCTAGTGAGGACAAAATAAAAAAAGAAGAGGAATTTAGTATAGCAATAAACTTAGCTAATCTATCAGTTTCAGCTTATGATATAGAAATAAATTTTGATAATAATTTTGTAGAATATATATCAAATATGGAAAATACTAACTTAGTAAATGGAAAAATTTTAAGCTCTTGGTATGACACATCAGGAGGAAGAAATGCCAAAGAAAATTGTGAGTTAATCAAATATAAATTCAAAGCAAAGGAAAAGGGAAACAGCTTGATAACAATAAAGGGAAAAATGTATGACAGTTTAGGAAAAGAGATTAAAAATATAGAAGAAAGTAAGATAATCTCAGTAGTAGAAGAAAATCAAGAAATAATGCCAAATACAAACAATGAAGATAATACTAATTCAAAACTAAAAGAAATGAGATTAAATCATGAAGGGATTACACCAGAATTTAATCCTGAAATTACAGAATATTATTTTACAACGGAAGACTTAAATGAGTTAGAGGTAACAGCAAAAACTCAAAATAAAAATTCAAAAGTAGAAATAACAGGGAATAAAGATTTTAAAATGGGAATTAATAAAATAGATATAAATGTAACTGCACCAAATATGATAAATAAAACAAGCTATAAAATATATGTAACAAAAACAAATAATATAGAATTAGCAAATGCAAATTTAGAAAATTTAGCAATAGAAAATGCAATATTATCACCTGAATTCAATGAAAATATATTAGAATATAAAACTGAGGTTTCAAATACAACTGAAAATCTAAATATTCTAGCTATACCTCAAAAAATAAATGCAAAAGTAGAAATAAGTGGAGGGAAAAACTTAAAATATGGAAACAATGAAATTATAATAAATGTAATTGCTGAAAATGGATATACAAGTAGAAAATATAAAGTAAATGTATATAAAAGAAATGAACAAGAACAATTAAAAGCAGAAGAGGAAAAGAAAGAAGAATTAGAAAAATTAGAGCAAATATTACAGAAAAATAATGATGAAAATGTGAGATTAAGTATAGAAAAGATAAAAGATAATGTAGAAAATTTAGAAAAAGAAGAAAGAAATTTCAATTGGTTTTTTATAGCTATTATAACATTGGTGCTAATATTGCTATTAGTTATATTTATAGCTATAAAGAAAAGAAGGAATATTATGCAGTAATATAAAATTAAGAAAAAAGCCAAAAACTATTTACGAGAAAAAATAAAATTGATATAATAAAAAATGTAAAAACGGAGGTGATAAAATGAAATATAGATGCATACCATGTGGATATATCTACGATGAAGAAGTAGAAGGAGTAAAATTTGAAGATCTAGCAGAAGATTGGGTTTGCCCTCTATGTGGAGTTGGTAAAGATATGTTTGAGAAGGTTGAAGAATAAGAAGTTATAAAATAAAAGAATTTTTTAGTAAAAGAACTGTGAAATAATAAGAAAGCACAGTTCTTTTTTGCTAAAAAAAGAAGAATCATTTAATTAAAGTCAACATAAGTTAGAAAAAATAATATATAGGAGTTATAAATACCAATAAATAGAGAATAAGAATCTTCACATTCACAATTTATGTAAAGAAAACATAAAATATAGCAAAAGAAAAAAGGAGGCAGAAAAATGTCAAAATACATAATAGAAGGTGGAAGAAAAGCAGAAGGAATAGTAAAAATCTCAGGTTCAAAAAATTCAAGTTTACCAATAATAGCAGCAACAATTTTAAACGGAGGAAAAACAACCCTATATAATGTACCAGAAATAAAAGACACACAAATGATGTATAAAATATTAGAAACCTTAGGAGCAAAAGTAGCAAAAAAGAATAATAAAGTAATGATAGACACAAGCAAAATAGAAAAACTAGAAATACCAGAAGAACTAATGCACAAGATGAGGTCATCAGTGATATTAGCAGGAGCAATGCTAGGAAAATACCATAAAGCAACATTTACATATCCAGGGGGATGTGATATAGGAACAAGACCAATAGACTTACATTTAAAAGCATTTGAAAAATTAGGCATAAATATTGACAAAAACTATGGAAAAATCAGTTGCTTTTGTGATAAAATAAAAGGGGAAAAAATTGACTTTGAATTTCCAAGTGTAGGAGCGACAGAAAATGCAATATTAGCAAGTTGTTTAGGAGAAGGAACAACAATAATTACAAATGTAGCAAGAGAACCAGAAATCATAGATTTACAAAATTTCTTAAATAAAATGGGAGCTAAAATAAAAGGAGCAGGGTCAAATAAAATAGAAATAGAAGGTGTGAAAAAGCTAAAAGATGTAAGCTATAACATCATGCCAGATAGAATTGAAACTGGAACTTTTTTATGTTTATCAGCAATATCAGGAGGACATTTAGTTTTAGAAAATGTAAATCCATCTCATATAGTACCAATAATAGACAAACTAGAAGAAACAGGTTGCAACATAGAAATAAATAAAGATAAAATGGAAATAATAGCTCCTAAAAAATTGAAAGCAATAGATATAAAAACAATGCCATATCCAGGGTTTCCAACAGATATGCAATCAATATTTGCAACGACATTAACAGTAGCAAAAGGAACATCTATAATAGTAGAAAATATATTTGAAAATAGATATAAATACACACAAGAATTAATAAGAATGGGAGCAAAAATTTCAATAGAAGGAAAAACAGCTATTATAAAAGGGGTAAGAAAGCTATATGGAGCAACTGTAAAAGCAACAGATTTACGAGGAGGGGCTGCAATGGTATTAGCAGGAACAGTTGCCAAGGGGAAAACTACAATAGAGAACATTGATTATATATTGAGAGGATATGAAAAATTTGATAAGAAATTACAAGCAATAGGTATAAATATAAAAATAGAAAATTAAGTAGAATTTAATTTGTTATATAGGAAATCTTCTATAAAATATATTTTAATTTATAAATTAAAGTTTAATATTAGTTTTTTACTTTATGTTGCAAAATTAAAATATTTTATATGATTTCCTATATAACAAAAGATATTATAAGTAAAATAGGGAGGAATTAAATTGCCAAAAAAACCTAAAGAAGAAAATATAGATTTATATCGCTTCAATAATGGACAAGATGAAAATATTGAAAACTTAATGGAAAGAAAAAAAGAACGAGAAAAAAGAGTTAGAGAAAGAAATAATATACAAAAAGAAGAAAATGAATTTGACTTTGATACAGAAACAGTCATTGGTATGACTAATAAAAACAATAAAAAGAAACAAGATGAAATGAAAAAGGAATTTGCAAAGAAGCAAAGAAAAAGAGATAAAAGGCTAAAAAGAATAAAATTCTTCTTGAAATTAATTTTGTTTATAGGTGTGGTAAGTGGAATAATAGCTTTTGCAACTTGTTCACCAATATTTAATATTCAGAATATCGAAGTAACAAATAATAAGCAATTAAGTCCAGAAACAATAATAAGTTTATCTGAATTATCAATAGGTCAAAATATTTTTAAATTTTGGAAAAGCGATGTAGAAAACAAGATAAAGTCAAGTGCATATATTGAAAATGTAGAATTAAAGAGAGTTTTTCCCAATAAGCTTCAAGTAAACATAGAAGAAAGAGAGCCAAAATTCAGTGTACCTGTTTTAGGAGAATATGCATATATAAGTACACAGGGATATGTTTTAGAAATTACTCAGAATCAATTAAACTTACCAATAATTACTGGAATATCAACCAAAGAAGAAGAGATAAAAGCAGGAACTAGACTAAATAACGAAGATTTAACAGAATTAGAAATTATTTTAAAAATTATGAATGCAATGAAAGAAAATCAATTGGATAAAGAGGTTACAAGCATTGACATTAGCAACAAAAATGATTATATTATATATATGCAAAATGAGAAGAAGAAAATTCATTTAGGTGATGGTTCTAATTTAAGCAATAAAATGTTATATGTAATTGCAATAATAAACGAAGAAAAAGATAAAGAAGGGGAAATTTTTGCAAACGGAGACTTGAATCAAAAGTTCAAGGTATATTTTAGAGAAAAAGTATAATTTATACTAGAAAGGTGGAAAAATGACAAATAAAAAAGTAGTCAGCCTAGTTTTAGGAATAATGTGTTTTGCTTTGACCTTAGGAATATGTGTACAAGTTAGAACTGTAAAAAGTACAAATTCAACAGTTAGCCAAAATTATGAAGAAAATAATTTAAGAGCAGAGGTATTAAAATATAAAGAAAAATATGATAATAAGTATAAAGAATTAGAACAAGCCGAAAAACAATTAGAAATTGAGAGACAAAAAGCAACAAAAAATAATTCAAACTTAGAGGAAAAAGAGAATAAAATAAAACAAGGAAATAAACTAACAGGTATGTCAGAAGCAAAAGGACCAGGTGTTATAATAACTTTAACAGACGGAAAAGGTATGGGAACATCAACTTTAAATCCTAGTGAATTATTAGTTCATGATATTGATGTATTAAGTGTTGTAAATGAATTAATAAATGCAGGAGCAGAAGCAATTTCAATAAATGACCAAAGATGGGTAGCAAATACGGCAATATCTTGCAGAGGAAATACAATAGATATAAATGGAGAGAGAATAGGTGCACCATTTGTAATAAAAGCTATTGGATTGCCAGAGTATTTATCAGGTTTACAAAGACCAGGAGGATACTTATATATATTAAAAGAGGCAAATGTAGGAGTTAATTTAGAAAAGTCAAATAATATAACTATACCAAAATATACAGGAGTAATAAACTTTAAATATATGCAAAACATAAAATAGGAGGAAATAGATGAAAAAGGCTATAAAAAAAGGAAAAATAACAATGACAATTACTATTGGAATTGCATGTTTTGCATTAGTATCTGTAATGATGATGCAATTTAAGATAGTAAATGAAACAGATATAACATCAGTGGAAAATATGCAAGAGACAGAATTAAAAAAAGAACTTGCAAATTGGAAATCAAAATATGATGATATAAATCAAAAATATGAAGATACAATAAATAAAATTGAAGAGTACAAAAATGACGAACAAACCAATAGCGAATCAAGTAAATTATTAGAAAATGAATTAGAACAAAATAATATGATATTAGGATTAACAGATGTTCAAGGAGAAGGAATAGTAGTAACATTAAAGAGTGGACAAGAATCAAAAACACCAATAAATGCAGATGATTTATTGATGATAGTGAATTCACTTAAATTTGCAGGAGCAGAAGCAATTTCAATAAACGGCGAAAGAATTATAAATATAACAGATATAACTTATATAACAAATGAATTTATAAAAGTTAATGGTCAAAGAATATTAGAACCATATGTAATAAAAGCGATAGGAAATCAATCATATTTAGAAACAGCTTTAAAGGGAAATGGAGGAACAGTTGAGCAATTAGAAACCCTAGGACATATTGCAACAATAGAAAAAGACAATAAAATTCATATAGATAAATATAATAAAGAAATAAACACAAAATATATAGAATAGAAGCAAATTGGTAATATGTAAAAGACGAAAAAATGAAAAGTGGATAATAAATAAATCTAATTAAATATAAAAAAGAAAGGCAGGAAAGATAATGTTATTTATAGCTATATTAATAGGGTGCATATTAGGTGCTATATTAGGCTTAAATGCTCCAATGATTTCATATACATATTCTAGTTATCTAGCAATAGCCATTATAGCTGCACTTGATTCAGTATTTGGAGGAATTGCATCAGTAATAAAAAAGAATTTTGATTTAAAAATATTTATATCAGGTTTTTTTGGTAATGCAATTTTAGCAATACTATTGACAATATTAGGTCAAAAGTTAAATGTTGATATATATTTAGCAGCAATAGTAGTTTTTGTATGGAGAATGTTTATGAATTTAGGAACTATAAGAAGATACTATGTAGAAAAATGGACAAATAAATTAAAAGACAAAGCAAACAATAAGACAGAAGAAATAGTAAAAGAAGAAAAATAATATTGAACTGAAAGAAAAAATAATATATAATAGAAACCATTATAAAACATTTTTGTTTTGAAAGATAAAATGAAAATAGATATAGTATTAATATTACATTTGGAATAAAAATTATAATTAATATATTTTAAAATTACAATTAAATATCTATAAAAACGATTTATAAAATTATATTTAGAGAGATATAAAAAAGCTTATGAGAAATATAGATAATTGTAATTTTATTTTTAGATAATTGGCGAAAAATGTCAAAAATAAGTGTTACAATATTATTGCGAATTTGTTACAAAAATATTACAATTACTATTGACTTTTTTGGCGAAATGTAATATATATACATTTAGAAAAATTTATACTAAAAATTGGAGGAATTAACTTGGCTATCGGTGATATCATAGTAGGTATTGATATAGGAACAAGTAAAGTTTGTACAGTTGTAGGAGAAGTAAACAATTTTGGACAAATTGAGATTATAAGCAATACCTCATATAAATGTAGTGGACTAAAGAAATGCAAGATAATAAATGAAGATGAAATAAGTTTAAGTATAGCAAAAACAATAAAAGATGCCGAAGATGAAACAAATTTAAAAATTAATTCAGCATATGTAACGATTCCAGGAAAGTATGTAACAATTGTTCAAAATATGATAACAAAAGAAGCTAGAGATAAATATTCAGGAATATCGGTAAGAGATGTTCAAAATGCAATTATGCAAGTAAAAGATATAGAAATTCCTGATGGAAAAACATTAATAGATATTGTACCAGATAAAATTACATTAGAAAATGGAACAGTTGTAACAGATCCAGTAGGAAATTTAAGTTCAAGCTTTACAATAAGTGCACAGATAATATTAGCAGAAAAAGATTATGTTAGACAATTACATAATATTTTTAAAAAAGCAGGATTAGATATAGATGGAATAGTGCCAACAACATTGGCAGAAAGAAATTTAGTTTTAGATAATAATGAATTACATGACAATATAATGTTATTAGATATAGGAGCAGGAAATACAGATATAGGAGTATTTGAAGGTTCAAGTTTTGTATATACAAACTCAATTCCGGTAGGTGGAGATAATATAACTAATGACATTGCAGTAGTTCTTAATATATCAGAAGAAGAAGCGGACAAACTGAAAAGACAATATGGTCTAGCTTTAAAATCTTTTATAGATAATGATAATGATATTATTTTAAACACTTCAAAAGATTCTAATAAAAATAGAATTATAAAAAGTTCAGAATTAATAGAAATAATAGAAGCTAGAATAGAAGAGATATTCTCAATAATAAATAAAGATATTACAAATAGTGGAGTAAAACAAAAAATAAATAATGTAGTTTTAACAGGCCAAGGTATAGTTAATATAAATAAAAGTGATGTTGCTGGAAAAATAAATTTAAATATACCAGTAAAAATATCAACAGGAAGAGCAATAAGTACAGTAAAACCAACATATAGAACAAGTTATGCATTAGTAAGATATATAGCAGCAAGGCCATTTGCTAAAACTGTTTCAAGCAGTATAGATACACAAAACAATGAAAATTTTATAAAAACAATAATAGAAAAAATAAAAGAGTTTTTCTATTCATAAAACAAAAATTTAAAATATAAAGGGAGGAAAAACTAAATGATGGATTACAATGATGATAATAATATTGCAATGATGGATGGAACTGCAACAATAAAAGTTATAGGTGTAGGAGGAGCAGGAAACAATGCTGTAAATAGAATGATTGAAGCAGGAATAAAAGGTGTTGATTTTATAGCTGTAAATACAGATAGACAAGCTCTTCAAACATCAAGAGCAAGTACAAAAATCCAAATAGGAGAAAAAATAACAAGAGGATTAGGAGCAGGGGCTAATCCTGATATTGGAGCTCAATCAGCAGAAGAAAGTAAAGCTGAATTAGCAGAAGTATTAAGAGGAGCAGACATGGTATTTGTTACAGCCGGAATGGGTGGTGGAACAGGTACAGGAGCCGCACCAGTTGTTGCACAAGCTGCAAAAGAAATGGGAATATTAACAATAGGAGTTGTTACAAAACCATTTACATTTGAAGGTAAAAAAAGACTTTCACAAGCTGAAAGAGGAATTGAAAGTTTAAAAGGAAAAGTAGATACATTAGTAGTAATACCAAATGATAAATTATTACAAATAATAGATAGAAAAACATCTATAATAGAAGCTTTCAAAATGGCTGATGATATATTAAGACAAGGTGTTCAAGGTATATCAGACTTAATTGCTATACCAGGTCTTGTAAACTTAGACTTTGCCGATGTAAAAACAATAATGTTAAATACAGGAATGGCACATATGGGTGTAGGTAGAGCATCAGGAGAAAATAGAGCAGAAGATGCTGCAAAAGAAGCAATTCAAAGTCCATTACTAGAAACATCAATAGAAGGAGCAAGAGGAGTAATAATAAACATAACAGGTGGAGAAGACTTAGGATTACACGAAGTAAATACAGCAGCAGAATTAGTACAACGCAGTGTAGACCCAGAAGCAAATATAATCTTTGGTACTGTAACAGACCCATCAATGGAAGATGAAATTCAAATAACAGTTATAGCAACAGGATTTGAAAAACCAGAACCAATATCAAGCTTAGGTGTTGACAATATGTCAAAAACATGGGAGAAAAAAGTTACATCAATTCCATCAAGCTCAGAAATTAGTTCATCTCAAAATGATTTAGATATACCTTCATTTTTAAGAAAGAATAGAAATAAAAATATATAAGAGTGATTTCGGTGATTTCGGGGTCGGAGACAAAAATCATGATTGATTAAAAATAAATTAAAATATTTATTTAATTTCAATCATGATTTTTGTCTCCGACCCCGAAATCACCGAAATCATTGCCTTAAAGAAGAATAATAAAAAAGGTCGTTTTATTTAGATATATTTTTTTTATAAGTTATTTATATAAGTTTTTGTCAAATATTTCTTTGATTCTACAATAGAAATAGACAGTATTTTTATAGCATAGGTAGTACAATATTTTTACAGGTGATTATATGACTATTTATGTTGATGTAGTGTTAATAGAAAATCTAATTATGAATTACATTATTTTATTTGCGACAAGTATAATATTGAAAAACAACTCTAAATTTTGGAAGTTGTTATCAGCAAGTTTAATAGGAGCAATTTATACTGTGATTTCATATATTTCGAATTTAAAAATTTATTCAAGTATGATTTTAAAACTGATTTTATCAATAATAATAGTATATGTAGCATTTAATCCCCAAAATATGAAAAAAATGTGTAAGTCGTTATTAATATTTTACTTAACGTCGTTAGTATTTGGAGGAGCAGCGTTTGCACTAATTTATATAGTAAAACCACAAGAAACATTTATGAAAAATGGTTTATTTCTAGGAGCATATTCTTTAAAAACAATATTATTATCAGGAATTGTAGCTTTTTTTATAGTAATAACAGCTTTTACAGTAGTAAAAAATAAGATTTCAAAAAGAGATATGTTTTGTAATATAAAAATAAAATTAAATGTTAAAGAGATAGAAACAAAAGCAATGCTAGACACAGGTAATATGCTAAAAGAGCCAATAACAAATATACCAGTAATAGTAGTAGAGCATACTTTGCTATATGAATGTGTACCAAAACAAATATTGAATAATATAGAAGAAATTTTAGGAGGTGATTTTTCAAAAATACCAGATGAAATAAAGAAAAAATATATGACTAAATTAAAATTCATACCATTTTCATCTCTGGGAAAACAAAATGGAATGCTTTTAGGAATAAAACCAGAATATGTAGTTATAAAAGATGAAAATGATGAAGAAAAGAAATTGAATGAGGTAATAATTGGAATATATAATAAGTCATTAACTAAAAGAGGAGAATATAGAGCATTAATGGGAATAGAATTATTTTAAAGAAGGAAACTAATTCAAATCTAATAATAAAAGTGAATTAAAGTAATAGATAAAAAAGTGAAAATTTCATTGTTATTAGATAGTATTTGAGTAAAGTTAAGGAGTGATGAGAGACACTTTATCTAATTTCAATAATTATACAATAATAGGTTATAGGTAAAACCTTTATAAAAAACCTAAATATATAATACAAGGAATGAGAGTTAAAATGAAATTTGTAGATTTTGTGAAAAATAGTATTTCTTCAATATGTGCAAAATATTTGAATGATGATGGAAAAATAGAATATTTACCAATATTTTATATAGCTGGTAGTCAAACATTACCACCGCCATTGCCACCAGAGGAAGAAGAAGAAATGATAAAAAAGCTGTCAGAAGAAAATAACTTAGAAGCAAGGCAAATTTTAGTAGAAAGAAATTTGAGATTAGTAGTATATATAGCCAAAAAATTTGAAAACACAGGAATTGGTATAGAAGACTTAATATCAATAGGAACAATAGGACTTATGAAGGGAGTAAATACTTTTAATACAGGAAAAAATATAAAATTAGCAACATATGCATCAAGATGTATAGAAAATGAAATATTAATGTTTTTAAGAAAAAGTAATAAATTAAAAGGTGAAATATCAATAGATGAACCATTAAACAAAGATGGAGATGGTAATGAATTATTACTTTCAGATATTTTAGGAACGGAGCCAGATATTACATCAAGAAATTTAGAAGATGAAGTTGATAAAAAGCTTTTAAGAGCCGCTATTTTAAAGTTAAATGAAAGAGAAAAAGATATAATGGAAATGAGATTTGGATTTAAAACAGGAAAAGAAAAAACGCAAAAAGAGGTAGCTGATGAATTACGGAATATCACAAAGTTACATATCAAGACTGGAAAAAAAGATAATAAATAAGATGAAAAAAGATATTACAAGTAAAATAGGATAATGTATAAAAAACCTTATTTTGGAAATACTAAACCTAAGTATTTTTAAAAGGAGGTTTTCTTTTTGCTAAACAAAGTAGAAATATGTGGTGTGAATACATCAAAATTACCTTTATTAAGCAAACAAGAAAAAGAAGAACTATTTATAAAAATAAAAGAAGGAGATAATGAAGCAAGAGAAAAATTTATTAATGGTAATTTGAGATTAGTGCTAAGTGTAATTCAAAGATTTTATGGAAGAGGAGAAAATGCAGATGACTTATTTCAAGTAGGTTGTGTAGGTTTAATTAAAGCGATTGACAACTTTGATTTAAGTCAAAATGTACAATTCAGCACATATGCAGTGCCAATGATTATAGGAGAAGTAAAAAGATATTTAAGGGATAATAACAGTATAAGAGTAAGTAGGTCAGTAAGAGATTTAGCATATAAAGTAATACAATTTAAAGAAAGATTTAATAAAGAAAATGGAAGAGACCCTAAAATTGAAGAAATTGCAAAAGAATTAGAGGTAACCAAAGAAGATATATCATTTAGTTTAGATGCAATACAAGATCCAGTATCTTTACAAGAACCGGTATATAATGATGGTTCAGAGAATATATATATAATGGACCAAGTAAAAGATAGTAAAAATACAGATGAATTATGGGCAGAAAAAATGACAATAAAAGGGGCATTAGAAAGATTAAATGATAAAGAAAAAATGATAGTAACTAAAAGATTTTTTGATGGGAGAACTCAAATGGAAGTAGCTGATGAAATCGGAATATCACAGGCCCAAGTATCAAGATTAGAAAAAAGTGCAATACAGCATATAAAAAAGTGGTATAAATAAAAATAAGAAGATATTTTTTAATTGGTGTGAAAATGAATTAAAAATATCTTTTTTGCATTATAAATATCTGGTTTACAAAATATAGCAAAAGGTGAAAAATTAACTTAATTGCAGGTAAAATCATAGTGACTATAAAAAATATAATATAATGGTACCATTAAACCAAAATTTTTAGAAATAAAATAATTAATGGAGAAAGGTAAGCATAATACATTAAATTTAAAATTTTATTATGTTATGCAAGGAAATAGTTTAGATGGATGAAAAGGGATTAGATTTTAAACATAAAGAAGTTGTAAATATAAATGATGGAAAAAGATTAGGATTTGTTCAAGATGTATGTGCAGATTTAGAAACGGGAGCAATTACATATATAATAGTTCCAGGGGAGAAAAGTAAATTCTTAAATGTATTTAAAACTAACAATGGAATTACTATACCATGGAAAAATATAAAATGTATAGGAGAAGATATAATTTTGGTCGATATATAAAGAATGTTCTAGATATTAATTTTTTAAAATTATCAACTATTTCCAGCTCCTCTACAATAAAAAACTCAATATAATTCTTGATTTTTTCGCATAATTAAAGTATAATTTAGAAATAGAAAAAGAGATATAGAAGGGAAGAATATAAATGAAAGCAATAGAAATAAGAAACAAATACCTAAATTTTTTCAAAAATAATGGTCATACACAAATACCATCAGCATCATTAATACCAGAAAATGACCCATCAGTATTATTTACAACAGCAGGAATGCAACCATTAGTACCATATTTATTAGGAGAAAAACACCCAGATGGAACTAGACTTACTGATTATCAAAAATGTGTAAGAACAAATGATATAGATGAAGTAGGAGATAATAGACATTTAACATATTTTGAAATGTTAGGAAATTGGTCATTGGGAGATTATTTTAAAGAAGAATCAATTAAAATGAGTTTTGACTTTCTAACAAAAGAATTACAAATTCCAGTAGAAAAATTATCAGTAACTTGCTTTGCTGGTGATGAAGATTGCCCAAGAGATGAAGTTTCAGCAGAGTGTTGGAAAAAAGCAGGAATTTTAGATGGACATATCTATTATTATGGAAAAGATGATAACTGGTGGATTGCAGGAGAAGAAGGACCATGTGGACCAGATACAGAAATGTTTTATGATACAGGAAAAACAGCATGTGGACCAGATTGTCAACCAAGTTGTGATTGTGGTAAATATGTTGAAATTTGGAATAATGTATTTATGGAATATTTTAAAGACAAAAATGGATATTCAAAATTAAAACAAAGAAATGTGGATACTGGTTTAGGTTTAGAAAGAATGGCAATGCTATTACAAGGAAAAGAAACACCATTTGATACAGAAATATTTGCACCAATAATGAATAAGCTAAAAGAATTAGAAAAAGAAGATATAATAGAAAGCAGAAGAATAGTTGCAGAACATTTGCGTTCAAGTATGATGATAATTTCAGATGGAGGAAGACCAAGTAATATTGACAGAGGATATGTTTTAAGAAGACTAATTCGTAGAATGATTAGACATATGAATAAACTACAAATAAACTTAGATGAATTATCAAACTTGATAGAACTAAATATACAAAACTTACAAGAAATGTATCCAGAATTAGAGCAAAATAAAGAAACAATAAAATCAGTAATAATAGAAGAAAAAGATAAATTTGTAAAAACACTTGCACATGGTGAAAGAGAATTCTTAAAAGAAATGAAAAAGGTTAAAGAGCAAGAAAAAACAGAAATAAGTGGAGAAGTAGTATTCAAGTTATACGATACATACGGATTTCCACCAGAGGTAACAAAAGATTTAGCCGGAGAAAATGAAATGACAATAGATATGAAAAAATTTGAAGAATTATTTAAAAATCACCAAGAAAAATCAAGAATGGGAAGCACACAAAAATTTAAAGGTGGACTAGCTGACCAAAATGAAAAAACTATTAGTTATCACACAGCTACACACTTATTACATCAAGCATTGAGAACAGTTTTAGGAGAACATGTAAAACAAAACGGTTCAAATATTACAGAAGAAAGACTAAGATTTGACTTTACACATCCTCAAAAAATGACAAAAGAAGAAATACAAAAAGTAGAAGATTTAGTAAATGAACAAATAAAAAGAGATTTAAAAGTAAAATGTGAAGAAATGACATATGAAGAAGCAAAAAATTCAGGAGCAATAGGACTTTTCACAGATAAATATGGAGAAAAAGTAAAAGTATATACAATAGGAGATTTCAGTAAAGAAATTTGTGGAGGACCACATGTGACACATACAGGAGATATGGGAACATTTAAAATAAAAAAAGAAGAATCAAGCTCATCAGGAGTAAGAAGAATAAAAGCAGTATTAATAAAATAATTCATATTTAGTAATATTAATTATAATTGTCCAATATGATTAAAGTATTTTAAGATAGATTTTGTTATAAAGTTTGTTATAGTATTTTATAACAGTTAATCTTAGTATTAAAAAATAAAATATAAAGAAAGAATAAGTTTATAAAATTTATAATAGATAAACTTTATAAACTTATTATACGAGGAAAAAATATTATGGAAAATTGTTTATTTTGTAAAATAGCAAAAGGAGAAATACCATCAAATAAAGTTTATGAAGATGAAGAAATTTTAGCATTTTATGATATAAATCCAGCAGCTCCAATTCATATTCTTGTAATACCTAAAAAACATATTTCTTCACACAACGAAATATCAATGGATGATGAAAAAATTATTGGAAAAATGCACACAGTAATAAATAAAATAGCAAAAGAAAAAGGATTTGACGAAAAAGGATATAGAGTAATTATAAACTGTGGAAAAGATGGAGGACAAGAAGTAATGCATTTACATATGCATATACTTGCAGGTACAAGTCTAGGAGAAAAAATAAGATAGATAATATAATTATTTACAAGCACAACAAAAATTCATAAAAGTCTTGCGTAGCAAGGCTTTTTGTGGTATAATTTTATTGTAAAATTTATTTTAAAGTAAAGAGGTGAAATACTTAGTATTACTAAGTTGAATTTATGGAAGAAAATCAAGTTAGAGAAAATATAGAAGATTATAGATTTAGTTTTAAAAAATTATTTTTAGTACTTAAAGATATTTTTGGAGGAGGAAAAAATGCTGAAGATGATAAGATATTAGAAGAGGTTGCAAAAATAAAAGCACAGGAAAGTCCTAGAATCCAAGAATTATGCAATAATATTGAAAATCACCAAACAACAGTAAAAAAAGCAAGAAGAAATACAACAAAATCAAATATCAATAAAACATCAGAAATGTCAATTAATAAAAATGAAACAAAAGAACAAAAAATAAATAAAGAAAGAGAACAAAATTTATCGAAGAAAATAGATGAAGAAGAAAAAATACAAGAAATTTAAAATTCTTGTATTTTTTACTTGACAAAAAGCCAAACTACCATTATAATATTATTTGTCATTAAGAAATGGCGAAGTAGCTCAGTTGGCTAGAGCATTCGGTTCATACCCGAAGGGTCATGTGTTCGAATCACATCTTCGCTACCATAGAAAAAATGACTAAAAGTAGCTTGTATAACGATACTGGCTACTTTTTTTGTTGCTTATTGATTCTCCTGTGCTATAAATGGGGGGACTAAAATTTTCTAGTTAGAGTAAAAGTTTCAATTTCTTGATATAATAGAGGTGGTTAGCCAATCATAAATAAAAAATGAGGAATTGTCATGCTAGACAATAATAGTTTGGAACACAGTATATGGAACTGCAAATATAAAGTGATATTTAAAATGGAATAGTAGATTAATGATATTTTATAGAAATGTGAAATTAAAATATAGGTATGAAAATATGTACTTTTGATGTCAAGGTTATTACATAGACAAAGAAGGTAAAATAAAAAAGCAATTACAGGGAGATATAGTAACGAAACAAACATTTAAAAATATTTTGGAAAATCGAATATTTTGTTTGTGATTTTTTGAACTAAATAATTCATTGGCAAAAAATATTAATTGATATACTTATAGAATATTCTATCCATAAATTAAAAGTTCTAAAATTATATACAGTTATAGACAAAAAAGTATATATATGGAAAAACAAATATAGAATATTGATTATTGTAATAAAGTAGTCTATAATGATAGTAATAAGTAAAAGTTGGAGATAAAATATAAAAATAAACATAGATACTAAGACTTTGGCAATAAAAAATGATATAAGATATAGAAACAAAATAAAAACAGTTATTGATAGAATTGAGAATAAAGTAATGATTGTAAAAATATTAGATATAATTAAACTTTATAGTAAATGATAATATAATTATTTTCAACTTTAAATAATGAATAAGTAATAAAAATGTATGAACTTGACAAAGTAAAAGATTTCTAAAAGAAGAATAGCTATATACATAAAATATTAAAATAAGGGAAATGTGATGAAAACAGTAATAATTAGAAGTTTGATTTGTATTTGTATAACTTATATGATAATTAGTATGATATTAAATATTTATTATTGCATTAGTTTAAAACAAAATATAAATGAAATGAATTTGAGTGAAAACTGTGAAATACACCAAGAAGAAATTTATAGTCCTAATAATATGACAGTTGGAGATTTAATAAGTTTAAGCAATTTCAGTGGTAAACTAGAAATTACTTATATAAATTTAAAAGTAGGAATTAGTGCTATTATTTTAGGTACTATAATAGCACTATCAATTTTAATTAAAGAAAAACCTAAAATTAAATTTATATTAATATTTATTTTTGGATATATGATTATTAATTTACTTTTTTCTATTCTTGGAGTATATATCTTTCGAAATTATGGAATTGAGATAAGTTTAATGGAAAGATATATTGATAATATAAAATACTCAATTATTCCATGTATTAGTATATTTATAATAATTTTATTAATAAAAAAATACTTTTTGAAAAAAAGTAAATGAAATAATTAAATAATATAATAAAAGAATAAAACTATGCATTTTGATAATATAACTCCCAAATTTTGGAGCTTGTCAAGTTCAGATTATAAATTTTAATAGAACACATCGGAAAGTCCACAAAGACTTTCCGATACACTCACTCAAATAAAATTCTACCTCTTAAACAATTTTACTTTTCGCATTTGCATTCTTCAAAATTTGTTTCTATTTCTTCTTTACAACAATGATTATCATTTTCTAGATAGCAATCACATTTATCATGCTTAGAACCTTTTAAACATTTACCCTCATGATGGCATTTTGCACATATTTTCATTTTTTTAGTATCATTTACCCAAATTTGAAGAGCATATTGTTTACCAGGGCAAAGTGGTCCGAATACAAATTCTCCTTCTTTATCTGTAAAAGTATGGCCGATAGGGCGTCTTTCTTTTTTTCCACAATCATATACGATTTCTATTAGTTTAACAACGGCATTACATACAGGCTCTTTAAAGCAATTTTTTACAACTCCATATATTACATCTCTATTATCTTCTGGTAAAGTAATGTCTAAATCAAATTGTTTACCTCCTGATATAACACCGTCAACATCTAAAATTGGGCAACAAGGTTTATTATTTTCTAAATCCATTATTAATCATCCTTTCTAACAACAAAATAGTTGTTAATATATAATATGAAAAGTATAAAATAAGTTGTCAAAAAAACGGGAAAAATGAAAATTTTGCATTTTTTAAGAATAAGTGGTATAATAATAATGTAGGTTATATACAAAGGAGGTAATTAGTATGGGAACACAAGCAGAAAGACAAAAATTTTTAAATGATATGTCAAATAATGGAAATTTAAAACAAATACAACAAATACCATTAAAAAAATTGAATGCAATAGATATAAACAAAGAAAGAAATAATAGAAATCAAAAAAGTAATATAAACCAAAGGAATGTAAATAAGACAGAGAAATATACTTGTAAAAATAGAAAATTATCTAAAAGAGAAAAGCAAATTAAAATTATGAAAAAGAGAATAAGTGCGTTGTTAGCAGCAGGACTTGTAGCTTTTGGATCATATGGTGCAAAACAATATTATGATAATAATATGAAATCTGTAACACTAGAAGAAGCTTTAAAAGCTGGAAAAACACCAGAAGAATTTGGATTAGATAATTATGAAGTAGAAAAATTTACAGAGGTAAGAGAATCTTTGAAAAATAAAGATGATTTATCCAGAGAAGAAATACTTGAACTAGGAAAAGACATAGAAAGTTTAGAATTATCAGTAATAAAATCTAAAATTGGAAATGAATTTGACGGGTATCAAGAAATAAAAGTAAAACCAAGAGATGCTAATGGGATTTCGACTATAACTGTTAAAAAAGAAAAAGGAAAAGAAATTTTTTCAGAAGAAGAATGTTTATTTGGTGACTATGGAGCTGAAATAGGCGATTATATAGAAGGAATAGCTAAGATTCAAAATACAAATTCACAATATGAAAAACGACGAATAGATAGAGATGATGTATTTGATATTTATAAAAAGAGTGTAAAAAACGCAGAAAAATTTGCTACATCAGAAATTACAGTGAATGAAAAAGGTAAAATAAAATTTGATAAAACAACAAAAGCAGATTTAGAAAAAATAAAAGAAAATGAAAGCAAAAAAGTTGTATCAAGAGAAGATGAAGGTAGATAATTTAACTAAAAGTGCATAAAACTTCCACTCCTTGCAAACAATATGTGTAAAACATATTTGCAAGGAGTGGAAGTTTTTTGAAAGTTGAAAAAATATTAAAGATAGATGGAACTTTATTAAATAAAGTACAATTAGAAAATTATTTACAAAAAATTGCGTCAAATCATAATTTAGTAAATAATTCTAAAAAAGAAACATATCCTATACCACATTTAATTGAAAGTTATGAGGTTATAAAGCTAGTATATAATTTATTAAATGAACATTTAAAAATAGGAATTAGCATTCATCCAGCAGGAGAATGGCTGTTAGATAATTTTTATATTATAGAAGAAACAGTAAAGCAAATTCAAAAAGAATTAACTTTAAAAAAATATGTTAATTTTCTAGGAATAGGAAATGGAAAATATAAAGGCTATGCAAGAATATATGTATTAGCCTCAGAGATAGTAGCATATACAGATAATAAGATAGAAAAAAGAGATTTAGAAGATTATTTAAAAAGCTATCAAACTAAAAAAACATTAAGTATGGAAGAAATATGGAATATAGGAGTTTTCCTGCAAATTGCAATAATTGAAAATATAAGAGAAATAAGCGAAAAAATATATAATAGTCAAATTCAAAAATACAAAGCAGAAAATATAGTTGAAAGACTAATAGAAAATAAGTCAAAAGCTGAACAAAACTTTACTAATTTTAATAATAAAATTAGTAAAATAGATGTGATAAAAGATATGAAATATCCATTTATAGAGTATATGTCATTTATTTTAAGAAGATATGGAAAAAAAGGTTATAGCTATCTAAAAGCCTTAGAAGAAACAGTAGAAATGACAGGAACGACTATACAAGAAGTAACTAAAAAAGAGCATTTTGATATTGCAGTAACAAAAGTATTAATAGGAAATAGCATAACAAGTATTAGGAATATTCAAAGAATAAATTTCTTAGAGATATTTGAACAAATAAATGGTGTAGAAGAAATATTAAAACAAGACCCAGCTGATGTATATAGTAAAATGGACAATAATACTAAAGAATGTTATAGAAATAAAATAAAAGAAATTTCTAAAAAGACTAAAATTTCAGAAATTTATATAGCTAAAAAAATTCTTGAAATAGCTAATAACAAAAAAGAAGGTTCAAAACAGTGTCATATAGGATATTATTTAATAGATGGAGGAATAGATGAGATATATGAAAAATTAAATTTTAAAAAGAAAAGAATTAGTAAAAAACTGAGAGCGAAAATTTTTGTAACGGCAAATATAATATTAACATTACTTATCTCTATAAGTATAAGTGCAATATTAAATATAAATATACAAAAGTTATCTATTTTTATAATAGGAATATTTATCTTCCTAATACCATCATCAGAAATTGCAACACAAATAATACAATATATATTAAATAAAATGGTAAAACCAAAAATGATACCTAAAATAGACTTTTCAAAAGGAATAGATATTGAAAATTCTTGCATGGTCATAATTCCAACTATTTTGAAATCAAAAGAAAGAGTAAAGGAACTATCAAAAAAACTTGAAGTATATTATATAGCAAATAAATCAGAAAATATATATTTTACATTACTTGGTGACTGTACAGAAGAAGATACACAAGATAAAGATTTTGATGAAGAAATAATAAAAGAAGGAATAGAACAATGTAAAAGATTAAATAAAAAGTACTCAAAGGAAGATGATTTTCCTATTTTTAATTTCATATACAGAAAAAGAGAATGGAATGAGAAAGAAGGAAAATATTTAGGTTGGGAAAGAAAAAGAGGAATGATAACACAGTTTAATGAGTACATTTTAGGAAAGGAAGCAAATAAATTTAAGGCAAATACAATAGAAAATAATAAAGACATACTACCAAAAATAAAATATATCATAACCTTAGATGCAGATACTGATTTAATACTAAATTCAGCATTTGAATTAGTGGGTGCTATGGCACACATTTTAAATAAACCAATAATTGATGAGAAAAAGAATATAGTAACAGAAGGTCATGCACTTATTCAACCAAGAATAGGTATCAATTTAGATATAAGTTATAAAACTATTTTTACAAAGTTATTTGCAGGAGATGGAGGAATAGATTCATATACAAATGCAATATCTGATTTATATCAAGATAATTTTAATGAAGGGATTTTTACAGGAAAAGGAATATATGATTTGCAAACATTTTCTAGAATTTTAAAAAATGCAATACCAGAAAATACAGTACTAAGCCATGACTTATTAGAAGGCAGTTATTTAAGATGTGGCTTAGCAACAGATATATTATTAATGGACGGATATCCAACTAAATATAATAGTTTTATGAACAGATTATCTAGGTGGATTAGAGGTGACTGGCAAATTATAAAATGGATTACATCAAATGTAAGGAACAAAGAAAATAAAATAATAAAAAATCCATTAAATTTTTTATCTAAGTATAAAATTTTTGATAATCTAAGAAGGAGTTTATTAGACATTTCAATATTAGTTGCTTGTTTTATATCTACAATAATCGCAGTAATATATAAGACAGACATTTATCCAATAATTACAATTATGATATTAATAGGTATATTTCCATATTTATTAGAAATATTAAATAGATTAATTATGAAAAAAGAAGGAGAACAAAAGCAAAAAACATTTGAACCTAAAATTACAGGATATAAAGGAATTATTTTAAGAAGCATAGTTACAATTTCTTGTTTACCATATAAAGCATATATATCATTAAAATCTATTATAAAAACAATATATAGACTAACCGTTAGTCATAAAAATTTATTAGAATGGCTAACCTCAGAAGAGGCAGAAAAACAAGCAAAAGACGATTGCTTTTCATATTATAAACAAATGTGGATTAATGTTGTAATAGGAATAATAGCAATAGGATTTTCAATAATTAGAAATAATACAATAGGAATTATGTTAGGATTTTTATGGCTAATAGCACCATATATAATGTGTTATATAAGCAAAGAAATAAAAGAAACAAAAATTTTAGAAAAATTAACCAAAAAAGAAAAAGAATATGTTTTAGAAATAGGAGAAAAAACTTGGCAATTTTTTAAAACATATTTAACAGAAGATAATAATTATTTAATACCAGATAATTATCAAGTTGGAAGAAAAAATAAAATAGTAGATAGGACATCTTCTACGAATATTGGATTATCAATTTTAGCAGTAATTTCAGCATTTAACTTGAAATATATTAACCAAAAAGAAACAATAGATTTATTGCAAAATATAATGACATCAGTTGATAGTTTACAAAAATGGAATGGACATTTATATAACTGGTATAATATAAAAACTAAACAGCCACTAATCCCGAGATATGTTTCAACAGTAGATAGTGGGAATTTTGTGGGATATTTATATGTAGAAAAAGCATTTTTAGAAGAGATTTTAAGTAAAGAAATAACAGAAAAAAAAGAATATCAAGTTAAAAATCAAATAGAAGAAAACTCAGTAAAAAAAATAATAGAAGAAAAAGAATATAAAATAAAAAATCAAATAGAAGAAATTTTAAATATAATTAACAGAATAATAGAAAATACAGATTTTTCATATTTATATAGTTATGAACATCAAATTTTTTCAATAGGATATAATATAGAAGAAAATAAATTAACAGACTCATACTATGACTTATTAGCATCAGAAGCTAGACAAGCAAGTTTTGTTGCAATAGCTAAAAAAGATATACCATCAAAACATTGGAATCATTTAAGTAGGACATTAACAATAATTGATAAATATAAAGGATTAGTTTCTTGGTCAGGAACAGCATTTGAATATTTAATGCCAAATATAAATATGCCTAAATATAAAGGAAGCCTGTTAGATGAATCATGTAAATTTATGATAAATAGTCAAATGAATTATGCAAAACAATTAAACTTGCCTTGGGGAATATCAGAAGCAGCTTTTAACTTAAAAGATTTACATTCTAATTATCAATACAAGGCATTTGGGATACCATGGTTAGGTTTAAAAAGAGGACTAGCAGATGAAATGGTAGTATCTTCATATGGAGGAATATTAGCTATATGCGATAGACCCAAAGAGGTTGTAGAAAACTTAAAAATATTAGAAAACTATGGAATGTATGATAAATATGGATTTTATGAATCAATAGATTTTACACCAGAAAGAGTAGAATATGGAAAAAAAGCAAGTATTGTAAAAACATATATGGCACATCATCAAGGATTGATTTTATTATCAATAAATAATTTATTTAATGATAACATCTTACAAAAATTATTTATGAAAAATCCAGAGATAGAAGCTACTGCAATATTGCTTCAAGAAAGAATGCCAGAAAAAGCTATAATAACCAAAGAAGATAAAGAAAAAGTAGAGAAATTAAAATATAAAGATTATGAAAATTATATTCAAGAAACCTATAATAAAATTGATGAAAGACTTGTTAGAGGAAATGTAATATCAAATGAAAATTATACAATAGCAATAGACCAAAAAGGAAGAGGAGTAAGTAAATTTAAAGATATTTATATAAATAGATTTAAAAAGACAGAAGATTACTTACAAGGAGTAATAATTAATATAAAAAATATAAAAACAAAAAATATAATGAGTACAAGTTATCTACAAAATGGAAACAAAGAAAATAAATATCAAATTAGTTTTATGCCAGATAAAATAACGCAAGAAATAGGAAATGGAAATATAAAAGCAAAAATAAATACAACAATTGCCTCAAATGAACCAGTAGAAATTAGAAATATAAATATAGAAAATGTAGGAAATGACGAAGAGATTTTAGAAATAACAGGATATTTTGAACCTGTATTATCAAAGAAAGAACAAGACTATGCACATCCAGTATTTAATAATTTATTTTTAATGTATGAATATGACGAAGAAACAAAAAGCATAGTTATAAAAAGAAAGAAAAGAGAAAGCAACTGCCAAGAAATATATATGGCAACAACTTTAAATACAAATAGTGATAATATAATAGGAGAAATGGAATACGAACTAGAAGAAGAAAAATTTATTGGAAGAGGAAATTTAGGAATACCTTTGATGGTAAAAAACTCTGTGCCATTTTCTAGAAAGGTGGGAAATGTAACAGAACCAATAGTTGCATTAAAAAGAACAGTAAAAGTAAAACCACAAGAGAAAATAAATTTAAACTTGATAATTTCAGTAGAAGAAGAAAAAGAAAAAACCTTAGAAAATTTAAAGAAATATGAAGCACAAGAAAATATAAAAAATGTATTTGAATTATCAAAAGCCAGAATAGAAGCAGAAAGTAGATATTTAAGAGTAAAAGGAAAAGATATATCAATTTATCAAAAAATGTTATCATATATAATTTTTGATGATTCAACTAAAAGTGTAAATAAAGAAAAATTTAATAAAAGAGAATATAGTCAAAGTGATTTATGGAAATATGGAATATCAGGAGATAATCCAATAATATTAGTAAAAATTCAAAATATAAATGATATATATTGTATAAAAGAAATATTAAAAGCTTATGAATTTTTTAGAACTAAAAATATCAAAGTAGAAATAGTAATATTAGATGAAGAAAAATATAGTTATGAAAACTATGTAAGAGAAGAAATAGAAACATCAATATTAAACAGTCAGATGGGATATTTAAAAAATATTAAAGGTGGAATATTTGTAGTAAATAAAGAAGAAATGGAAGAAAAAGATATAGAATTATTAGAATTTATATCAAGCATAATAATAGATAGTAGTAAAGGTGGACTGGAAAATAACTTAAAAGAAATTGAAGAAGAATATATAGAAAAATATAAAGAAATAGGAAAAGAACCACCAACAAATAATATTGTGTTAGAAGAAAATGAAACTGATGACATAGATATATTGGCTAATAAAGAAAACTTAAAATATTATAATGAATATGGTGCATTTTCAGAAGATGGAAAAGAATATCTAATAAAAATAGATAAACAAAGAAGGTTACCAACAGTATGGGCACATATAATGGCAAATGAAAAATTTGGAACAATAGTTACAGAAAATATGGGAGGATATAGTTGGTATAAAAATAGCAGATTAAACAGAATAACAAGTTGGTCAAATAATCCAAGTTATGATATTCCATCTGAAATAATTTATATAAAAGATGATGAAACAAAAAAGACCTGGTCGTTGGGATTAAATCCAATGCCTGACAATAATAATTATAATATTATATATGGTTTTGGATATTGCAAATATATTCATAAAAGTTCAGGAGTAGAACAAGAGTTAGAAATATTTGTTCCAAAAGAAGATGGTTGTAAAATAGGAATATTAAATTTAAAAAATGCAACACCAAATAGAAAAAAATTTAAAATATACTATTATATAAAACCAGTAATAGGTGAAGATGAAATAAAAACTAACAGTAATATAAATATAAGATTTGATAGAAATAATAATATAATAACAGCAAGAAATTTATATACAAACGAAATAGTAGGAACAAAAGTATATGTTTCATCAAGTGAAAAAATAGTCAGCTATACAGGAGATAAAAAATTCTTTATAGGAAAAAATACTCTGCAAAATCCAGAAGCACTTCAAAAGGTAAATTTAAATAATGAAAACTCAATAGGAAGAAATTCTTGTATAGCAATAGAGTTAGAAATAGAACTTGAAAGTTATGCTAATAAAGAAATATCATTAATATTAGGAGCAGAAGATAATTTGATAGACTGCAAAAATATAGCATATAAATATAGCAAAATTTCGAATTGTAAGCAAGAGTTAAATATAGTAAAAAACTATTGGAAGGAATATTTAGGAACATTACAAGTTTATACACCATTAGAATCTACGAATATATTATTAAATGGATGGTTAGCTTATCAAATAATTCAAAGTAGGCTAATAGGAAGAAGTGGATATTATCAATCAGGAGGGGCTTATGGTTACAGAGACCAACTTCAAGATGCGATGGGACTAAAATATTTAGATATATCTAAACTAAAAAATCAAATAATTAAGCACAGTAAACATCAATTTATAGAAGGAGATGTAGAACATTGGTGGCATGAAGAAACTCGGAAGAGGAATAAGAACAAGATTTTCAGATGATTTATTATGGCTTCCATATTTAGTATTAGAATATATTAAATTTACAGGAGATTATAGTTTACTAGAAGAGGAAACACCATATGTTATTGGAGAAATATTAAAAGAAGAGGAAGAAGAAAGATATGATAAATATTTAGAAAGTGAAGAAAAAGAAAGTATATATAAACATTGTATAAGAGCAATAGAAAAAAGTTTTAATTTTGGAGAAAATGGATTACCAAAAATAGGAACAGGGGATTGGAATGATGGACTTAGTACAGTTGGAAATAAAGGAAAAGGTGAAAGTGTTTGGTTAGGATTTTTCTTATATAAAATATTAGATGGATTTATAGAAATTTGTAAAAGAAGAGTAGAAGAAGGAAAAGAAGATGCAAATATAATTGAAAAATTTGAAAAAATAAAACTTGACCTAAAAAGAGCTTTAAATACAAAAGGCTGGGATGGACGATGGTTTAAAAGAGCCTTTATGGATGATGGCAGTGTTTTAGGAAGCATGGAAAATGAAGAATGTAGAATTGATAGTATAGCACAAAGTTGGAGTATAATATCAAATGCAGGTGATAATGATAAAAAATATATATCAATGGAAAGTTTAGAAAATCATTTAATAGATAAAGAAAATGGAATAATCAAGTTGTTAGACCCACCGTTTGAAAAAGGAAAATTAGAGCCGGGATATATAAAGGCATATTTACCGGGAGTAAGAGAAAATGGTGGACAATATACACATGCAGCCTGTTGGGTAATTATTGCTCAAACAATGTTAGGATTTGGAGATAAAGCACTAGAATTATATAGAATGATAAATCCAATAGAACATTCAAGAACAAAAGATGCATGTAACAAATACAAAGTAGAACCATACTCAATGCCAGCAGATATTTATGGAGCAAGTAATTTAGCAGGAAGAGGTGGTTGGACATTATATACAGGCTCAGCAAGTTGGTATTATGACGCAGGAATAGAATATATATTAGGACTAAAAATTGAAAATGGAATAATGAAATTTGAACCATGTATTCCAAAGGATTGGAAAGAATATTTGATAAGATATAAATGGGGAAAAAGCATTTATAATATTAAAATAAAAAATCCTAATCAAAAAAATACTGGTGTGGAAAAAGTATTTTTGAATGGTAATGAAGTGGTAAATGGAATTAGATTAGATGGGAATAATAGGATTTTTAATGTTGAGGTTATAATGTAGGTATTAATACCGTTATGCTAAAAATATGCAAATGAGACTAACTTTTAATGTATAAATATAATTAAAAGTTAGTCTCTATTTTAATTAATAGTTGTATTAGTAGCTCCTGTTCCTACAACATCTTCTTGTAAAGCTCTCCAAGTATTACATCCAACTATTCCATCAATAGCTAATCCTTTATTTCTTTGATATGCTTTTACTGCATTTTGTGTTGCAGGACCAAATATTCCATCTAATCCATTTGTGCTATATCCTAAGGTATTTAAGTCATCTTGTGCTATTAAAACATAATTACTTACACTACCTCTTTTTAATTGAGGAAATCCTCCTGTACTACAAGCTGACGCTCCAAATCTTTTATCAAAATGCACCCAAGTAGGAGTCAAGCTTATTGGCTCTACAAAAGTCCACACGCCTGAATTGTTCGCACTGTTCCAAAGAACTCTCCTTCTACTACTGCTTAAAGTTTGACCTACATCAAATGCTACACCTGCATAATGTTGACTCTGATTACCATGACCACCTTCATAAGGTCTTTTAAATGCAAATCCCACTGGTATTGGACCTCCAAATATATATCTTTGACTATTCCAACTTTGCATCGTTCTTTTTGTTGTCCATAGAATATTACTTTTACTAGACCCTCTAAATTCGCGCACTCTTAATGTTCCATTTGTATTGTATGGCATAGGTTCTGCTTCGCCTCTGTAATATGTTTCCATTCTATCTCTATCATTATTAAAAACTAATATTTTGGCCATAAAAATAATACCTCCCATTATATCTTTTTACATAATATGCATTTTAAATGTTTTTGTTACCAATTATCTTTTAACATATTAAATGTAGATTTTAATGTGAAGCATTATATTTTATTTCTTTTTATTATTGCATAGAATTTCGAGCATATATAAAATTAACAGATAAAAGTGAACTTTAAAAGGTCAAAGGTAGTTTTCTTATATAGCTTTGTTACTTTTTCTATTATCATTTTGAAGTTTTACTAATTGATTAGCAAGTGTAGATATTATACTTTTATTATAATCATTTAATTTCATATATGATTCCAAAAATCTATCATCAACAAAATTATCAAAACAAGAATCGTCTACGCCAATTAAATCATCAAATAAAAAATCTGAACTAATATTTAAAGCTTTACAAAGATTAACAATAGTTGTTGCGCTTCCAAATGCAATGCCTCTTTCTAATTGACTAATATATCTTGTTGACAAAGAAAGTTTTTCTGCTAATTTTTCTTGTGTAAAGTTAGTTTTGGCTCTTGCCAATTTTATCTTTTTACCAATATTTTTTCTTAAATATCTTTCAGTGCTATCCATAAAATTCCCCCTAAATTTATTTATAGTAAAAGTATAACAACAACTTTGATTGATGAAAATGAACTATTAATATGATAAAATGCAAAAATAAAACTAACAATATTACTTGCGCTAGTAAGTGTAAACAATAATATCAATTTTATGAATAAATTTAAGACTTAAAGTAGAATTGTCAAATAAAAAGAGCAACTATAAATTCCAATAGAAAATATTATTAAATTATATAATATAAAAAAGAGGTAAAAGAAAAAGTAGAAAGTCATAAATTAAAAACACTTTTAATAAAGATTATTAGAGGTGTTTTTATGTTTGAAACAAAACTTTCTAATAAGAAAAAAATGAGAACAATTTTATTTATAGCGTTTATAATAATAGCTATTTTAATAATAAGACTTGCAATAATACAATTAGTACAAGGAGAAAAATTATCTCAAATGGCCTATGAACAGCAGACAATGGATCGAAACATAAATCCTAAAAGAGGAACCATTTATGACTCAACAGGCAAATATAAATTAGCTGTAAGTAGTTCAGTAGAAACTGTAACAGTAAATCCTGGAAATATAAGCAGTGAAAGTAAAGAAAAGGTTGCAAAAAAACTATCAGAAATATTTGAAATTGATTATGAAAAAACTTTGAAGAAAGTAAAAAAACGAAGTTCAATAGAAACAATAGCTAAAAAAGTTGATAAAGAAAAAACAGATGAATTAAGAAAATGGATGGGAGAAAACAATATAACAACAGGAATAAATATTGATGAAGATACAAAGAGATACTATCCATATAACAATTTAGCGTCGCAAGTAATAGGTTTTTGTGGCAGTGATAATCAAGGCTTAGATGGAATAGAAGCAAAATACGATAAAGAATTACAAGGGAAAAAAGGAGCAATACAAAAACATACAGATGCAAAAGGAGGAGAAATAGGAACAGAAGGAGAAAAATATGTTTCTGCTATTGATGGTAATGATTTAGTGTTAACAATAGATTTAACAATTCAATCTATTGTTGAGAAATATTTAAAAGAAGCTTGTATAGACAATAAGTGTACAGATGGTGGAAATATAGTTGTCATGAATCCTCAAAATGGGGATATATTGGCAATGGCAACATATCCAAATTATAATCTTAATGAACCATATGAAGCATATACTGATGAATTAAAAGATGTATGGGAAACAATGGAACAAGGAGAAAAAACAAAGAATTTACAAGCAGTATGGAGAAATAGAGCTATTGCTGATACATATGAACCGGGTTCGGTGTTCAAATTAATAACCTCATCAGCAGCATTAGAGGAAGGAATAACTCAAACAGATAAAGAGGGAGAGTTTAACTGCAATGGAGGAATTGAGATAGCGGGAGTAAGAATAAAATGTTGGAGATATTATAGACCACATGGACCGGAAAGCCTAAGAAAAGCTTTAATGAACTCATGCAATCCTGTATTTATAGGTTTAGGACAAAAAATAGGAGTTCAGAAATATTATGAATATTTAAGAAAGTTTAATTTATTAAATCCAACTAAAATAGATTTACCAGGAGAAGCAACAAGTATATTCTTAGCAGAAAATAAAGTTGGACCAGTAGAACTTGCAACAATAAGTTTCGGGCAAAGATTTGAAATAACTCCAATTCAATTAGCAACAGCAATATCATCAATTTCAAATGGAGGAATGAAGATAAAACCAAGAGTTGTAAAACAAATTATAGATAGTGAAACTAAAAAGATAAGAGATATTCCGGTAGAAAAAACAGATAGAGTAATATCAGAAGATACCTCAGAAAAAGTACTTAGTATGATGGAAAGTGTAGTATCAGAAGGAACAGGTAAAAATGCAAAAGTTGCAGGATATAGAATCGGAGGAAAAACAGGAACCTCAGAAGATGGAGTAAATACTAATAAATATGTAACATCATTTTGTGGAGTAGCTCCAATAGATAATCCTCAGGCAGTTGTTTTAGTTACTTTATATAATCCAACAGGAGAAGGGGGACACCAAGGAGGTGGTGTTGCAGCACCAGTAGGAGGTCAAATATTTAGTGAAATATTACCATATTTAGAAGTAAGTCAAGGAAATGAAGATGAAATTGAGAAAATAGAACAAGTACAGACACCTGATATTTTAGGAAAAACAATTAAAGAAGCAGAAAAAATATTGAAAGAAAGTGGATTAGAAATTTCTATAAAAAATAATGAAGAAAATATAGATAAAGAAAATACTATAATAAAAAATCAGACACCTAAGGCAGGAATTATTGTAAACAAAGGAAATAATATCTATATTGAGTATTAAAAAGTGAATTGTTTAATACGTTGAAAGTAACGAAGAAATAAAATATAAGATGTAAGAGAGCGACTATCAAAAAAACTCTTTAAAAACTCAAAAAAACCCTATACAAATAAATAAAATAGTTATATAATGTAAACGATAAAAAGCAAAAATTTGCTTTTTATGAATATTAGAAACCGAAAGGATTGAAAAAAATGGAATTAAGAAAAATATTAGTAGGATTAGAAAATCTAAAAGTAAAAGGAAATTTAGATACAGAAATAAATGGAATAGCAAAAAGTTCAAATGAGGTAAAAGAAGGATATTTATTTGTAGCTATAAAAGGATTTACGGTAGATGGACATAGCTTTATAGAAGAAGCTATAAAAAATGGAGCAACAGCTGTAATGGTAGAAGAAGGATGTGACTTAAAGAGTATAAAATTTAAAGAAGATACAATAATTATTATGGCAAAGAGTACAAGAGAAGGATTAGCAATAACTTCAAGTAATTTTTATAACAATCCATCAACAAAATTCAAGTTAATAGGAGTAACAGGTACAAAAGGAAAGACAACAACAACATACATGATAAAAGAGATATTAGAAAAGGCAGGGCAAAAAGTAGGATTAATAGGAACAATTGCAACATATATAAATGGTAAAAAAATAAAAGATAGTGACAGAACAACACCAGAAAGCTTGGAATTACAACAACTATTTGCACAAATGGTAGAAGAAGGTGTAGAAACAGTTGTAATGGAGGTTTCTTCACAAAGTTTAAAATTAGATAGGGTAGCAGGATGTAAATTTGATATAGTAATATTTACTAATTTTTCAGAAGATCATATAAGTCCAAAGGAACACCCTGATATGGAAGATTATTTCAACTCAAAATTAAAATTATTTAAAATGTGTAAAACAGGAATTGTTAATACTGATGATTTACAGGGAGCAAAAATACCAAGATTATTTCCAGAAAGTAATATAACTACATATGGAATAGACAATTTTGCAAATTTACTTGCTAAGGATATAACAATAACTAATTCATATGTTGATTTTAAAGTAAAAATAAAAGATAGAAATGAAAGAGTAAAAACAGGAATACCTGGAAGATTTAGTGTATATAATTCATTAGCAGCAATTTGTGTTGCACAAAAATTTGGCGTTGACCCTGAAATAGTTAAACAAGCATTATTGGACGTTAGAGTACCAGGAAGGTCAGAAATGGTAGATAATAAATTAGAATTACCAATAATGATAGACTATGCACATTCACCAGAAAGTTTACAAAATATTTTATATGCAACAAAAAGTTATACAAGAGGAAGAGTAATATCAGTATTTGGATGTGGTGGAGATAGAGATTCAAGCAAAAGACCAATAATGGGAGAAATTTCAGGAAAAGTAGCAGATTATACAATAATTACATCAGACAATCCAAGAACAGAAAAACCAGAAGATATTATAAAAGCAATAGAAGAAGGAATATCAAAAACAAAAGGAAAATATGAAGTTATAGTAGACAGAACAGAAGCAATAGAAAAAGCTATAAAAATGGCAAATAAAAGAGATATAATAATATTAGCTGGAAAAGGACATGAAACATATCAAGAAATTAATAATGAAAAGAAACATTTTGATGAAAGAGAAATAATAAAAGAAATAATTGAAAAGATACAAAAATCAAACGAAAAAAATAAATAAAATACATAAGACATAAAGAAAGGTTGGATTAAGGTGAATTTTGAAACAGAGATATTAATTATATCGTTTGTAATAGCAATAATTTTAGGATTAATAATAATACCAATATTAAAAAAAATGAAAGTAGGGCAAATTGAAAGAGATGATGGTCCAAAATCGCATTTAAAAAAACAAGGAACACCAACAATGGGTGGAATTATAATGATGATAACAATGATATTATCAGTAACAGGTACATATGTATTTTTTTCAGTAACAGGAAGAATTGATATAGCAAATAAAATATTGCCAATGTTAATTTTAACATTAGGATTTGGAGTTATTGGATTTATTGATGATTTTAAAAAGTTAGTTTTAAAAAATACAGATGGTTTAAAACCAAAATATAAAATGTTAGGATTACTAATAATATCAGTTGCCTTTGTAATATATTTAATACAAGGAGCACATTTAGGAACGGAAACCTATATACCATTTGCTAAAACATATATAGAGATACCACTTATTTTATACATACCATTTGCAATAATAGTAATACTTGCAACAACAAATGCAATTAATTTAACAGATGGAATAGATGGATTATCATCTAGCGTTTCAGCAATAATTGTAACAACTTTAGTTATAATTGGAATTTCAGTAGGATTACCAGAGGTATCAATATTTGGAAGTATAATAATAGGAGCAATATTAGGATTTTTAGTATTTAATCTTCATCCCGCAAAAGTATTTATGGGAGATACAGGTTCTTTATTACTAGGAGGAGTTATATCAGCCTTAGCACTATATATGAAAATGCCATTAATATTATTAATAATAGCATTAGTACCAGTATTAGAAACTTTATCTGTAATATTGCAAGTAGTATATTATAAGAAAACAGGTAAAAGATTATTCAAAATGGCACCACTACATCATCATTTTGAATTATCAGGCTGGAAAGAAAATAAAGTTGTAATAATATTTAGCACAGTAACACTTTTATTATGTATAATAGGATTACAAGTAATATAACTCACAAAAGACTTAAAAAAGGGAGGTTCATATGACCAAAAAGAAAACAAATAAATTTTCAAGTTTTTTGAATAATCCCGTGGATTTTACTTTGGTAGTAGTAATATTATTATTACTGTCATTAGGCTTAGTAATGGTTTTATCAGCAAGTTCTCCATCAGCATTATCAGATGGAAATAGTTATTCATTTTTCATTAAACAAGCGATATTTGCTGTTGCAGGGTTAGGAGCTATGCTATTTATTTCTAAAATTGATTATAGATTTTATAAAAAATATTATATATTAGCATATGCCATATCTATATTATTACTAATTGCAGTTTTGGCAATAGGAAAAAATGTAAATGGTGCAACTAGGTGGATATATATAGGTACAGACGCATTATCAGTACAACCATCTGAAATTGTAAAATTTTTAATGATAATATTTTATGCAGCAATGTTAACTAAAAATAGAGATAGATTAGAAAAATACGGCAAAGGATTTTGGTTTCATTTAGCATTAGTTTTGCCAATAATAGGATTATTAATAGCAGAGCCACATCTTAGTGCATCTATTGTAATAATAGGAATTATTTCAATCATGATGATAGTAGCTGGTTGTAAATTTTGGCATTTCTTAGCAACAGGAGTAGTAGCTGGTATTCCAGTACTAACATTATTGATAGTTAAAGCACCATATAGATTACAAAGAGTAACAACATTTTTAGACCCATGGAAAGATATGAGGGGAGATGGCTGGCAAGTTATTCAAAGTTTGTATGCTATTGGTTCAGGAGGATTATTTGGAGCTGGACTTGGTGAAAGTAAACAAAAATATCTATATATTCCAGAGCCACATAATGACTTTATTTTTTCAATATTAGCAGAAGAACTAGGATTTATAGGTTGTGCAGCAGTATTAATACTATTTGCAGTATTTATTTGGAGAGGTGTATTAATAGCAATGAAAGCCCCAGATATGTTTGGGAGTTTAGTTGCAATAGGAATAACAGCACAAGTTGCAATACAAGTTATAATAAACATAGCAGTTGTTACATCATCAATGCCAGCAACAGGAATGCCGTTGCCATTTTTTAGCTATGGTGGTTCAGCATTGTTTATATTGCTCTGTGAAATGGGAGTTCTATTAAACATTTCAAAAGCAGGAGCAAAAAGAGAGTAAAGGGATTATTTTCTATATAATAAGAAAAAGTGACAATTAAAATACATACAATAGTTATTTATATAATTTTGTTAATTTTCTAAAAATTTGAAAATAAATATAATAGATGATAAAATAGGAGGGATTAATGAATACTTATGAATTTTGAAATTGGAATTAAAGTATTCGTTAATTCTTCTTTGATATTATAAGAAAATAAAAATTGATGTTTATATATTATAAAATATAATTAAATGTAATTTATAAATTTATATATTAATTAACTTATTATTACAAAAAAGAAAGGAAAGATTGAAAAAATGAAAGTAATTATAGCAGCAGCAGGAACAGCTGGACATATTAATCCGGGATTAGCTATTGCTAATAAAATAAAAGAAGAACAAAAAGATTCTAAAATTATTTTTATAGGAACTACTCGTGGACTAGAAAATGATTTAGTACCAAGAGCAGGATACGAATTAAAAACTATTGATGCATATGGACTAAGTAAAAAGATATCAATAGAAAATATTAAAAAAATGTATAAAACATTTAAAGGATATGGAGAAGCAAAGAAAATTATAAAAGAATTTAAACCAGATATTGTAATAGGAACAGGTGGATATATATGTGGAGCAACAATTGCTTCTGCACATAGTTTGAAAATTCCAACATTACTACATGAAAGTAATGCATTTCCGGGAAAAGCAGTAAAAATGTTATCTAAAAAAGCAGATACAATTTTAGTATCTTTTGAGGACGCAATAGACAGAATAAAAAAAGCTAAAAATGTTGTATATACAGGAACACCTGTAAAAATAAAAAAGAAAAATTATAGTAAAGAAGAAAAAAGAAAAATTATAACTGATATAGGATTAAATGAAAATAAGCCAATTGTATTAGTATTTGGTGGGAGTCAAGGAGCCAAAAGAATAAATGAAGCTATTGAAGATATAATAAAAAATAAAAAGAATAAAGACTATCAAATGATATGGGCAACAGGACCTAAACAATATGATATAATAAAAGAAAATTTAGGTGATAACAATATTAATATAAATGCTATAAAAGATATAAAAGTAGTACCATATATATATAATATGGAAGAAATTATGAATGTGGTAGATGTAATAGTAGCAAGAAGCGGAGCAATGACCATAACAGAAATTTCAAATTTAGGAAAGCCATCTATATTAGTACCTCTTCCAAATGTAAGTCATAATCATCAACTATACAATGCAAAAGTTTTAGAAAAAATTGATGCCGCTAAAATAATATTAGATAATGAAATGAAAGGTGAAATATTAAATAAAGAAATAGAAGAAATTGTATTAAACAAAAACAAATGTGAACAAATGTCAAAAAATGCATTGAAAATTTCAACTACTAATGTGGAAGAAAAAATATATAATGAAATTATAAAAACAATAGAGAATAAAAAATAAAAAATGTTACTGGATAGTTGTTTTTTAATTGGTCGCTGGAACTGGATGATAATAATGACTTTTTTGAATTTTTGACTACTCATTTCATTCAGAAAGAATTGGTAAGGCTTTTTCATGAGCCTCTCTCACTCAGACTCCTTCATACTTCAGGTACCGTGAGCATTCCTCATTCGAAAGCCTAACCAATTCTAATCTTCATTCCAATCGAACGTCCAAAATTCAAAAAAGTCATTATTATCATCCAGTTCCAGCTACTCTACAATAGAAACCATTATCATATAACTAAAAATTTAAAAATAGGAAGGAAAGAAATGTTAAAAACAATACAATTTAAAATAATATTAGTGTTTTTCCTAATAGGAATAATATTAATAAGTGGAATAGGAATTGCATATATAAATTCAATAAATGTATTAAATACACAAATAGAAAGTGGCGAAATACAAAATTTAGAACAAGTTACAAACTATTTGCAGGGAACACAACAAAATAATGTAATAATTTTAATAATAACAAGTTTAGCTTTTATAATATGTGCGATAGTAATTTCATTATTTTTATCAAAATTTGTAATATATCCAATAAATAAATTAATAAAAAGTGCAGAAAAAATAGCAGAAGATGAACAAAAAAATAAAGGAAAAATAAAAGTAATAAAAGAAAAGAAAAATAATGAGGTAGGAAATATTGAAGATGTGATTGATATGATGACAGTTGAGTTAAAAGAAAAACTAAGTGAAGTATCAACACAAAAAAATCAAATAGAAACAATACTTTTACATATGACAGATGGAATAATTGCTTTCAATATGGAAGGCGAAATAATTTTAATAAATCCAGCAGCAAAGAAATTTTTAAGTATAAGACCAGAAGACATTACATTTGAAGATATATTTAAAAAATTCAATTTAGGAATAAATATGGAAAAAATTATATACTTGGAAAATTGGACCTCAACAGAACAAAGAATACAAGTAGAGGACAAGTTTGTAAATGTGTTTTTTGCACCATTTAAAAATGAAGAAGATAGACCAAATGGAGTAATAGCAGTAATTCAAGATATTACAGAACATGTAAAACTAGATAATATGCAAAAAGAATTTGTGGCAGATGTATCACATGAATTAAAAACACCAATAACCTCAATAATGGGATATGCAGACACATTATTAGAAGCAGATTATGATAAAGAAACAAGAGATAAATTTTTAACTGTAATAGCATCAGAAGCAAGAAGAATGGCAAGATTGGTTACAGACCTTTTGACTTTATCAAGATATGATAGTAATAAAAAGAAAACCAAAAAAGAACAATTTGACTTAGGTGAATTAGTAAAAAGATGCCAAGACAAATTAGGAATAGAAATAAAAAAGAAAAATCACATAGTAAATTGTTTTGTAACAGCAGATGTACCACCTGTATATGCAGACAAAGATGATATAGAAAGAGTTGTTTTGAATATTTTATCAAATAGTATAAAATACACACCAGAAAATGGAGAAATAAAGATATATGTAGGATTTGTATATAATGATGCATATATAAAAATATTTGATAATGGAATAGGAATCCCAGAAAAAGATTTAAGTAGAATTTTTGAAAGATTTTATAGAGTAGACAAAGCTCGTACAAGAGAAATGGGAGGAACTGGACTAGGTTTATCAATAGCAAAAGAAATTTTAGATAAAAATGGTGGGAGTATAGATATAAAAAGTGTTGTGGGACAAGGTACAGAGGTAGTAATAAGAATTCCAACAAAGTCATAATTTGTGGTTGTGATTTCTGGGTTAGAGCCAAATGATTTCGGGGGTGGTGATTTCGGTGATTTTGGGGTCGGAGACAAAAATCATGTTTTTATAATTTTCGAATAAATAAAAATAATTATTTGAAAATTTACCATGATTTTTGTCTCCGACCCCAAAATCACCGAAATCACCACCCCCGAAATCATTTCAAATTATGAAATTACAATATTAAAGTATTTATCAATCTAAAATATGATTAAATTTGACCATAAAAAATGTTTGATTTTAGTTGAAAAAACTGAGCTTATAATGTATAATAAAATAGTTAAAAATATGTAAAGGAGAGATTAATTTGAGTCCAAAGATAAAAGAAGCATTGGAGTGGGTGTATTGTATAATAATTGCCATAGTATTAGCATTATTATTTAGATATTTTATAGGAACTCCAACAATAGTAAAACAAGTATCAATGTATCCTACATTAGTACAAGACCAAAGATTATGGTTAAATCGTTGGGGAAGAACAACAAAAACTTTGCCTGAAAGGGGAGATATAATCACTTTTGAGGCACCAAGTAAAAAGATGTATGCAGAATCTGAAATAGATCAAAGCAATCCAATAGCAAAATATGAAAATGAACCAACAAATATATTTGGAAAATTTACTAAATATGTTTTAGAAATAGGAAAAGAAAGTTATATAAAAAGAGTTATAGCACTTCCAGGAGAACATGTTCAAATAAAAGATGGAAAAGTCTATATAAATGATAAAGAACTTGAAGAAAAATACTTGCAAGATGGAATTATAACAGATGTAATAGGAGCAGGATTTACAGATTTCGTAGTCCCAGAAAATTGTGTTTTTGCTATGGGAGATAATAGAAATCATAGTACAGATTGTAGAGCTTTTGGATGTATTCCATTAGAAAAAATAGAAAGTAAAGTTGCAATAAGAATATGGCCACTTAATGTTTTCGGAAAAGTAGATAAGGAGTAAAGATGTTTGATAAAATTATTGGTAATGATAAAATAAAAGAAATGCTATATAAATCGGTAAAAGATAAAAAAACATCGCATAGTTATTTATTTGTAGGAATTGAAGGAATTGGGAAAAAAGAAATAGCAAAAGAATTTGCAAAAATGTTATTATGTATTAATGAAAATAAATATTGTAATACTTGCAAATCATGTATAGAATTTGACTCAAACAATAATCCAGATTTCCTATATATTGAACCTGATGGAAATAGTGTAAAAATAGAACAAATAAGATATATACAAAGAAAAATTCAAGAAAAACCAATAATATCTAATAAAAAAGTTTATATAATAAATGATGCAGATAGAATGACAACAGAAGCACAAAATTGTTTGTTAAAAACTTTAGAAGAGCCTCCTGAATACAGTACAATAATATTAATAGGCTCAAATGAAAATATGTTTTTAAATACTATAAAATCTAGATGTATGATAATTCATTTTTCAAAAATAGAAGATGAAAAAGTAAAGAAATATTTAGAAGAAAATTATGAATTAAAAGACATCAGTCCAAATATGCTAGAAATATTTCAAGGCAGTATAGGAAAAGCAATACTGTTAAAAGATAAAAAAGAACAATATGAAAAAATAGAAGCAATAATAAAAAGTCTAAATCAAAAAAGCATTATTGATATTTTGAATATGTCTGAAATATTGTATAAATCAAAAGAAGAAATATTTGATATTTTAGAATATATAAATGTAATATTAATAAAATTAGCAAAAACAGATTATGAATATATAAAATGTATAAATATTGTAGAAGAAACAAAAACAAGATTAAAACAAAATGCAAATTATGATATGAGTATAGATAATATGCTATTTAATATGTGGGAGGATGTAAATTGAAAAATATCATAGGGGTAAGATTTAAAAAGTTAGGAAAAATATATTTCTTTAATCCTAAAAATTTAAAATTAAAAAAAGGTGACAAAGTCATTGTTGAAACAACACAAGGGGAAGAATATGGAGAGGTCGTAATTCCTAATAGATTTGTAAATGACGAAAAAATAATAGCACCACTTAAAAAAATTATAAGAATAGCAAACAATAAAGATAACAAACATTATAATGAATGTAAAGAGATAGAAAAGAAAGCTTTTGAGGTATGTAAAAAGAAAATAAAAGAACATAAATTAAAAATGACATTAACAGATGTAGAATATAAATTTGACAATAGCAAAATTTTATTTTATTTTACAGCTGATGGAAGAATAGATTTCAGAGAACTAGTAAAAGATTTGGCGGCAATATATAAAACAAGAATAGAATTAAGGCAAATAGGCGTAAGAGATGAAGTAAAAAAAATTGGAGGGAATGGAGTTTGTGGAAGAGAACTTTGTTGCTGTACATTTTTGAGTGATTTTGAAGCGGTATCAATAAAAATGGCAAAAGAACAAAACATTTCATTAAATCCTTCAAAAATATCAGGTAATTGTGGTAGATTAATGTGTTGTTTAAAATATGAAAACGATGTATATACAGAAAAACTAGAAAAATTACCTAATATAGGAGCTATTGTAGAAACAGAAGAAGGAGAAGGCGAGATAGAATCAATAGAAACTTTAAAAGAAAGAGTAAGAGTTAAAATTAAAGATGGTGACTCATATATTTACAGAAAATATGATGCAAAAGATATAAAAGTAATAAAAGATATAGGGCAAGAAAAAATAGATTCAGAAGAATTAGAACATAAAAAAGAATTAGAAGAATTAGAAAAGTTAGAAAAAGAGGAAGAGGGACTAAGAGAGACAGAATAGATAAATCAAAACATAATTATTTAATTTATTATAGAAAAATTAATAAAAAATAAAAATTTGACTATATTTAGAAAAGTGGAAAAATTTATAGTAACTTAAATAGAATTATAATATAAATTAAAATTATTGATAGGAGGTGAAGAAGAATGGCATATAAAATAACAGACCAATGTATATCATGTGGAGCTTGTGCAGCAGAATGTCCAGTTGGATGTATATCACAAGGAGATGATAAATTTGTAATAGATCAATCAGCTTGCATTAGCTGTGGAACTTGCTCTGGAGTTTGCCCAGTTGGAGCACCAGTTGAGGACTAGTGATTTTGGGGTCGGAGACAAAAATCATTTCATAAAGTAAAATGATTTTATATCAAAGATTTAAATTATTAAAAATAAGGAAATATAAAATAAAAAATTCTTATGATTACTAAAAATCATAAGAATTTTTTATTTTTTATATAATAAGTTTTTAATTTTAAAATATTGTTTAAAGTGGAAAGCTGATTTTTGTCTCCGACCCCAAAATCACCAAAATCACCAAGATAATTAATCTCTATTTGTAATTTCCTCTAATTTTAAAAGTTCATCCCATCTTTCATCAACAATTCTTTGGAATTCTTTAATCATCCATTGATTTTCAGGAGTAAACATATGCTTGAATCTTTTTTGTGGTTTTAAAAATTCTTCTATTGGTAATTTTTTTGCTGGTTTATATGTTATATGGTAAACTCCATTAACTACTTCATATAATGGCCAATAGCAAGTTTCAACTGCTAATTTGTTTATTTTCATTAAATCTTCTGTTGGATATCCCCAACCTCTAGGACAAGGTGCCATTACATTTAAGAATGCAGGTCCTTCTGTATAAATTGCTTTTTCAGCTTTTTCATATAAATCTTTAAAATTCATATAAGCTATTGTTTGAGCAACATAAGGAATATGGTGTCCAACCATTATTTTTGTTAAATCTTTTCTAGCTTGTGCTTTACCAGGAATTACTTCACCAGCAGGAGAAGTGGTTGTATCTGCAAATTTTGGTGTTGCAGAAGATCTTTGGATACCTGTATTCATATATGCACCATTATCATAACATACATAAACTAAATCATGTCCTCTTTCCATTGCTCCTGATAAAGATTGTAAACCTATGTCGTAAGTTCCTCCATCTCCACCAAATGCAATAAATTTTGTTTCTCCTTCTTGTGGTAATTTTCCTTGTTTTTTCATTGAAACATAAGCTGCTTCAGCTCCTGATAATGTTGCTGCTGCACATTCAAAGGCCGTATGAATAAAAGAATCTGTCCATGATGTATAAGGATAAATAAATGTAGAAACTTCCATACACCCAGTAGCTGTTGCAACTACTGCATGGTCTTCTGGTTTTAATGCTCTCATTATGTGTCTAGCAACAGGTGGAGCTCCACACCCAGCACACATTCTGTGACCTGAAGTAAATCTTGAAGGTTTATCTGCTATTATTTCTTTTAAATTATATGCCATTAGTTAACACCTTCCTTTCTTAATCCAAAATATCTATAAGGATTTTCAACTTTTCCTGTTTTTGCAATTTCAAGTAAATCATTATATACTTTTTCAATATCATCTGCTTTTGTATCTCTACCACCAATACCATAAACATAGTTTACAGCGGATACAATTTTATTATTTACATACATAGCTGATGTTACATCTTCAAATAAAGCACCTCCAGCTGCATTTAAAGAATCAGCTTTATCTAATATTGCAATAGCTTTAAGATGTGATAAAGAATTTGCAACTTCATCAACTGGGAAAGGTCTAAATACACGAATTTTTAATAAACCTGCTTTTATTCCTTTTTCTCTTAATTTATCAACTACAAATTTAGTTGTTCCAGCAGTTGAATTCATACAAACAATAGCAATTTCAGCATCATCTAACTTATATTCTTCAAAAAGACCATATTTTCTTCCGGTCATTTTTTCAAAATCTTTAGCTACATCTAAAATTACTTGTTTTGCATTTCTCATAGCTTCTGCTTGCATAGCTTTGTGTTCAAATAAATAAGCTTGTAAATCTAAAGGACCAACTGCAATAGGTTCTTTTTTATTTAATAAGTAATGTTCAGGATGATATTCTCCAACAAATTCTTTAACTTTTTCATCTTCTACTAATTCTATATTTTCAATAGAATGAGAAGTAATAAATCCGTCTTGACATATCATAAGAGGTAGCATTACATCTTTATGTTCAGCAATTCTATGAGCCATTAAAGTATTATCATATGCTTCTTGATTATTTTCAGAAAATAGCATAACCCAACCAGCATCTCTAACTCCCATTGCATCTGAATGGTCATTATGAATGTTTAAAGGACCTGAAACAGCTCTATTTACCAAAGACATTACAATTGGTAATCTTAGGCTTGAAGCGATATAAATCATTTCCCACATCAAAGATAAACCATTGGCAGAAGTAGCTGTCATAGCTCTTGCTCCGGCAGATTCAGCTCCAATACAAGCACTCATAGCACTATGCTCACTTTCAACAGCAACAAATTCAGTATCAACTAAACCATTATCAACAAAAGTTGAAAAATATTGTGGTATTTCTGTTGAAGGAGTGATAGGAAAAGCTGCCACAACATCAGGATTAATTTGTTTCATTGCAGTTGCAGTTGCTTCATTACCACTTAATCTTTCTCTAATTCCCATTATTTAAACACCTTCCTCTCTCATTTCGATTGCTCCGAAAGGACAAACTTTGGCACAAACGCCACATCCTTTACAATAATCATAATTAAAATCTTTTCTTTTTTGATCTTTTCCAACTGGAATAGAATCTTCTGGACAAACAGGGAAGCAAAGACCACATTGTTTACATTTTTCAGATAAGAAAACAGGGTATGAACTTCTCCAATCTCCAGTTTTAAATTCTACTGAATTTCCAGCTGTATAAATATCTCCACCAGGAGTTAATTTCTCCATAGGTGTATTTGAATTTATATCTGTCATTATTATAACCTCCTATCTTTATAAATAACAATTGTTAGTACTATTATTTATTTTGATATTAAATATTTTTAGTCTAATATCTTAATCTTTAATTAAATCTCTTTATATTTTAAGTTTTATACTAGTTTTTCTATTTTTATTGTGACTTAAAATTAATAATTTCATTAATTTGTTACATAAAAACAAAAAACACAAGATTAAAAATACATTAATCTTTTTAATTCAATACTGTAAGCTATTGAACTTTTTTAACTTCATTTAAAGCTAATTCTAAAGCTTTCATATTTCCATCTATAACCTCAGGTTTTTTTGCAAATTTATGTTTAAATGAACCTTCCATATCTTTTAACAATGCTTCATCGCTCATTATACCACTAACTTTAACTATTGCAGCTAACATTGGAGTATTAGGAAAATATCTTCCCAAAGCTTCCTCAGATACTTTTCTTGCATTAATTGTATAAATAGACCCTTTATAGCCTTTTAGATGTTCTTTTAAAACATCAGCCGGTTTTGTGCTGTTTATGATAATAGCACCAGATTCTTTTAAACCAGCTGTTACATCAACAGCTTCTAATAAAGTATCATCAACGACAACAACATAATCTGGTTCATAAATATTACTATGAATTGTAATTGGTGTGTCACTTATTCTGTTATATGCAGTAATAGGTGCACCCATTCTTTCAGGACCATATTCAGGAAATCCTTGAATATATTTTCCTGTATTAAAGGCTGCGTCAGCAAGTAATAAAGATGCAGTTTTAGCACCTTGACCACCTCTACCGTGCCATCTAATTTCTATCATGTTATCCATTAAAATGCCTCCTTTTTATTTATTTTTATGGATTTAGTATATGACGAAAAAGCTAATGTGTCAAGAATTTTTAAATAATTCGACCACTTGGAATTATGAAAAAAATGAAGAAATTTAGCCGAAAAATAATAGCAAAGAAGATTAATGTAAAATTGTGATGAACTACTACTATAAAGAGATTTTTTTGATGAAATAATGAAAAAGAAAATTTCTTGAAAAAATATAAAAACTAATATATAATAATGTAAAATATATTTATACTTATATAAGAAAACAAAAAGAAAGGGAAAATATAAAAATGCAAGATATTTATCAAGAAACAAAATACATAATGAATAAATATAAAATAAAAGCAAACAAATCATTAGGACAAAATTTCTTAGTAAGTCAACAAGTTGTAGATAATATAGTAGAAAGTAGTGAAATAACAAAAGAAGATTTAGTAATAGAAATAGGACCAGGGTTAGGAACACTAACAAAAGAACTATTAGATAGAGCAGGAAAAGTAATTTGTATAGAACTAGATAAAAATATGATAAAAATTCTAGAAGATAGATTTTCTTTATACAATAACTTTGAAATAATATTTAATGATGTACTAAAAGTGGACTTAAATAAAATAATAAAAGAAGAAAAAGAAAATAACAATTTGAAAAATGCCAAAATTGTTGCAAACTTACCATATTATATAACAACCCCAATAATAATGAAATTGTTAGAAGAAAAGTTAGACTTAGAAAGTATAACAGTAATGATACAAAAAGAGGTTGCAGATAGACTTATAGCAATACCCGGAGAAAAAAACACAGGAGCAATCACATATGCAGTGTACTATTATTCAGTAGCAGAAAAAATTTTAGAAGTACCAAAAGAATCATTTATACCAGAACCAGAAGTTACATCAGAAGTTATAAAATTAAATATTAGAAAAAATGAGATTGTAAATGTTACAGATAAAGAATTAATGTTTAAAATTATAAAAAATGCATTTATGCAAAGAAGAAAAACATTACTAAATTCATTAGCTAATGCAAAAATATTTAAGTCAAAAGAAGAAGGCAAAGAAATTTTAGAAAAACTAGGATTAGATGAAAACATTAGAGCAGAAAAACTTTCTTTAAAGGAATTTGCTGAAATGACTAATTTACTTATATTAAAATAGGTAAACTTTTATAAAAATAAAAGATAAAGCTAAAAATGTTGAAAATGTATAAAATTTAACAAAGAAAAAGTTAAATTGATAAAAATAAAATAGCTTTATGTATATACAGCAAATATGTATTTTAAAATAGAATTATAAAATATATAAATAATTAAATAAAATTTATAAAAAAGAATACTTGCAAAGTATTCTTTTTTGGTATAGAATAAAAAGTGCCTAATAATGGTAAAATAAAAGTATAAAACTTTTAAATATAAAGGAGGAATTTTTATGTCAGTAAAAATAGGAATTAACGGATTTGGAAGAATTGGAAACCTTTCATTCCAAGCAGCATTAGCTAAGGAAGGAGTAGAAGTAGTAGCGATAAACGACCCATTCATCACAGCAGATTATATGGCATATATGACTAAATATGATACTGTTCATGGAAGATTTAATGGAACAGTAGAAGAAAAAGATGGAAACCTTATAGTAAATGGAAAAGAAATAAAAGTATATAACGAAATGGATCCACACAATATTCCTTGGGGAGAAATTGGTGTTGAATATGTATTAGAATGTTCAGGAGTATTTACAACAATGGAAAAGGCACAAGCTCACATTGATGCAGGTGCAAAACAAGTTATAATCAGTGCACCATCAAAAGATGCTCCAATGTTCGTTATGGGAGTAAACAACAAAGAATACAAACCAGAAATGAATATAGTATCAAATGCATCTTGTACAACAAACTGTCTAGCACCACTAGCAAAAGTTATAAACGATAAATTTGGAATAAAAGAAGGATTAATGACAACAGTTCACGCAACAACAGCAACACAAAAAACAGTTGATGGAGCTTCTAAAAAAGATTGGAGAGGTGGAAGAGCAGCAGCAGCTAATATAATTCCATCATCAACAGGAGCAGCAAAAGCAGTTGGAAAAGTTATACCAGAATTAAACGGAAAATTAACAGGTATGTCTTTCAGAGTACCAACAGTTGATGTTTCAGTTGTTGACTTAACATGTAACTTAGCAAAACCAACAACATATGAAGAAATATGTAAAGCTATGAAAGAAGCATCAGAAAATGAAATGAAAGGAATTATTGAATATACAGATGAACCAGTAGTTTCTTCAGACTTTGTTTCTGACCCACATACATCAATATTTGACGCAACAGCAGGAATTATGCTAACAGATACATTTGTAAAATTAGTATCTTGGTATGATAACGAATGGGGATATTCAAATAAATTAGTAGACTTAGCTTGTTATATAGCTAGTGTAAAATAATGATTTGGTGATTTTGGGGTCGGAGACAAAAATCACCAATAGTTGAGAGTGTATTTGTATTTTGAAACCAAAATTAATAATATCGAATAATTAGTTTTATTGCTATATACAATAAAGGCTAAGCAATAAAATAATGTAATAAAAAAGAACACAAATCTCTTGAAATGTGTTCTTTTTTATTATAAAATAGCAAAAGAATAATAAAAAGGCAAAAAATGTATAAAATAAGATTAACTAAAAATTATTTTTTGTTACAAGGTTCAAATCAAATATATTATTAAGAAAAATAGTATTAAAAAAATTAATATTGTAAATTTAAAAATATTAGTTATTTGATACCATTAATATATATTTTGATTATTAAAGGGAGGAATTTTTAATGAACAAAAAAACAGTAAAAGATATTGATTTAAAAGGAAAAAAAGTATTTGTAAGATGTGACTTTAATGTGCCAATGGACGAAAATGGAAATATTACAGATAACACAAGAATAGTTGCAGCATTACCAACAATAAAATATTTATTAGAACAAAATTGTAAATTAATATTAGCATCACATTTAGGAAGACCAAAGGGAGAATTCAAACCAGAATATTCATTAGCACCAGTTGCAAAAGAATTATCTAAATTATTAGGAAAAGATGTAATAATGGCAAATGATGTAGTAGGAGAAGATGCTACATGTAAAGCTAACAACTTAAAAGAAGGAGAAATTTTATTACTTGAAAATGTAAGATTTCATAAAGAAGAAACAGAAAATGATCCAGAATTTTCTAAAAAATTAGCATCAATGGCAGAAATATTTGTAAATGATGCTTTTGGTACAGCTCATAGAGCACATAGTTCAACAACAGGAATAGCAAGTTATTTACCAGCTGTTTCAGGATTTCTAATTGAAAAAGAATTGAAATTCCTAGGAAATGCAGTTAATAATCCAGAAAGACCATTTGTTGCAATTTTAGGAGGAGCAAAGGTTTCAGATAAAATAGGAGTAATAGATAGTTTACTTGAAAAAGTAGATACTTTAATGATAGGTGGAGGAATGGCATATACATTCTTCAAAGCACAAGGTTATGAGGTAGGAAATTCAATATGTGAAATGGACAAACTAGACTTAGCAAAATCAGCAATGGAAAAAGCAAAACAAAAAGGTGTAAAATTAATGTTACCAGTAGACACAAAAATAGGAAAAGAATTCAAAGCAGATACAGAAAGTAAAACAGTAAAATATACAGAAATACCAGCAGATTGGGAAGGATTTGATATTGGAGCAGAAACAATAAAAATGTTTAGTGATGAATTGAAAAATGCTAAAACAGTTATATGGAATGGACCATTAGGATTATTTGAATTTGACCAATTTGCAATAGGAACAAATGAAATAGCAAAAGTTTTATCACAAATAGATGCAACAACAATAATAGGTGGAGGAGATTCAGCAGCAGCAGTAAAAAAAGCAGGGCTAGAAGATAAAATGACTCATATTTCTACTGGTGGAGGAGCATCATTAGAATTTTTAGAAGGAAAAAAATTACCAGGAATCGAAGCTTTAATGGATAAATAAAGAATAGTATAAATAAAAAATAGAAGATTATATGTTTTTAAATGTATAATCTTCTATTTTTAAATTATATAACAAGTAAATATAACCTTTGTGAAGGCTTGTGATAGCGTTTATAGTGTGACTGTACAACTTTTTAATTGCCTAAAAAAATCACTTTATAACTTGATACTATGTTTTATGTGGCAGTTGAATTACTATTGTAATTTTTATAAAACTATTTATATAAATTTACCATTTTATTAATCTAGTTAATAGAAATATAGCGGGTTATCAAATTAATATAAGAAATAATTTATAAAATAATAAAATAGAGTAATTATAAATTTTGAGTTGTAGTATATAAAAAAATAATGGAATGAGGATTTTATATGAAAATACTTGAAATATACTAACTTTTGATATAAAATAAAAATGCTGATTAAATATAACTATATTGTGAGCAAATACAAAATTTATGCAATAGATTATGATTGTAATAAAAGGATGTAAAAAATGAATGATTATAAAAAAAGCTTAAAAGTAAATGATAAAAAAGAAAATAAAGAAATTAAAAGAAATTTCTATAAAATATACGAAAAAGGAAATAATGATAAAAAAATATATAAGGGGAGTACGACTGCAAATTTAGAATTATCTCAAAATTTATATTTAAATGGAGTATCATGTTTTGTAATAGATGAGAAAAATAGAATTTTAATTGAAAAAAGAGCAAATACAAAATTAACAGCGAATGAAATAGACTTATGCTCAGGGCATACAGATAATAACGAAACACCAACCCAAGCAATGATTAGGGAATATGTAGAAGAGTTACATTCAGGAACAGAAAAAGAAAAACAAATAGCAAGAGAAGAAGCAATAAATGGTTTGAAAAAGTTAGATGAGTTAGATTTAATATTTCAAAATAAAGGAAAAGAAAGAAATTTTTTCATACAGTTTTATATGCTAAAAACAAAAATGAAACAATTCACACCACAAGTAGAAGAAGTACAAAATATAGCATGGGTTCCTTATAAAGAATGTTTTGAACTAATAAGACAAGGAAAAACAAAATTTCCATATGATAAAAGATATGAAAAAATGTTTATGAAAATAGAAAAACAAATAGAAGAAAAAAATATAGAAAATAATAAAGATTTTAATATAAGATAGAGAGGTTTTTATGATAATAACATTATCAGGAGTAACAGGAGTAGGAAAATCATATTTAAAAAAAGAAATTGAAGATAAATTAAAAATAAAAGCACAAACAATAGTAACAACTAGAAAAAAAAGAGAAGGAGAACAAGATGGAGTTGATAAAAAGTTTGTGACAGAAGAAGAATTTGAAGAGCTTAAAAGAAAGAAAGATATAGTAGTAACTTTTGAATTTTTAGGAAATAAATATGGATATCCAAAAGCAGAAATGGAATCAAAAGAAAATAGTGTTGTTGAATTACATTATTCTATAATATATCAGTTAAAAAAAGAAATAAAAAATACATTTTCAATATACATGATTCCAGAAAATATAGAAATAGCAAAGCAAAAATTAAAAGAAAGAAATTTACCTAAAAAAGTAGAAAAATTAAGACTAGAAGAAATTGAAGAGCATTTTGAAAAATTTCAAAATGATGAAAATTTAAGAAATCAATTTGATTATATTTTTTATAATGATTATACAGAAAAATCAATACAAAAGGTAATAGAACTGTTAAAAGATATCTGTATAAAGAATAATAATGAAATAAAAATATAATTAATAGTATAAAATATAAAGGGAGGAATTTTTATGAGAAGAAAAGTTATTGCAGGAAATTGGAAGATGAATATGCTTCCTAACGAGGCTATTGAATATATAGAAAAATTATCAAAATTAGTAAAAGATACTGAAAATGAGGTTATATTATGTGTGCCATACACAGATTTATTTTATGCTTTATTAACAGCACAAAATACAAACATAAAAATAGGAGCTCAAAATATGCACTTTGAAGAAAGTGGAGCATATACAGGAGAAATATCAGCAAAAATGTTAAAATCAATAAATGTAGAATATGTAATTATTGGACATTCAGAAAGAAGACAATATTTTAATGAAACTGATGAAAGCGTAAATAAAAAAGTAAAAATGGCTTTAAAAAATGGATTAAAACCAATAATTTGTGTTGGAGAAACATTAGAACAAAGAGAGGCTAATAAAACAGCAGAAATCATAACAAAACAAACTGAATTAGCATTAGAAGGTTTAGGAGAAAATGAACTTAAAGAAATAATAATAGCTTATGAACCAATATGGGCAATAGGAACAGGAAAAACTGCAACAAGTGAAGATGCTAATAATTCTATAAAAGAAATAAGAAACAAAATTGCCACAATATATGGACAAAATGTTGCTGATGGGGTTATAATACAATATGGTGGAAGTGTAAAATCTAAAAACGCAAAAGAATTATTTACAATGTCAGATATTGATGGAGGATTAGTAGGTGGAGCAAGTCTTGACCCAGAAGAATTTTCAAAAATAGTTGAATATGATAAATAATAAATAAGTAAGTCACGAAAGAAAAAATATATATTAAAATAATGAGATAGCATTAAATAAGAATTTCATATATAATTATGAAAGAAATTTGCAAAAAAAGAAGGATGGTATAAAATGAAAGATGATAAATTAACAATGTTAATGATATTAGATGGATTTGGAGACAATAAAAACAAAGACGGGAATGCAATAAAACTTGCAAAAACTCCAAATATAGACAGAATAATGAAGAGTTATCCAAACACAGATATATATACTAGTGGGTTACAAGTTGGATTACCAGAAGGACAAATGGGGAATTCAGAAGTAGGACATACAAATATTGGAGCAGGAAGAATAGTATATCAAGAATTAACAAGAATTACAAAATCAATAGAAGATGGAGACTTTTTTCAAAATCGTGAATTTATGGCAGCAATTGAAAATTGTAAAAAGAATAATTCAAAATTGCATATTTTAGGATTAGTTTCAGATGGAGGAGTTCATAGTCATATAAGACATTTATATGGTTTACTTGAAATGGCAAAAAGAAGAGATTTTGAAGATGTATATGTTCATTGTTTCTTAGATGGTAGAGATACACCACCAGCTTCAGCTGAAAACTATATAATAAAATTAGAAGAAAAAATGAAAGAAAAAAATATTGGAAAAATAGCAAGTATTTCAGGTAGATTTTATGCAATGGATAGAGATAAAAGATGGGAAAGAGTACAAAAATGCTATAATGCACTTGTAAATGGAGAAGGAAATAAATCAGGAAGTGTAGTAAAAGCAATAGAAGATTCTTATCAAAAAGAAGTATTTGACGAATTTGTAGAGCCAACTGTAATTTGTAACGGAAATGAGCCAATAGCAAAAATAGAGGAAAACGATTCAGTTATATTCTTTAATTTTAGACCAGATAGAGCGAGAGAAATTACCAGAGCTTTAATAGATCCAGAATTTGATGGATTTGAAACAAAGAAAAATATGAATTTATATTATGTATGTTTCACAAATTATGATGAAACAATGCCAAATGTTCATATTGCTTTTGAAAAAGAGCCATTACACAATACATTTGGAGAATATATAAGTAAATTAGGATACACACAATTGCGTATTGCAGAAACTGAAAAATATGCACATGTAACATTTTTCTTTAATGGTGGAGAAGAAAAACAATATGAAGGTGAAGATAGAATATTAGTTCCATCACCAAAAGTTGAAACATATGATATGAAACCAGAAATGAGTGCATATGAAGTAACAGAAAAAGTATTAGAAGCAATAAAATCTGATAAATATGATAGTATAATATTAAATTATGCAAATACAGATATGGTTGGACATACAGGAAGCTTAGAAGCTGCTATAAAAGCTGTTGAAGCAGTAGATGAATGTGTAGGAAAAGTTGTAAAATTAGTAGAAGAAAAGAAAGGAAACCTATTAATAACAGCAGACCATGGAAATGCAGAGCAAATGATAGATTATAGTACAGGAGAACCACACACAGCACATACAACTAATCCAGTACCATTAGTATTAGTAACACAAGACAAAAACTTAAAACTAAAAGAAAATGGTAAATTAGCAGATTTGGCACCAACAATGCTTGATTTAATGAAGCTTGAAAAACCAGAAGAAATGACGGGAGAAAGTTTATTAGATAAGGAATAAGGGGATATGTTAAATCATACAAAAAAGATAAAGGAAATATATGAAGATATACAAAAAAAATTATTTTATATGATTCCAGAAAAATGGGAAAGTTTGTATTTATATAGTTCTGTAATTGATTTAGGTAACAATGAAAAAACAGGAGAATTATTTTTCTATTATATTCCTAAGGGAATATTTAGAAAAAATCCTGTTAATGTATATGAAATTCCTACTAAATTTAATATTGAAGAAAATCAGTATTTACAATTAGTTGAAATTTTATATAACGAAATAAAAATGTTACGAGAAGAATTTAGAAAATCAGAAACAGGCAAGTTATGGACTAACCTTACTATATCAATTCAAGACATGAGATTCAAAGCAGAATATAGATATGATGATTTATTAAATGATATATTTGATAGTTATGAAAGACATGTCATTTGGAGATATAAATATCTTGGTATTGGAGTAGAACAAGTAGGAAAAAAAGAAAAAGATATTTTAGAAAAATATTTTTCAATGCCAAAACAATTAGAAAAAAAAGAAGAATATAGTATGGGAGTATATATTGAACAAGACATAAAAAATATAATAGAATATAATACAGAAACCGACCAAAATACTAACGAATATGAATATAATTTTGAACAAGATGAAGAAGAATATGAAGAAAGAAAATATAATCAATTTAGAAGTACAAAGATTGAGAATACATGGGATAATCGAAAAAAGAAAAAAAACAAAAAGCCTTTGCAAATTGATAACTTTGGAGAATTCAATGTAACTCCATTTGGAATTCCTGATAATTCAGAAAAAAGTATGGAAATAAATTCTAAATTGAAAAACGAAAAAACAAGGAAAAAAAGAAATCAAATTTTATTTTCAGATGATGAATTTGATATATAAATAGTTTATAATTTTAGGTTAAACCTAATAAAATAGATACCATAAAACTAATAATTGAAAGGAGCAATTAAAATGATTTATTCAAAAGAATTAGAAGAAATGTGCGTAGTTGCAAAAGGAGTAGACCATGGACCAGCACCAATTCCAGAAGAGGGAAAATGGGTTAAAGCTAAAGAAATAAAAGACATTTCAGGTTTAACACATGGTATTGGTTGGTGTGCACCACAACAAGGAGCATGTAAATTAACATTAAATGTAAAAGATGGTGTAATTCAAGAAGCTCTAATAGAAACAATAGGATGTTCAGGAATGACACATTCAGCTGCTATGGCAGGAGAAATATTAACAGGAAAAACATTATTAGAAGCATTAAATACAGACTTAGTATGTGATGCTATTAATACAGCAATGAGAGAATTATTCTTACAAATAGTATATGGAAGAACACAAACTGCTTTCTCAGAAGGAGGACTTCCAGTAGGTGCAGGACTTGAAGACTTAGGAAAAGGACATACATCACAAGTAGGAACAATTTATTCAAGTACATTAAAAGGACCAAGATACTTACAACTAACAGAAGGTTACATAGTAGAATTAGGATTAGATAAAGATGATCAAATAATCGGATATAAATATGTTCATATGGGAAAAATGATGGAAAACATCAAAAAAGGAATTGACCCAATGGAAGCAATAGAAAAAGCTTCAGGAACATATGGAAGATTTGACGAAGCTGTTAAGAAAATAGATCCAAGAAAAGAATAATATAAAATTAGAATTATATTAATGGAAAGAATATAAAAAATATTCCATATATTAAAAGCAAAATTAGATTAATTTGGAAGATATAATAAAGGAGGAAGATTTATAATGGCAGTAACATTTGAAAGTTATGAAAGAAGAATAGACCAAATCAAACCAGTAATGGAAAAATACGGAATAAAAGACTTTGAAGATGCATTAAAAATATGTACAGATAAAGGTTTTAATCCATATGAAATAGTAAAAGGAGTTCAACCAATATGCTTTGAAAATGCAGCTTGGGCATACACATTAGGAGCAGCTATTGCTATAAAAAAAGGATGCACAAAAGCAGCAGATGCAGCAAAAGCAATAGGAGAAGGATTACAAGCTTTTTGTATACCAGGTTCAGTTGCAGATGATAGAAAAGTTGGATTAGGACATGGAAATTTAGCATCTATGCTACTTTCAGAAGAAACAAAATGTTTTGCTTTCTTAGCAGGACATGAAAGTTTTGCAGCAGCAGAAGGAGCTATTGGTATAGCAAAATCAGCAAATAAAGTAAGAAAAGAACCATTAAGAGTTATATTAAATGGTCTTGGAAAAGATGCTGCACAAGTAATTTCAAGAATAAATGGATTTACATATGTAAAAACAGAATTTGATTTCTTTACAGGAAAAGTAAATGTAATAGAAGAAATACCATATTCAGATGGAGAAAGAGCAAAAGTAAAATGTTATGGTGCAAATGATGTTAGAGAAGGTGTAGCTATAATGTGGATGGAAGATGTTGATGTATCTATTACAGGAAACTCAACAAACCCAACAAGATTCCAACATCCAGTTGCAGGAACATACAAAAAAGAAAGAATAGAAGCAGGTAAAAAATATTTCTCAGTTGCTTCAGGTGGAGGAACAGGAAGAACATTACATCCAGACAATATGGCAGCTGGACCAGCTTCATATGGTATGACAGATACAATGGGAAGAATGCACTCAGATGCACAATTCGCAGGTAGTTCATCAGTACCAGCCCATGTTGAAATGATGGGATTAATTGGAATGGGAAATAACCCAATGGTTGGAGCATCAGTTGCAGTTGCAGTTGCAATTGAAGAAGCTATGAAAAATTAGTATATAGACCTTAAAAACTTTATTTATATTTTTATATAAATAAAGTTTTTTATATAGAAAAAACATATAGAAATTATTAAGATTTAAACAAGCGATAAACAAAGAGATATATAATGAAAAAAATTTAATAAAAATAGCAAAAAAGATTAAAATGTGGTATAATACATAATAAAAAATATAATGGAGGTATTCACATGAAGAGAATTATAATTAATCGGTCTAATGAATACAATGAATATATCTTTAAAATATCAGGATATATTCCAAAAGAACTTGAAGAAGATTTACAAGAAATGCTAGAATGGTTTGTTGAAGTAAAAAATCCATCGATTGAAGAAATTAAGGAAGAAATTGAAGAATTTACGAAATATCACAAAAATCGTAATGGAATAGTTATTAAATCTACAATAAATGTAGAAAATAACGAAAACGAAGGCAAAACAGGTAATGTTATTGAAATTAACTGGCACCTAAGAAGAAAGCTTAATAGGTATTTTGAAGAATCTTTTTTGAGATAGTACAAAAAAGTAGGTTGAATGTTCTTGTTCAACCTACTTTTATAACAAAATTATCTTTTACTTTGACTAGATATAGTTTGGAGTAGAAAATAATCAAAAGTAACATAAAAACACAACAATACTATATTTTTTGTAAATAAAAAAATTTAGTTATATATTTTTAAATATAATACATACTAATATATAATTAGAGGAGTATTTATGAAAAAAAAGTATATAACATCAATTTTAATATCTTTAATAATATTTTTTCTGATTTCAGTATTTATATTATCTTTTTTGGCACATATTCAAAATTTAATAAACATAAATACTTTAAAAAATTTATCAGAAATAACAAAGCAAGATGCAGAAAAAATAGAGAATAAAATTCAAGAGCATATGCGTATCTTAGGAACAATTTTAAATGAAATAGAAGAAAAAAAGCCAACAACTGAGCAAGAAATTTTTAATATATATAATAGGAATTTAGGAAAAGATGAATTTTCTAGAATAGCAATTTTGTATAAAGATGGGAGAACTTTAACAAGTGATGGAATAATAGTAGACTGGTCAGAAGATATAGATTATTTTTTTGAAAGTGATAAAATAAAAATTTCAAAACAAACACATAGCAAAGTTAATAATAATGAAATAAATATGTATTCAAAAAAGACGGTATTTAACAATGAAAAAGTTGTAATTATATTAGTAATAGAAACAGAAAAATATGAAGAAATGTTTACACAAAAAATATATAACGGGAGTGGATTGGAATATATAATAACAGATATAGGAGATATTGTTGCCAATTCAGGTAGAAAAGATAAAGAGGTTAATATTTTTGAAGAAATTAAACAAATTAATGGTAAAGAAATAGATAAAGTAGAAAACATTAAAGAAACTTTATCTAATAATACAGTAGGTAAAATGATTTATTCAATTAATGGACATGATTATTATCTAACTTTTGAAAAGTTAGACATAGAAAATTGGATATTAGTTGTAATAACACCAGCTAGTATGATTGCAGAAGAATTAAATAATTTATTAAAGATAGTTTTAGTAGTTTTAACGATTATTTCAGTAATTATATTTATAATTATTTTATATGTTTTAATTTCAAATGTTAAGAAAAAAGAAGATTTATATAAATTAGCATATATTGATAAAATAACAGGATTAGGAAATTATAACTATTATAAGAAAAAAATTACAGAAAACCTAGAAAAAAATACTAAAAAGACGATTATTATTTTGGATATTAATAATTTTAAATCATTTAATAAGAAATATGGATATATTATTGGAAATAAGATATTAAAAGCATTAGGAAAAGGAATAAAAGAAAATGTTAGAAAAGAAGATGTAGTTTGCAGAATAGCAAATGATAACTTTGGAATTTTTATTCTAAATGAAATTAATATAGAAAAATTTGCCAAAAGGCTTAATGAAAATTTATCTAAGATTTATGTAGATGATACTTATTATAATGTAAAACTAACAATAGGAATACATGTAGGAAATGAAAAGAAAGTTGAAGAATTAATAGATAAAGCAATAATAGCACATGATAAAGTAAAAGGGATATACAATAAAGAATATTGTTTATTCAATAGTAAACTAGAAGAAGAATTATTTGAAGAAAATGAAATAGAAAATTCTATGGAAGAAGCAATAGAAAAAGAAGAATTTGAGATACTATATCAACCAAAAGTTTCAGTAAAGAGTGAATTAGTAGAAGGAGCAGAAGCTTTAGTCAGATGGAATAAAAATGGTCAATATATTTCTCCACGGAAAATTCATACCAGTTTTTGAAAGAAATAATTTTATAATAAAATTAGATGAATATATTTTTGAAAAAGTATGTAAAGATATTAAAAAACTAAAAACTCAAATGCAAAATATGCCGATAATTTCAATAAATATTTCAAAAGAGACCCTAATAGAAACTAACTTTTTAGAAAAATATTTAAAAATTTTAAATAAATATAAAATTAGTGCAAGTGAAATAGAACTAGAAATTACAGAAGGTGTAGCAATAAATAATGAATTATATATAAAAGAAATTTTAGAAAAGGTAAAAAACAATGGCTTTAAAATAGCAATAGATGATTTCGGAACAGGATATTCCTCTTTGAATATGTTGCAAATTATGCCAATTGATATTATAAAAATAGATAAGTCATTTATAGATAAAATAGATAAATTTAATAACGACAAAAATCTTATTGAAATAATAATGATGATAGCCCAAAAGATGAATTTAAAAACAGTCGCAGAGGGAGTAGAAGATATAAAACAAGTAGAATATCTAAAAAGAGTTAAATGTGACTTAATTCAAGGCTATTATTACTCTAAACCAATAAATTTAGAACAATTTATTGAATATATAAATAAAATGAATAAAAAGAATAATAGATAAAAAATATTTCATGAGCCAAGTTAAGCATATATTTTTATAATTACAATAGTTAAAATATACTAAAAAATATAGAAAAAGAAATTGAATATGAATAAAAAATAAAAATTAAAAAGGAATTAAATATGGAAATAGAAAAAATTAAAAAATCAAAAACAAAAGAAATAGGAAAGAAAATAGAATATTTTGAACAAATAGATTCAACTCATAAATATGCTAAAAATATAGCGTCAAAAAATGAAGAAAATGGAAAAATAATAATAGCAGATATGCAAACAGCAGGAATAGGAACAAAAGGAAGAGTATGGCATACAGGAAAAGCAAAAAATATAGCGATGAGTATAATTTTAAAACCTCAAACAACTATCAAACAACTTGAAGGTTTAACAATAAAAATTGCAAATTGCATGAAAAAATCTATATATGATTTATATAGCATAGATTTAAAAATAAAAGAGCCAAATGATTTAATGTTAAATAATAAAAAGATATGTGGAATTTTAACAGAAATAAGTACAATGGGAGAAAAAATAAATTATCTAATTATAAGCATAGGTTTCAATGTAAATGAAGACAATTTTTCAACTGAAATAAAAGATATTGCAACATCTTTGAAGAATGAATTTAAAAGAGATTTTAAAAGAGAAGAAATAATAATAAAATTTTTAGAAAATTTAGAAAAAGAGTTAGAATTTTAAACAGAAATAGTTAAAAATCATATAACCCCAAATTATTAGAGAAGAAATCTAATAATTTGGGGTTATTTAGTACTAAAATTAAGAGAAAGATTATTTTTTAGGATAATTTCATCTTATTATTTTAATTAGAGAAAAGTTAAAATTTATATAATTAAAAGTTCTAAATTTAAGTTTTAAAAATATAAATTTAATATAAGAAAAAATAGGATAAAGAAAAATCATATTAGTTAAAGTAAGTATTAAATTACTAAATCAAAAGATATAAAATCTTGCCTATTAAATAGGAGTAAAAAAGGTTTATAGGAGTACCACAAAACCTAAATATATTTTGGAGGAAAACAATGGATAAGATACAAAATGTTCAAAATAATGTTTTCATTAATATAATAAAAGGTATTGTAATATCATTCATTATTACAATGATATTATTAATAATATTATCAGCTATATTAACATATACAGATACATCTGAAAGCATAATGTCACCAGCGATAATTGCTATAACAACAATAAGCATACTGATAGGAAGTTCAATTGTTAATATAAAAATAAAGAAAAATGGAATAGTAAATGGAGCAATAATAGGGGGAACCTACATATTTATGCTATACATAATTTCTAGTATAGTAAATCAACAATTTTCTTTAAATATTAATTCAATAATAATGATTGTATTAGGTATAGTATTTGGAATTTTAGGTGGGATAATAGGTGTAAATAAGAAATAAATATTTTAATATAAACAATAAACATATAAGTAGTATAAAAGCATTAATTAAAGGATTGAAAAAGTATAAGATAATACAAAATAAGATAATAAAAAATATATTGATTAGAGTTAACAATAAAAATATATAAATTAATCTATATTATTAGTTCCAATATCTCTATTCCAATAAGAAATAAGCCTTTGCTTTTCAGATTTTGGAACTAAAACCATTCTAAAAGCTGAAAAGGGTTTATCATAGCTATATGTACATTCGCTACCATCTGATTTAGGAGATAGCCAACCAATTTTAGGAATATAAATTTGATAAACTATCGAATAATCATCATAACTGGTTAATGAAAAATTAACACTAGAAAGTCCAAAAAGATATTGCTTTGCTATATTTTCAGGAATTGGCTTTTTCACATTTTGAGCCACATTACCAGATTCATTTTGACCAATTCCTCCTAATTCTAAACATAAAGTTCCAAAAAAGTAAATTAATTGTTTATTAGAATTCATATCACACCATAAATTATTCCCAGGGATATACCCATAAGTATAAGGCGTTTCTGAAAAAGAACAGTTAGCTTTTGAACCTTCACCCCAATAGTTATAATCAAAAACTCTAGATTTTAGAAATGAATTATCAATATTGCCTTCTGTTGCAACCATAAGAGCTTCAGTTTTCTTTATAGATTTATCTATAATAGCTTGTTTACCTGAAATTTTGCCACCCACTTTAAAACTAGTGTCAGGATAAGAATTATAGTTACAATATTTTATTAAAATGTTAGATGCTTTTTCTATTGATATAAAAATTTCAGAAGAATTTTCAGCATAATCAGTTATATTTAAAGGATAATATATTGGAGATGTGAAGATTTTATTTAAACTATTTGAAGAATTATTTAAATTCCAACCAGATAAAGGTCTAAGATTTTCATTAGAATTAATTATAGCATTAGATTTTTTGTCTTGAATAAGATTTTCAGAAAATGTAAATTCAGGAGCAATATTATCAATGATAATTCCAGTATCAAATGTTTTTTCTGAATTGAATTGATTAGAGGAATCTATTAAAATGCTTTTAGGAAAAAATAGACTTAGTTTACCATTACCCTCAACATTTGTAATAGTAATTTTATATGTTTTATCAATATGATTATCAGAAAGTAATTGCAAATCTAAAATTTTAGGATAAATAAGCTGATTATCGATTTTAAATTTAACAGTTTGTTTATTTATATTATTAATAAGTAAATTTTTTTCAGTGATTTTAAAAATAAATGATAATGTATGAGTTTTATTTGCATATTTTTCATAACCTTTATTATTATTTGTGCTATTAATAAATTGTATGTCAGGACTAAGGACATCTATATTAATATTTGCTACAACAGTAGTATTCTCGAATATATACTTAGCAAAAGAAATATTTGACATAAAAGGTAAGAAAAATAGAAAGAAAAGTGTTGTTACAAAAAAATAAAATTTTTTCAAAAAATACCTCCTAGTATAATAATGCTAAGTCGGAAATGACTCTACATTATTTTATTTTTTTCTCAAAATTAAATTTGAATTAAAATATAAAAATAAAGAATATGAAATATAAATTTATTATAATTACAAAAACTGTGAATGTCAAGAATTATTTTTTGTCGAATTTTGCGATGAAAAATGGAGAAAATAGCCAAAAAAACATTGACAAATACAAAATATGGAATTAAAATGTAATTAATTTCAAATTTCTTAATAATTCAAAATTTTTAAAGTCAATTTAACTTAAATCAAAATTTTTAATCAAATTAATCAGATTAAAGAAAAACAAAAAATTAATATAAAGGAGGAATGAATATTTGAGTAAAAAGAAAAAAGCAATCATTATAGTTTCAGTTTTACTTGCAATATTATTATCATTCATAGGAGAAAAAACATTTTCTAAATACTTAACACAAGTTAAAGGTGAAGGAGTTGCCGAAATAGCTAGTTGGGATTTTAAAGTTAATGGAAAAACAGATGAAGTTCAAACTATAAATTTATCATCAACATTTGACAATGAAACTTTAATAGGAAATAAAATAGCGCCTGGAACAAAGGGAAGCTTTAATATAAATTTAGATGCAACAGGTTCTGAGGTAGGAATAAACTATAAAATTACATTTGATAGTGAAACACAAAAACCAACAAATTTAAAATTCAAATATAATGATATAAGCTATAATTCTATTAAAGAATTAGAAAGTGCATTAACTGGAACAATCAATGCAAATGATTCTGAAAAAACAAAAACATTTACAATAAATTGGGAATGGCCTTTTGAAACAGGTTCTAACACAAGTGAAATTAATAAAAATGACAAAATAGATACACAAGAAGCACAAACAATTTCAAATTATACATTTAATGTAAATGTACAAGGTGTACAAGTTTCACCTAAATAATAAGAAAATAAGAAATAAGGAATATGAATAAAAAAAATATATATAACATAGTTTTAATAATATCAATAATTTCAATCATAAGTTTAATTTATATAAAATTTTTTTCTAAAAATATTAATATCAAGCCATTCGGCATAGAAATTTTAAAGGTAGAGTCAGATAGTATGAAACCAGAATTTAGTAAAGGAGATATCATAATAATTCAAGAAAAAAAGGAATATGAGGTAAATGATATTATTACATTTCAATTGACCGATAGTGAAAAAATAACTCATAGAATTATTGAGAAAAATGAAAATACATATTATACAAAAGGAGACAACAATAATGCAAAAGATGAAGCTGGAATACAAAAAGATAATATTCTAGGAAAAGTAATATATATTTTCAATTAAAAGGAGGATGAGTTACAAGATTGTTTTCAAATGAATAAAAAAATTAAAGATAAAATAAAAAATATAAAAAGAGAAAAAATTGGGGGAAATATTCTAAAAAATATTTCTCAAAAAAATACAGCTAAGATGAATAAAGTTGAAATTACTAAGGTTGAAACCAATAAAGCCAATACAATATTTTCTAAAAAGTCAATTAATAAGAAATACATATTTTTATTTCTATTATTTATAATCTTAATTATATTTTTATTTTCAAAAAATAGTTTAGGAAAACAAATGTCTAACACAAAAATAAATACAAACTCAGAAATAGCTAAACCTATATTAATAGTTGAAAATAATCCGGCGATAGATATAACAAACAAAAATAATAAAGGATATTATGATTTTAAAATAAAAAATTATAATGAATTAGGAGAAATTAATGAAATTGAATTAAGATATAATATAGAAATATTAAATGAAGAAAATAAAGCAATTAAATTTAAACTATATAAAGGAGAAGAGGAGTTACTATTAGAAAAAAATAAAACAAAAGATATGGTTATTAAGAAAAATGAAAAGCAAGAAGAAAATTATAAATTAGAGATTACATATGATAAAAATTTAATAAACTCATTAGAAGATATAATCCAAAATGTACAAATAAAAGTACACTCTGAACAACTAAAATCTTAATGGAGGCACTAATGAAAAACAAGAAAAATAAAAAAATAATAAGTTTAATAATTGTAATTTTAATAGTAATAATTTTGGTATTTTGTATTCTACAAAAAAGTAATTTATTTCAAGATAATTTAATATTTTTTAAAATTTTGAATTCAGATAATAGTAATAAAAATTTACAAAATGACCCTATATTTTATAATAATATAACTGAATATAAAGAAGCAAATAATCCATTATTCTTCTATGTGACATATAATAAAACAAAGTTTAAAAGTATAAACTTAATGGATACAATAGATAAAAAAACATTAGTAAAAGAAAAAATAGCACCAGGTACAAAAGGTCATTTTGAGATAATTTTAATCAGTAACAGAGATATAAATTATAAAGTTATTTTTGAAAATCTAAATGAAAAGCCCCAAAATTTAGTATTTTCAATTAAAGGAAGTGATAAAGAATATTATAATCTAAATGAATTACAGAAAGATTTAATAGGAAATTTAGAAAAAAATAGAGTAAAAAGAATAGATGTGAATTGGAGATGGATATATGAAAATAATTTAGCAAATAATTTACAAGATACAAAAGACGGAATAAATTTAGATAAGTATAAATTTAATATATATACAGTTTCATATTAAAAAATTAGATTTAAAGAATAAAATTAAAGAGTTAATATAAAAGATAAAAGCAAGATGAAATGTTGAAAAGCATTTTATCTTGTTTTTTTAAACAAGTTATTATTTATACACTATGTATATAATAAAATTCAAGTAATAATATAAAAAATTATAAAACTATTTAATTTATATAAAAAATATGCTAATATAAATAAAACTAAAAGGAGGCAAATAATGAATAGAATAAGAGTAGCAGGAATAGTACCATTAAAAAATGGATTTGCATTTATGCATAGAAAAGATGTTATAAAAAGAAAAGATTTTCAAGATTATTACACTTTTCCAGGTGGAGGACTAGAAGAAGGAGAAACATTAGAAGAGGGAACAATTAGAGAAATAAAAGAAGAATTTGGAATAAATGTAAAAGTAGTAAAAAAACTATATGAAACAAAGTCAGAAAAATTCAATCAAGAAGAATATTTTTTTCTTTGTGAGTATATAGATGGAGAATTTGGAACAGGAGATGGACCGGAATATAACAATGACCCTAAATACATCGATAGTGGAAAATATATACCTGAAATAATTAATAGAGAAGATGTAGAGAAAATATTATTACTACCAACAGAAATAAAAGAAAAATTTGTTGAAGATATAAAGAAAAATAATATTTAAAAAATAAAAACTTATGTTTGACATTTATTTGTTTGTATGGTATTATATAGTAAAATATGAGAATGGAGTGAATAAAATGCCAAAAAAGAAACCTGAATTGAATAGAAGAGAAAAATCAATATTAAATTTTATTGAAAAACAAATAATGACACAAGGTTATCCACCATCAGTAAGAGAAATTGGAAAAGCAGTTGGATTAAGCTCAACTGCAACAGTACATGGATATTTAGCAAAATTAGAGGAAAAAGGATACATAAAGAAAAAAGATAAAAAAGGAAGAACTTTAAGATTATTAAAAGGTTCATCAGGAGAAGAAAAAGTAATGTCTAGTAAAGACTTCTACACACAAAAAGAGTTGGTAGAAGTTCCAATTATAGGAAGGATAACAGCAGGAGAACCAATTTTGGCAGTAGAAAATGTAACAGATACATTTCCAATTCCAATAGATTTTGTTGGGAATTCAGAAAGCTTTATGCTAACTGTTAGAGGAGAGAGCATGATAGAAGCTGGAATTTTAGATGGTGATTATATTTTGGTAAAAAAACAAAATTCAGCACAAAATGGAGAAATTGTTGTTGCTTTAATAGAAGATGAAGCAACAGTAAAAACTTTTTATAAAGAAAAAGACCATATTAGATTGCAACCAGAAAATTCTACAATGGACCCTATTATAGTACCAAACTGTGAAATCCTTGGAAAAGTTGCAGGTGTATTTAGAAAGATGTAATTCACAGAAAATTCACAATCAAATTATTGACAAATGACACTATGTCACATATAATTATGAGAATAGTGTCTTTTTGCTATTATATAGTAAAAATCAACTTTTATTTTGAAACTATATAAGGCAATTCATTCATAAAAATTAAAGGTTTATAGGTAAATCCGTATTAAAAACCTAAATATATTATACAAGGAGAGTAAAATGCTAAAAGTTTTAAAAAATTTAAAGAAAACTTTGGGTTCTGTAATTGCAATAGTAATATTGCTTTGTATCCAAGCAACTACTGATTTGGCACTACCAGATTATACATCAAAAATAGTTAATATTGGGATACAAGCAGGTGGAATTGAAAAGGCAGTACCAAAATTAATTTCTAAATCAGATATGGAAAAAACATTGTTATTTACAGAAAATGATGAGGAAATTTTAAATAATTATACATTATTAGGAGAAGAAAAAAATAAAGAGCAAGAGAAAATCTTAAATAAATATTTAGGAAAAGATTATAAAGTAGAAGCAAATACAATCTATATCTTAAATGAAATAGATGAAGAAACTGAAAATAATTTAGAAAAAGATTTATCTGGTGCTTTAATGGGAGCAACTGCTATTTCTAATGAAGAAACAGCAAATCAAATAAAACAAAAAATATTAGAAAATGTTCAAGAACCACAAAAAACATATATGCAAAGCAAGACTTTATTAGAACTAATATCTAATATGCCAGAAGAACAAAAAAATCAAATTTTACAAGAATTTACTAAAAAGATAGATGAAATGAATGACTCAATAAAAGAACAAGCCTCAGTCTTAGCAGTAAAACAATTATATAAAGATTTAGGAGTTAATACAGATAAACTTCAAAATGATTATATAATATCATCAGGATTACAAATGCTAGGAGTAGCATCAATAACTATGGTATCAGCAGTATCGATTATGCTTTTATCAGCAAGAGTTGCAGCTATGCTAGGAAAAACATTGAGAGAAAAAGTATTCAAAAAAGTTTCTCAATTTTCAAATGCAGAATTAAATGAATTTTCAACAGCGTCATTAATAACAAGAACTACAAATGATGTGCAACAAATTCAACAATTAATAACTCTATTATTTAGAGTAGTTGTTTATGCACCAATTATTGGTATAGGTGGATTTGTAAAAGTGCTTACAGAAACAGACAACTCAATGGCTTGGATTATAGGAATAGCGATATTTGCAATCTTAGTAATTGTTGCAACATTATTTGCAGTAGCAATGCCAAAATTCAAAAAATTGCAAGAATTAACAGATAAATTAAATGAGGTAACTAGGGAAATATTAACAGGAATTCCAGTAATAAGAGCCTTCCATAAAGAAAAGAAAGAAGAAAAAAGATTTGATGATGCAAATAAAGATTTAATGAAAACAAATGTCTTTGTAAATAGAGCAATGTCATTAATGATGCCTTTATTGATGTTTGTTATGAATGCAATAATGATTTTAATAGTTTGGGTTGGAGGTCATAAAATAGATGAAGGAATTATGCAAGTTGGAGATATGATGGCATTTATACAATACACAATGCAAATCGTAATGTCATTCTTGATGATTTCAATGGTTTCAATTATGCTTCCAAGAGCTGCTGTTTCAGCAAAGCGTATAAATGAAGTTCTTGAAACAGACCCTTTAATTAAAGATAAAAAAGAAACAAAAAAATTAAATCCAAATAAAAAAGGATTAGTAGAATTTAAAAATGTTTCATTTAGATATCCAGATGCTGATACAGAAATATTAGAAGATATAGACTTTACAGCAGAACCTGGAAAAACTACTGCCATAATAGGAAGTACAGGTAGTGGAAAATCAACAGTAGTAAATTTAATCCCAAGATTTTATGATACAACAGAAGGAGAAATATATGTTGATGGTGTAAATGTAAAAGATGTATCACAAAAAGAATTAAGAGATGTTATAGGATTTGTGCCACAAAAAGGAACTCTATTTTCTGGAACAATAGAATCAAATATTAAATATTCAGATGAAAATATGTCAGATGAGCAAATGATAAGTGCAGCAGAAATTGCACAAGCAACAGAATTTATAGAAAGCAAAGAAGAAAAATATAAATCACCAATTTCACAAGGTGGAGCAAATGTATCAGGAGGACAAAAGCAAAGAATATCTATTGCAAGAGCGATTGCAAAAAATCCGGAAATATTTGTATTTGATGATAGTTTTTCAGCATTAGATTTTAAGACTGATAGTAAATTAAGAGAAGCCTTAGCTGAAAAAACGGAAAATAAAACTGTAATAATCGTAGCTCAAAGAATAAGCACAATATTAAATGCAGACAAAATTATAGTATTAGAAGAAGGTAAAATGGTAGGAGAAGGAACTCATGAAGAACTTATGAAGAATAATGAAACATATAGACAAATTGCACTATCACAATTATCTGAAAAAGAATTAGGACAGAAAGGAGGAGAATAAATGCCAGGACCAATGGGAGGACCTATGGGAAAAGGTCATAAAAATACAGAAAAAGCAAAAGATTTTAAGAAAACTACAAAAAAATTAATAAAATCATATCTTTCTAAATATAAAGTAGCTATATTTTTTGTAATATTATTTGCAATAGGGAGTACAATATTTACTATTGTAGGACCAAAAATATTAGGAAATGCAACAACAGAGATATTCAATGGCTTAATGGGAAAAATAAATGGTGGAGCAGGAATAGACTTTGGTAAAATAGGACAAATAGCACTAATTTTATTAGGTTTATATATAATAAGTGCATTATTTTCAATTATACAAGGCTTTACTATGACATCAGTATCACAAAAAATCACATATAAATTAAGAAATGACATAGCAATTAAGATAAACAAATTACCAATGAAATATTTTGATAAAAAAACACATGGAGAAGTTTTATCAGTAATAACAAATGATATAGATACTTTAAGTATGAATTTAGATCAAAGTATAACACAAATTATAACCTCAGTGTGTACAATAATAGGAATACTTGTAATGATGTTTTCAATAAGTTGGCAAATGACTTTAATATCATTAATAATATTTCCAATAGCAGGATTGTTAATAAAAACAATAGTTGCAAAATCACAAAAATATTTTAAAAGGCAACAAGAATATTTAGGTCATGTTAATGGTCAAGTAGAGGAAATATATGGAGGATTAAATATAGTAAAAGTATTTAATGCAGAAAAAAAGGTAACTGATGAGTTTGAAAAAGCGAATAATGAATTATATAGGTCTGCTTGGAAATCTCAATTCCTTTCAGGATTGATGTTTCCAGTAATGAATTTTATATCTAACATAGGATATGTTGGAGTAGCAGTAGCCGGAGGATATTTAGCAGTAAAAGGAACAATAACAGTAGGAAACATACAAAGTTTTATACAATACAACAAACAATTTACTCGGACCAATTAATCAACTTGCACAAATATCAAGTATGTTACAAGCAATGGCAGCAGCAGCAGAAAGAATTTTTGAATTCTTAGAAGAAACAGAAGAGGAGGTAACAACAAAAGGAAATATAGATATTTCAAAATTGCAAGGAAATGTAGAATTTAAAAATGTAAAATTTGGATATGATGAAAATAAAACAATAATTAATAATTTTAATGCAAAAGTAAAAGAAGGCCAAAAAATAGCAATAGTAGGACCAACCGGAGCAGGAAAAACAACAATGGTAAAATTATTAATGAGATTTTATGATGTAACAGAAGGAGAAATTTTAGTTGATGGGCATAACATAAAAGACTTTGACAGAGGAGAACTCCGTAAAATGTTTGGAATGGTATTACAAGATACATGGCTATTTGGAGGAACAGTAAAAGATAACATAAAATATAGCAAAGAAGAAGCAACAGATACAGATGTAATACAAGCAGCAAAAGCAGCTCATGTTCATCACTTTATAAAAACATTACCAAATGGATATAATTCATTGATAAACGAAGAATCAACTAATATATCAGCAGGTCAAAAACAATTATTAACAATAGCAAGAGTAATATTAGCAAATCCAAAAATATTAATATTAGATGAAGCAACAAGTTCAATAGACACAAGAACAGAAATACAAATTCAATCAGCAATGGATAACTTAATGAAAGGAAGAACAAGTTTTATAATTGCACATAGATTATCAACAATAAAAAATGCCGATTTAATATTAGTAATGAATCATGGAGATATAGTAGAACAAGGAACTCATGAAGAGTTATTAGCTAAAAATGGATTTTATGCTGATTTATACAATAGTCAATTTGATGAAGAAGAGGAATAGAAAAAACTAATAGAATTTTAAATAAAAAATAGGAGACAGTACTAGAATATAAAAATATTTTCTAGTACTGTCTTTTTTAAATTAAATATTCAAATCTAAACTTTATATTAGTCATCATTTCTTTTTCCAAAGATAGATAATATTCTTAAAAATATGTTTATAAAGTCAAGATATAATTGCATTGCACAGTAAATATGAATTTTTTCTGTATCAATACCTTCTACACTTTGCAATAATTTTACTTTATTAATATCATAAATTGTCACTCCTAAGAAGATTGCTAATATAATCCAATCTAAGATTAAATCAAAAGTTCCACTTTTTAAAATAAACAAATTTATAATTGTAAGAACTAAACCAGCAATTAAAAATACAGACAAATACGGTCCCCATTTGCTTAAATCTTTATTAGTTTTATAACCTATTAAAGATAACACAGCAAATATTAAAGCTGAAATAGCAAAAAGATAGATAATAGAACTTAGTTCAAAAACTGCAAAAACTACTGCAAGTGTTACTCCATTTATCATAGAATAGATAAAATATAGAATACCAACTAAAATAGGCGGTAATTTTCTATACAGAAAACTAAATAATAAAACAGCCACAAGTTCAATTATTAATAAAATTGTAAAAGAATCTTCTACTAAAATTTTAAAATATAAACCTGAGGAATAAGTGTACCATGCAATAATTCCTGAACCAAGTAATCCTAGGAACATCCAGAAAAATGTTTTTCCTAACAATTTATTTTGTATTGAATTATTATTTTCTCCCATAAAATCTCCTTTCTTTCATTATATTAATACAAGTATATAAATAATAAAAAAAATATGCAATAATTTTTAAAAAATATATGATAATATTTTATATATTTATATTGATTTTAAAAAATATATTGACAAAAATAAAAGAAAGATGTAATATTAAATTAACATATGAACATATAATCATATGAAAGGAGGAAAAATAATGGACGAAAATTTATGTGAAATTACTATAATCCATGAAGATGTAGTAAAAGAAGTAAAAAAAATAATGCCAAAAGATGATGAAATATATGACTTAGCAGAGTTTTTCAAAGTCTTTGCAGACTCTACAAGAATGAAAATGATATATGCTTTAATGGAAAATGAACTATGTGTATGTGATTTAGCTAATATAGTAAATACCACTCAATCAGCAATCTCGCACCAACTAAAAATACTAAGACAATCAAAATTAGTTAAATTCAGAAAAGAAGGAAAAGTAGTATATTATAGTTTAGATGATGAACATATAAGCCAAATAGTAAAGAAAGGTCGTGAACATATTGAAGAGTTATAGATATAAGCTAGAAGGGCTAGACTGTGCAGCATGTGCTAAAAAAGTCGAAGATAAATTAGCAAGTACAGAAGGATTTCAAGATGTAAATGTCAATTTCTCAACTTTAAAATTATCATTTAAAACAGAAAAATACGAAAATGACAAAAATTTAAAAAAGATAGTTGAAGAAATTGTAAGAAAAGTAGAACCAGATGTAAATGTCATAGAAAATCCAAATCAAGAAATAAATGATAAATCAGAAAGAAACAATTTAGATATTATTAGAATAATTATTGGAGTTTTAGTTTATTTTATAGGAATAAAATCAAACTTAGGAAAAGAATTTTCAATAATATTTTTAGTTATTTCTTTAATAATATTACTTTACAAAATAGTACCAAAAGGAATAAAACAAATAGTAAAGAATAAATGTTTAGATGAAAATGCATTGATAGCAATATCAGCAATAGGTGCATGTTTTGTGGATAAAGCAATGGAAGGGATAATGGTTATAACATTATATGAAATAGGAAAAATATTAGAAGCAAAAGCAATAAGCAAAACAAGAAATTCGATTTCAAGTTTAATGGATATAAAACCAGAATATGCAAATATAAAAGATAAAGAAGAAATAAAGAAAGTAAACCCAGAAGAAATAAAAATAGGAGATATAATAGTAATAAAAAGTGGAGAAAAAATACCACTAGACGGAGTTATCATAAAAGGAGAAGCAGAAATAGATAACTCAGCCTTAACAGGAGAAAGTCAGTTAATAAATGCCAAAGAAAATTCAAAAGTACTATCAGGAGGAATTAATGTCCAAGGATTAATTGAAGTAAAAGTTGAAAAATTATATGAAGATAGTACAGTAAGTCAAATTTTAAATTTAGTGGAAAATGCAACAGATAAAAAAGCAAAAACAGAAAACTTTGTTTCAAAAGCTGCTAAAATTTATACACCAATAGTACTGGGATTAGCAGTACTTGTAGCAATATTTATGCCAATATTTTTTAAAGGAGTAACATATCAAGAAAGCATATATAAAGCGTTAATATTTTTGGTAATATCATGTCCTTGTTCAATAGCAATATCAGTACCATTAAGTTATTTTAGTGGAATAGGTAAAGCTTCTAAAAGAGGAATTTTAGTAAAAGGGAGTGATTACTTAGATAGTTTAAAAGACATTGAACAAATAGTATTTGACAAAACAGGGACAATAACAACAGGGAATTTTAAAATAGATGAAATAAAATCTTTTAATGAAAAATATAACGAAAAAGAAATTTTAAAATATTTTGCAATGGGAGAAAGTTATTCAAATCATCCAATAGCAAAATCAATACTAAATGAAATAAAAAATGAAGATATAGACATAAAACAAGTAAAAGAGTTTGAAGAAATTGCAGGTAAAGGTCTAAAATATAAAATAGAAGATAAACAAGTTATTATTGGAAATAAATCAATAATGAACGATAGTAAAATTACTTTAAACCAAGAAGAAGGAACTATATTATTTTTAAAAGTTAATGACGAAATAGTAGGTAGTATTAAATTAATAGACGAAATAAAACCAGATGTAAAAACTACAATGAAAAAACTAAGCAATTTAGGAATCGAAACAAGAATGTTCACAGGAGACAAAAAAGAAATTGCACAAAAAATAGCAAAAGAAATAGGAATAAAAAAAGTAAAATATGAAATGCTACCACAAAACAAATATGAAGAATTAGAAAAAGTTTTGCAAAATAAAAAAACAAACAAAAAGATAGCATATGTAGGAGATGGAATTAATGACAGTCCAGTACTAGCAAGAGCAGATATTGGAATATCAATGGGAGGAGTAGGTTCAAGCTCAGCAATAGAAGCTTCGGATATTGTAATAATGACAGATGAATTATCAAAAATTATAGAAGGAATAGAAATTTCTAAAAAAACTAATAGAATAATAATGCAAAATTTAGTTATATCAATAGGAATAAAATTATTAGTTTTTATATTAACTCTATTTGGACTTTCAGATATGTGGGAAGCAGTATTTGCAGATGTGGGAGTAACATTAATTACAGTATTTAATACATTGAGGATTTTGAAATAAAAGTTAAAATGATATAAAGAATAATGAAAAAAATATAATGATTTATATAATAGATTTCTTAAAATATGTTGATTAATCAAATAAAAGCGTGAATTTGAAAATATATAACAAAACAATCAAAAATGCACAACAAAATAGTTAAAATTCGCACGATATTATTGAAAAAATAAAAATATAGGAGTTTATAATGAAAAACTTAAAAGAAAAAGTAAAAGAAAAACTATATGAATTAGCAGACGAAAAATATAAAAAATTCCATACTGCTTTATGCCCAGGAGTAGAAAATATTTTAGGAATAAGAGTGCCAATACTTAGAAACTATGCAAAAGAAATAAAGAAGGAATATAACTTAGAAGAATTAATTCAAAATATAGATGACCAATATTATGAAGAAATAATGCTAAAAGGAATGATAATAGGTCTAGAAAACAAAAAAGATTTTAACACAATTAAAGAATATATAAAAGACTTTGTACCTAAAATAAATAATTGGGCAATATGTGACACATTTTGTGCAGGATTAAAAATTACTAAAAAATATGAAAAAGAAATGTGGGAATTTATAAAAACATACTTAAAATCAGAAAATGAATTTGAAATAAGATTTGCAATAGTAATGATTTTAGACTATTATATAAAAGAAGAATATATACTGGAAGATTTTAAAATATTTGAAAATACAAAAAGCGATAAATATTATATACAAATGGCAGTAGCTTGGGCAATATCTATATGTTTTATAAAATTTTATGATGAAACAAAAGAATTCATGAAAAAATCTAATATTGAAAAATTTACATATAATAAAGCAATACAAAAAGCCATAGAATCATATAGGATTACAGAAGAACAAAAAGAAGAATTAAGAAAAATGAAGAAGAAAATATAAGAAGATTTTTCCTATACAATAAAAAAGAGGCTGTCCCAGATATAAAAATATTTCTGTGGGCTAGTCTTTTTAATTATATTCCA